>Ga0187887_10002772_pt1 | contig 13864 bp, 12 predicted proteins | sample June2016WEW_7_10_FD_132977 | JGI IMG/M metagenome (GOLD analysis project Ga0187887, IMG submission 132977) | Peatland microbial communities from SPRUCE experiment site at the Marcell Experimental Forest, Minnesota, USA - June2016WEW_7_10 | ecosystem: Environmental > Terrestrial > Soil >...
GTCCCGGTTGCGCCACCGCGGTGAGATTTTCCTGCACGGTAAGCGATTTGAAAATGTTGCGTTCCTGCGGCACCCAGCCAATGCCGATATGGGCGCGCTGATCGGGGCGCAGCCGCGTTATGTCGGCGCCATCGAGCGTGATGGTGCCTGAGAAATAGCGAGTCACCCCGACGATCGAATTGATCAACGTGGTCTTGCCCATGCCGTTGCGGCCGAGCAGCGCCAGCGCTTCGCCTTCGGCGAGCTTCAGCGACACGTCCGACAGCACCACGGCCTCGCCATAGCCGGCCGACAGCTGCGCGATGGTCAGAAGCTCAGGCATCGAGCTCCTCGCCGAGATAGACCGCCTTGACCCGCGGATCGCGCGCCACCTCTTCGGGCGCGCCGTCGACAAACAGCGCGCCGTTGACCAGGACCGAGATGCGGTCGGCGAATGAGAACACGAGATCCATGTCGTGCTCGATCAACAGCACCGTGACCTCGGCCGGCAGCGCTTCGATGGTGGCGAGAAGCTCGTGACGCTCGGCCTCCGGCACGCCGGCGGCCGGCTCGTCGAGCAACAGCACGCGCGGGCGGCAGGTGAAAGCGAGCGCGATTTCCAAGAGCCGCTGCTTGCCGTAAGGCAGCGTCGCGGTGCGCTCATGCATGACGTCGGTGAGCCGGAAGCGCTCGACGACTTCGACGATCTCGTCGGTGATGGCCTTTTTAGTGCCGACGATGCGCCACCAATCCGAGCCATGGCCAAGCCGTTCGGAGACGACGAGCCCGATCGATTCGAGCGGCGTGAGGTCGAGAAACAACTGATTGATCTGAAACGTACGCGCCATGCCGAGCCGCACCCGTTCGTGCGGGACGACATCGGTGATGTCGCGGCCTTCGAGCATGATGCGGCCGGCGGTGGGTTTAAGCACGCCGGTGAGCATGTTGATCAAGGTGGTCTTGCCGGCGCCGTTCGGGCCGATCAAAGCGTGGCGCGCGCCCTTTTCGACGGCCAGGTTCACGTCGTGATTGGCGGTGATGCCGCCGAAGCGCTTTTCCAGCCCGATGGTTTCCAGGATCGGCATGGTGTTTAAGCTCGCATCCTCAATGCCGGTCCGGCGCCGCGCCGCTGAGCGCGACGGTTCGCATCACCAGCCACGCACCGAAACCTGCGATGGCGCCGCGCGCCGCCGCAATCCAGTTCTGCATACGGTCGCGCCCGATCAGCACGATGACGACCAGCACCAGGCCGATCCAGAATTGCCAGTATTGCGGGGTCAGATTGGCGATCCAGTCCTGCAGGAATTTGTAGATCACGGCCCCGATCAGCCCGCCATAGAGATAGCCGGTGCCGCCAATGATCAGAACCAGCAAAAGATCGGCCGAGCGCTCCAGCGAGAAGACATCGAGCGAGCAGAACGCCGTGGTCTGGGTGAGCAGCGCGCCGGCAATGCCGGCAATGCCGGCCGAAATGGTATAGATCGCGACCAGCCGCCATTTGACCGGAATTCCGATCGCCGAGGCGCGCAGCGGATTGCCCTTCACCGAACGCAGCGACAGGCCGAACGGCGAGTAAACGATACGGCGCACGATCACAAAACAGACGAACAGCACGCTCAGGCAATAAACATAGCCGTTGTGGCCGTAGAGATCGAAACGGAACCGGCCGAACAGCGGCTGGATGTCGACGCCCTGCAGCCCGTCGGCGCCGCCAGTGATGTCGGAATAACGATTGGCGACCTCGCCCAGCATCAGCGACACGCCAAGCGTCACCATCAGCCGCGTCAGGTCAGACCCGCGCAGCACCAGAAAGCTCGTGGCGAAGCCGAGGGCTGAGGCGACCAGGCCCGACAGCATGAGCGCGATCACCGGCTCGTTGACGATGCCGTATTTGGCGACCAGCCCGGCGAAATATCCGGCGAAGCCGAAAAACGCCGCCTGGCCGAGCGAGATGATGCCGGCATAGCCGAGGATCAGATCGAGCGACAGCGCGAACAGCGCGAGGATCGCGGTATCCTTCAAGATCAGATATTTTCCGGGGAACAGCCAGATGGTGGCAAAGGCAAAGACCCAGAACGCGATTTCGAACGGCGACCAGCGGGCGCGGCTCTTGAGATAGGCCGACACGTTGGCGGCCGGCGTCGCCAAGCTCTTAGCGGTCGCATTTTTCGTGGACATCGCCCGTCACCGCGCCGTCGCGCGGGCGAACAGGCCCTGCGGCCGCCAGATCAGGACCGCGATCATAATAGCGTAGATGACGAAGGCGCCGAGCTTCGGCACGTAATATTTGCCGGCGACGTCGGCGATGCCGAGCAGGATCGAAGCCAGGAACGGCCCGGTGATGCTCGAAGTGCCGCCGACGGTCACCACGATCAGAAAATAGATCATGTATTTCAACGGAAAGGTCGGATCGAGGCCGAGGATTTCGGCACCGAGCGCGCCGCCGAGGCCGGCGAGCCCGGAGCCAAAGGCGAAAGTGACGGCGAACACCGCGCCGACATTGATGCCGAGTCCGCGCGCCACGCGCTGATCGTCGACCGCCGCGCGCAAGCGGCTGCCGAAGCGCGTTTTGGCGAGGATCAATTGCAAGGCGACGGTAAGCAACCCGCAGACGACAATGATCAGCAGCCGGTATTTGCCCATGCCGACGCCATAGAAATTGAATTGGCCCTGCAGCGCTTCGGGGATCTGCACGAATTGCTGCGACGAGCCCATGGTGTAATCGACCGCCGCGACCGACATGAAGACCAGTCCGATGGTGAACAGCACCTGATCGAGGTGGTCGCGCGCATAGACGTGGACATAGAGCGTGCGCTCGAACAGAGCGCCGATCAGCGCCGTGACCAGAAACGCGATTGGCAGCCCAAGCAGGAAGGGCACGCCCAGGCGGTTGACCAGGATGACGGTGCAGTAGCCGCCCGCCATGGCGAAGGCGCCATGGGCGAGATTGATGAAGTTCATCAGGCCGAGCGTGACGGAGAGCCCGCAAGCCAGCACGAACAAGAGCATGCCGTAGGCGAGACCGTCGAACAGGATGGTCAGCATGATTTACTCAAACGCCGTCCTTCGCATGCAATTCCAATAACGAAACGTGTCGCCGTCGCCGCGGCGCCCGCTAGCTGGGGCGCGCTCCCTCTCCCCGGAGGGAAGAGGTGAATTACTTCGCTGCCGCGGCCTTGATCGGATCCTTGACCGCCGGGAAGCTGGCGAATTCGACGTTATAGAGCTCGCCGTTCTTCTTCTCGACTTTGCGGATATAGACGGTCTGGATGATGTCGCGGGTATCCGGATCGATCGAGATCGGTCCGCGCGGGCTCTCCCAGGCCATGCCCTTGATGGCGGCGATGAGCGAATCGCCGTCGGTCTTGCCGCCGGCCTTCTTCACGGCCTCGTATATCAGGTGCATGCCGTCATAGGCCGAGACCGCCATGAAGTTCGGCCGCATGCCGTCATTGGCTTTCTTGAACGCGGCGACAAAGGCCTTGTTGGCCGGCGAATCGTGATCGGCCGAATAGAAATGCGCCGTGACCGTGCCGATCACGGCGTCGCCCATGCTGTTGAGCTGATCGTCGTCGGTGACGTCGCCGGGGCCGATGATCTTGATGCCGGCCTTGTCGAGGCCGCGATCGACGAATTGCTTGACGAAGGCGGCGCCCTGGCCGGAGGGCACGAAAACGAAGATCGCATCCGGCTTCTGGTCGGCGGCGCGCTGCAGAAACGGCGCGAAATCGGGATTGGCCAGTGGAAAGGTGATGCTTTCGAGAATCTGACCGCCCTTTGCCGTGAATTCACCCGCGAAGGATTTTGCGGCGTCCGCGCCGGGCGCATAGTCGGACACCATACTCACCACTTTCTTGATGCCGTTCTGCGCCGCCCAGTCGGCCATCGGCACGGTCGATTGCGCCAAGGTGAAGCTGGTGCGCGCGATATAGGGCGACTTCTCGGTAATGATCGAGGTGCCAGCCGCGGTGACGATTTCGGGGGTCTTGGCTTCAGTCGCAAGCGGAGCGACCGACATTGCCGCGGGCGTGACGCCGAAGCCGGCGAGGAAGGTCACCTTGTCGTTGACGATCAGGTCTTGCGCAATGCGCTTGGTATTGTCGGGAACCGCAGCGTCATCCTTGATGATCAGTTCGACCTTCTTGCCGGCGACGGTGTCGCCCTGCTGCGCCATGAACAGCTTGACGGCCGCCGCTTCTTGCTTGCCGGTCGATTGTTGCTGACCGGTCATCGGCAGGATGAAGCCGATCTTGACACTGTCTTCCGCCTGCGCGCCGCCCGCACCCGTGAGCATTGCGGCGGCGCAGGCCGCGGCCAGCAAATATCTGCGTTTCATAGCAAATTTCATGAGGTCCCCTCCCGTGATCCGTACCTGTTGGGGCGCATACCAACACCCCAAACGGCGGTTGTCCAGCTAGCGAATTGCCTCACCTTTTGGCATTCGTCGACGGCTACAGGGCCGCCCGCTCGCTAAGCAGGCACTCCTACTCGATCTTGAGCCCCGCCGCCTTGATGACCGGACCCCACTTCTCATAGTCGTCGCGAACAAGCTTGGCGAGCACGTCGGGCGTCGAGCCGATGGGCGTGGCGCCGACCTGTAACAGCTTGGCCTGCACCGTCGGAACCGCGACCGCCCTGGCGGCGTCGCCAGCGAGTTTTGCCGTCACAGCCGCGGGCAAGCCGGCGGGCGCCAAGAGGCCCCACCAAACGCCGCAGTCGTAACCCGGCAGTGCGGCTTCAGCGATGGTCGGCACATCCGGCAAAACCGGCGAGCGCTGAGCTGACGTCACGCCGAGCGAGCGCACCGCGCCGGCCTGGATCTGTCCGAGCGATTCCGGGATGTTGTTGAAGGTCAGCGGAACGTGGCCGCCGATCAGATCGGTGAGCGCCGGCGCACCGCCTTTATACGGCACCGCGGTGATGTCGATCTTCGCCATGTATTTGAACAGCTCGCCGGAAAGATAAGGCGAGGTCCCGTTGCCGGCATGCCCGTAGGAGAGCTGCGCCGGTTTCGCCCGCGCCGCGGCGATGACATCGCCGACCGATTTGAACGGCGAATCGGCGCGCACAAGAAGCATGTTCGGCGACGAGCCGACCAGCGAGATCGGCGTGAAATCCCTGAACGTGTCGTAGGGCAGCTTGTCGTAGAAATGGCCGAGCAGCGCGTGGCCGGATGCGACGAGGATCAGCGTGTAGCCGTCCGGCGGCGATTGCACCAACGCCTGTTCGGCGATAATGCCGCCGGCGCCGGGCCGGTTGTCGATGACGACCGATTGGTTCCAGCGCTTGGACAGCTCATCGCCGATCGTGCGCGCCACGATATCGACCGCGCCGCCGGGCGGATAGGGCACGATGATATGGACGGCACGGGAGGGGTAGGCGTCCTGAGCTTGCGCCTCCGCGGCGCCGAGTACCGCAAGCACAATGCCGGTCAAGAAAGCGCGAAGATACGCGACCATTGCCGTCCTCCCCGAATACATGGTTCTTGGGGAGGACTATAGCGGAAGATCCACGTGAGTGCGTGGCGGGGCTGCTCCCTTCCCCCTTGTTGGGAAGGGAATTACGCGTGCGCCTTGCGCTGCGGGTCGATGATCTTCTCGAGCTTGCCGAGCACATGCATGCAGGGCAGTACCTGGGCCAGGCTTCCGTTCGGCTCGCGCTTTTCTTTGATCGCCGCGATGAATTCGCGGTCTTCGAGCTCGATGCCGTCCATCGACACGTCGACCTTGGAAACGTCGATCTTGTTGTCCTTGCCGTCGGACAGATCGTCGTAGAACGCCTTGTAGGTGCCGTTGTCGCAGATGTAGCGGAAGAACGAGCCGAGCGGCCCGTCATTGTTAAACGACAGCGACAACGTCAGCACCGAACCCGACGGGGTCTTGGCCACGATGCCCATGTCCATGGCGATGTTGAGCTGCGGATGGATCGGCCCCTGCACGGCGTAGCAATCGGAAATGGTCTCGCCCGCCTGATACTGGAACAGATCGATAGTGTGTGCCGCGTGATGCCAGAGCAGGTGATCGGTCCAGCTGCGCGGCTGCCCGGCCGCGTTCATGTTCTTTCTTCGAAAGAAATACGTCTGCACGTCCATCTGCTGGATTTTCAGCTCGCCCTTTTGGATGCGCTTGTGCACCCATTGATGGCTCGGATTAAAGCGCCGCACATGGCCGCCCATGGCAACGACGCCGGTTTCCTTGGCGATCTTCACCAAAGCCTCCGCATCTTCGACGCTATCGGTGACCGGGATTTCGACCAGCACATGCTTGCCGGCGCGCATCACCTGCTCGCTCTGGCGGAAATGCATTTTGGTCGGCGTGGTGAGAATGACCGCGTCGGCGCGCTTGATGCCCTCGGACAATTCGCCGGTGAAATGCGGGATGCCGTATTTCTTGGCGACCTGGGCGGTCGAATCCTGATTGCCGCCGACCAGCGACGTGACCTCGACGTCGGGAATCCGTTTCAGCGCGTCGAGATGTTTCTGTCCGAACGCGCCCTGCCCCGCCACGCAGATTTTCATTTCATTTCTCCAAGCTCACAACGGTCATGACATCGTCATTGCGAGCGAAGCGAAGCAATCCAATGCGCCGTCGCGGAACTGGGTTGCTTGGTCGCCATAGCCCGTCGAAGACGGGCGTGAACGCCCTTTCGCCTCGCAATGACGGATTAGCCGCGGATGCGATCGACCTTCGCGCGCGCCGCGGCACGCTTGTGCTTCACCGCCGGCCGCTTCGACTTGGGTTTCGACTTGGCGGCAGGCTTTTTCGCCGCACCGCGCGGCTTATTGGCCAGGATGATATGGCCGACCGCGGTGTTCGACGCCGGCACGGTGTAGAAGCGATAGACCTCGTCGACCTTGTCGTCGAGCGCGCCGCGCATGATGAGCCACATCACCATCTCGATGCCCTCGGCGCCGGCCTCGCGCATGTAGTCGATGTGAGGAATCTTGACCAGCTTTTGCGGATCCTTCGACAGATTGTCGAGAAAGCTCTTGTCCCACTTGCTGTTGATTAAGCCAGCGCGCGGGCCGGAAATCTGGTGCGACAGCCCGCCGGTGCCGAAGATCACCACTTTGAGGTCTTCGGGGTAGGATTCCACCGCCTTCTTCAGCGCGCGGCCAAGCATGAAGCAGCGATGGCCGGTGGGCGGCGGGTACATCACCACATTGACCGCGAGCGGCACCACCGGGCACGGCCAATGCGCATTCTTGTCGACCTTGCCGAACAACAGGTTCATCGGCACCGTCATGCCGTGGTCGACTTCCATCTTGTTGCAGATGGTGAGATCGAATTCGTCAAGGATGACTGATTGCGCGATATGCGAGGCAAGCGCCGGATGGCCCTGCACCACCGGCACCGGCCGCGGCCCCCAGCCTTCGTCGGCCGGCGGAAATTCCGCCGCGCAGCCGAGCGCAAACGTCGGGATCATCTCGACCGAGAATGCCGAAGCATGATCGTTATAAACGATGATGGCGACGTCGGGCTTTAACTCGCGCATCCATTCTTGCGATCTCACGAAGCCCGAGAACACCCGTTTCCAATAGGGTTCTTCGGTTTTGCCGTTGTCGATCGCAGCCCCGATGGCGGGCACATGCGACGAACCTATTCCTGCGACGATTCTGGCCACGGCTTCACTTCCGTTTGGTTGATTTGGACTTGGGTTTGGATTTGGCCTTGCCGGCTTTGGCTTTCGGCTTCGCGGCAGCGGCCTTCTTCGCCGCGGCGGCCGCGATGAACTTCGACGGCGCGTTCTTGCCCGAGCGCGAGCGGTTGCCCTCGACCGAGCGGCCGCCGCCGAGCATCATCGCCGCATAATCCTGCTGTGAGGCCCCGGTCATGACGGCGGCGAGGTGCTGGAACGAATGGCCGTCGGTGGCGCCGAGCTTCGCGGTGAAATAGATATTGCCGCCGAGCTCCAGCATGCGGTTGTAATCGCGCTTAAGAACGGCGTCGGTCTGCTCGGGGCTGAGGTTGAATTTCTTGAGATACTCCGCCTCGTTCGCCTTAAATGCTGTACGGTTGTCGTCCTTCATCAGCGACATGCAGAACATATTGATGCCGAATCCCTGACGCGAGCGTTCGGCGTCGAACACAAAGGTCCCCGGGATATCGTCGTAATCGTGTTGTTTTCGGGCCATTAAAAGTTCTCCCGTTTAGGCGTCCGTCCCGTTCAGCTTGACATATATAGCGCAGCGAAGCTTGGCAACGTAATCGGCTTACCCCCAATAAAGCCGCATCGGGTTGTCGACCAGCATCGCCTGTTGCGCCGCGGCCGTTGTCGCGACCTTGGGGATGTAATCGACCAAGAGGCCATCGTCCGGCGCCACTTTCTTCATGTTGGGATGCGGCCAGTCGGTACCCCAGATCACCCGGTCGGGGAAATGCTCGACCAAGGCGCGGCCGAACGGCACCACGTCGTCGTAGGGCGGGCCGGCGGCGCTCATGCGCTCCGGGCAAGTGACCTTCACCCAGAAGTTTTTGTGCTTCTCCATCAGCCGGTGGAAGCGCTGGTTTTCCGGGTGATCGACGCCCTTTTTTACATCGGGCGTGCCCATGTGATCGACCACCACGGTCGTGGGCAGCGAGGTGAAGAAATCCTCAAGCTCCGGCAAATCCGGCATTTCAAAATAAATGACGATGTGCCAGCCGAGCTTTTCCACCCGCGCGGCGATCCTTTGCAATACGTCGCGTGGGGTGAAATCGACCAGCCGCTTGAGAAAGTTAAAGCGCACCCCGCGGACGCCCGCCTTGTCCATCCATTTCAATTCGTCGTCAGCCACCTCTTCGCCGACAAAGGCGACGCCCTTGGCCCGGCCGTTCGAGGCATCGAGCGCATCGACCATGGCGCGGTTGTCTTTGGAGTGGCACGACGCCTGCACAATGACGTTCTTGTCGAGGCCCAGGAAATCGCGCAGCGCGAACAGCTTTTCCTTTGGCGCGTCGCAGGGCGTGTATTTGCGTTCCGGCGCATAAGGAAACGTCGCCTCCGGCCCGAACACATGGCAATGCGCATCGACCGCGCCCACCGGGGCTTTGAATTTCGGCTTCGACGGATTGGGATGGAACGGGACGTAACCCGGGGACATCGGCACTGAAAAGCTCTCCTGACTGTGACTAAACCCGCTCCAGCGCCAGCGAAACGCCCTGGCCGACGCCGACGCACATCGTCGCCAGCGCACGCTTGCCGCCGCGCTTTTCCAGGCCATGCACCGCGGTGAGCGTCAGCCGCGCGCCCGACATGCCGAGCGGATGGCCGAGCGCAATGGCGCCGCCGTGCGGATTGACGTGTTCGGCATCGTCGGCGACGCCAAGCTGGCGCAGGCAGGCGAGCCCCTGCGCGGCGAAGGCTTCGTTGATCTCGATCAGATCGAAATCGGTGATTTTCAAGCCCAACCGCTCCAGCAATTTGCGGGTCGACGGTACCGGGCCGATCCCCATGATGCGCGGCGGCACGCCGGCCGAGGCCATGCCGAGAACGCGCGCCCGGGGCGTAAGACCGTGCGCCTTGGCCGCGTCCTCGCTGGCCAGGACGATGGCGGCTGCGCCGTCATTGATGCCCGAGGCATTGCCAGCGGTGACGGTGCCGGTATCGCGCACGATGGGTTTTAGCTTTTGCAGCATTTCGATCGTGGTGTCGAAACGCGGATGCTCGTCTTCATTGACGACGATCGGCCCGGCCTTGCCGCCCGGCGCCGCGACCGCAACAATCTCGTTGGCAAAATAGCCCGTGCCGATGGCTTTGGCGGCGCGCTGTTGCGAGCGCAGCGCGAAGGCGTCTTGATCCTGGCGCGTCACCTGGAATTCTTGCGCCACATTTTCGGCGGTCTCGGCCATCGAGTCGACGCCGTATTGCGCCTTGAGCAAGGGATTGATGAAGCGCCAGCCGAGCGTGGTGTCGTAGATTTCAGCTGACCGCGAAAATGCTTCGCCTGACTTGCCCATCACGAACGGCGCCCGCGTCATCGATTCGACACCGCCAGCGATGGCGATTTCCATTTCGCCAGACCGGATCGCGCGCGCCGCGTCGCCGACCGCGTTGAGGCCGGAGGCGCACAGCCGGTTGACGGTCACGCCCGGGATCGAATCGGGGAGGCCTGCGAGCAACAGCGCCATGCGTGCGACATTGCGATTGTCCTCGCCGGATTGATTGGCACAGCCGAGAAACACCTCGTCCAGCCGCGTCCAATCGGCCTTGGCGTTGCGGGCGAGGAGCGCCTTGATCGGCACGGCGGCGAGGTCGTCGGTGCGAACCTTGGCGAGCGCACCGCCGTAACGGCCGATGGCGGTGCGCGCGGCATCGCAAATAAACACCTCTCGCATCGCGCGCTCCGTCGTTTCCGTGTCTTATCCGGGCCTTGCAGGCTATTTACGGGCCGCGGCGGACAGGGTCAAATAGCCCCGCGCGACGCAAAGGGCGGACCGCCACAAACCGATTGGCCGATGACGACCCCTGTAGCCGAATTCGCGGATTTGCCGCCGACGCTGCGTGCCGAGCGGCATGGCGTCATCGCCGTGTTGACGCTGGCGCGCGCCGCCAAACGCAATGCGCTCGACGATCCGACCGTGCACGGCATCGAGAGCTTCTTTGGCGCGCTGCCCGAGGATATCCGCGCCGTCGTGCTGGCCGGCGACGGCGATCATTTCAGCGCCGGGCTGGATCTCGCTGAACTCGCCGAACGCGACACCTTTGCCGGCGTCGCGCATTCGCGCTCCTGGCATCGCGCCTTCGAACGCATCGAGTTCGGCGCCGTGCCGGTGGTTGCCGTGCTGCATGGCGCGGTGGTCGGCGGCGGGCTGGAACTCGCCGCCGCGGCGCATGTGCGCGTCGCCGAGCGCTCGGCCTTCTATGCGCTGCCGGAAGCGAGCCGCGGCATCTATATCGGCGGCGGTGGTTCGGTGCGGCTGCCGCCCTTGATCGGCACCGCGCGCGTGATGGACATGATGCTGACCGGGCGCACGCTGTCCGCCGAGGAAGGCCAGGCGATCGGGCTGACGCAATATCTGGTCGACGAAGGCGAAGGGCTCGCCAAAGGCATGGAGCTCGCGCACCGCATCGCCGGCAATGCGCCATTTACGAATTTCGCCGTGATGCATTTGCTGCCGCGCATTGCCAAGAGCGATCCTGCAGCCGGCTATGTCACCGAGGCGCTTGCCGCCGCGATCGCGCAAGGCGACGAGGAAGCCAAAGCCCGGCTCAAGGCGTTTTTAGAAAAGCGCGCGCCCAAAGTGGCGCGAACCTGACATGACGATTACTGCCGCGACGAGCGTTGCCGTGCCGAACCGCGCGCCGCTGCGGCCAGTGAAGCTCGCCGCGGCGGAGGTCGATGTCGAACGGCTTAGCGATGGCGTCATCCTGATGCGCTCGCCGCACCCGCTGCCGCCGCATCCGCAAAAGCTGACCGAGCGGCTGGTGCATTGGGCCTCAGCCACGCCGGAGCAGGTTTTTTTGGCGCAGCGCGACAGCGCCGGCGGCTGGCGAACCTTGACCTATGCGGCAACGCTGCAAGCGGTGCGTGCGATCGCCGCGGCGTTGCTCGAACGCGAGCTCTCGGCCGAACGTCCGATCACGATCCTGTCCGGCAATGATATCGAGCACGCGCTCCTTGGCCTTGCCGCCATGCATGTCGGCATTCCCTATGCGCCAATTTCGGTGCCCTATTCGCTCTTGTCGGCCGATTTCGGCAAACTCAAAACCATAATCGGCATTCTGTCGCCCGGCCTCGTCTTCGCCGCGAACGCCACGGCCTTCGCGCGCGCCATCGCCGCCGCGGTGCCGGGGGACATCGAGATCGTGGTCGCCGATGCGCCATCCCAGGACCGGGCCAGCACGGCCTTTGCCGAACTTTTATCGCCACACCCGACGGCGGCGGTCGACCTGGCGCACGCAAAAGTCGGACCCGACACGATCGCCAAATTTCTTTTCACCTCCGGCTCGACCGGCCAACCCAAAGGCGTCATCAACACGCAGCGGATGATCTGCGCCAATCAGGCGATGATCAGCGCGGGTTTCCCGTTCCTGCGCGACGAGCCGCCGACCGTCGTCGACTGGCTGCCATGGAGCCACACTTTCGGCAGCAATCACAATTTCGGGCTGGTGCTCGACAATGGCGGCACACTCTATATTGACGAAGGCCGGCCGCTGCCGGTCGGCATCGCCGCGACCGTGCGCAATCTGCGCGACGTCGCGCCGACGATCTATTTCAACGTGCCGAAGGGCTTTGAGATGCTGGTGCCCTATCTCGAAGCCGACCGCGAACTGCGCGAGACATTCTTCAGCCGCTTGAAGGTGCTGTTCTACGCCGGCGCCAGCCTGTCGCAGCACGTGCTCGACGCGCTGCAGGCGCTTGCGATCAAGACCACCGGCGAGCGCATCATCTTTGTCTCGAGCTTGGGCTCGACCGAAACCGCGCCGCTGGCGCTGGCCTGCACCTGGGAATGCCGGCGCAGCGGCAATATCGGACTGCCGGCGCCGGGGGTCGAGCTCAAGCTGGTGCCGCGCGAGGGCAAGCTGGAGGCTCGCCTGCGGGGCGCCAATATCACGCCCGGCTATTGGCGCGCAGCGGCGCTGAATGCTGCCGCCTTCGACGACGAGGGCTATTACAAGATCGGCGATGCGCTGAAATTCGAGGACCCAGGCGATCCGACGAAAGGCCTGTTGTTCGACGGCCGGCTTGCCGAGGACTTTAAGCTCGCGACCGGTACCTGGGTCAGTGTCGGGCCGCTACGCGCCGCGTTCATAGCGCATTTCGCGCCGCTGGTGCGCGATGTCGTGCCCGCCGGCGCCGATCGCGACGAGGTTACGGCCCTGGTGTTCCCCGACCTCGACGCCTGCCGCAAACTGACGCCGGATCTTAACGCCGATGTTCCGGCCGAAGCGTTGCTGGCCGATCAACGGGTGACGGCTGCGTTCGCCCGCCTGCTCGATTCCTTCGTCGCAGCGTCGACCGGCACCTCGAGCCGGGTCACCCGCGCCGTGCTGTTGACCGATCCGCCGTCGCTCGATATCGGCGAGACCACCGACAAAGGATCGATCAATCAGCGCACGGTGCTTGCCCATCGCTCAGCTTTGGTCGAGGACCTATACGCAGACGTGCCGCCGCCGCACGTTCTCGTCGCCAACCTCATCGCCGCCAGGGCGGCAACGACCGCCCAGGTGATTTAAGAAGGTCAGTTAAACATGGACATCAAGGGACATGCCGCGATCGTCACCGGCGCCGCGTCGGGGTTGGGCGCCGCCACCGCGGCAATGCTGGCCGAAGCCGGCGCCAGGGTGGCGATCTTCGACGTCAATGACGACGGCGCCCGCGACACCGCGAAAAAGATCGGCGGGCTTGCAGTGCATTGCGACGTCACGGCGGCGGACGAAACCGAAACCGCGATCGCCGCCGCCAAGAAGGAACATGGCGTGGCGCGCATCGTCATCAATTGCGCCGGCGTCGGACCGGCCAAGCGCATCGTCGGCCGCGACGGCCCGATGCCGCTCGCCGATTTCGCCCGCGTCGTTGAGATCAACCTCGTCGGCACGTTCAATGTGATGCGGCTTGCCGCCGCCGCCATGCAGGCGCTTGACCCGCTGCAGGACGGCGAGCGCGGCATCATCATCTGCACCGCCTCGGTCGCGGGCTATGAGGGCCAGATCGGCCAGGCGGCCTATGCCGCGTCCAAGGGCGGTGTCATCGGCCTGGTGCTGCCGGCGGCGCGCGAATTTGCCCAATTCGGCGTCCGCGTCAACGCGATCGCTCCGGGCATCTTCCTGACCCCGATGCTGCTGGGGCTGTCGCAGCCGGCGCAGGAGAGCCTTGCCGCTTCGCTGCCGTTCCCGAAGAAACTCGGCGATCCCACCCAATATGCTGCGCTGGCGCGCCATCTGATCGAGAACCGTTACATCA
>Ga0187887_10002773_pt1 | contig 13863 bp, 13 predicted proteins | sample June2016WEW_7_10_FD_132977 | JGI IMG/M metagenome (GOLD analysis project Ga0187887, IMG submission 132977) | Peatland microbial communities from SPRUCE experiment site at the Marcell Experimental Forest, Minnesota, USA - June2016WEW_7_10 | ecosystem: Environmental > Terrestrial > Soil >...
AGCCGGGCGCTGGGGCAAGACGGTCTCGCTGGCCGGTGGCTACATCGGCGCGCCGGACACCGAGTCTGTCTACGCCGTCTCCTGCGCAGCACCGCGCAGCTGCGGCGCGGGCGGTAACCTGGGCGGCGGCGAGGGCCGGCCGTACGCAGTCGTCGCCAACGAGACGCCGGTGAAGTAAGGGCAGCTGCCGGGGCGCTGCGCGCCGCCTAGGTGCTGCGAACCAGGCGCGTTTATAGTCCGATGCGGGTCGGGTCGGATACCGCATCGTAGCCCTGCTGCTGACCACTGGTCTGGGAGGAAGCTAGGGTGCTGTGCTTGGCGCAGATCGCCGTGGATGCCGACGTCAAAGGTATTGCGCGAGTACCTGGCGCCAGTCGGCCCAGGCGGTCAATCGCGGCTTCTGGGCCGTCCGGTTGTAGGGAGCGTCGAAGAGCACTTGCCGCCATGGTGGCGGTTGCACGAGCCCGTCGACTTCGGGCCGGTCGTCGACCAAGATGCACCGCCGGAGCGGGTTTCCCACTAGTGTCTTGTCCTTGGTGATGATGACCCGGTCCACCCAGGACTCGCCCAAGTGCTTCTCGACCCAGGCGAGCTTTTCCTGTATGCACCAACGCGTGCCGCTCAGCGGTGACGTGCACACGAACACCTCGTGCCCGGCCTCGAGCATCTCGTCGAAGGCACGCGGAACGCCGGTGATCACGGGCAGGCTCAGGTAGAAGCCCTCGGTTTTCATGATGGCGTCAACTGCAGGGCCCCACTCCGGCCCGTACTGCTTTCTGGCGCTGACCTCACGCCGGTCGGGTACGTCGATGAACGGTGCGTCGGGATGCTTGGCCCGGAACGCATCGAGGAGCGCTCGCTCGAAATCGGCTATGGTCCCGTCCTGATCGACCAGCACCAAGCCCACAACGCTGTCCCCTCTGCCGCAGTCCGCGAGGCGTGTACCGGTCTCATCGGAAACCCTGGTGCCCTCGGCGCCAACCATACTTTCTGCCGCACGCCGCGCCGGATGTCGCGCTCATATAGAGAGGACGGGCGTGCCGCCCGTTCAGCGCCGTGCAAGTCCTTCGTGACATAGGCGGCGAGCAGGACGTTGTAGGCACCGCCGATGAGGCCCCAGGAGATGCCTACCCAGATCACCGACCTCGCCAGGGGCAGAGCCCGCAGTGCGGTAAAGCCCTCAGCCAGGTCGGCATGCAGAGACCGGAGAGCACCGCCTGCCTGCGCACCCTGCTGGAATGCCGGCCGTGCGAGGGCCAGCAGAGGCACGGTCGCCGCGAGCTGGAGCCCCGTAGCTGCTGAGAGCGCAGCGCTTGTGCTCCAGGCCGACAAGATCCCGCCCAGCGCCGCGCCAGCAATTGTCATGACGCCGCTCACTGAGCCAATCGCGGCGTTGGCCGCTGCGCGACTGCGGTCTTCGCGGATCAGCGCATACAGCCACCGCTGCCGCGCTGGCGGCCATACCGCGTTTGCGGCCCCCTGCAAGCCGTAGCAGGCTGCGATCTCCCACAGGCCGACTCTCAGCATCACCAGCACGCCCAGCAGGCTAAGCGCCTGAACCATCATGGAACCCAGCGCCAGCCTCCGGACATCGTGGCGATCGGTAATCGCGCCGGCGAACGGCATGCACAACAGGGCAGGTAGCGTGCCGACGAGTTCCACAATCGCGAGTGAAGAAGCCGAGAAATGGTGGAGCACGTATACGAAAACAGCTACCAGCATGATCCAGGAGGCACCCGCGTTTCCCGCACTTGCTGCCCAAAGCAGCATTACGTTCCGATTCCCGGGCCGCAGTCCGCTCAACGAACCTCCCTAACCATTCCGATGATGAAGCACGAGGGACAAGCGGCGTTAGGCCATGACGACAGCAGCCGTGCGGTCGGCCATTCCGAACGTGTTCTTCTGGAACGTGGTACCCGGACCGAAACCAGCTACATGCCCAGCCGGACCAGTCCTCGATGTCGACCGCCAGTACCCGGCCACCAGCCTCGGCGGGGGGCGGCGGCGAACTGCTGGTACTCCCGCTCCAGCAGGCCGCTCGCATGCGTGCGCTCCGGACTCTCGCCGGCCGGTGCCGCGCAGCCCGAACCGTCACACCTTCGGCCAGTCCTCGTCGTAGAAGCCGGTCAGGATCGTGACCCGCTGGTCCCGGTCCGGATTGCGCAGCCGCCTGGCCCGCTGCGGCCCTGCCCCGCGTCAGTCGGCGAGCAGAAGACCCCGCCGTCGACCGCGAACACGCCCGGCGCCACATGAGCCCGCCCGCGTTCGCCGATCGTGGCCAGCCGGACCACTCGCTCCCGCTCGATCCGGCCTCGCGTCTCGTCCTGCCCGCGGATCATCACCGCTCCTTGCCACCGGCGCTGAGAAGGACGATGTCGAGGTCGCGGAGCCTGTCCGGGTCGCCGTCCAGGGCAATCCCGGTGATCTTCCCGTCGCTGATGGTGAACGTGAAGACGACCTTCGGCCGGCCGCCGGGCGCCCACACGGCCGCCGGAACGCCGTCAGCCAGAGCGAGCCGGGCTCCCTTAGCCCATCCCGCCAAGGTAGCCGCCACCGCGTCGGCACCGCGGACCTCGGCGGCCGCGCCCATCTGCACGGCCGCTGGGTCGGCCACGAGCACGGCGCCCGGATCGAGCAGCGCGAGCAGGGCTCCGAAATCCCCGCCCCGGGAGGCAGCCAGGAAGGCGGCGATCATTTCCCGCTTCCGGGACCGCGCGGCATCAGATGCCGCAGCCGCTCCCTGCACCCGGCGCCGGGCCCGGCTGGCGAGCTGCCGCGCCGCCATCGGGGAACGGTCAATGATGGCGCTGACCTCGCCGAACGACACACCGAAGACGTCGTGCAAGACGAGCGCGAGCCGCTCGGCGGGAGTCAGCGTATCCAGCACCACCATCAGCGCGGCACCGACCGAATCGGCCAGCAGCGCCTCGTCCTCCGGGCCGGCCTGGCTGGCCGGCCGGAGGCTCGCGTGAAGCTCGGCCGGCTCGGGCGGCAGCGCCCCAGCCGGCTCCTCCCGCCGGGCCCGGCGGGACTCCAGCATGTTCAGGCAGACCCGGGCCACGACCGTAGTCAGCCACCCGGCCGGATTCTCCACCTGACCGCCGTCGGCACGGCTGACACGCAGCCACGACTCCTGCAGCGCGTCCTCGGCATCACCGCGCGAGCCGAGCATCCGGTAGGCCAGCGCCATCAGCCGGCCCCGGTCCTCAGCGAATCGCTGCGTCAGCCAGTCGTGCTCGGTCATCGGTCACGTTCCTCCGTCCCGCCTGTCATATCAGTTGACCGGCGGGACGGGCCCGATGTGACAGCCGGACGCACTACCTCCGAGCCAGCGGAAGAAGCCACCAAGCCAGACTCGCACGATCCGCCGACCTTCAGCGCTGCCCTACACGCGCCCCTCTGGTCAGCGCGCATCTTGGGAGAAGCCCAAGCGGTTGGCCGGCCGGGCCTGGCCGTCGAGGCAGTTGGCGTAGACCTTCAGCAGTACAGCGACACCGTGCCCGGCACGGCGGTGACCTCGGTGGCGGGGACACCCGCGTTGAGCCACAAGGAGACGCCGGCGTGCCGAAGGTCAGACCGGCGCCGGGCTAGCGGTGAGGTCTGCTGGGCGAGGGTGAGCGCGAGGGGGCGGGCGCGCTGCCAGATTCCGCCGTATCCGGAGTCATCGAGTTCTGGGAGGTGCCGGTGCACCTGGGCTGACCAGTTCGGTGAGGTAGTGGCATGTGGCATCCCTGCCGGGGCCGTGAACGCCTGCCGCGGGCCGAGCTCAACGGGTCCGGCTATCGCATCGCGCCGATGACGCAGCCGCCAGCCCCGGCGATCAGGATGCCGGCCAGCACCTTCCTCGCCTGGGGCGTTCCCGGCTCGGGCGCGTGGAAGGCCCAGATGCCGATGCTGGCGTTGACCAGCAGGCTGAGCTGGGCGATGGTGAAGCCGGTTCCGGTGCCGACCCGTGCGACGAGGCCGAGCAGGGTGAGGTCGCCGATGCCGAACAGGACGCCGGCGCCGAGCTGTGTGGCCGCGGGCCGCAGGCCCAGCCGGACCGGCTCGCCGGCCGGGAGGGCCAGGGCCAGGCCGGCGCTGAGGATTCCGATGGCGAGAGGGAAGTTGCTGACCTGCGCGGGCACTGCGGCCCGCTGTGCTGGAACGAAGTAACTTCCCCACAGAAGCCCTGCCGCGCCCGCCCATAGCAGGCCGCCGCGTGCTGTGGCGGCCGGCCGGCCCGGTTCGGCCGCCACGACTGCCCGTGCGGATGGCGGACGGGGCGAGGTGGCGGGGCTGCCCTGGGAACTGACGATCAGGAGTACTCCGGCCAGCACGGCCAGGAGGGCGACGCCCAGGATGGCGAAGCGGGTGCCGGAGAAATGGTCCAGCTCACCGAAGAGCAGGGCTCCCCAGGCGAACGCGACGATGATGTTGAGCGGCGTCCAGGTTCCGGCGGCCCGGGCAAGCCCGATCGTCTCAGAGGCCCTGAAGGCGCAGTAGTTGCCCGCCGTCCACACCGCGCCGCCGGCCAGCGGGAGCCAGAAGCCCCGCCAGCCCAGCTCCAGGCGGCCACCGCCGGCCAGGAGGGCGATCGCGGCGACGACCAGGTTGCCGACGGCCACGTAAAAGATCCGGGAGCGCTGCGGTACACCGGGCAGGAGCTGCGCCAGCGGAATCCAGGTGCCAAAGGCGGCCACCGTGACGAACGCGAGGAGCGCAGTCATGGCCGCGCCTGTTTCCCGCCCGCGCCGTGCACCTCTCTCACTCTGGCCAGATTATCATCGTTCAACGAGCATAAAATGGGCGGTGAGATGAAGGCAGGGCTTCAGATGTCTGCGCAGGCCGCGATCATGAGTGCGGTGCACGGCCAGCCTGGCGTGACCCGCGCCCAGGTGGCCGCCGAGATCGGGATACCGAGCGGTTTCGCGGCCGAGACCGTCGCCCGCCTTGTCGCCGCCCGGCTTGTCTGCGAGCAGCAGGCCCCGTCCACGGGCCGGCGCGGGAGGCCGACGACGTCGCTGTGCGCGCACCCGGACGGGCCGCTCGTGGCCGTCGCCGCCATCACGCACGACACCTGGCAGATCGCCGCAGTCCAGCTCGGAGGCGCGAAGGTGGCGGCGACGGTACGCCCGCATCACCGCAACCAGGCCCGCGTCCTTGACGCGGTCGCCGCAGGGCTGGACAGGATGAACCGGCGCTTCGGCGCCCGCGTGCGGGCCGCGGCGGTCGCCGTGCCCGGCACGGTCGTGGGCAGCAAGCTCGTGCACGCCCCGGGGCTGGGCTGGCATGACACCGACCTGTCGGCGCTGTGGCCCCGCTACGAGCCCGGCAGGCAGTTCGTTGCGGGCAACGACGCGACCCTCGCCGGGGTCGCCGAGTCATGCCACGGTGCGTGCGCTGGCGCGGGCACCATGGTGTATCTGCACCTCGACGACGGCGTCGGCGGCACGGTCGTCGAGGCCGGCCGCGCGATGCGGGGCACGACCGGCGCCGCTGGCGAGTTCGGGCACATGCCGTTCGGCGATCCCGCCCGGCGCTGCCGGTGCGGCGCCAGGGGCTGCTGGAACACCAGCCTCGACGGCCGGGCCCTGGGCCGCCTGCTGCACCAGCGGGTCCCCGCCGACGACGTCGGCTACCTCCGCCGCGTGCTCGCCTCGGCCGGCGCCGGGCAGCCCGGCGCGCTCTCCGCGATCCGGACCATCGCCAGCTCCTTCGGCCGGGGCGCCGCCGGCCTCGTGAACGGCCTCGACCCGCACCTCGTGGTCGTCGGCGGCCTCGGGCCCGAGCTGCTGCACATCGCCGCCGACGAGGTCACTGCCGCCTACCACGACGGGCTTATGGCCTTCCGTGCCATACCACCACCGCCCATCGTCCCTGCCCGGCTGGGTTCGGACGCGCCCCTCCTCGGCGCCGCTGACGAGGCGTTCACCCTGCTGCTCACCGACGAGGGTCTGCAGGCCTGGGCTGCCCGGCAGATGTGAGTCAGGGCGCCCGGCCGCTGGCGGGACGGCTCTACCGCATCGAATGCGAGCTCGGCCAGCGCCCTGCCCGGCCGGGCACCCGGCCAGCAAGCCACCCCACCGACCGGCTACGGCCGGAAGATCGTCGCCGCCATCCGCGCAGCCGAACGCCGAGCCCAGTGACGACAGCCGCCCGTGCCGCCGGCCGCGTCGAGTCCACGGCCACGTCCAGCTCACGGCGCATGGCCGGCGACCTGCCTGAACCAGGCGCCCGTGGCCGCCGTTATCTCACGTGCGCTGGTCTGCTGCCTAGTTGCCCTCGTCTGCTTGTTCAGCAATAACTGTCGGCCTCGATCTGCCTGACCACCAGGACTGCCACCAGGTCCGGCCCTGCAGGCTGCGGCGCATGTGCCGGATGCTGCTGGCAGTGCTCAGGTACGCCGGATCGCGTCCCGGTCGAGGTCGGCGAGGGTTGGGTAGCCGTCGACCGCCATCAGCAGGTCGGCTTCCGCCAGGATCGTCCTGAGCACATGGACGATGCCGTCGGTGCCACCCAGCGCGGCGCCGTACGCATAGGGGCGGCCGATCCCGACTGCCGTGGCGCCGAGAGCGAGCGCCTTCACCACGTCGGAGCCAGAGCGTACGCCGGAGTCGAAAAGGACTGGCACGTCCGGCACCGCGTCGGCCACGTCAGCGAGGCAGTCGATGGCAGCGAGGCCGCCGTTGGCCTGCCGGCCGCCGTGGGTGGAGACGTAGATGCCGTCGATGCCCTCATCGACGGCCCGGCGGGCGTCGCCGGGGTGGCAGACGCCCTTGAGCACGAGGGGCAGCGTGGTCAGCGAGCGCAGCCAGGCCAGGTCGTCCCAGGTCAGCGGCCGCCCGAACATCAGCGCCCACGTCAGGATCGCGGTGCCCGGGTCCTCCTCCGGCGACTTCTGCAGCCGGCTCCGGAAGACTGGGTCGGAGAAGTATGTCTTCAGGCAGCGGCCCCGCAGCTGCGGAAAGTTCGAGGTAGCCAGATCCCGCGGCCGCCAGCCGGTGACCCAGGTGTCGAGGGTGACCACGATCGCCCTGTAGCCGGCCGCCTCCGCCCGCTGAACGAGGCTGGCTGCCACCCCGGGATCGGTCGGGCAGTACAGCTGGAAGAAGCCGGGTGTCTCTCCGAACTGTGCGGCCACATCCTCCAGCGGGTCCTCGCTCAGCGTCGAGGCCACCATGGGCACGCCGGTAGCGGCGGCCGCGCGGGCCGCAGCCAGGTCGCCGTGGCCGTCCTGGGTGCATATCCCGATCACGCCGATCGGGGCCAGGAAAATCGGTGTCGCGAAGGTGGTGCCGAACAGCTCGACTGACAGGTTCCGCTCGGTGTTCGCCCGCAGCATCCGCGGTATGACCCCCCAGTGGTCGAAGGCCGTCCGGTTGCTGCGCTGGGTATGCTCGTCCCCGGCTCCCCCCGCGACGTACGACCACGTGCCTGGCGGCAGCGCCAGTTCCGCACGCCGCTCCAGCTCCGCGAACGACATCGGGAGCGAGGGCACCATGCCTGAGAGCCCCGCAAGGTAGATCTCGTTCTGCAGGTCTCCGAAGTTAGCCACCCAGCGATGCTAGTAGGTCACCTCCGAAGCTGGCTCCGGCGGCGAACGACGCCCTCGATCAGATCGAGGGTCTTCTGGGCGCCGGCATGAGGGTTGTTGTTCAGACACCCTGGAGGCGGCCGCTTGGTCGCGAGAAGCCAAGCGGCTTGTCTCCCCTTCTTGCGCATCGGTAACTTACGCGTTACGGTAACTTGATTGTTACCGAAGGCGACGGCGCAAAGTCGAGACGGGCCGCTGATACCGATGCCGCACGCGGAGGCCGGCGGGGATCCGTTTGAAGCGCTGGGGGACCCGAACCGGCGCGAGATCCTGCGCCTGCTGAGTGGCGGCGACAAGCCCGTGCACGAGATCGCGGCGGCGCTGCCGATCAGCCGCCCGGCCGTGTCCCGGCATCTGCGGTTGCTCAAGGATGCCGGAATGGTGGCCGAGCAAGCACATGGCACCCGCCGCATCTACCACCTGCAGGAGGAGGGGATGCGGGCGGTACAGGCCTATCTCGAGCGTGTGTGGGGGGAGGCCGCAGTCCGGTTTACGCTGCTGGCCGAGAACTCCGGTCCGGGCGCCCAGCGGTGACTTCGCCGCTGCGCATCACCTTCGACGTGGCCTGCCCGGCCGAGCACGCGTTCGCCATGTGGACGTCACGGATCGGGACCTGGTGGCCGCCCGATCACACGGTCACCGGCGACCGGGACCTGGCCATCGTGCTGGAAAGCGGCGTCGGCGGCCGGATTTACGAACGGACAGCCGGGGGGGCCGAGCACGACTGGGGCGTCGTAACCCTCTGGGATCCCCCGAAGCGGCTGGCGTACCTGTGGCACCTGGGCCGGGACCGCAGCGCGGCCACCGATGTCGATATCCGGTTCGTCGCCCGCGGCCCAGGCGATACCCGGGTCGAGATCGAGCACCGGGGCTGGGAACGCCTAGGCACAGACGCGGATGCCTGGCGGGAGCGCAACCGGATCGGATGGCAAACCCTTCTGCCGCACTTTGCGGCAGCAATCACCAGAGGAGACCGCTGATGGCTGCTGGCACCAAAGAGGATCCGTGGCGGCTGAAGACCCCGCCGGGCACATCCGAATACTCGATGTACAAAGACCCTCAGGCCAGGCCGCCCGCGCTGGTTTGCCAGGTCGGCTCCACCACCCTTAAGTACCACTTGCGGGCGATCGACGACCTGCACGCCTGGCTGTGCGAGCAGGACGGCTGGGTTCCCCTCGGCGCCGCCGATGAGAAGAAACCGGCGGCCGAGGGCACGGTCGAGGCGTGGGGACGGTCGCCGGGCAATCCGGTCGGCGGCTGGTACGGACTGCGCAACGGATACCGCGGCCGGTTCGGGATGTACCTCCCGCCACTGCTGGAAGAACTCGGGCTGGCCGAGCTCACCCATGGCGCTCGCAACAACCAAATCCGATCGATCAGCTAACCGGGAAATGCATTATGAGCAGCCGTGCCACCGTCCGCTACACCACCCGTCCCGGGGCCGCCGCGAGAACGAGAAGCTGATCAGCGATCACAACCCGCTGGCCGCGCTCCCTGCGTTCGGCGAATCCGGGCCAGGACGGCCTCCCGTCCATCGGGGTGGCCTTCGGCTGGAAAGTTGACGGCACCATCGACCCGGTGGTGCCAGCTCACCGAAAGATGCGCGGCAGCACCCTGGGTAGTACCGCGCGCAGCGCCTAACCTCGAGTCATGCGGGCTGTCCTGCGCCTTGCCGCCCACGAGTTCCAGGCCCGGTGGAAGGGCTGGGCTGTCCTGGTGCTACTTGTCGGCATGGCGGGCGGCGCAGTACTCACCGCGGCGGCGGGCGCGCGGCGGACAGACACCGCGTATCCCCGGTTCCTGCAGGCCTATAAGGGGTCCGACGTGCTCGTCGGGCCTGCCGGCAGCGGCGGCGGTTATGACAATGCGCTTGCCGGGCTTCCTGACGTTGCGGCGATCGCACCAATCGTCGGGCTGCAGGCGCTGCCGCTGGGCCCCGGCGGAAAACTGGTTGAAGCCACGGTCACTGCGCCGCTGGATGGCAGGTTCGGCCACACGCTCGAGGTCCCGAAGATGCTCGCCGGGCGTCAGCCATTGCCGAACCACCCTGGCGAGGTAATGGTCGACCAGATCGCCGCGCGGGACCTGCACCTTCGTGTCGGCAGCAGGCTGGAGATGGGCGCCGGCGCCGGCGCGGACTCTATGCACATTCGCCGGCTGTCCGAACGCGTGGTCGGCATCATGGTGAACCGCGGCTCCGTCGTTCCCGTCACGGACCTGGACAAGACTCCGGTCATCATCGCCAGCGAGGCGCTGTTCCGTCAGCTCGGCCCCGGCTACGAAGGATCCGCCGCGGCATACGTGAAGCTGCGGCCAGGCGGGACGGTGAGCGACTTCAGCGCCCGGGCTCAGGCGCTCACACGCAAGTTCCCCGCTACCGGCGGCCAGATATTCCTCTCGGATGAGGCCGCGCAGGCGGCCACCGTGGAGCGGTCGATCCGCCCGCAGGCGGTGGCGCTGGCGCTGTTCGCGCTGATTCTCGCGGTCACCGCGCTGCTCGTCGTCGGCCAGGTAGCATCGCGGCTGCTGCTGGCGGCGTCGTCGGACAATCGCACCCTCGCGGCGCTCGGGATGACCCGCGGCGAGCTGCTGGCGGCGGCCCTGGTTGAGGTTGGCGCGGCGGCGACCGCCGGAGCGGCGGTAGCGTCCGGCGTGGCGATCGCCGCGTCGCCGCTGATGCCGATCGGGCCGGCGCGGCTTGCGGAGCCCGATCCTGGCCTGAGCGTTGACGTCGCGGTGCTAGCCGCCGGCTTCGCCGCAACGGTGATCTTGCTGCTCGCGCGGGTTGCCTGGCCTGCCTGGTACCTGGCATCGGCCCGGCAGCTGGCTGAGCGCGACGCGGCGGGAATGCCGGGCCGCCGCTCGCGGGCTGCCGGATGGCTGGCGCGCGCCGGCGCGCCGATGACTGCCGTCACGGGGGTGCGGCTCGCCTTCGACGCGGGCCAGGGGCGCACCGCTGTCCCGGTGCGCAGTGCCCTGCTCGGCCTGGTCATGTCCGTGGCGGTGGTGGCAGCTGCTTTCACCTTCGGCGCGAATCTGCTGCACCTCGTGCAAACGCCGCGGCTCTATGGCAAGAACTGGGATGTCGCGGTGGACCTGCAGTTCTCGACCATCATGCCGCAGCGGTTTGACAGCATCACGGCGCGGGTGCCAGGCATCTCCGGCTGGACATTCGGCGTTCACGGCACGGTGCAGATTGGCACTGGCACGCGCGGGCCCGTCGTTCCCGCGATCGGGTTGGCCGCAGGCCGGGGACCGGTGACGTCCCCGACTTTGCTGGCCGGCCGTTCGCCGCGCTCGCAAAACGAGATCACGCTCGGTACCTCGGTGCTCCGCCTGGCCGGCAAGCGTGTCGGGCAGTCGGTGCCCGTCACGGCCGGCGGTCGCCGGCAAGAGCCAGCCGTTATCGTCGGCCGTGCCGTTTTCCCCAACTTCGGCGAGGGCATCTTCACGTCGACCGACCTCGGCGACGGCGCAGTAGTGACTGCGGCGACGCTCGAGCCGCTGTCTTCGGCTGGCAACGGGCGCGGCTACAACTTCGTGCTCGTCCGGTTCGCTCCCGGGCCGCGCCGCGCCGTGGACATCGCCGACTTCGACCGGGCCATCGGCCCCTTCTGCTCTACGGTCGAGCAGTCGACGTGCGTGGTCAGTGACCAGCGCCCGAACGGCGTGACCAGCTATGCCCGGATCGACGGCACGCCCGAGGTGCTGGCCGGCATCCTCGCCGTCCTTGGGCTCGCTGTGCTCGGCCAGTTCGCCGTAGTATCGGCGCGCCGACGCCGCCGTGACTTCGCCATCCTGAGAACCCTCGGGCTGCTGCGCCGGCAGCTGGCCGCTGTCACCGCATGGCAGGTCACGGGACTGACCGGGTTTGCCCTGCTCGTCGGCCTGCCAGCGGGCGTGGCGGCTGGCCACTGGACATGGGAGCTCTTCGCCGGCGATGCCGGCATCCCCACGGGTGCGATTACGCCAGTGCCGCTGGTGCTGCTCATGGTGCCCGCGGCGATCCTCGCCGCGAACGCGATCGCGCTCCCGTCCGGACAGCATTGCGCCCACCTGAACCCGGCGGCGGTACTGCGCTCAGAATAACGAGCGGGCAGAGCCCGGAACCAGCCACGTTTGTACCGTCTCACATGGCTGCTCGCCGACCCGGGCGCGGCGACCCGGGCGAAGGCGGCTGAGATGCTGGTGCTCCGGCACGAGAACGCGGTGCTCCGCCGCCACGTCAGCCGGGTCCGGTACGACCCGGCTGACGTGGGTGTGGTTCGCGGCGCAGGCGCGGCTCCTCCCCCGCAGGCGCTGGCCGGAGATCTTCCCCGTCACGCCAGCGACGCTGCTGACCTGGCACCACAGACTGGCCGCGGCTAAGTACGGCACGGGCAAGCAGCGCAAGCCCGGCCGGCCGCCGACAGCCCGGAGCATCGCCGGCCTGGTCGTCCGGCTGGCGACGGAGAATCCGCTGTGGGGATACCGCCGGATCCATGGCGAGCTGACGAAACTCGCTCGCCGTAGCGCCGTCTACCGTGCGGGAGATCCTGCGTGCTGCGGGCATCGACGCGGCGGGGCGCCGGGTCGATTCCGCGTCGTGGAGGATCTGCCAGATCGTGGAGCGCCGCGAGGCACAGCCGGTCGGCGGGGTGATAGCGGACCCGGCCAGCCTGGCGGCGCCAGCACCGCGTTTTCATGCCGCAGCACCAGCAGTTCGGCGTCTCTCGATGTCTCGCGCCGGGTCAGTAGCATCAGGCAACCGAGCAGGCAGCGCGTGAGCTGGTAGGCGACCGGAACGCGCGGCTTCGGGCACTTCACCGACTCTGCTCGGCGGACGTAGGCCTGCAGGCCTGCGTCCGCCAGACCGCCGGGGTGCTGTCCGCCATCGCACTGCTGGACGCCCCGATCATCGGCGCGTTCGCGGTATCGCTGTCCACCGCCTATGCCATCTGCGACGTGTTCGCCCCCGAGCACTCCCTGCACCCGCGGCGTCCAGGGAGTCAAGGGCTTCTAGCGCCGCTGGCGCTCTTGCGGGGGCCTGGCAAGGCCGTAAGCGTTTGGCGGCATCCTGCACAGGCGAAGGCGCAGCGCAGGAGTAGTCTCATAGCTTCTGGAAGAGCACGAGACTTCTGGCCGACGCGAGGAGCGTGAGAGTCTGTGGCTGGCGAGCACTGGAAGGATGAGCCAGAAGCACAGGACTTTCCGGCCGCTGAGTCCTATCTTTCCTTGCTGATCGGGTCTGCTGCCGCAGCCAAGCTGGTCAAGGCCATGCGCAACGGGCAAACGCTGCAGCACTTTGCCGCCAAGGACATTCTGCGGGCCGCTGGCCTGCCATTGCTGGGCGCGGACGACTCGGAGGTCGCCGCCGACCTCGACAAGGTCAAGCTCGGCAGGAAACTGTCCCCCGTGCTGCTGGTCCAGGGGATCCCATTGTGGGTCGCTGACGGCTACCACCGGGTTTGCGCGAGCTACCACCTCGACGAGAAGACCCCGGTGCCGTGCCGGATGATCGCTCGCATGCCCAAGGGCTGACCGGCTGGCCGCGAAGCGCGAGCCACTCCGGACGCGCTCGGGCCGGAGGCAGTCAGATCCGCAACCTTCTGATGGATCTGGGTGATGGCGCCGCGGACCTCCGGTTCCTGATCCGTGACCGGGCCGGGCAGTTCACCGCGTCGTTTGACTCGGTCCTGGCCGGCGCTGGTACCGGGGCGGTGAAGATCCCGCCCAGGAGCCCGTGCGCGAACGCTTATGCGGAAAGGTTCGTGCTCACAGCCCGGACGGAGGTCACCGACCGGATGCTGATCTTCGGTCAGCGACATCTGCGGACGATCCTGAACGAGTACGAGGCTCACTACAACGGACGGCGCCCCCACCGCAGCCTCCAGCTCCAACCGCCCGGGCCCGACCACCCTGTCGCCGACCTCCCCCAGGAACGGACCACCCGCCGGCCCGTCCTCGGCGGCCTTATCAACGAATACGAGCGGGCCGCATAGAAGCCAAGGTCAAGACCGGTGGCCGAGTTCTGGAACCCCACGGGGCGTCCAGGCCCCGTTACGCCATGACCGAACCTCCTCAGCGTCACGCGCTGGATCGAGGCTCGTGTCCGGGGGGCTGGCCGCCGTCGATGTGCGCGATTTCGCCGGTGATCTCGGCATTCACTCGGACTCGGCGGGCGTACTCGACGGCCAGTGAGCGGGCGACCAGTCACCCTCTGGGTCCGTGGTTTGCCCCACTTCGATCAGATGACCGTCGGGATCGCGGATGTAGCAGCGCTTCTCGAACTGGTGCTGTTTCGGCGG
>Ga0187887_10002774_pt1 | contig 13857 bp, 10 predicted proteins | sample June2016WEW_7_10_FD_132977 | JGI IMG/M metagenome (GOLD analysis project Ga0187887, IMG submission 132977) | Peatland microbial communities from SPRUCE experiment site at the Marcell Experimental Forest, Minnesota, USA - June2016WEW_7_10 | ecosystem: Environmental > Terrestrial > Soil >...
CGACACGGCTCTGGTCCGCGATGCGGTTGACCTATCGCGGAGTTCATTAGAGCCATTTCTTTTCAACCATGTCATGCGCTCGTGGCTTTTTGCCGTTGTGCTTTCCGATGGAGCTGAACACCCACCAGATTCGGAGCTTTTGGCTGTAGCTGCAGTTCTTCACGATATGGGTTTAACCGATCGCTACACCACTGAGAATCGCTTTGAGGTAGACGGCGCAAACGCGGCTCGCGCCTTTCTGAGTGATCGTGGAATCCCGACGCGGCAGACTCAACTCGTATGGGACGCTATCGCACTTCACACTACTCCCACACTCGCTCTCCACAAGGAGCCCGAGGTCGTAACGACCCATTCAGGAATAGCCGTCGATGTCCTAGGCGCCGGTCTAGATCGAATCCCCCAAGATAAGCAGCGTGCGATTCTGTCGGAGTTTCCCCGGTTGGCCTTTAAGGATCAATTCAAGGGCTGTCTTTGCAGCGTCGTTCGTCAGAAGCCGATGACCACGGTTGACAACATTCTGCGAGATTTCGGCATTCGTTACGTCGAGGGTTTCGCGCTACCGAATTTCGCCGACCTCGTCGCTGGTGCGCCATTCTCCGAATAGCTAAAGCTCCAACTCCTTAGGATCTGGGACACAACTGGCACACCGGGAGGCCTAAAGGGCCAGCAAAACCCCGGTTTGCGACTGATTCACAGTCAGTCGGTTCAATGCAGTGAGCGACTATCAGAGTCCTGTGAGCCGCTGTCGGTCAACGAGGATCTTTGGGTTTGTAAACCAACGACAAGCACCTCGGATTGAACACCAACATCGACACAGCCGTGCAGTGACAAAAGTGCGGCAAAGACCATGGCAGGCCTCGTTCTCGCGGCATTAGGCGGGGACGTAGCCGATCACACTTTAGTCGCCCATCGCGGCCAGCGCATTCTCAGCTGCCCTGTCCAACATGTCCTGCTGCTTCGTCGTAAAGTGAGCGTAATACTTTTCAGTCACAGTGATTGACGAATGTCCGAGCGCCTTGCTGAGCAACCGAATGTCGCCTCCCGCTTCCAAAAAGGTCGCGGCGTACGTGTGCCGCAGGTCATGGGACGTATGCTCGACACCCGCCTTATTGAACACCTTCCGATACAACTTCTGAAAGTACGACGGCGCATCCTCGGGAAGAGTGTTGCCCGACGCGAAAAAATACTTAGGATTGCCGTTCTTCACCTTCAGGAGCAATTGGCCGAGTTCTTCCGTGATGGGATTGTTGACAGAGGTCCCGGTCTTCTGACGGCTGGTCTTGACGCGGAATCGGCCCGCCTCTTTTGTCAGTTCGTCTTTAGACAATCCAACGGCATCGACAATAGCCAACCCAGCCTCGCGCTGCAATCTCATACACGCCTTCACTCGCTCCCGGCTCTGAGGAGTCATCGGAACTTCGTCCACCGCCTTCATGATCCGAGCGTAGACCTTAGAGCGAATAATCCGGTCTTCCGAGACGCGCAGGTCGTTCGTGTCCAACTTCACGGACTTCCATGCTGAGATCGGATTCTTAGAGATGTACTCGTGATTGACAGCGAATCGGAAGAAGTTGCGAACCTTCTCCTGTCGTCCGCGCTTCGCAGCCGGAGACTTCAGGGTCCACGTGTGCTGCCATTCGGTGACGACCGACAGCGTGATGTCCTTCAGAAGTGTGATACCTCGGCCGGCGCAAAAGTCCTTCAGTTGCGTGAGCACGGCTTCATGGCGATATAACGTGTCAGCAGCGACCGGGTCGGAGCCCTTCTCTTTGTCGGTCAAGAACGCTTCGATGACATCAGCGAACCCGGTGGCGCGAGTACTATGGATGTTGTGCCCGGAAGCCTCAGCCTGCTCCAACTTCCGTGCCTTGCGTTCCGCGGCATCCCAACTCCGCTCTTTGGAAGACCAGCGTTTTTGCTTGCCATCTCGGTTGGTTTGAAACCATACCGGGCAATGGCAACGCTTATATTGGGGTTCGTCTTTGTGCTCGCAATCGGCGACGTGACGCTTGTACAGTCCAATCATTTCAGGCTCCTCTTTGGGGGAGGCAACCTGAATCAACAGTACATTACCAGCACAAATCAGTCAATGGATGTGTAAGATACTGATTAATATATTATATTTGTGGTGGCCAGGGACGGAGTTGAACCGCCGACGCCAGCCTTTTCAGGGCTGCGCTCTACCACCTGAGCTACCTGGCCACGTTCGTGCCGCTCCACCTGCCGGACGGTTGCGAGTTGTTGGCTACGCCAACTTTGGCGAACATGCCGGGAATCGCGGGCAGTCAAAACGCAGGAAGCGTGTGGAACAGCCCCGATTATAACAACCAAGTTGGATTCCCTCAATGCGCGCGCTAGTTTCATTCGCCGCAGTGTCATTCAAGACAATCCTAGTGGATCGGCTGTGGGCGGATCTCGGATACGCCGCCATCTTCTTGCGTCACTGGACTCCCTGATCGAGGGAGCGCAGTTACAGGGCTTACGCTCTTACTCTCCAACCGAATTGCCGTGAGTCTGCAACCAGGAAGCGAGCTGTGTTCCCTGCTGCGTCTTCAGATCGACACAATAGTTTATGCGCTCTAACGATTGCTTGAGCGTGCGCTCGGCCGCGGGCGCTTGATGCGTGGAGAAGAAGTCTTTGACTTCGTCCCGCATACCGGCGTCGCAGAAGGAGCTGGTGTTTTGCACGATCATTCCGCCGCCAAATGCGCCACCCAGATTCGCGATCTCGTTCCAATGTGCCCGCACAAAATCCCACGCCAGCTTCGTTCCAGCTGGATTTCGCAGTACACCGGAAATCACCATCAGACTGTCTTGCGAGCGCACTTCGGGCGAAATTGCATATTCCAGAGTTCTCTGCAGCAGTTTGGGATCGCTGAAGCGGGTCAGTATTTGCTGATAAAGATATTCTTCCTCGGGAGTCTTCGCAGATTTCACCCGCGCCAAAATGGTGTCGTAAAGGGCCGCATCGCCGTTGCGCGCCATGACAGGCAAGGCCGCAAACAAAAGCTCACGGTCCACGGACGACGGATCCTGCATCGCCTGCTCCGTCAGCTTTCCGGCCACCGCTTCGATTTCAGGATCACGCGCGGTATAGCCTAGAGCATGCATGAGCCGGGCTCGCAGGCTGCTCTGATCAGGGCTCTCGCCCGGCTTCGGTTCCCATCCCACATCCTTGGCCGCCGGCGTCAGGAGCTGACGGACCCACAGATCATACGACTCGCGATCTGAATCGTTCACCAAGTGTTCTCCGATGTAATCCAACTGGCTGATCATTTCACTCAACACCGCGCTGGTGCGATCCGTCTGCATACCCTGGGCCACCGCCAAGTAGTCACCGATAGGCTCGCGACTCACGCGGACGGAAGCCCAAATGTCGGACAGCAACCTGATCCGCTCGGCGGGGGTCAATGCGGTTTCAACATCCTTCGCCATCGAACGCACCGCGTCGGACTCATAGCCCGAGCGGTAATAGCCCTTCGCGCCTGCGTTAGCGAGAACCCAAGGCGAACATCCGGGAAGGTTGAAGGACTGCTCCTTCTTGGTCAGCAATTCGCACTTCTCCGCGCCTGCATCCTTGCTCGATTTCAGACACGCCGGAATCTGCCAGACTTCCTTGCTTCCTGCGTTGAACAAAGCGCGGTCATAAAAATAACGCTGTTGAGCCAAGGCCACCGTTGTTGAACTTCCTGAGCATTGAGTCTTCACGCTGACAAGCGGCGGTCCTGGTTGTTCCACGAAGGTGGGCATGATCTTATCGACCGGCTTCTTGGAAGCTTGGGATTGCGCGTTCCAGAAATCAGACGCGGTGGCATTTGCGTAAGCGTGTTGTTTCAAGTATGCGTTGACGCCGGCACGGAATGTTTCCGGTCCGAGGTAAGCTTCCAACATGCGCAGCACGGCCGCCGTCTTTCCGTAAGTAATGTCGTCCGCCAGTTCGAGAATCTGTTGCGGCGTTTCAGCTTGCTGGTGAATGGGATGGGTGTTTATCAGGGAGTCTTCATTCATGGCGTCTCCGGTCTCCCTTACATCATCGAGGTCCACGTTCCATTCCGGCTTCCACGCCTCCACCGGCTTGCTTGACATCCAGGTAGCAAAGCCTTCGTTCAGCCAGATGTCGTCCCACCACTGCATCGTGACCAAGTCGCCAAACCATTGATGCGCCATTTCGTGAGCGATGACCGAAGCCACTTCCTTCTTCAGACCGATTGAAGCGTGCTTGTCATCCAGCAGGAGGAGGATTTCGCGGAAGGTGATGCAGCCGGTGTTCTCCATGGCGCCGGCCGAAAAATCGGCGAGCCCAATCAGGTCCAGCTTTCCGTAGGGATACTTGATGTCGAAATAGCGGTTGTAATACCGGATGATATTCTCGGCCGCGTCCAGTGCGAACGTGCCCAATTCCTTTTTCCCCGGGCTCGCGTATACGCGAATCGGGATGCCGTCGGCCGAACCTTCTATGTATTCGAAATTTCCCACGACCATAGCGACCAGATAGCATGACATCTTCGGAGTGGTTGCGAAATGGACGGTGTGTTTGCCATCCCCAGGCCCCGGCGCATCCGAGACTACTTTGGTATTCGAGATGACGGTCATCCCCTGGTCTGCGGTTACGGTCACATCAAAAGTGGCTTTGTATGCGGGTTCGTCGAACGAAGGAAACGCACGGCGGGCGTCGGTGGCTTCGAACTGCGTGGCTGCATATTTGCGGCCATCGGAGTCTTTGCCCAGGTAAAAGCCGCGCAGTTGATCATTGAGGATTCCGGTGTAGCGGATCTGAATGGTCGCGGCACCAGGCTGGATCGGGTTGCCGACCGTTAGAGTCGCCATCTCTTTTTCTTTGTCGAGCGTGACTTTAGCCTTCTGACTTGCGCCTCCGCTGGTGATGGTCGCGACATCGAAATCAATTTCCGCGGCGTTGAGCACTATCGTTGAGGTAGGCTTTAGCACGCGAACCTGGATGGTCTCGTTCCCGGAGAAGTTATTTTTCGTGAAGTCGGGGGCGAAGGCGAGCTTGTAGTTATCGGGAATGGCGAGTTCCGGCAAACGTTGAGCCGCGCAAACGGCAACCAGACACGAGCAAAAGCCAGCTAGCAAGAAGATTCGTTTCATTTTTCCCTCGATATTAATAGCTCGGTGGAATCCCGCGATTGTTCGACCTGTATCTATACGCATTCCGGCGCTGAAAGGTTCACTCTAGAACTGCCGATCCCGAGGAGGCGATCAGCGTCCCATTCAAAACTGTGAAGGCGCATCGATTGGTGGCGACCCAGTACGGAATTTCGCGATAATCGTCGGCTTCGAATACAGCCAGGTCCGCGTCCTTTCCCGGTTCAATCGAGCCTTTCCGTCCGGCGAGTTGCAATGCACAGGCGCCATTGATTGTGGCAGCGGAAATGGCCTCCGCTGGCGACATTTTCATGTGGGTGCAAGCCAGCGATAGAACGAAGGGCATGCTAGGAGTCGGCGATGATCCCGGATTGTAATCTGTGGCCAACGCCACGGCCACGCCCGCATCGATCAATTTTCGCGCCGGAGGAAAGGTCGACAAGCCGAGAAAGTAATTCGCTCCCGGCACTAGCGTTGCGACTGTGTCCCGTTGTGCCAGTTCTCGAATGTCATCATCGTTTACGTGATCCATGTGGTCAAACGATACTGGATTGTAGCGCAAAAGCGTATGCAACGCAGTCGGGCTCAATTGACAGGCGTGCGCCCTTACTCCCAAGCCATGCTTTTGTGCAGCGTCAAAGATTCTTGCGGTGTCATCGACGGTGAATGCTCCGCGTTCGATGAATACATCCACAAACTGGGCCAGCTTTCGCTTTGCCGCCTGCGGGATCATTTGTTCGCAAACAAGATCGACATATTCGCGAGAGCGACCTCGAAATTCTTTGGGTAGAACATGAGCACCGAGCAGAGTTGAGACCACCGTGCCGGACCAACCAGCGGCAGCCGCGCGTATGGCATCGAGGGACTTTAGTTCTGATTCCAAGGTTAGTCCGTAACCCGACTTGGCTTCGACCGTCGTCGTGCCTTGTTCGGTCATTTCGCGCAAGGCTTGCAGCACCTGCTCGGCCAGTCGACTCTTCGTTGCCTTGCGCACGCCTTCGACGCTCGACCGGATGCCGCCGCCAGCTTCGGCGATTTCCTCATAGGTTGCACCCGCTATGCGCTTTTCGAAATCAACGATGCGCGGCGTGATGAAAGCGGGATGAGTATGGGAATCGACGAATCCCGGTAGAACGACTTGGTGCTCGCAATCGATCTCGACGATCGTCTTGCGGTTTTTCTTGAGCCAGGAATCCCGCAGCGCATCTTTACTCTTACCGACGGAGACAATCTTTCCACCCAGGCAGAGAACTGCGGCGTCTTCGATCAGGCCGAGTTCGTTGAGTTCGCGGCCGCGGCGCGGACCTGAGCTATCTGAAGTAGAGCGCAGCGTAAGAAGCTGACCGATGTTGATCAGCAGCAGAGCAGGCTGTCCCAATCTTGATTTTGCCAGAGCTGGCACTTAGCTTCTCATCGGCACTTTTACGCCGGTCTTGTTCGCGAACTCTTTCGCTTCTTCGTAACCCGCGTCCACGTGGCGGATCACTCCCATGCCTGGATCTGTAGTCAGCACGCGCTCGATTCGTTTCGCCATCATTTCAGTGCCGTCGGCGACCGTTACTTGTCCTGCGTGCAGTGAGTAACCGATGCCCACGCCGCCGCCGTTATGAATCGAAACCCAGGAGGCGCCGGCGGCCGTATTCAACAGAGCGTTGAGCAGCGGCCAATCGGCCACGGCGTCGCTGCCATCTTTCATGCTTTCAGTTTCGCGGAATGGAGAGGCGACCGAGCCGCAATCGAGGTGATCACGGCCAATTACGATTGGGGCTTTAATTTTGCCCTTCTTCACTAGATCATTCATCGCCAACCCGAACTCGGCTCGCTCGCCGTATCCGAGCCAGCAGATTCTTGCGGGCAGTCCTTGAAACTTGATTCGCTTGCGCGCCAGATCAATCCAGCGGCGTAGAATGCGATTCTCCGGGAATAGTTCCAGAACTAAATCATCGGTGATGTGAATGTCGGAAGGCTCGCCCGACAAAGCCACCCAACGAAAGGGGCCGCGGCCTTCGCAGAATAAAGGACGGATGTATGCGGGCACAAATCCGGGAAAGTCGTAAGCGTTCTTCAATCCGCGCTGAAATGCGAATGTACGAATATTGTTGCCGTAGTCGAAAGTCACCGCGCCCATCTTCTGCAGGCGCAGCATGCCTCCAACGTGGCGTGCCATCGCGTCGAGTGACTTCTCCTGATAACTTTTCGGATCGTATTGGCGCAGTTCGAGAGCGGCTTCGAGCGTCATGCCGTTAGGCACGTAGCCGTTCAATGGATCGTGCGCGGATGTCTGATCGGTGAGGATGTCTGGGACTACGCCGCGCTCCGCCAGTTCCGGAATCACGTCGGCGCAGTTGCCCACTAATCCAACTGAGACATTTTCTTTTTTTCGGACGGCGTTCTTCAGGATACGCAAGGCTTCGTCGAGCGTGGTGACCATGAAGTCGCAGTAGCCGCTTTTGAGGCGTTTCTTGATGCGCTCGGGATCGACATCGATGCCGAGGAAAGCCGCGCCGGTCATGGTCGCTGCGAGCGGCTGCGCTCCGCCCATACCGCCCATGCCGCCGCTCACGATCAGCTTGCCTGCAAGGTCTCCGCCGAAATGTTTTTCTCCAGCCGCGGAAAATGTTTCGAATGTGCCTTGCACAATTCCCTGCGAGCCGATGTAGATCCACGAGCCAGCCGTCATCTGTCCATACATCATCAGACCCGCGCGCTCCAGTTCGTTGAACTTCTCCCAGTTGGACCAATGCCCAACCAAGTTGGAGTTCGCAATCAGCACACGTGGTGCGTACTCGTGCGTCTTGAATACGCCTACCGGCTTGCCGGATTGCACCAGCAGAGTTTCGTCGTTCTCGAGGGCCTTCAATGATGCGACGATTGCGTGGTAAGCCTCCCAACTGCGCGCCGCTCGCCCAGTTCCGCCGTAGATGACCAAGTCGTGCGGTCGCTCGGCGACTTCTTCGTCGAGGTTATTCATCAGCATGCGCATAGCGGCTTCCTGCTGCCAACTTTTGCAGGAAATGTTGTTGCCACGCGGGGCACGAATCGGCGTGTAGGTTGAGGAAGTGATTTCTGTTTCAACCGGCATGCTTTAGATGTTAGTGCTTTGAGGACAAGTCTTCAAATCCAGGCCTGCCTCATCAGCTCCTACCGTGGGGCTTTACCCTCGGCGGCTTGGCGTCCCACCCTCCGCACAGAACGCGGAAGGGTGGGGCACCTGCTTTTATGTGCGATTTTGAGTTGCTCTTCGAATGGGTGGGCAACCTGCCAGGTGGGGCCGTTCTATTTGACTCCCTTGTTGATAGCGCTGGCGTACTTCTTGGCCAGGCCATTGCCCACAAAGTCGTCGTAGATCCACATGAATCCGCCGATGATCCCGCACTCCTTGTGCCAGCCTCTCATCACCGTCTCCACCTGGCTTGGCGTGTAGTTCTTGTCCCACACCCCCGGGAAAACAGGGACCTTCCCAAAATCCCAACCCGAGCATGGATTGTTTCCACCACCGCCGGCGTAGGCCTGAAGATGTATTCCGTCTACCGTGCCCGGAAGTTTGTCGTTGATTCCTGAAACCACACTCTGCCAATAGCTGGCGTCGACATAAGGATCCGGCACGACGTGATAGCCGAGTTTGCCGACCATAACCCCGAACTTAACCGTAGTGGGGAGGTTGTAACTGTTTTCGTCGTCAAAATCGAGGGCATCCAGAGCCGGGATCGCTTTTTTCAGCGCCTTAAAATCCTTGTACAGAATGCTCTTCGGGCCGACGCCTTGCGCCTCGACCAAAGCGGTGATGTCTTCCCAGTCTCCGTAGTTTGAGGAGCCGATGCTGAAAGTGACTCTTTTGACAATTCCGGCTTTCTTTAACGTGGCCATATCCGCGGCAAAGTTCGGATAGGTCTTGTTGCCCACATAGACGCCCTTTGATGTTAACGGAAACTCGCCGTTGAAGTTCAAGTCACCTGTGCTATTGACTTCAACACTCCAGACGATAGCTTCGGAGTAGCCAGCGTGTTCAATTTCAGCGATGTCCTTCGGGACATTGAAATTCGCAGTCTTGTAGAACGGGCCTCCACCAAATATTCCCGTAAAACCCTGCGGAGCGGGCGTGGAGATTTTTTCTAACGAAGTCTGCGCCAGGGCTGAAAAGGAGAGAATGAGAAGGCAGGTTACAAGCTGAAACAGCGGAAACACGAGACTGCGACTTCCTGGGGAAAACCTTCCTTGGGAGAACCTTGCTTGGGAAAATCGGGGCAACGATTGAGTCATTTGAGATTCCTTTGATGTGAAATTGGCATGCGTTGTTGACGAGCCGTTGATGGAGTGACCTTATAGAACCTGGCAGGTTTCCCACGACGTGCGTGGCGTGATTCCCCCAACTGGCAGCATTCAAGTATCGCCCTGCGATGGGCAGGAGTCAACCGCGCTAAGGAGGCCTGTACTATGTGATTTAGACGCTGACGTCTCTACGGGCTTACCAGGTGTTGTAGGCGGTGCCGTCGCTGCCGACGGCGGACGACCCACTGTGCACATCGTAGATTCCGGGCTCTTGCTGGTTGACCGTCATAATCGTGTCGGTTTCCTCTTCGACGGTCCAAGTGTCGCTGCGGCCGGTCATGGGGTCGTTGGGAATTTGCTTAAAGTAACCGGCTGAAACCAGGTCCTCCAGAGATTGTGGAGCCTTCTGCTTGTCCAATGTGTATTGGGAGATAACGGAGCGGAGCGCGAAAAGATTCTGTTTCAGCACCGATTCCCGAGCTCGCCAGATGGATTGGTTGTAAGCCGGGAGCGCGACCGAAACGAGGATCAGGATGACGCTGATGACGATCATCAGTTCGATCAGGGTGAAGCCACGGCTTTGCTTTCCGCGAGGTCTTGCCATCTACCAGTCCCTGTACTTAGTGCCGTCTAGTGCCGTGTCCTGCGATTTGGTAAACACGTCGAAAACGTTTTGCTCACCCCAGGAGTCGGAATCCGGATCGTCCTGCATGGAGTGCAGTCCCCACTCGGTGCTGTTCGTCATCGGATCAATCGGAATTCTGCGCAAAAACTTTAATTTCTTGCCCTGTACGTCAACGCCTTTCACCAGCGAGTCCAGATCCGGGGGATAGTTTTCCGAACCTACCTTAGTCTGGAAGGCGCCCTTGTCGGCCGCGTCCTTGTAGCGATCGATGGCATCCCGCAAATCCCACAAAGCCTGTCGCAACTGGTGTTCCTTTTCGCGCTTAATGCTCACCCGCACCAGCGGAATGGCGAGCGTGCTGAGGATCAGCAGAATCGCGGTGGCGACGATTAGCTCGATAAGAGTGAAGCCACGCGCCTTTTGCGCGACGTTTTTTCTGGCAATCAGCATTTGAAGTATTAGTGAGAAATGGTCTTTCGCCCCGCTAGGGCTTGTCTATTTCTCACTTAGCTGACGGCTTACGCCGTTCAGCTGCTTTCTTAGGCCGCTTCGCGGCTATCGGGGGAACTCGGTTCCATTGCCTCTGTGGCGAGGGGACAGGACGCCCGTCCTCCACCAACAATTCACTATTGAATCGTTACGGTCACGTTGGCGCCGGCCGCTGGCGCAGCTTGCATGCCGGGATCGCGCACGCTTCCCCTGGCGATGGTTAGCGAGGACTGTCCAGCTGCCTTTGCAACTAATGTCAAAGTCACGATGGAGCCCTCACCAGAAATCCCCGTGGCTCCTGGTGGCCGGGTTGCCGTAATCTGCAGGGTTCCGGTGGTGTCATCGTCGCGATGCACCAGTGCTACGGCCTGGCCATCATGCGACAGGAAGCTGCCATTCGAAACATTGATTACCTGCAGCATCTTCGGATCGTAGCTGATCTGCAGTGGAACGGAGAACGCGTTCTGGGCTCCGGTGAGCATCACGTTGACGGCAAAAGTCGACCCCTTCGGCTGCGAAATGTTGGCCGGATCGAAGCTGAAGGTCGCGGGCCCCGCGGGCGGGACGGCGGCTGATCCTTGGGGCGGAACTGCCGGAGCAGTAGCAGGCGCACCTTGCGGCTGAGCTTGTGGTCGAGACACAGGAACTGGAGCAGGGGTTGCCAACTGATGGCTGACCCGGCGCAGCTCAATTGCGTTCGCCGTACCTACGTCGATGGCTTCCTGATTCATATCGTTGTATTCGTGGGCGCGCACGATGTGCGGAATCAGGACGAAGACGGTCTCAGTTTCCGAGTGGTCGGTAGTGGACTGCGCGAATAGATATTTCAGGATCGGAATCTGGCCCAATCCGGGGATACCGCTCAGCGACTTGGTCTGCGAGTCTTCCAGCATGCCGCCGAGCAGGTTGACTTCTCCTTCTTTCAGACGGACTTCGTGTTCGATTTTCCGCTGCCCGATGATGGGCTGGCTGATGCCGCCAATGTTGGAGGTTCCGGTCACGGAAGAAATATCCATGACGACCTTTAGCGTTACCTCGCCGTTGGCGTGAACCTTGGGGGTGATATCGATGTTTACACCGACGTCGAGATATTGAAATTGCGTGTTGACCAGCGGGTTGATGCCGACGCCGCCGATGCCGGGCTGGAACGAACCGGTGGCCACGGGCACACGGTCGCCGATCTTGAGCGAAGCTTTCTGTCCGTCCACGGCGCGAATCTGCGGTTTCTGAATGAGCTTGGTGCTGGTGTCACTGAAGAGCGCGGTGGCCGTCGCCTGCGGAATGGTGATGGTGAAATCGGTTGCGTTCAGGTTCGCGAGCTGATTCAGGTTGAGCTGGTTGGGTGTACCGGTCGTGCTCGAAGTATTGCTGGTGGTCAAGCCGGTGGTCGGAGTGGTTCCGGTCGTGCTCGTGTTGGTGATGTTGTTTTGCAAAGCGACGGTTGCGCTGGTCGGCGGGCTGATGCCCAAGGTCTTTGACTTATCGCGGTTGATCTGCAGAACCGCGACGTCCACGATGACCTCGGCTTTGGCTTTATCCAAATCACCGATCAATTTTTGAGCGAGCGCGATCTGGTCAGGGGTCCCGCGCACTACGATTGCACTTTGCGAGGGTAAGGGCTGTATGCGGGAGATTTCGAGAATCTGCCGCATGGCGTTGACCACATCCTGCAGCTCGGTCGGCTGGGAAAGGTTTGCCAGATAGAAAGTCTTAATTACGCTTTGCTCGAGATCCTTGCGCTTGGCTGGGTTGTCGGAGGCTACGAAAATTGTGTTGGGGGTTACTGGTCGCCAGAAGGTTTTTGATTCGAGCGCGATAATCTCCAGAGCTTCCTCAAGGGATACGTTATTCAGCTCGATCTTGATGCGACGGGAAGTATAGTCGGGATCAAACAGCACGTTGATGCCGGCGAGCTTGCCTACCGTTTCGTAAATGACCTTCGAATCTTCCGTGATCTTAAGATTGATGGGAGTATTCGAAATGGTTGCCAGTTCGACCGGACCTCCGGCTTCTTCGAGGCGCTTTTGCACGCCACTCGGTGGAGGGGTTGACGCTTTTGGTCCGGCAGCCTTGGCCGCGTCGATCATCTGTTTTGTGTGCTGGAGTTCCTGCTGCGCAATCGCACTCGAAGGATCGATCTCGGCGGCTTTCTGGAATTCGGCTAGAGCAGTGTCCAGTTGGCCGGCGTCGCGGAGCAATTGTCCGCGATGCACGTGAGATGCGCCGGCGAGAAAACGTAAGCGATCAAATGCGGACTTGTAGGTAAGCTCGGTGGGCTTGAGGTCGTAAGCCTGCTTGTAAAGATCGTAGGCTTGTTCGTAGTTTTCTCGAGCCTCCGCATCCTTGCCTTTGTTGTATAGAGACTTGGCCTTGTCGGCCGCGATGGCTAGGGTTACAGCCAAAACCAGCAAGACCATCGCCGCCGAACGGATCAAGCGTTTCATCAAAATTCCTCTTAGAGCAGTTTTCTCCCGCCGGTCGGCCAAGACCTCGGGATGCAACTCTAAATATCTGCCAAAGATAGTGTTAGCTGCGCGATTATAGCATCGCCTCAGAGCCTTCCGAGGTAGTGGCTGTGCTGGCAGTTACACTCTTTGGTTCTAGCACGAAGGTGTGATGGTCCCGGATTCGCCCAATCCCAATTTCTGCTTTCTCTTTCTTCTTCCATCGCCAAGTTTCGGGTTGGAAGGCTTGAGACGTAGCACGCTACGTTTCTACGGTTGCACTGTACCGTCGCTATGTACAGTTGCTTGCAACGCATCCGTTTGCCGATCGCCTGATCCTAAAGTGCAGGACCGGGTCAACATCGATCGCCCTTCAGGTCGAGAACCCGCTGGACTCGACGCTGCCCTCCAGCAATGAGATAAGCTAGTAGAAACCATGCCACGGCAGCCCGTACAACCAACCCGGCCGAATCCGGAGAAAAACCCTCGTCGCGATCCCACAGCGGCAGGGCAGCGCGATGCCTCCGTTAATAGGATCGCGTCACACAACTACTTCTTGCTGGAAAAATTTGAGGCGGGCGTCGCGCTGACCGGAACAGAGGTCAAATCGGTTCGAGCGGGACGCACTAATCTCAAGGATGCTTACGGCCTGGTCAAAGACGGCGAACTCTGGTTGCTGAATTGTCACATCGGTCCGTATGAGCATGGCAACATCTTCAATCACGCTCCCCTGCGCACACGCAAGCTGTTGATGCATAAAGAAGAGATTCGCAAGCTGATCGGCAAAACACTGCAGCGCGGGCTGACCCTGATCCCCACCAGGATGTATTTCAAGAACGGTAAAGTAAAGGTTGAGATCGCGCTGGCAAAGGGTAAGCAACTGTGGGATAAACGCGAGACCGAACGTCGGAGAACTGCGGCCAA
>Ga0187887_10002775_pt1 | contig 13851 bp, 14 predicted proteins | sample June2016WEW_7_10_FD_132977 | JGI IMG/M metagenome (GOLD analysis project Ga0187887, IMG submission 132977) | Peatland microbial communities from SPRUCE experiment site at the Marcell Experimental Forest, Minnesota, USA - June2016WEW_7_10 | ecosystem: Environmental > Terrestrial > Soil >...
GCCTCCTCCTCGAGGAGGAGACGCGGAAGCTCCCGGAAGGGACCCGCCTCTCGCTCCGTGGGGAAGGCGCAACCGGGATCTACGAGAAGGCCCGTCTCCGTCGCGCCGAGGAGGTCGCGCACCTGGACGTCCCCGGTTCCCTGCTCGCCGCCCGCATGGCGGGCCAGCGCCACATCGATGAGTCGACCAGCTACGTCTACCGCGAAGTGACGAGCGAACGGGTGCACGTCGTGCTCGCCTTCGACCGGTCGGGAAGCATGGCCGAGTCGGGGAAGCTCGACGCGGCGAAGAAGGCCCTCCTCGCACTCTACGTCGCGATCCGCCGCCGCCACCCCGACGCGACCATCGACCTGCTCGCGTTCGACAACGAGGTCGCGGTGCTCGATCTCGTGACCCTGTGGGAATGCGCCGCGGGGTCGTTCACGAACACCGCCGAGGCCCTGCGGGCGACGCACCTCCTGCTCCAGTCCTCCCGCGCGAACCGCCGGGAGTTCTACCTCATCACCGACGGCCTTCCCGAGGCGTACACCGGCGAGGACGGGAAGGTGCACTCCGGCCAGCTGGACGTCGCGATGGAGCAGACGCTCGCCCGCGCGGGGGAGCTCGCGACCGTCCGGCCGCTCCGGACGACCGTCGTGCTGCTGAAATCCGCCCACCCGGAGTACGAGACCGCCGCCCGGACGATCGCCCGGACGCTCGGCGGCGAGTTGGTCGTCACCGACCCCGCCCGCCTCGGGGTGGAGCTCCTCGTCCGATGGGCCCACGGGGTCGAGACCGAGCGGCGTCTACTCCCGCCCGCCCCGGTACTCCCGGCGACCCCGCCCCGTCCGAGCGGCAAGGCCCGGCGGCGACGCGGGGACCGGCGGATGGGCGGCTGACCTCCGTTGCCGGTGGCGACCAACCTTTATCCGCCGACGGCCGCGTTTTGAGGCCGGTATCCCCCATGAGCGACCGACACGAAGAGGCCCAATTCCGTCAGCACCTGGCCGACCTGCGCCGGGCCGCCGGCGGGCTGGGCAAGGATTTCTCCTCCGAGATCAGCAACCTCGACAAGACGATCGAACGGTTCGGCCGCTCGAGCGCGAAGGACGCGAAGTACCTCGGCCAGTCGATCGAGGACCGCTTCTCCTCCCTGGGCCGCGCCATCGACGAGGAGGCCCGTCGCCTCCCCGGTCGGATCGCCGGCGGGGCCTCGCGGGCCGGCGGCGCGACGCGCGATGCGTTCGTCGCGGTCGGCAAGGCGACCCGGACCGGGACGAAGAACGCCCTCGCCTCGGCGGCGGGCGTCAACCGGAAGCCGATGCGCTCCTGGAGCCCGCCCGAGACCGGCGGCCCCCGGGACGAGGAATAGGCCTCCGCGCCCCGCCGCGCTCCGCGCGCACCCGTTCCGCCGCGACCGCGAGGTACTCGCGGTCGACGTCGAACCCGACGAACGGCACCCCGAGCCGCACCGCGGCGACCGCGGAGGAGCCGATGCCGACGAACGGGTCGACCGCGAGGTGCACGCGCGCGAGCCCGTGCAGCCGGAGACACCACTCCGGCAGCTCCGGCGGGAACGACGCCGGATGCGGCCGGTCCCGGGCGCGGAAGCGGATGGTGGGGTACGGCAGGAACCACGTGTTCCCCCGGCAGCGCACGTCGGCCCCGCGCCCGCCCCAGCGGGCCACGTTCGACTTGTCCTGGTACGGGACCCCGATCGCGAGCCGGTCGAGGGGGACGTCTCCCCGCCGGGAGAAGTGGAAGACGTACTCGTGGGCCCCGTGGACGTACCGGTCGGAGGCCATCGGCCGGTAGTGGCCGAGCGCGAGGTCCCGGTCGAGCGCCGCCGCCCGGCCGGCCGCCGCGCGGTCGATGGCGATCGACTTCACCCAGTGAATGACGTTCTGGAGGACGAACTTGCGGGCCGTCTCGCGCGCGACGTCGAGCGGGAGGAACGGGTCCGAAGGGGCGCCCCCGACGTTCAGGAAGTAGGAGCCGCCCGGGGCGAGGACCGCGTCGACCGCGTCCCGCAGCTCACCGATCCAGGCGAGGTACTCGGCCCGCGGGCGGTCGTCGGAGTAGCTCGAGTACGGGACCTTCCGGTTGTAGGGCGGGCTCGTCACCACCACGTCCGCCCCGTGGGCCGGAAGGCGCCGCGGAAGCCCGGCGATCGCGTCCTCGCACCAGAGCGTCACCGCGCCACCGCCCTCGAGCGGGAGGCGGGCGAAGGGGCGGGAGGGGGGCATCGGCCCCGCCGAGGCGTCCCGGCGGATAGGCCTACTGGGCCGACTTCGGCGGCGGGTTGAGCTTCATCTTCGCGAGCTCCTCGCGGGCCTCGGTGACCGCCTTCTCGGGCTCCTTGTAGTAGAACGAGACGATCCGCCCGACGTCCCGGTGGGTGAACGGGTGCTGGCGGGTCGACTGCTGGTCCTTCACCTGGAGGTACTCGAGGATCTCCACCCGTCGCCGGACCTCGCGCTCCATCTCCTTCATGGAGAGGTTCTTCATCAGCGCGACCCGCTCGTAGATGTAGGAGTGGCCCGAGTAGAGGAAGGTGTCGTCGGACGGGTTCCAGGAGTAGACCGAGTTCGTGATGAGCTCGTTCGTCTCGGGGTCGAGTCCGACGATCTCGGTGAGCGACTGGACGCGGCGGGTCATCTTCGTCCCGACCTTCACCTGGCGCTGCAGGAGGACCAGGTTGAGCGCGCTGACGAGCGACCGGGGGAGCGTGATCGGCGGGTTCTCCATCCGGTGGACCATCGCGCTGACGCTCTCCGCGTGGAACGTGGTGTAGCAGGTCTTCCCCGTCGCCATCGCCTGGAAGACGATGAACGCCTCGGCGCCGCGCACCTCCCCGACCATCAGGTACTGGGGCCGCTGGCGGAGGGCCGCCGCGAGCAGATCGAACATGTCGATCTCGCCGGGCGCCTTGCCGCTCGTGACGTTCTTCGCGCCGAAGCCGGCGCGCGTGAGCGAGGGGACCCAGTTCTCGTGCGGGAGGTTCAGCTCGCGCGTGTCCTCGATGGAGACGATCTTCATCTGGGGCGGGATGAACAGGAGGGTCGCGTTGAGGGTCGTGGTCTTGCCGCTCGCCGTGCCGCCGCAGACCATCATCGACTGGCCGTTCTCGATGGCGAGCCAGAGGTAGGCCATCATCTCCGGGCTCATCGTCTTGAACTTCAGCAGGTCGACCGGCGTGAACGGGTTGTCGCGGAAGCGCCGGATCGTGAACGAGCTGCCGCGTTTCGTCACGTGCATCCCGAGCGTCGCCTGCAGACGGGAGCCGTCGGGGACGGTCGCGTCGAGGATCGGGCTCGCGACGGAGATGTGCTTGCCCGAGCGCTGGGCGAGCCAGATGACGTAGTCGTCGAGGACCTTCGAGTTGTCGAACTTCAGGTTCGAGCGGATCGAACCGAACTTGCGGTGGTAGATGTAGAGCGGGATGCCCACCCCGTCGCACGAGATGTCCTCCACCTCCGTGTCGGTCATCGGGACCTCGACCACGCCGTAGCCGTTGAAGTCCCGTTCGAGGTAGTAGAGGATGCGCGCCTTGGTGACGGGGCCGGGCGCGAGCTCCCACTCGAGCAGCTGGTCGTCGACCATCCGGCGCAGCTCGCTGCGCTTGGTCTCGGTGTCGTTCTCGGGCAGGGGCTCAAAGTCGTCGATGAGCACGGTGTGGAGCCGGTCGGTCAGCTCCTTCTCGATCGGGGAGAGCGGGGGCTCGATGACCTCGTAGAGGTACTCGTTCCGGACGTTGTGGTAGGAGATCCGGACGTAGGAGATGCCGGGCCGGATCGGCGCGAGGTCGAGCTGCTTCATCGCCGGGTCGCTGAACGGCGGGACCGGCGTGACCTCCCCCTCCCGTCCCTGGCCCGAGACGCCGAGGCGGGCGAGCTTCACCGGCCGCGGGTCGGACGAACCCTTCCGCAGGGAGGCGCCGAGGCGCATCCACGTCGGGAAGGAGCTCTTCTTCCGCGGCGCGGGCGCGCCGTCGTCGGTCACCGGGGTCTCCAGGGTCTCGCTCGCCATCGGCTAGCCCCCCGGGACGGCGAGGACGGGGACGAGGAAGCGCATGACGAGCCAGCCGCCGATGAGCATGTAGGTCGCGTGCTGCAGCCCGTAGGCGATCTGGCCCTTCTGGAGGATGCCGGCCATGACGCCGTCCCCGACGGCGTGGGCGATGACCGCCACGAAGAACGCGAGGAACAGCTGCGGCACGAGCGTGAACGCGAGCGTGAGGCCGCCCTGGCCCGAGAGCGAGGAGCTCGCGACGCCGGCGCCCGCCGTGATCATGTCGGGCAGGAAGATCGCGGCCATGATGTAGATCGTGACGAGGAACACCCCGAACGAGATGTAGATGACCGTGAGGTAGGTGAGCATCGAGATCTCGCGGCCCTTGACCTGGAGCTGCGCCTCGCGGGTGTCGTGGGCGACCATCGTCAGCACGTCCGCGACGTTCCCGCCCGCCTCGTTGGCGCGGGTGACGATCGAGACGACGCGCTGGACCAGCGGGGTCGGGACCCGCTCCTCGAAGAGGCGGAGCGCCGTCGCGACGGGGACGCCCCACTCGAGCTGGCTCGCCATCTTCTTGATCTCCTCGGTGAGGAGGCCGTAGCGGCCCCGGCTCGCGACGATGATCGCGTCGGGGAGCGTCATCCCGAACCGGCCCGCCTCCGCGACGTCTCGAAGGAAGTCGGGCAGGCGCTCCTCGATCTTCTCGACGCGCGCGAGCTCCCGGCTCTTGAGGAACCCGTACGGGGCCATCGCGGCGATCAGTCCGAAGACGATGTAGTCGATGGCCGAGTCGAGCCCGAGGGCGGTCCCGGGCCGGACGGTGACCGTGAAGATCCCCTCCCAGGAGAGGGCGGCCAGGATCCAGAAGACGACCCCCACCGCGAATCCGCCGAGGAGCGCCCAGGTCGCGCGCGGCAGCCCGGTCGAGGTCGCCGATTCCGCGTCCGGGACGGCGAGGGCCTTGACCTTCCGGACGGACGCCGGTGCGTTCGCGGTCGCCATTTCACACCATATCCTGCGTGAGCGTATACATGAAGAAAATGAACCCGAACTGCATCATCGGGATCATCAGCGCGACCAGCACCCAGAGGATGTCGATCATGAACGAGCCGCCGCCGCCGATGACCGAGAAGATCGCGATGATGATGACCAGGAACAACGGGAAGGCGACGACGACCGTCACGAACGTCTCCGCGAGCAGCCCGAGCGTCTCGACGCGCGCGAGCATCTCGAGCTTGTTCTCCTGCTCGTACTGCTCGGCCTTCAGCAGGAAGTAGGGCTTCAGCTGGCCGCCGCTGGTCGCGGTCGTCACGACCCCCTGCAGGAAGTCCTGGAACCGCTTCGAGGGGCTCCGCTGCGCCCCGTTGCGGATCGCGGTCAGGATGTCGACCCCGAGGAGCTCGGTGTCCCGAGTGATCCACGCCGCCTCCTCCGCGACCTCGCCGTAGATCTTCTGGCGGGCGAGCTCCTTGAAGATCTGGTCGACGTTCACGTCGGCCGAGCTCATCGCGCTGACGAAGCTCATCGCGGCGCTGATCTTCCGGTCGATCTTGCGACCGCGGGTCTTCGCGACCGACCCCGGGCGGCCGGGGAGGATCGCGAACACCGCGGGGGTCCCGCCGAGCGGGAGCGCGACGGCGATGAGGAGCGCGAAGATGCCGAGGCCCAGGATCGAGAGGAACAGGTAGATCGCGACCGCCGCGACGGAGAGGGCGATCCCCGCGACGACGGTCGTGCCGTAGCACGTCGCCAGGTACTCGTCGGCGCGGATCCGCATGTGCGCCTTGAGCAGGTTCTCCTCGAGCGTCGGGTCGGGCGGCTTGGCGAGGACCCGGGCACGGAACGTCTTCCAGCTCCAGCGCTGGAACGACGTCAGCGTCGAGTGCGTCGGCTGGGCGCCGCGCTTCACCCGCACCGGGCGGGCGTTGGAGGACGGGGGAGCGCCGGGGGTGGCGCCCCCGGACCGGATCGGGCGGCCGACCGCCACCGTCGGGGTCGAGGGCATCTTAGGCCCCCGAGGTCGGCGGCGGGAGCTTGATGCGGGCCATGACCTCGTTCGGGTCCTTGTAGTACTGGGCGATCGTCTTCCAGAGCTGGCGGTAGTCGGTGATGTGGTTGTGGACGAGGTACTTGATCACGTCCACGCGGCGCTGGAACTCCGCGTCCATCTCCTCCGTCGTGAAGTTCTTCAGTTCGGTGATCTTGTCGAACAGGAAGGAGTGGCCCTTGAAGATGAACCCGTCCGTGGAGGGGTCCCACTCGTAGACCGTGTTGGTGATGAGCTCGTTCGTCTCCGGCTCGAACCCGACGATCTCGAGCACCTGCTTCAGGCGGCGCACGACGCCCTTCTCCGTCCGCGCCTGGATCTGGATGATGACGTTGTTGAGCGCCGAGAGCAGGATCCGGGGCGTGTTGATGGGCGGGTTCTCGAGCCGGTTGACCATCGATTTGACGCTGTCGGCGTGCATGGTCGAGTAGGTCGTGTGGCCCGTGGCCATCGCCTGGAACATCGTGTACGTCTCGCGGCCGCGGACCTCCCCGACGATGATGTAGTTCGGCCGCTGCCGGAGGGCGGCGCGGACGAGGTCGAACATGTCGATCTCCCCCGCGGTCTTGCCGTCGGGTCCGCGGTCGCCGGTCCCGGTCCGGGTCGCGCCGGGGATCCAGTTGTCGTGCGGGAGGTTCACCTCGCGCGTGTCCTCGATCGAGACGATCTTGGAGGTCGGGGGGATGAAGAGCGCGATCGCGTTGAGGGTCGAGGTCTTGCCGGCGGCGGGACCGCCGCAGATGATCAGCGATTCCCCCTGCTCCGCGGCGAGCCAGAAGTAGGCGACCATCTCCTCGCTCGCGCTGCCCATCAGGACAAGGTCGACGGGCGTGAACGGCCGCTCCTTGAAGCGCCGGATCGTGAAGCTCGCCCCGCGGGTGGTCACCTCCCGGCCGTACGTCGCCTGGACGCGGTGGCCCTCGGGGGTGGTGCCGTCCAGGATCGGCGCGGAGACGCTGACGGACTTCCCGCACCGCTGGCCGAGCATGACGATGAACGAGTTGAGCGAGTCCTCGTCCGCGAAGACGACGTTCGTCTTCACCGACTCGTACTTTCCGTGGAAGATGAACAGCGGGACGTCGACCCCGTCGCACGAGATGTCCTCCACCTCCGGGTCGAGGATCAGGGCGTCCACCGGTCCGTAGCCCACGAAGTCCCGGAGCACGTAGTAGACAACCCGCTCGGTCGAGAGCGGGGAGAGCGTGACCCCTCGGCTGCGGAAGTACTCCTCCACCTCGCCCCGGAGGTAGGAGCGCTTGTCGGAGGTCGAGAGGTTGCCGGTCTCGCTGCCCAGGATCTGGTTGAGGGTGGACTTGAGGTGGAGGACGAGGCTCCGCTCGTGCGCCGTCAGCTGCGGTTCGATGACCTCGTAGAGGTACTCCTTCGTCCGGTCGCTGTAGGAGACCCGGGAGTAGGAGTACGGTGGGTTGACCGCGTTGACCTCGAGCTCCCGCATCGAGGTCTCGGGAAGCGGGGGGATGGCGGTGATGAACGTGCCCGGGACGTCCGTCCCGTGGTCGGTGGGCCGGTTCGGCTCGAGCGAGGCCGACTCGGCCCCGGCGGCGTTCCGGGGGATCTTGACGCGGAAGGAGCCGGTGGACGCCATCGCCTAGGTCCCTCCGACCCCGAGGCTGACCTGCACGCCCGCGTTGTACAGGACGGTATAGTCGACGTTGGAGATCTTGAGCGTCAGCTCGGTCGTCTTCCCGGTCGGGTTGTAGCAGGCCCCCGAGTACGAGGTGAAGCTGTAGCTGGCCGTGGGCACCCCGCTGTTCTGCATCGCGGTCTTGAGGAAGCTGGACCAGGCGCAGGGGTACTGGGTGCCGATCTCGAAGGTGTAGACGAACGGGATGTAGGAGTTGTTCGCGGTCACGTAGATGCCGTTGGAGACCACGTTCTGGCTGTACCGGAAGTGGCTGTAGACGTCCTGCGAGCCCTGTCCGATGTACGTCGAGGCGTTGCCGTACAGTTGGAGGAGGCTCGAGGTCACGGTGAGGTTTCCGGCGTTGTAGGTGACGTTCAGCGGGGGGTTGACGTTCATGATCTGGTAGCCGCCGAGCTGGGTCTGGATGACCCCGTCGTCCTCGAAGTAGAACGTCTGGCCGGTGTAGTACCGGTTCGGCAGGATCATCTCCAGCGTCCCGGTCGCGATGCGCTGGGAGTAGAGCCCCGAGCCGCCGGGACCGTGGGAGAACGTCACGTTCGCGAAGACGCACTGCGAGGCGTTCACCGGCTGGCCGTAGTTCGCCGAGGAAGCGCCCGTGATGCCCTTGGCGTAGAATCCGGCCGGGCAGGTCGACGGGAGGAAGACGAGGGTCGCCTCCGTCGGCTGGGCGAGGAGCGGGATACCCTGGGAGCTCACGACGAAGGGGGTGCCGAGCGACTGCGGGGTGCCGGCGGGGAACTGGTACTGGCTGTCCACGTTCGACTTGAACAGCGCGAACGAGTAGGCGGCCTGGGAGGTGAACTGGGACTCATTGTCCGTCATCCAGAGGGGCAGGTACTGGGTCAGGAAGATCCCGAAGAGCGTGAAGAAGACGAGCAGGGCGAGCAGCGTGCCGACGACCGACACGACCCCCCGCTTGTGGTGGTGCAAGCGACGCGCCCGGCGGTAGCGACGGCTTGCGCTGAAACTCGGCGTTCCCCCCATTCCGATGGACCAGCCGCGACCCCGAGCGGGATGCGGATGGGATGAATTAGGTCCGATTCGGGTATAAATACCTACACAACCGAGGGGGGATTCCCGCCGGTCCGATAGCGAACCTTTAGGGTCTGCGCGGCCTCTCTACGGTCAGATGGGCCTCCGCGAGATCACCCTCAATCTCCCCAACCGACCGGGGACGCTCGCCGGGGTCGCCCGGACGCTCGCCAAGGCCCGCATCAACCTCGCCGCGATCAGCGTCGATTCGACCCCGACGCGCGGACGGGTGCGGCTGGTCGTGAGCGAGCCCGACCGCGCGGTGGCCTTGCTCGAGGAGGCCGGGTACACGGCCGAGGTGCGGGAGCTGATGGCGGTCCGGCTGGAGGACCGCTCGGGGAGCTTCCTCCGCGTCCTCGAAGCGCTGTCCAAGGCCAAGGTGAACGTCCAGAGCGTCGCGATCCTGATCGCCCGGGAGAGCAACCAACCGGTGGTGGCGCTCTCCTCCAACGACCTCGCGCGCGCCCGACGGGTGCTCCGGAAGGCGGGGTTCGTCGCCCCCCTCGCCGACCATCCGATGTCGAACGCCGACCTCCTGGCCGGGACCCCTACCATCCCGGGCGAGTCGGTCGGGCTCCTCCTGTAGGCCGCCCCGCGGGCCGCACAAAGGGTAAGAGCCGAGGGCTCTCCGGGTCGGGCGCGCGGTTGTGGTCTAGTGGTTAGGACGGTAGCTTCCCAAGCTACCTACTCGGGTTCGAATCCCGACAACCGCATCCCTCCCCTTCGGGTCCCCGGAGGTCACTCGGCGGGCATCAGCCAGAACTCGTTCCCGTCCGGGTCAAGGAACTTCGCGAGCCAGCCCCAGGGGAGCTTCTTCGGAGGCATCGAGAAGCGGACCCGCCGCTTCTTCAGGCGCGCGCACGTCCGGAGGAACGGTTCGTTCGTCAGAAGCAGGATCCCTGTGTTCCCGACCTCGGACTTCGGGGGTTTCTTCCCGGGCCGCCCACCGACCTCGCAGAGGTGCAGCCGGAACTTCCCCGAACGCTCCCCGACGGTCGTCCAATGTTCCGGGTCGTCGTCGAAGACCCGGAACCCCAACGTGTCGACGTACCATTTCGCTGCCTTGGCGCGGTCGCTCACCGCGACCGCCACCGAGATCCCCCGAATCGGCATATCCCAACCTCACCCCCGGCAACCGCACGGTGGGATTAGGAGTTCCCTACCCGAGACCTCCCGGACGGCTCCGGGGCGCTTTCCTCCTACCTAATCACTCTAGGTAGGAGAGCGGGGAACCCCCGGAAGCTGGGCCGTACGCGCGATAGGCCTGCGGCAGGAGGTCCGGGTCGATCTTGCCGGTCGTGGCGTACCGGTAGAGCGCGGCCCGGAGGACCCCCTCGGCCGTCGCTCCGATGAGGCCGACCACGACCGCGACCAGGACCGCTACAACGATCAGGACGAGTCCGAGGACGGCCGACCCTCCGGCGAACGCGAAGAGCCCGATGATCCCCAGGACCACGGCCGCGAAGATCCCTGCCCCCACGATGAGGCCCAGCACGAGGTTCGTCACGAGGGATCGGCCGAACGTCGAGACGAACAGGTGGGCGGACCGCTTCAGGGAGGCCCAGGCACCCTGGTCCTCGTAGACGAGGATCGGGACCATGAAGTAGGTCGCGACCGACCACGCGGCGCCGCCGATTCCCGCGATCAGCACGCCGGCGATCCCCCGCACCCGGCTCGCGATGATCTGTATCACAAGGCCCAAGGTCGCGGAGACCATCGACCAGACGAGCAGGCGGGGCAGGCGCGCTCGGGCGACGCGCCAACCGTCCGCCGCGGTGGGTTGCTGGCCGTTCAACTTGAGGGTCGCCGCCCCGATCAATGCGGCCGTGCAGTAGACCGAGATGAAGGTCGTGACGAAGTACACCGCGACGAACAGGACGACCGCCAGCAGGACGAACGGTTGGGAGGCCGTCCCCCCGGAGAGTGCGTTGGGTAGGAGCAGCAGGGCGCCGACCAGGAACAGGGCGAAGACGCCCACGATGGAGATCCCCCCCACCACCGGAAAGACCAGGAGCGCCCGGTCCTCGGCGATGAGGCGGAACGAGGTCTTCGTCAGCTTCCACGAATCGGAGAATGTGCCGGCCACGGTCCCTCTCGGAGCACCGGCCACGGAACCGAACGGGGTTTTGAGTTCTGGCCCGGGGCCCGGGCGTTCGGGCCCGCCCTACCTCAGGTCCCGGCTGCCTGACTCGAACAGGCGACCTGAGGATATCCACGGGGGCTGCCGGTTCCCCGGCAGTCTCGCCTACAGTCCCCCGCTCTACCACTGAGCTAAGCCGGGACGGCCTCTCGAGCAGGCCGTGGCGTATAAACTTGGCGAAGGCTCAGGCCCGCACGGGGTTCGGATGCGCTCGCTGGTCCATCGTCGTCACAGCCTACGGCAGCCAACCGACGTCCACCTGAGCCCCGAAGGGGTCGAGCTCGCGCGTCGAATTGGGGCCCGATCCGGACGCTTCGACCGGGTGATCACCTCCCCCAAGGCTCGCGCCACGGAGACGGCGCTCGCGATGGGGTTCCCCGTGGACGAGCAGTGGGAGGAGCTGGGCGCGCTCCCGGATCCGGTCGGCCGCTTCCTCGATCGGGAGTCCCCGGGGACGTTCGGAGAATACGTTCGTTGGGTGGTTGCGGTGCACGAGCTCCGGGCAGCGGCGGTCGCGATCGCCGACCGATGGGGCGCGGCACTCGACCGTACCCCGGAAGGGGGCCGGCTCCTCATGGTCTCGCACGCCGGGATCATCGAGCTGGGCGCGGCGGGCGCCCTGCCCGACGAGGCGGTCCACTGGGGAGCGACGCTCGCACCGCTCGAGGGGGTACGTCTCGAGCGGGACCGCGGTCGCTGGGTCCGTGGCGCGGTGCTGCGAAGGGAGTCCTAAGTCGGTTCAGCCGACGGCGGCCCGCACGCGCGCCCCGACCGTCGAGGGGTCTCCGGTGGCGTCGATCGTTCGGAGGATCCCCCGGGTCGCGTAGTACTGGAGCAGCGGAGCGGTCTCCTTCCGGTAGACCTCGAGTCGGGTCCGCACCGCCTCGATCCGGTCGTCCGGGCGCTGTACGAGGGGCGTCCCGTCATGGTCGCACCGTCCGGCAACCTTCGGAGGTTGGGTCTCCACGTTGTAGACCGAGCGGCACGTGGGACAGTTCCAGCGCCCGGTGAGGCGGGGGAGAAGGGCCTCGGTGGGAATCTCGAAGGCAACCACGACGTCCAAAGGCGTTCGACGGTCCAGCGCCGCCGCTTGGGCGATGTTGCGGGGGAAGCCGTCGAGGAGGAACCCTCGGGCGGCGTCCGCCCGCCCGACCCGCTCCTCGAGAATCTCAAGCACAAGGGCGTCCGGGACTAGCCGACCCGCGGCCATGTGCGCCTCGGCCGCGAGCCCGAGGGGGCTTCGGGCCGCGACCGCCCCCCGGAGGAGGTCACCGGTCGAGAGATGTGGGATCCCCAGGGCCTTCGCGAGGGTAGCGGCCTGTGTTCCCTTGCCCGCGCCGGGCGGTCCGAGGAAGACGATGCGGTGCATAGGGCTCGGACCCGGTCTTGGGGTAAAGCTCCTGTGGGGTGCGGCTACGCTCCGATCCGCGTGCCGTCAAACGTCTCGCCCCGGATGGCCGCTCCGAGATTCGCGAGGTCTCGTCCCGCGACGATCGACAGCGGGATTCCCGAGCGGGCCAGGAGCTCCGCACCGAGGCGGTCGAAGAGAAAGTTCTGGCCCGCCGCGCCCGTGGTGGACCGCTGAACCAGGGCACGGAAATCGGGCCACGACAGGGAGGCCAGGCGCCGGGCCTGAGCGTTGGTCCGGGGGTCCTTGTCGTACACCCCGTCCACGTCGGTCGCGTTGACGACCCGGGCCGCCCGCAGGCGTATCGCCAGCAGGGCGGCCACTCCGTCCGTAGTGTGGCCGGGTTCGGTCCCTCCTAGGATGACCGGGGAGGTGCGGTGGAGCTCGTGGACCGCCTCCCGAATGGAGGTCGGGATCCGGTCCGGGGTCGGGGCCCCGACGGCCCCGGCGAGGAGTCGGGCATGGAGGCGGGTGACGTCGATGCCGACCTCGTCGAGCTCCACCTCGGTGAATCCGAGCGACCGACCGAGGCCGATGTAGTCCCGGGCGGTGCGGCCGCCCCCCGCCGTCACGGCGAGCGGCATCGAGCGCCCGGCTTCTCGCAGCAGGCCCGCGAGACCGCGGAAATACTCCACATCGCCGGTTCCCGTCACCAGGACCGAACCGCCGATCGAGACGACGACCGCCGCCGGGGCCGGCCGAGTCCGGGGAGGCATCGGTCCCCGGAGGAGCCCCCTGACTTAGGCCTGTCGCACCCGAGCGGTGGGTTGAATAGCCGGGTCCCCTGCCCAGTCCGTGGACCCAGCGCTCGAGCGCGCGAAAGCAGCCGCGGCCCGCCGGGCCGTCGAGATGGTGCGGCCCGGGGAGCGCCTCGCGCTCGGTACCGGCTCTTCCGCCGGTCACGCCGTGCGCGCTCTCGCGGAGCGGTTCCCTGGCGCGACCTTTGACTGCGTCGCCAGCTCCCACGCGACCGCCGCACTCGCACGGTCGCTCGGGATCGCGGTGCGCGAACTGCGCGCGGACGACCGGTTCGACCGTATGCTGGACGGGGCCGACGAGGTCGATGACCGGCTGAATCTCACCAAGGGAGGGGGAGGCGCGTTGCTCCGGGAGAAGCTGCTGGCCGAGCTCTCCGCCGAGGTGATCATCCTCGTCGACCCCACGAAGCTGGTCCACCGGCTCGGAGAGCGGTCGCCGATCCCGGTCGAGGTCGTGCCGTTCGCCCGGGCGACCGTCGCCCGGTCCATTGGGAACGACGGGTTCGGGGTGGCGCTCCGTCGGTCGGCGGACGGACAACCGTTCCTGACGGACAACGGGAACGAGATCCTGGACCTTCGCCCTGCCGCTCCCCTCGCGGAGCCGGCCCGAACGGCCGCCGAGCTTCGCCGTCGGACCGGGGTCGTAGAGGTCGGGATCTTCGCAGGGATCGCCAGCCGGGTCCTCGTCGGCTCGCCCGATGGCCGAGTGGACGAGCGGGCTCCGTCCGGCCGAGCGGCAGACTGACGAGGCCCCGCCGGGGCGTCGGTGTTATCCGTCCCCGGCGATGCGGACCCTCGACCGCCCCC
>Ga0187887_10002776_pt1 | contig 13851 bp, 9 predicted proteins | sample June2016WEW_7_10_FD_132977 | JGI IMG/M metagenome (GOLD analysis project Ga0187887, IMG submission 132977) | Peatland microbial communities from SPRUCE experiment site at the Marcell Experimental Forest, Minnesota, USA - June2016WEW_7_10 | ecosystem: Environmental > Terrestrial > Soil > Wetlands...
CGCCAATTTCGACGAGCTGCGGTTCGAATACTTTCGCGACAGCACGGTCGCGCTCGAGGCGTTCAAGGGCGACACTATCGATTGGCGCAACGAGAACAGCGCCAAGAACTGGGCCACGGCTTACGATTTCCCCGCGGTCAACGAGAAACGCGTGATCCTCGAGGAATTTTCGATCAACAATTTCGGCTCGATGCAGGCGTTCGCCTTCAACATCCGCCGCGGCAAATACCAGGATGCGCGGGTGCGGCTCGCCTTCAATTACGCGTTCGATTTCGAGGAGATGAACAAGCAGATTTTCTTCGGCCAGTATAAGCGCATCACCAGCTATTTTCAGGGCACCGAACTGGCGTCGAGCGGTCTGCCGGCCGGCCGCGAGCTGGAAATTCTGCAGACAGTGCGCGACAAGGTTCCTCCCGAAGTCTTTACCACGCCCTATTCCAATCCGGTCGGCGGCAATCCGCAAGCCGTGCGCGGCAATCTGCGCGAGGCGGTGCGGCTGTTCAAGGAAGCCGGCTACGAAGTGCGCAACGAAAGGCTGGTCGACGGCAAGACCGGCGAGCCATTTGCGGTCGAATTCCTCGCCGACGATCCGAGCTTCGAGCGCGTGTTTTTGTTCTACAAGCCTTCGCTCGATCGCCTCGGTGTCACCGTGACGGTGCGCACCGTCGATGACGCGCAATACGAGAACCGGCTGCGCAACTGGGATTTCGACATCATCACCTATTCCTGGGGCGAATCGCTATCGCCCGGCAACGAGCAGCGCGGCTATTGGGGCTCGCAAGCCGCCGGTCAGCCGGGCTCACTCAACCTGATCGGCATCAGGAACCCGGCCGTCGACGCCATGATCGATCAGGTCATCTTCGCCAAGAGCCGGCCCGATCTGGTCGCCGCCACCAGAGCGCTCGACCGTGTCCTGCTGTGGAATCATTACGTCGTGCCACAATGGTTCTATGGCAAAATACGCAGCGCGCGCTGGGACCGCTTCAGCCATCCCGATCCGCTGCCGAAATACGGCATGTCCGGGTTCCCGACCGTGTGGTGGTGGGATGCCGAAAAAGCAGCGAAGACGGGAAGCCGGCAGTGAATAGCGGCGCCATCCGCATCGATGTTACCTCCCCCCTTGAGGGGGAGGTCGGTTCGCGAAGCGAGCCGGGAGGGGGGTCGTTACCATTAGATTGATGAAACCTCGATTTCTTCAACCCCTCTCCCCGGGGTCCGCGTCGCGCAAGCGCGACGGGATGACCCCGACCCTCCCTCTCAAGGGGCGAGGGAGCAGTCTGTCGCGGCGCCACTTCATTGTCGGCAGCGTTGCCGCAATCGGCGCGTCGGCTGCTTCCTCTGCCTGCGCCGACACGGACATTGAATCCCACGGCCTTTCGGCATTCGGCGATCTCGCTTACCCGGCCGACTTTCATCACTTCCGTTACGTCGATCCCGATGCGCCGAAGGGCGGCACGTTTTCGCAGATCGGACCGGATCGGCAATACAATCAGAACTTCCTGACCTTCAACTCACTCAACAGCTACATCCTCAGGGGCGACGCGGCGCAGGGCATGGAGCTGACCTTCGCCACGCTGATGGTGCGCAGCGGCGACGAGCCCGACGCCATGTACGGCCTCGCCGCCGAGAAGGTTCGGCGCATGGTTGACGGTCTCACCTATCGTTTCTTCATTCGGCCCCAGGCCAAATTTCACGACGGATCGCGGCTTACCGCCCATGACGTCGCCTTCTCGCTCAATATCCTCAAAGCGAAGGGCCATCCGCTGATCACCCAGTCGCTGCGCGATTTTATCGGCGCCGAGGCGGACGACGATGCGAGCGTCACCGCCAGCTTCGCGCCGCAACGCGCCCGCGACGTGTCACTCCTGGTCGCCGGGCTGCCGATCTTTTCGCGCGCCTATTATGCGAAGAAGCCGTTCGACCAATCCACCCTCGACGTGCCGCTCGGCTCCAGCGCCTACAAGGTCGGCCGTTTCGAGGCCGGCCGCTACGTCGAATATGAGCGCGTCAAGGATTGGTGGGGCGCCGACCTGCCGGTCGCCCGCGGCCACGACAATTTCGACATCGTGCGCTTCGAATATTACCGCGACCGCGACGTCGGTTTCGAAGGATTTACCGCCGGGAGCTATCTGTTTCGCGAGGAGTTCACCTCGCGCACCTGGGCGACGCGCTACGATTTCCCGGCCCTGAAGGACGGCCGCGTCAAGAAGGACATCTTGCCGGACGACACGCCGTCGGGCGCGCAGGGCTGGTTCATCAATACGCGGCGGGCAAAGTTCGCCGATCCGCGACTGCGCGAGGCGCTCTGCAACGCCTTCGACTTCGAATGGACCAACAAGACCATCATGTACGGCTCCTATGAACGCACCGTGTCGGTATTTCAGAATTCGAACATGATGGCGGTGGGCAAGCCCGACGCCGAGGAGCTTAAACTGCTTAAGCCGTTCCGCGGGCGTGTTGCAGAGGAGGTGTTCGGCGAGCCCTACCTGCCGCCGGTGTCGGACGGCTCCGGAGCGGACCGCGCGCTGTTACGCAAGGCCTCGCAGCTCCTCAAGGACGCCGGCTGCGTCATCAAGGACGGCAAGCGCGTGTTGCCGAGCGGCGAGCCCATCACCATCGAATTCCTGATCGACGAGCCGACGTTCGAGTCGCACCACATGCCGTTCATCAAGAATCTCGGCGTGCTCGGCATCAACGCCTCGTTGCGCATCGTCGACCCGGTGCAATACCGGGCGCGGCGCGACGGCTTCGACTTCGACATCACCGTCGACCGCTTCAACTTCTCCGCCACGCCCGGCGATTCGCTGCGCTCGTTCTTTTCCTCGCAGGCGGCGGCGCTGAAGGGCTCGAACAATCTCGCCGGCATGGCCGATCCGGCGATCGACGCCTTGATCGACACCATCATTGCCGCACCGACGCGGCCGGCTTTGGTAACCGCCTGCCGCGCGCTCGACCGTGTGATCCGCGCCGGCCGCTACTGGATACCGCACTGGTATAAGCCGTCGCACTGGATCGCCTATTGGGACGTGTTCGGCCATCCCGCGATGCAACCGCGCTACTTCCGCGGCATACCGGACACTTGGTGGCGTGACCGCGATAAGGCAGCGAAAGTCCAGCACGCCGAGTAGAACGCCCATGGCTGAAGTTGCGTTGTACCAGCGGCGAATGCGCCCATCCCCGTCGCCCACGCGCGGGGGTCGGAACGGGCGATCGCGACGCGCGGGAATGTGGCTCCCCCGGCGCCGGAGCGCTCCGCCCCTCCCCACGACGGCAAGGAGCAGCTATAACGGACTAGAATGACCGCCTACATCGTCCGCCGCATTGCGCTGATGATCCCCACCATCTTCGGGATCATGCTGGTATCGTTCGTCGTGGTGCAGTTCGCGCCGGGCGGGCCGGTGGAACGCGTCATCGCGCAATTGTCCGGCACCGACACCGGCGCCACCGCGCGCATCTCCGGTTCGGCCGGCGGGGATTTTTCCGCCCGCGGCGCGGCGCCGAGCGGCGGCCAGCTCGACATGAACGCGAAATACCGCGGCGCCCAGGGGCTCGATCCGGAATTCATCAAGAGCCTGGAAAAGCAGTTCGGTTTCGACAAACCGGCCTACCAGCGTTTCTTCATCATGCTCTGGAACTACATCCGCTTCGACTTCGGCAAGAGCTATTTCCGCGACGTCAGCGTGCTGCAACTTATCAAGGAGAAGCTGCCGGTCTCGATCTCGCTCGGCATCTGGATGACACTGCTGAGCTATCTGATCTCGATCCCGCTCGGCATCCGCAAGGCGGTGCGCGACGGCTCGCAATTCGACGTCTGGACCTCCGGCGTCATCATCGTGGGCTACGCCATTCCCGGATTCCTGTTCGCGATTCTGCTTATCATCCTGTTCGCCGGCGGCTCGTTTTTTCAAATCTTCCCGTTACGCGGACTCACCTCTGACGGCTGGGCGCAGTTTCCCTGGTGGCACAAGATTCTCGATTACTTCTGGCACCTGACGCTGCCGATCGTCTCCATGGGGCTCGCCGCCTTCGCCACCATGACGCTTCTGACCAAAAACTCGTTCCTCGAGGAATTGCGCAAGCAGTACGTGCTCACCGCGCGCGCCAAGGGCTGCTCGGAGCGGCAGGTGCTGTACGGCCACATCTTCCGCAACGCCATGCTGCTGGTGATCGCCGGCTTTCCGAGCGCATTCGTCAGCGCCTTCTTCGCCGGCTCGCTGTTGATCGAGACCATTTTCTCGCTCGACGGCCTCGGACTCCTGAGCTTCGAGAGCGTGCTCAACCGCGACTACCCGGTGGTGTTTGCCAATCTCTATATCTTTGCACTCGTCGGCCTCATCGTGAATCTGATTTCCGATCTGACCTACACCTGGATCGATCCGCGCATCGATTTCGAGACGCGGGAGGTGTGAGTTGGACGCAAAGACCCTCCTAAAAAAAACCATCGAACAGGCCGAGGGCCAGGCCATCCCGCAGCCGAGGCCCAAGCCGGACATTGAGCCGGTCGGGCCGCTTGGCCTCGCCGTGCTGCCGCTCGGGATCGAGCTCTCCCCGATTAACGTCCGGCGCTGGCGGAATTTCAAGGCGAACCGGCGCGGCTATTCGTCGTTGTGGATCTTCCTCGCCCTGTTCGTCGTGACGTTATTCGCCGAGTTCATCGCTAACGACAAGCCGCTATATCTGCGCTACGACGGCAAGTCCTATTTTCCGGTGTTCTTCAACTATCCGGAGACCACGTTCGGCGGCGACTTCGAGACCGCGGCGGACTATCGCGATTCCTATCTGCAGAAGCTGATCGCGGAGAAGGACGGCTTTATGGTGTGGCCGCCTATCCATTATTCCTACAACACTCACAATCTCGATCTGCCGACGCCGGCGCCGTCGAAACCGACGTGGATGCTCACCGAGGCGGAATGCAAGGCGGTCGTCGAGCGCAAGGGTCTCAACAGGTGCGGCGACCTCGAATACAATTGGCTTGGCACCGACGATCAGGGTCGCGATGTGTTGGCGCGCCTGATCTACGGCTTCCGCGTCTCGGTGCTGTTCGGGCTGATACTGACGATCGTCTCCTCGGTCATCGGCGTCGCCGCCGGCGCCGTGCAGGGCTATTTCGGCGGCTGGATCGACCTTCTGTTCCAGCGCTTCATCGAAATCTGGACGTCGGTGCCGGAGCTTTATCTGCTGCTGATCATTTCCTCGGTCCTGGTCCCGGGTTTCTTCGTGCTGCTCGGCATCCTGCTGCTGTTCTCCTGGGTGCGGCTGGTCGGTTTGGTGCGCGCCGAGTTCCTGCGGGGCCGCAACTTTGAATACATCCAGGCGGCGCGGGCGCTGGGCGTGTCCAATGTCGTCATCATGTTCCGCCATCTGTTGCCGAACGCCATGGTGGCGACGATGACGTTCCTGCCGTTCATCATGTCGTCGTCGGTGATGACGCTGACCGCGCTCGATTTCCTCGGCTTCGGCCTACCGCCCGGTTCGCCGTCGCTCGGCGAATTGCTGTCGCAGGGCAAGGCCAACGTGCAGGCGCCGTGGTTGGGGCTCGCCGGCTTCTGCACCGTCGCCCTGATGCTGTCGCTCCTGATCTTCATCGGCGAAGCCGTGCGCGACGCCTTTGATCCGCGGAAGACGTTCACATGACCGAACCCCTCCTCTCCATCCGCGACCTCTCCGTCGCCTTCAGCCATGGCGCCCATGGCGGGCCCGAGACACTGGCCGTCGATCACGTCTCGTTAGACATCGGCAAGGGCGAAACCGTGGCGCTGGTCGGCGAGTCGGGCTCCGGCAAATCGGTGACGGCTTTGTCGATCCTCAAGCTGTTGCCCTACCCGGCGGCGCGGCATCCGTCCGGCACCATCACCTTCAAGGGCCGCGAACTGCTGGGTTTGCCCGACCGCGACATGCGGCGCGTGCGCGGCGACGACATCACCATCGTGTTCCAGGAGCCGATGACTTCGCTCAATCCGCTGCACACGATCGAGAAGCAGATCGGCGAAATCTTGCTGCTGCATCGTGGCCTTACCGGCGCGGCCGCCCGGGCGCGCATTCTTGAAGTTTTAAGCCAAGTCGGTATTCCCGATCCGCAGAGCCGACTGAAAAGCTATCCGCATCAGCTGTCCGGCGGCCAGCGCCAGCGCGTCATGATCGCCATGGCACTCGCCAACGAGCCCGATCTCTTGATCGCCGACGAGCCGACCACCGCGCTCGACGTCACGGTGCAGGCGCAGATCATCGCGCTGCTCAAGGACGTCAAGGCGCGGCTTGGCATGTCGCTTTTGTTCATCACCCACGACCTTGGCATCGTGCGCAAGATCGCCAATCGGGTGTGCGTCATGAAGGAAGGCAGAATCGTCGAGCATGGCGACGTCGTGCGCGTCTTTGCGGCGCCCCAGCATCCCTATACGCGCGCGCTCCTTGCCGCCGAGCCGAAGCCCGATCCGGCGCCGCTGCAACCCGACGCGCCCATGGTGCTCGAAGTAACCAACCTCAAAACCTGGTTTCCAATCACGGCAGGCGTGCTGCGCAAGGTCGTCGGCCACGTCAAGGCTTGCGACGGGGTGACCCTTGCGCTGCGCCAAGGCGAAACGCTCGGCGTAGTCGGCGAATCCGGCTCCGGCAAGACGACGCTCGGACGTGCAATCCTGCGTCTCATCTCCTCCGAAGGGCCGATTGCATTCATGGGCCATGACCTGCAGAGCCTGCGATTCAAGGAAATGCGTCCGTTCCGCCACGACATGCAGATCGTGTTCCAGGACCCTTACGGCTCGTTGTCGCCGCGGATGTCGATCGCCGAGATCATCCGCGAGGGTCTCAACGTCCACTATCCGGACATGCCGGAGCACGAACGCGACGAGCGGGTGATCCAGGCGCTTAAAGATGTCGGTCTCGATCCGGCCACGCGCTTCCGCTTTCCACATGAATTCTCCGGCGGTCAGCGGCAACGCATCGCGGTGGCGCGGGCCATCGTGCTGGAGCCGACCTTTATCGTGCTCGACGAACCGACCAGCGCGCTCGACATGGTGATCCAGGCGCAGATGGTCGATCTCCTGCGCAACTTGCAGAAGCGGCGCAATCTCACCTATCTCTTCATCTCGCACGATCTGCGGGTCGTCGCCGCACTCGCTAGCCACCTGTTGGTGATGCGGCAGGGCAAAGTCGTGGAGGCCGGTGCCGCCGCGGAGCTGTTCAAGAATCCGAAGACCGACTATACGCGGGCGCTGTTTGCGGCTGCATTCAATCTGGAAACCGCGCCGGCCGGCGTGGTGGCGCAGTGATGCCGGCAGCATCCGCGTCCCGCGGCGCGCGAGGCAGAGTTGAAGGAACCTTCTTTCATACTGCGCAAGCCGGGAGCAATGTTTTCGGCTCGCGCAGTGTTGGCGCCGCCTTACTTCGGCGCCGCCGCGGCGGTCTCGCCGGGCGGTAGAATTCTGAACGTGAAAATCGATACTTTTTGACTCGGGTTGAAGGGCCCGGCGACCTGATTCTTGACCGGCGGTATGCTTTGGAGAAAGGCGACAATGGCCGCTACGTCCTCTTTCGTCAGAAAGGAGAACGCGTGGTAGGGCATGATTGGCGCCAGCATGCGGCCATCCGGTCGCTTTCCCGTGGTCAACGACGTCGCGATCTGTTCCGTGGACCAGTTGCCGATCCCCGTCTCCTTGTCCGGCGTGATATTCCTGCCGGGAAACACGCCAAGACCTGGAAACTCGAAACCCACATCGGAGCCGCCGAGGTATTTCGCCATATCCGGGTTACTGAGGAAAAATCCCGGCGTGTGGCAATCGTTGCATCCTGCAAGCACGACCAGATACTTGCCGCGTTCGACCGGCGACTCGGCGTGAGCCCGCGGCAGCAGAGTTGCCGTCACCGCGACAGCGGCCACGGCCGCAGTCGCAATTCCGATAAGTGCTGAAGTTCTCATGATGCCCCCCTGGAATGGTCTCTAGTCAAACACACGCGACTTACGGTGCCGCTGTGCCGTTGCGTGTCGATGACAGCTTAGACCGTCATTGACCGGTGCGCCAGGAGGAACGCGGCCCCGGGGAGCCAGTCTACTCTTCGAATTGATGATGAGGCGCGTTTTGTGGGCGCCGGATTGTCTTACCTATTTCATATCGCTGTATGTATCCTGTGGTACGAATGACGATAGAGCAAAAACAAGGAGGCCCGATCAATGTGCGTTGACTGCGATAGACTCACATTCAACCGTCGTAAATTTCTGTCGCTATCGGCGGCGGGGATCGCGGCGACCAGCTTTTTCGTCCCGCGTCGATCTTTTGCGGCGGGCGCTGCAACAACGAGCATTAGCGCAGACGAAGCGTTCGCCAAGCTGAAAACCGGCAACGAGAAATATGTCGGCGCTCCGCAGCTCTGCGCCGTTGAACTTCTAAAGCAGAGCGAGGGCGTTGCGAAGGCGCAAGCGCCATGGACAACGATTATCACTTGTTCCGACAGCCGCGTTCCACCTGAGCTGCTGTTTGGCGGACTCGGTCTCGGCGAGATATTCGTCGGCCGCAACGCGGGTAACATGGTTGATACAGCGACCATGGGAACGATTGAATACGGAGCCGAACATCTCGGCATTCCCCTCATTGTTGTCATGGGTCATGAAAGATGCGGGGCCGTTGCTGCCGCTTGCGCTGTTGTTGAGAAGCACGAGAAATTTCCCGGCTCGATCGGTCCCATGGTCAATGCCATCGTTCCCGCCGCGAAGGCCGTTCGCGGACAGCCCGGCGATTTTGTGGATAATACGGTTCGCGAAAGCGCGAAACGAACAGCTGCGAAGGTTGCGACCAAAAGCGAAATCGTTTCGCGTCTGATCAAAGCAAAGAAAGTCAAGGTGATGGCGGCGCGCTACGATCTCGACAATGGTCGGGTTGAGTTCCTAAACTGACCTTCACAGCGCAATCCGCCGCACGCTGGTGATCTCGCCGCCGGCGCCGCGGATGCGGGCGATGGCATCGCCGATCGGTTCGATGGCGACCGCCATGTGGAAGGCGTTGGCGTGGAGGAAATTAGCGCGGTCGCGGACGATGGCGACGTGACCTGTCCAGAACACGAGATCGCCGCGTTTTAGATCGGAACGATCGGTGGCCGCGGCGATCGGCGAGCCCAGCGCCTCTTCCTGCATGTCGCTGTCGCGCGGGCAGGAAATGCCGCAAGCCGCTAGTGCGATCTGCACCAGACCCGAGCAGTCGAGACCGAGCGTGGTCTTGCCGCCCCACAGATAGGGCACGCCGAGAAAGCGCTCGGCGACGGCGACGAAATCCGCTTCGTAGACGTCGATCGGCGCCAGATGCACCTCCGGGAGATAGCCGCCGGATTGTGTCACCGCCATGCGCTCCTCGCGGCGCGCGACGGCAACGCGCGCGCCGAGCGGCAATGCTTCGAGCGGCGCCAGCTTGATCGAGGGTCCCGGGAAGACCAAGGTCCGCAACGCCGCCACCTTGTGCGTCGGCGGCGCGCCGGGCGGCGTCAGCGCGTTGGCGGAGAGCCAGCCGACATAGCCGTCGGCGGCGAGCTGGCCCCAGGCCCAGCCTTCGTCATTCTTTTCGTAGATCCTGACGCGTTCGCCCTTGAGCGCCTCGGTCAGGAGCGGCGCGTCGTGGCTGGGCTCGCCGCGCAACGGCGCCTGCGGCTCGATTACTTCGTAGACCTCGCCGGCAACGTAGCGGGCCGCCGCCGCTTTGCCTTCGAGTTCTTTCGCCGCGAGATCGGCGCGGGCCGGGGTGACGCGAGGATCAAAGGCGCGCATTGCCGCTGACCGCTTAGCCGTAGCGCTCGACAAGGAGCGCATAAAGCGCACGCGCCGCCTGGCATTCGCCGCCTTCCGGCCGGCCCGGCTTCGCCGCAGGCGTCCAGGCGTAGATGTCGATGTGCAGCCACGCGGTGGCCGCCTCGACAAAACGCTTGAGGAACAGCGCGCACAGGATCGAGCCGGCAAAGTTGCCGCTGCTGACATTGTTCAAATCGGCAACCTTGGAGTCGAGCAGCGCATCGTAAGGCTGCCAGAGCGGCAGCCGCCACAGCGGATCGTTTTCCGTCGCGGCGTGGCGCGCCAGCGCCGCGGCGAGGCTCTCGTCGGCGGTATAGAACGGCGGCACGTCGGGTCCCAGCGCCACGCGCGCCGCGCCGGTCAGCGTGCCCATGTCGATCAACAGTTCCGGCGCGCTTTCGTCGGCGAGCGCCAGCGCGTCGGCCAGAACCAGGCGCCCCTCGGCATCGGTGTTGCCGACTTCGACGGTCAGTCCCTTGCGCGACGGATAGACATCGCGCGGCCGGAACGCGGCGCCGGAAATCGAATTCTCGACCGCCGGGATCAACACCGTCAGCCGGACTTTCAGGCCGCGGTCCATGATCATGTGCGCGAGCGCCAGCACGCTCGCCGCTCCGCCCATGTCCTTCTTCATCAAGAGCATCGCGCTCTCGGGCTTGATGTCGAGACCGCCGGAGTCGAAGCACACGCCCTTGCCCACCAGCGCGACCCGGGGATGCTCCCTGTCGCCCCATTTCAGCTCGATCAACCGCGGCGCCCGTTCCGACGCGCGGCCGACGGCATGGATCAGCGGAAAATTCTCCGCCAAAAGATCGCTGCCGACCGTCGCCTGGATGTCGGCGCCGTGGCGCGCGGCCAGCGAACGCACCGCCGCCTCGAGCTCCGCCGGACCCATGTCGTTCGCCGGCGTGTTGATCAGATCGCGCGCCAGCGTCACCGCTTCGACGGTGCGATCGAGATCGTCGCGATCGATGCTCTGCGCCAGTTCCAACCTGACCTGACGCCGTTCGGCCTTGCGGTAAAGCGCGAAGCGGTACGAGCCCAGCGCGAAAGCAAGCGCGGCAAGCCTTGCGTCATGCGGATCGTTGGCAAACCGGTAGACGCCGTCCGGCAAGTGCTGCGGCAGCAGCCCGGGGCGGAACAGGTCCTTGGCCTCGTCGGCGGCTTCCAACCCGAACAGCACGCCGCCGAGTCCGGTCCGACCAGGCAGCAGCAGGTGGCGGCCGGGCTTGGGCTCGAAGCCCGTCGCATCGGCAAAAGCGCGGACCTCGGGTTCCAGCCGCTCGCGCAGCTCCGGATAGCTCGCCGCGGTGACGAACCAGATCGGGATCGCCTGCGCCGTGCCGCGTGCCACGAAGATCGAGGTCATCAGCTTGTCCGCGCACCGAAGTTACGCCCTGCTATCACGTCGCCCGGCGGTCGGAAAGGCGAGCAAGGCTACGCGCGTGACGCGCTCGGCAGTTGTGCCGCCCCGTGGCTGTGCCTGATGCCGTAGAATGCGTAGATCAAGAGCCCGATCACGAACCACGCGCCAAAGCGCACCCAGGTGTCGAGCGGCAAGCCGAACATCAGGAACAAAGAAAAGGCGGTGCCCAGCGGCGCGACGACATAGACCGCCGGAGTCTTGAACGGACGAGACAGTTCGGGCTCCATGATACGCAGAACCAGAACGCCCAGACACACGATGGCAAAAGCGAACAAGGTGCCGATGCTGACCAGTTCGCCGACCAACCCGATCGGCAGCAGCCCGGCCAGCACCATGACAACGATACCGGTGACGATGGTGGTGACATAGGGCGTGCGAAACCGGCTGTGCACCTTGGCGGCCACGGGCGGCAGCAGCCCGTCGCGCGCCATCGAGTAAAAAATCCGCGGCTGCGCCAGCAGCATGACCAGAATCACCGAAGTGAGCCCCAGCACGATGCCGACCTTGATGATCGGCGACAGGATGCTCAGGCCGACCGCGTCAATGCCCACCGCGATCGGATCGGGCACGTTGAGCTTGTCGTAGGCGACGATGCCGGTGAGCACGAAGCCGACCGCGACATAGAGCACCGTGCATACGGCGAGCGAGCCTAAAATCCCGATCGGCATGTCGCGCTTCGGATTCTTCGCCTCCTGCGCCGCCGTCGAGACCGCGTCGAAGCCGATATAGGCGAAGAACACCACGGCGGCGCCGCGCACGATGCCGCTGAGGCCGAACAGGCCGGGTCCGAGGTTCGGCGGAATGAAACTGCCTTCCGGATTGGCCGCCGTCACCCAGTGCGCGGTGCTGAAAAACGGCGCGGCGGCGGCGATGAACACGACGATGATGACGAGCTTGATCGCGACAATGACGTTGTTGGCCCGGGCGGATTCGTGAATGCCGACGACCAGCAACGCGGAAATGCCGGCGATGATCGCCATCGCCGGTACGTTGAGGAGCGCGCCGGTCGCATGCCAGGCGTGCTCGGCGGCGTCGTAGGCGAACGGCGACGAGGCATAGTCGGGCGGAACGATCAGGCCGAGATCCTTGAGGAAGCTCACCACGTAGCCCGACCAGCCGATGGCGACCGTGGTGGCACCGAGCGCATATTCGAGGATCAGGTCCCAGCCGATAATCCAGGCGATGAGTTCGCCCATCGTGGCATAGGCATAGGTGTAGGCGCTGCCGGCGATCGGCACCGTCGATGCCATTTCCGCGTAGCAAAGGCCGGCGAAAGCGCAGGCAAACGCGCCGAGCACGAACGACAAGGTGATCGCCGGTCCGGCATTGGCGGCGGCGGCATGTCCGGTCAGCACGAAAATGCCGGCGCCGATGATGGCGCCGATGCCGAGCGAAACCAAGTTGACCGCCGACAGGCTGCGCTTGAGCGGCACGCCGTCGTGCGTGGTCAGCGCCTGCACTTCCGGTTCCGCCGCCTCCGCCTCCAGTGCCGCGATCGGCTTTCGCGCCCAAATTTTCCCCATGGCGTCGACTCTCCCGTCTATAAGCCCACCGCCGCGAGCGCCGCCTGCTGCTGCCGCGCGACGCGATCCATCGAGAATTTCTCGATCGCCTCGTTGAACAGGCGATAGAAATTAAGTTCCGCGCGCAGATGCAGAAACACCGCACCCAATCCGATCGCGGCGCGATCCATAAAGACGAACTCGCGTGGTATCGTCACCGGCCCTTTGCGCTTGAGCGCCTGGTGCACCCGGTAGGCTTCGCGGCGGCCGTATTCCGAAGGCTTGACCCCGTCGGCGATGGAGCGCACGCGGTCGTCAAGCAGCGGCGCGTAGATGAACTGCGCCCAGATGTTGAGCGTCTCGATGAGATCGCGCGACAGCCGGCGGAAGCCCCAGGTTTCATAGGCGTGGACGACGAGTTCGTCGTCGCCGTGCAGCAGCCCGTGATAGAGATCGACGACGCCGCGCACGAACGTCGGCGGGAAAATGCGGATGCAGCCGTAATCGAGCAAGTTGATGCCCGCGGGTTCCAAAGCTGTCTTGCGCCGAGTATCCGCCCCGGCCGCGTCGAACACCGTGTAGTTGCCGAGATGCGGGTCGCCGTGGATGACGCCGAACCGGCTGAAGGGAAACCACCAGGCGGTGAACATGGCGGTGGCCAGCGCGTTGCGCACTTTGAGCGGATCGTCCTTGTGCGCGAGCATGCGGCTGCCGTCGAGCCAATCGAGGGTCAAGAGCCGGCCGGTCGACAGCTCCGGCCAGGACCGCGGCACGCGGACGATGTCGATGCCGTCGAGCATCCTCCGGTACAGCGCGACGTGCTTGGCCTCACGCCGGTAGTCGAGTTCTTCGCGCACGCGTTCGCCGATCTCCTTGCCGATCTCGCTGGTGTCGATCGCGGTATCGAGGCGGCGGCGGATGGCGAGCAGCCATTGCAATTGCTGCAGGTCGGCTTCGACCGCCGACTGCATGTCGGGATATTGCAGCTTGCAGGCCAGCGCTGCGCCATCGAGCGAGCGCGCGCGATGCACCTGACCAAGCGAGGCGGCAGCGGCCGGATGGTGCTCGAAGCTTGCGAACTTCTTCTGCCAGTCGGGGCCAAGCTCGGCGATCATTCGCCGCTTGACGAAAGCCCAGCCCATGGGCGGCGCTTC
>Ga0187887_10002777_pt1 | contig 13850 bp, 15 predicted proteins | sample June2016WEW_7_10_FD_132977 | JGI IMG/M metagenome (GOLD analysis project Ga0187887, IMG submission 132977) | Peatland microbial communities from SPRUCE experiment site at the Marcell Experimental Forest, Minnesota, USA - June2016WEW_7_10 | ecosystem: Environmental > Terrestrial > Soil >...
AGGCTGATTTCTTCGCCGTCCTCGATGATGTCCAGGCTGCCCAGAGAGACGCCGCGAAGATCCACCAGCCATTGCTGGTACTCGGCGACGGAAAGTCCCAGTTCAGCGGCGATCTCCTCGTCGTTTGGCGCGCGCTTGAGCCGCTGCTCCGCGCTTGCAATGGCCGCTTCCAGCACTTTGACGCGCTTGCGCTTGTGCGTGGGGATGCCGTCCAGCCCGCGGATGCTGTCGAGGATGGCCCCGCGGATCTTGTATTCGGCGTATGTCCGCAGCGTGGCATTGTGGCCAGGATCGAAATTGTCGATGGCCGCAATCAGGCCGATTATGCCGGCCGAGATGAGATCTTCGATCTGAATGTTAGGCGGCAACTTCTCCTGAATTCGCGACGCGATCCAGTTCACCTGGGCCATGTGCTCCAGAATGAGCCGTTCACGGTCTTCCGGCGATCGCTCGGTCTGAGTTGCGTAACCCAACATATCGGACCCCTGATGACCACTCAGGCCGCTGTCAGCGCTGGCTCCTGCCATCCCTCAAACACCTTTCGGATCAGCCGGTCTTTGGAAGCCTCGGTGAGATCTTCGGGAACCTGCTGACCGCAACCAAAATAAGAAAGCGGCAACCGGGAACGCATAGCCTGCTCCACGATGCCGCCACCGGCGCAGTCGTCATCCACATTGGTGAACAGCAGCCGGGCCGGTTGAAAAATCGAAAAACGTTCGACAACTCGCGACAACGCCGCCGCCCGCATGGTCGCCGGCATCACCAGTTGCACTTCAATCAAACGATGCCGTGAGAGAAACAGCGCCAGTTCGGCCGCTTCGTCCGTGTCGGCGGGGCCGAAACCTGGCGTGTCGATCAGCACCAGATCCTTGCCGCTGGCTTCTTCCAAAGCCTGCGCCAGGCCAGTCATCGTATCCACAGCCTGGAAGGCAATGCCGATAATGGCGGCGTAGGCGCGCAACTGTTCCGAGCCCGAGACGCGGTACGTGTCCGTCGAGAGAATCTGCAGCGGCTTGCGGCTGGTGAGCCCGTACTTCAGCGCGAGCTTGACGATTGTGGTGGTTTTGCCCGAACCCGGAGGCCCCACCAGTGCGGTCACCCGCCGATCCGCCCCAGGCATGCCCAAACCGGGCGCCGTTTCGAAGCGGGAATCCAACTCAGCGGCGATGGCGTCTTTCAGGATTTCGGGCGTTAGCGCCTGATTTCCACCGCGCTCGCCGCTCACTCGCGCCTCCACGGCCTGCAACAACTCGTGCGCGCATTCCTCGCTGAAATCGGCGTTGAGCAGACGCAGGTAAAGCTCTGCCAGGTCGGGAGCCGCGCCCGGGGCCGTCCAGCGCATGTGAAAGCTCTGGCGCGACATGGACCGGCGGACCGTTTCAATCTGGCGGCGAAGATCGGCAATTTCCAACGCCAGCGTGTCCGGCTTGCCGTTCGGCGCGGGGGGAAGAGCCGGCGTTGTCTGAGAAGAAGAGGCGCTGACGGCGGGGCCGACGTCGGCAAACGCCAGACCGAACACCACCTCATAACGGCCCAGATGGCGAAGCTCCGGGCCGGTGGACTTGGAGTTCATGATCATGGCCTCGGGTCCCAGCTCGATCCGCGCCTTGTCCATGGCCTCTTCCACCGATTCCGCGAAATAGGACTTGATTCTCATGAGCTCCTCAGATCACTCCGAGCGAAAGCACCTTGACGCCCGCGGGCACTTCGTTATGCGAGAGGAAGAACAGGTTGCCAAGCGAGGGTTCGGCAATCTGACGCAGGAAATAGCGCGCGCCCGAGCTGGTGATCACCGCCACCGGCATTTCGGGCTTCTCCACCTTGCGCTCGATTCGATTCAGAATGTCGCGAACCACCTGCGGTGAAAGCGCCAGAATGCTGTTCTGCTCGGTATGCTGAACTGCGCCTTCCACCATCTGCTCCACCGAGGCCTCCATCAGCCACGCGGGCAGTTCGCCTTTCTGGTTCAGGTAAGGTTTCACGACCGTCCTTCGAATGGACTGCCGCACATACTCGGTAAGCAGCACCGGATTCTTGCTGGTGGGCGCCGCCTCCCCGAGCGCTTCGAGGATCGAAACGCCATCGCGAATCGAAACCCGCTCGCGCAGCAGGTTCTGCAATACTCGCTGAACTACGGCGAGTGAGAGCAACTTCGGGACCAGATCCTCAACCACCTTGGGATTGTCCTGGGCCACGCGATCGCAGAACGCTTTGGCATCCTGGCGGGAGAACAGCTCGTGAGCGTAACGGCGAATGGTTTCCGAGAAATGGGTCCCCAGTACGTTGACGGCGTCCACCACCGTGTAGCCGGCTGTACGGGCGGCGTCCACGCGGTCATTGGGCACCCATAGCGCGGGTAAACCAAACGCCGGCTCTTTTGTTTGTTGGCCCGTGAAAGTCTTATCGGCTTTGGCGGTGGGTATGGCCAATTCGCTGCCTGGCAGCAGTTCGTAGCGCGAAAGCTCGGTTCCCTTGAGCAGAATTATGTATTCCCGGGAGCGCAGCGACAGATTGTCGGTGACCCGAACCGGCGGGAGCAGATAGCCGAGGCTGGTGACCAGTTGCTTGCGAATCCCGGCCACCCTTTGCAGCAGCGGCGAATTGTGTCCGCCAGCCACCAGACCGGCCAGACCCAGACCCACTTCGATGGAAACAGGCTCCACGCGGAGCATGGTTTCGAGGTTCTCTTTGGCGGTTACCGGCGCGGCGAGCGTCTGTTGCTTAACGGCGGCGTCAGATTTTTGACGCTTCAGGAACGCGATTGCCCCCAATCCGCCGCCCATGATCAGGAACGGAATGGTGGGCAAACCCGGAAATGCCGCCAACGCGAGGAGCACGCCGCTCGACAGGAACAACGGCTGAGTGCGCCCGAACAACTGCTTCTGAAATTCCACGCCAACACGCGCGTCCGAACTGGCGCGGGTCACGATGAGGCCACCCGATACCGAGATCATCAGCGCCGGGATCACGGTGACCAGGCCGTCACCGATGGTGAGGACGGTATAGGTTTGGATGGCGTGGCGGAATTCCATGTTGTGCTGGAAGACGCCGATGAGAAACCCGGCGATAATGTTGATGCCGGTGATCAGAATGGAAGCGAGAGCGTCGCGCTGGGTGAAGCGGGATGCGCCGTCCATGGCCCCATAGAATTCCGCTTCGCTGGCTAGTTGTTTGCGCCGCTGGCGAGCTTCAGTTTCGTTGATCAGCCCGGCGTTGAGATCGGCATCGATCGACATCTGCTTGCCGGGCAAGGCGTCCAAAGTGAAGCGGGCAGCCACTTCGGAGATACGCACCGCGCCGTGGTTGATCACCACGTACTGAATGGCGATGAGTACCAGGAAGATCACCGCTCCGATGATGTAATTACCCCCGACGACGAAATTGCCAAACGATTCGATCACCTGGCCGGCTGCGGCCGTGCCGGTGTTTCCATTCAGCAGAATCAGGCGCGCCGAGCTCACGTTGAGCGAGAGCCGGAACAGTGTCAGCAGTAGAAGCGTCGTCGGGAACACGCTGAAATCAACCGGCCGCAGAATGTACATGGCGACCATGAGAACGATGACCGACATGGTGATGTCGAGCACGATCAGAATGTCCAGCATGAACGGCGGCAGGGGCGTGATGAGCGCCACCACAATGCCCAATACCGCGATGGGCACCGCCATTTCACTGAGGTGATCCAGCGTCAGCTTGCTGCCAAGAACACCGGTGCTTTTGGGGGCAGGGATGATTTGAGACTGCGAGGCCATGTCCGCTGATTCTGCTCCGTGAAGAATTACGCAGGCACTTTATGGCCCATCAGTTTGTACACGTAGGCGAGGATCTCCGCGATGGCGCGATAGAATTCCTGTGGGATGGCCTGGCCGACATCCGCGGCCTGATACAAACCCCGCGCCAGCGGCGGGTTTTCGATGATGGGGACCTGATGCTCGGTGGCGATCTGGCGGATTCGCAGCGCCAGCCAGTTGCGCCCCTTGGCCACGACAATGGGGCACGCCATGGTGTCCATTTCGTAACGGATGGCCACGGCATAATGCGTCGGGTTGACCAGAACGGCGGTGGCTTTGGGGACCTCCTTCATCATCTGCCGGCGCAGCAGATCGCGGCGCAGACGACGGATGCGCGCTTTGATATAGGGGTCGCCTTCCTGCCGCTTCATCTCGTCGCGCACTTCCTGTTTGCTCATGCGCAGGCCGGACATGTGCTTGTGGTATTGGCGGAACAAATCGATACAGCCGAACGCCACGAAAACGCCGGCGGCTTTCCACAACACGTTCTCAAGTGCGCCGGCCACCTGCGCGGTGGCGACATGGACGCTCTGCAGCGGGAGACGAAGGAAAGTGCCCACGTTGTCGCGCGCGATGGATTGCACCGATAGGCCGACTACAGTGAGCAACATTACCGCTTCAATCAGGGACCACAGATTCTGTTTTGGCAGCTCACTAAGGCGCGTCATCGGATTAAACCGGTCGAACTTCGGAGAGAGCCGGCTCATGCTGAAGCCGAATTTCGTCAGGCCGAGCTGAACGCCGATCGTGATCAGGAGCAACAAGCCACCGGCCTCGGCGATGGGGATCAGCGTGTCGCGGAACAGGGTGCCTAACAACACCGGCCATTCGCCGGGACCGATATCGCCTTCAAAAGCGCGTTGAAAGACCGTTCGCGTGGATTGCTCGATCTGCGCCTCCCATTTGGGGAACCAGTTAGCGAGGATGATCAGCAGCGCGACAAACTGCAGAGCGGAAACGAATCCACGAGCCGAGAGAAATTGGCCCTGTTCGCGGGCTTTCTTGAGCCGTTGTGGTGTAGGCTTCTCTGTCTTGCTGGAGTTATCACCGGCCATGGCGCCTCACCGAGCGAACGCAGCCGACACCGCGTGTCCGTGATTCACCGCAGGAAGTGGTCGCGAATGACATCGAATACCTGCGTAGCGAAAGCCTCATACAGCGACGGAACCACAATCAGAATGGCCGAAAGCGCCACCAGCGTCAGCAGCATCTTGGCCGAGAAGGCCTGCTGCACCAGTTGGAGCTGCGAGTTGACGCGCCCGAGCAGCGAGAGGGCCACGTCGGTCATCAGCAGAAGCCCGATCACCGGAAACGCCAGGCGCAGGCCCACCGAGAAGATATTCGAACCCACCTGAATCACGTTTTCGGCGAGACCGCGGCTGAGCGTAAAACTGCCTGGGGGATAACGGTCCAGACTGAGCGCGAAGGCCATGATGACGCGCCGGTCCAGCCCGGTGGCGAAGAACAGTAATCCCGCGGTGATCTGGGCCATCATCGAGAGGATTCCCGAATCGGCCTGCGTGTTGGGATCCACCACCGATGCGTATCCATAGCCGGCCTGCAAACTGAGCATTTGGGCGCCGACGGTGAGCGCTTCCGCGACAAAGCTCACCAACAATCCGATAGCGATTCCCATTGCCGCTTCCGAGAACAGCCAGAGAGCCATGAGTCCAACACTTGCGGAGGACACATCCACAACCGGCCATCGTGGAAACAAAGCGATGGTGCAGGCGACAGCGAGCACCACCCGGGCCGTAGCCGGTCCGGCCTGCCCCCCGGGAAAAGGAACGAACGAAAACGTGCCCGCCAGGCGGCCCAGCACTAACAGAAACGCAAACAGCGTCGACGCGGAGAGGGTCAGGTTAGCGTGCATACCGCGCGAGATCGCTGAAAATGGAGTACGCGTAACTGGTGGCGCGGTGCAGCATCCACGGCATCAACAGAAGGAATCCGAAAAGAAACGCTGCCAGGCGCGGCACCGTGCTGAACACCGTGTCCTGCATCGATGTGGCGATCTGCACCAGGTTGATGAACACACCTACCGCGAAGGCGATGATCAGCAGCGGCGCGGCCAGCCAGAACGCGGCCATCATGGCTTCGCCCATAATGTGAACCACCATTTGCGGCGTCATTGGTAAAAGCTCTTCATCAGCGAACCCACCACCAGATTCCACCCGTCCACAAGAACGAACAGCAGAATCTTGAAGGGGGCTGAGACCATTACCGGCGGCAATTGCATCATGCCGATGGACAGCGTCACCGACGCAACAACCAGGTCAATCACCAGGAACGGAAGATACAACACCGCGCCAATCTGGAAGCCGGCTTTCAACTCGGAGAGAATATACGCGGGGATCAACACGTTCAGACTGATATCCGACGGATTGCGCGGCGGCGGTTCTTTGGAGATCTCGACAAACAGGCGGATGTCTTTCTCGCGGGCGAAGCGGACCATGAATTTGCGCAGGGGAGCAGCGCCGAGATCGAGTGCCTGGTCGGTAGTGATCTGGCCTTTCTCCAGCGGTTCCCAGGCCTGCGAGTAAATGTCCGACGCCACCGGTTGCACGATCAGCATGGCGAGAAACAGCGCGAGACCCAGCAGCACCTGATTAGAGGGCGCGCTCTGTGTCCCCAGCGCCTGCCTGAGAAAGTGCAGCACTACGATGATGCGCAGAAATGGCGTGATGCACATCACCGCGGCGGGGAGAATGGTGAGCAGCGTGAGCCCGAGAGCGATCTGCATCGGGACGCTGAGCGTGACGCCGTGGGCACCGTTTCCCGCGCTCACCCCGATGGAATTGAGCAGGCCGCCATCCGGCGGCGTTGCCGCGAAGGCCAGAATCGGGCTGAAGACAAGGTTCATCCGGTACTCCCGGGCGGGTCGGCCGTTTCCGGCTCCGCCACAAAAGTATGCAGCGCCTGGCAGCTTCCAGGCGAAATGCCTACCAGGATCAGGCGGTCCTGCACGCGCACCAAGTGCAGAGAATGACTGGCAGTGAGCGGTTTGCGATCAACCACCTGGATTCGCCCCGCAGCAGTACGGCGTCCGCCCACCGCCAGGCTCATTTTGGCGAGCCCTTTCCGCCGCAGAAACCACAAAACCAGAATCAGCAGCGCCAATACCAGGAAGACAGCAAGAGTTTGTTCAACCATGCTTTCTATTTTCCTGGTAATTGACGCCGATCATTCGTGTTCGCGGAAATCCGTCACCCGCACGCACATCATGTTTTCCATAATCACGATTTCGCCAAACCCAACGTGCGCCCCGCCGACATACAGGTCGATGTTTTCGCCGGCCGAGCGCTCCATCCGAATCAGGCTGCCGGGTTCGAGACCGAGAATGTCGCTGACGGTGACCACGCGGCGGTCCAGCACCGCTTCCACTTCGAGCGGGACCCCGGCCAGATCCCCGATCTCTTCCACTGGCGTCATGGGTCAGATTCCCTGTTAGGTAATCAACTGGATCAGATCCTGGGACATCGTGTCGGCGGTGCTGATCACCTTGGTAGCGGCCTCATAGCCGCGCTGGAACACGATCAGGTTCGTGAACTGCGTGGCCATGTCCACGTTGGATTCTTCGAGCGAGCTACCCAGAATCTGGCCACGGCCACCGGTTTGCGCCGTGCCGATTGCGGGAGCGGCGGTGAGGCCGGAAACCGCGAATTCGTTATTGCCGACGTTCGTTAGAGTGTCGGGATTCTCAATGTTAGCTACCGCGATCTGCCCCTCCGTCTGCGTCTGCCCGTTGGAGAATGTGGCCGTCACAAGGCCCCCGGTGTTGATGGCAATTGAAGTCATCTGGGCCGCCGCGGTGCCGTCCTGCGTAGATGACGACAACGCCGACGGCTGTGCATATTGCGTGAGCGCGGGCGTTCCGTCGCTGTTATATAGATTCACGTTGATTGCAGCGGGGAAGGTCGCGCCGTCGGCAAGGCCCGAGATGGTGAGTGCGATCGGAGTGCCCGCCGCCGGTGTTTTCAGCAACCCGGTGGCAGGGTCGAAGGTTAGAGCCTGCGTGCCCAGGGTCGTCGGGCCCGTGGTGGATCCTACGTCCGCGCCGGGAATGGTGATGGTTTCGCTCCAGGCATTGGCGCCGGTCTTCACAAAGGTGGCGGTCAGCGTGTGTGCTTCGCCAAGAGAATCGTACACCTGAATCGGCTGGGAGAACGTCGATGTCGCATCCGCGTTGGCGTCGGCATTGAGATTGACGTCCATCGTGACGTTCTGCGTGGCCACCGGAGGCAGAATCGTGCCGGAAGGAACAATGATGTTGCCGATCGCGCCGTTGGTATTCAGGACGCCCGCCGTCGAAGTCCACCCCTGCACGTCTTCGCCGGTTTGCGTCTGCAGCGTGCCGTTGGCGCTCACGGTGAATGAACCGTCGCGCGTGAAGAGTTGCTGCCCATTGGCGCCCTGGACGACGAAGAAGCCGTTGCCCTCAATGGCGGCATCGGTTGCGCTGCTGCTGGTTTCAATGGATCCCTGCGTGAACTGCTGAATATTGAGCGGAGTGGTCACCCCGAGCCCCACGTCCGAGGAGGCCGAAGCCCCCATGGCCTGGCTCACCATATCCTGGAAATCGACGGTGCTGCCTTTGAAGCCTGTGGTGTTGAGGTTTGCGAGATTATTGCCGGTGGTATCGATGCCCGCCGACTCCGCTTGCAACGCCGAAAGGGCGACTGAAAATGCGCTGAATACTCCCATGTTTCCTCCTTATGACTGAGCTGGCTGTGTTGCGTACTTATTGATGGCGTCGGTGGTATCGGTACCCGTGGTGCCGTTGGTGCTGCCGCTGTTGGCGTTGGGGTCAACCGCGCTGGAGCCGATGGAACCCGCAATCTTATCGAGGTCCTGGCGCATGGCGAGCTGCTGTTCGAGTTGGCTGAACTCGGCCAACTGCGTCACAAACTGCGTGCCGTCCATCGGATTTGACGGATCCTGGTTCTTAAGCTGCGCTACCAGTAACTGCAGGAAGGTCTGTTCATTAGCGAGCGAGTCGCTCGCTGCGAGGCTTGCCGCCGATGTGGAAGTGTTGGATGAAGTGGTGCCGTTCGAATTCGAAGTACCCGGTGTGCCGGGAGTTGTTGCCGCCGTCGCCATATGGCTCGGCAACGCGGATGCTATGGCTGCCATGGTAATGTGCCCCCTGAATTGCGCCCCGCCGGAGTCTCGTCGAAATCGTCCATCCAGGCGGGCTGCTGTTGCTGCCGTCCGTTTTGCTGTTGGCCCTGACCGCTCCCGCCGGAGGTTTCGCCTCCGTTCGAGAAAGTCCTGCCGTTGGTGCTCGCTGAATCCGTCTGTGAAATCGCCTGCGTGCGCGGCGTCCACACTTCCGATTGAAAGTGCGCCTGGTCGAGACGAGTGGAGAGATCGGCGACATTGTCCTGCAGCGAACGAACCAGCGACGGATCGTCCGCCCTTACGCTGACTCTCAACTCTCCACCGCGGTCCATCACCCTAACGTCCACGCGTTGGTCATCGCTACCGGTTACCTGCAGCCGAACGTCGCGGATGGTGTTGTTGGCAGAGGGCGCTGGCGTCTGATCGATGTCGGCTGACCGTACGCTGGCGGGCTGATCGATGGCGTGAGCCGCATCGGCCCGAGCCGCCGCAAACTGTTCGACGGCTGACGAAGGCGTCGCCTGTGCCTGGCTCTCGGCTCTTTCCGAATGTTCACCGCTTTGTTCGGCGCCGTTCTGGACAACGTCGGTGATCGCTGCTGATGGCTGAACCGCGTCGCTCGCAGCCGCCACCGAACTCTGCGCGTTGTCCGGCGCGCTTTGACCATGGCTCGCCTGCGATTGGGGTTGCGGCGCCTGTGCCTGCGGCGCCGTCTGCTCGGCGGTCGTATCGGGATTGAGGCGCATGGCGAAGGCGAGTTGACCCGAGGACGCCGCGGAATTGGTGTCCGCTTCCGGCAGAGGGATTGTTGCGGGCAATTGCCCGCGGTCTTCTCCGGAACTGTCCGCGCCAGACTTGGATAATGGCCCTTTAGACAATGACAAGTCGCTCCCGTCATCCATGGCCGGCTTGCCTTGCGAGAGCGCGGGGTCCGTCGCTCGCACCTCAATATTGGGAAGAGCTCTGCCGGACTGAACGCTGGTGGGCTGTTGCTGAACGCTGGCGGCCTGAATCGGAGTGGGCTGGGTGAATTGCGGTAGGCCAAGGCCGGCAATTGTCTGCATGAGCACCGCCGCGCCGGACGGGCTGGCGTTCGCGTCCGCCTTTTTCTCGTCATCCGAATCCGACGCCGATTCATCCTCTGCCGGACTGGCGCTTGTGCCGCTCTTTGCCACCGTACTGCTGCTCCATGTCAGCAAGCCCAGCGAGGGCGCCGGCTGCTTCGCCACCGGAACCGCAACTGGCACGGGCGCAGCCGCAGCCTGCCTTGCGTTCTGGTCCTGATCCTGGGTGTCCTTCTTCGAATGACTCGCGCTCGAGTTTGCCTCGTCATTGGCCTGATGAAGCATCGTCGCGAACGAGCTCGATTGCGCGCCGCCGCCCGACTGCGAGTTGGAATTGTTTCCAACCCCGGAGTTCTGCGGAGGCGGGACGCTGGTGGGCAGAGCGGGAGGTGCGCTGCTTGCCGGTGCCGAGGTCACGACGCTGTAGCGTGCACACTCGTCGCCACCGGAGATTCGCTCAATTCAGGGGAGATTACCGCGAAAGGCCGCCACTCGACTGTCAAGAATTCGAGCGCCGCAAGCACGAAGACGCGAAATCTCGACGTTCGCGCGCGCGAATATCGAGACCGCCACTCGGCTTCCAGCATTCATATCGCACGGCCAGCGGCGTATTTCGCAGTTTTTCCCGGCTCGGTCCCCGGCTTGCACTCTTGCCGGTACATCATGGATCCGCTCACCACCACCGCCGCCAGCGGATTGCAGGCGCACATGGACTCGCTTGAGATGCTGGCCAACAATCTGGCCAACACCTCCACCGGGGGGTACAAGGCAGATCGCGAGTTTTACAGCACCTACATGGCGCCCGAGCTGGCCGGTTCCGACGATCCGATGACCAGCATTTCTCCCGTCGTCGAAGGGCCGTGGATCGATTTCAAGCAAGGACTTCTGCAGACTACCGGCAATCCCACCGACCTCGCGATCAGCGGATCGGCCTTTTTCGCCGTGAACGGCCCGAATGGACAGACGCTTTACACGCGCAACGGGAACTTTCAACTCTCGCCCACGGGAACCCTAATCACCAACGACGGCTATCCCGTGCGCCTTACCGGCGGGCAAACTCTGCAGGTGCAATCCACTGATCCGCTGCAGGTCAACCCCGAGGGACAGATCAGTCAGGACGGGTCCGATCTCGGCCAGCTTGAGTTAGTGGACTTTCAGGATAAATCGGACCTCACCAAGATTGGCGACACCTATTTCCGTCCTGCAAGTTCGAAAGCCGGGCCGGCGCCGGCCACCGACTCTCAAGTGAACCAGGGAAGGCTGGAAGCCTCCAACGGCGGAGGGTCGCAGGGTTCGGTCAGAATCGTCAGCCTGTTGCGGCAATTCGACATGCTTCAGAAGGCCATCAAGATTGGGTCGGAGATGAATCGGGAGGCGATTGAACAGGTCGCCAAAGTTGGTCCGTAAAGGAGATACGAATGATTCGAGCTTTGTACAGCGCCGCCAGCGGAATGAACGCGCAGGAAACGAACGTCGATAACATTGCCAACAATCTTGCCAATGCCAATACCAATGGTTACAAGATGCGGCGTGCGCAGTTCCAGGATCTGATCTATCAGAATATGATTCAGCCCGGCGCTTCGGCCAGTTCGCAGACCACGGTTCCCGCCGGTCTGCAGATCGGTCTGGGAACGCGGGCTGCGTCGAACGAGATCATCTTCACGCAGGGCAATTTCACGGAAACCGACAATCCCCTGGATCTGGTGATTCAGGGCAACGGGTTTTTCCAGATTCAACGCGCCGACGGAACCATCGCATTCACCCGCGCGGGTACATTCCAGCTCAACGCCAACGGCAACGTAGTGGATGCGAATGGAGACCTGCTGCAGCCTTCGATTACCATCCCCGCCGCGGCTCAAACTATCACGGTGGCGCTCGATGGCACGGTGAGCTACACTCTGCCGGGTCAAACTTCCGCGCAAAAGGCCGGACAGATTCAGCTCGCCACGTTTCAAAATCCTGCCGGTCTCAACAGCCTTGGCGCGACGCTCTACCAGCCGACCGATGCGTCCGGCGATGCACAAATCGGCACTCCGGGCGGCGCCGAAGGCGTGGGCACATTGATGCAGGGCTACACCGAGCAATCGAACGTCAGCGTGGTGGAAGAGTTCGTCAATCTCATCCAGAGCCAGCGCGCCTATGAGGCGAATTCGCGCGTGGTGAAAGCGGCCGACGAAATGTATCAGCAGGTAAACCAACTCGCACAATGATCCCTTTGCTTCTCCTGGCGGCAGTACTGCCCGCGGGGCCCTGCCGCAACATTAATTCGGATCGCATCTATGCGCGGGATCTTGCAACCGCCGTTCCACTATTTGCTTCGCTGCCTCCCGACGTGGCGATCGGTTACTCGCCGGCGCCGGGTTGGCAACGCACTTTCCACGTCGCCGAATTACAGCGTCTGGCGAATACGAACCATCTGGCCGGAACGGTATCGCAGGATGTCTGTTTCGCGTGGGCACTGGCCGTGCCTGACCCCGCCGATATCATCGCCGCGATGAAGAAGTCCCTGGCGGGACGAGATGTTCGCATTGAGGTAGTCGACCGCAGCCGTCAGGCCGCGCCTCTGGGCGATCTGGTATTTCCGCTTGCCGGCGCCAGCGTTCGATCGTCGGCACCCGTGGCGTGGCGAGGTTATGTTACGTATGCCGGCAACCGCCGTTTCACGGTCTGGGCCAGCGTGCTCATCACGGTGAAAGAGACCCACGTCGTCGCGTCGAACTCTCTGCACCCGGAAGAACCAATCCGCGAAAACGATGTCCACACGCAGCCGTATGAGGGTCCATTGCCGGCCGAGGGGACGCTCACGGATGTGAAAGCCGCTCTCGGCATGGTTCCGCGAAGGCCCATCGCAGCGGGTGACCAACTCGTCGCCAACATGCTCGAACCAGCCAAAGACGTCGTACGCGGGGACACTGTGGAGGTATTGGTGAACGGCGGCGGCGCACTGATTAAGACGGCGGGAATCGCGGAAGAATCGGGCAATCGTGGCGCCATGATCGTGGTGCGCAACATTACCAGCGGCAGGAAGTTCCGCGCCCGCGTGGAAGACAAAGACAAGGTGTCGGTTGTTCCCGGCGTTGCAACCGGACTCATTGCGAAGGATGAGAAGTCATGAAGCGCGTTCTCACAGTGGCGACCCTGCTTTTGTTGGCCTTTCCCGGGGCAGCATCGACGAAAAAGAAAAAGGATCAGCCGGACGCGAAATCGCCGCTCGATCAGTATGTCGAGGAAGCTCATCGCCGGGCAGGCTCGCCGCTGGACGACCCTGGGTCCCTGTGGTCTGGCGCGTCGCCTTTCAGCGATCTTGGCGCCGATGTTCGCGCTCGTCATATAGACGACATCGTTACCATACTAGTGAATGAATCGGCTTCGGCCGTTTCCACCGGGCAAACCAAGACCTCCCGTACCTCCTCGGCCAACTCGTCGATAACTCAGCTCGCGAGAGCCTTGCCCGCCACCGGCAAGCTCGCCAACTTGTTGAATGCCAATTCGAGCACCGCCCTCGATGGAGAAGGCACCACCAGCCGGGAGACCACGCTGACGGCAACGGTCACCGCGCGAGTGATCGACGTCCTTCCCAACGGCTATCTGATTATCGAGGGGAGCAAAACCATCGGAGTGAACTCGGAGAATCAGGTGGTCACCGTACGCGGCGTGGTGCGCCCCGCGGACCTTTCCACCGCCAATGTGGTGCAATCGTCCAGCGTGGGCCAACTGGAAGTGAAGATCAACGGCAAGGGAGTGGTGAATGACGCCGTGCACCGTCCGAACATCGTGTACCGCTTCCTGCTCAGTTTACTGCCGTTCTAAGAAGGTCTGATGAAACGATTCCTCGTCGCGTTACTAGCACCGCTCTTGTTTGGCGCCAGTGAGGGAG
>Ga0187887_10002778_pt1 | contig 13847 bp, 11 predicted proteins | sample June2016WEW_7_10_FD_132977 | JGI IMG/M metagenome (GOLD analysis project Ga0187887, IMG submission 132977) | Peatland microbial communities from SPRUCE experiment site at the Marcell Experimental Forest, Minnesota, USA - June2016WEW_7_10 | ecosystem: Environmental > Terrestrial > Soil >...
ACTCAAGATCTTTTCCGACGGCCGTACTATCGCCGTGCGCGTGGCCGGCCAGAATATGGAAGCGCTCACCGGGCAAATCCTCTTTGACTTCGATACTGCCGAGTTAGCCAACGTGCAGTCCCTGCCGCCGCAGCCGTCCCCTCCCCCGCGCGAGCGCGACTCCGAAACCTGGTTTCAAAAAGGCTTGTTTTTGGAAGAAACCGGCGCGCCCATCGAGGAGGCGGTGGAGGCCTACCTGCAAGCCGTCGAATTCAATCCCCAAGCCGCCGGCGCATTAGTCAACTTGGGTACCATCCGTTACCGCCTGCGCCAGTTCAAGGAAGCCGAGGACTACTATAGCCGCGCCCTGCAGGCCGATCCCAACTACCCCCTGGCGCATTTCAATCTGGGCAACCTCTACGACGAACGTGGCGATCTGGCCAAAGCCCAGCACTGTTACGAGGCCGCCCTGCGCATCAATCCGCGCTATGCCGATGCGCACTTCAATCTCGCGCTGCTGTGCGAGCGCCGCGGCGACGCGCTGCGCGCCGTGCACCACTGGAAGGCCTATCTGAAAATCGACCACGCCGGCAATTGGGCCGATATCGCCCGCCGCCAGCTTGAAAAGCTCCGGGTGGCGCTGCTGTCCTGACGCGCATATCGATGCAAGGGTTGACGGCAAGATTGGCCATTTCAGTTGGGAGCCTCGTGGCGCACGCACTCGTGCGTGCCGTGCCGGCACTCCTGCCGACACAGGCGAGCTTCGCTCGCCTGATGCCTTCGGCCGCGAAAGCGCCCGCAACGAAGCCCTGTAAGGCGAATCGCGAGTTGCAGGGGTAAACTAGAGAGACGAGGCGACTTGTGGGTCGGGCAGTTTCGTTTGCAACCATCGCGCTCCCCCTGTGTCTTGTCGCGGAACAATTGCCGATCCGGTCCTACACGGCCGCGGACGGGTTGGCAGGCGACCGCGTCGACTGCATCGTCCCGGATTCCCGCGGGTTCGTCTGGTTTTGTACGCCGGAAGGACTGACAAGGTTCGACGGGTATCGGATGGTCACCTTCGGCACGCGTGAAGGGCTCCCGGACCGCGCAATCCATGCCTTCCTCGAAACGCGGTCCGGCGCATACTTAGTGGGTACGCGCCACGGCCTTAGCCAGTTCAATGCGGCCGCGGGGGCGCGCGGATTCGTCACTTACCGTGAAGGTAGCATCCCCCTCGGCAAGCCAATCTTCTCCCTGCTGGAATCTGCGTCGGGCACGATCTGGTGCGGGGCGAGCGGGCGGCTCCTGGAGGCGCTTAGCACCGGCACCGTCGGGCCTGTGAAATGGTCCGCGCCGGAAGGGGTATGGATCACGGACATCAAGGAAGATTCCGCCGGCAAACTGTGGGTCGCTACCAACGCTGGGATTTATGTGCTCGGGAAAAATGCCGGCGTGCAACACATCGCGCAAGATCGGGGTTTACCCGATCCGTGGGTGAACAAATTGCTACTGGATCGCGCAGGCGAACTATGGGCCGGGACGCGCGATGGATTAGCCTTAATGGGGGATTCGAGCGCGGCTGCCGGTTCTTGGGTCCGGCAAATTTACACGGAACAGGACGGTTTGCCGAATCACGACGTGATCGCCATGGCCGAAGCGGCGGATGGGGCCCTCTGGATCTCGACCAAGGTTGGAATCAGCGTGCTGGAGAGCGGCAGCCGGATCATTCGCAATCTGACCCGCGAGAATGGCCTCACGGATATCGTGATTAACGCGCTGGCCGCGGACAATTTCGGAAACATATGGGCCGGCACGCAAGGCGCCGGTGTCATGCGGATTTCATCCGGCGGGTTTGTCACATTTCGTGAACGGGACGGGCTGGTGAACGATCAAGTGCAAGGCATTCTTTCAGATCGCACCGGCAAGCTGATCGTGGTAAACCACCCCGCGGCCGAGCTCGGGCGTTGGCTCAGCGTCTTCGACCCCGCGCATCGCAGGTTCCACGCTATCGTTCCCAAGGTACTCGGGGAAAGCGCCAGTTGGGCGCGCAACCAATTCCTGCTGGAGGGCCGAACGGGTGAGTGGTGGGCCGCGACTAAGGCCGGACTTTGCCGGTTTGCGCCGATGGGCGTCGAGGATCTGGCGAATCGGGAGCCGCGGTGTTACGCGCGGGATCTGGGTGTGTTTACCGTTTTGGAGGACTCCAAGGGTGGCATCTGGGCCGCGGCGCAATCCGAGGCGGGAGATCGCTTGGTGCGATGGGATCCCGCGCGGAACGCGATATCGTGGTTTGAAGACGGCCCCACCCGGCACGAGTTAGTAAACGCCTTTGCCGAGGATCGCTACGGCAATGTCTGGATGGGCCTGTACGGAGGCGGCGCAGTCTATCGCTACGACGGCCGTCGATTCGCCCGCTATGGGCGGCGCGATGGAGTGCCTACGGGCTCGGTTTCGGCAATATTGCCCGATCGTGCCGGGCGATTGTGGATCGGGTCCTCAAATGGTTTGGCGGAGATCGACAATCCAAGCGGTTCGCCATTACGCGCGCGGACCTATGACGTTTCGAGTGGGCTCGCCAGCGATACGATCCTGTGCCTGGTTGAAGACGAAATGGGGCGCATCTACGCGGGCACTGGAAAGGGCGTCGATCGCCTCGACCCGGCGACGGGACGCATCAAGCATTTCTCGACGGCGGACGGTTTGGCGCATGGCGAACTCCGATCGGCGTTCCGCGACCGCTCCGGCGATCTGTGGTTCGGCACGACCCAGGGATTGTCGCGGTTGACGCCCACACCCGGGAGACCGCCCGCCCGGCCAACCGTGCTGATTACGGATCTGAAAATATTCGGCAAAGCCCATCCGGTTTCCCAAGCCGGCGAAACGCGCATTCAAGCCCCCGCGCTCGATCACTCGCGGAATCAGTTGCAGGTGGCTTTCGTAGGTTTCAACGACGAACCGGAGTGGAGCTTACGCTACACATATAAACTGGAAGGCGCGGGCTCCGATTGGAAGGAACCGGACCGGGAACATGAAGCTAACTACCCAGGCTTGGAGCCGGGGCATTATAAGTTCCTGGTGAAAGCGGTCAACTCGGAGAATCAGCTCAGCGTGACTCCCGCCGAAATCGATTTCGTGGTTCTTCCTCCGTTCTGGAGGCGGGCGTGGTTCGAGACGCTGGCGGCAGTGTTGCTGGTCTGCCTGGTTTTCACCGCCTACCGTTACCGATTGCAGGAGATAACGGCACGAGTCAGGCTGCGGTACGAAGAGCGGCTGGATGAGCGCACGCGGATCGCGCGCGAACTCCACGACACCCTGTTACAGAGCCTGGCCGGCGTCTCACTACACCTGGACGCGGTGGCCAAACAGATTAGACCGATTTCCGAAGCTGCGGCCGCCCAGATCGGAGGCTTGGGCGAGCGGGTGGAAGCCTCGTTTCGCGAGGCGCGGCAGAAAGTCCAGGACCTGCGCTCGCCGATGTTGCAGGGCCGTGCGCTGGTTCCTGTTATGCGCGAGGCGTTGGAACAGGTCGCCGCGGGATATCCGGTCCGCCTGCGGATGACGGTGGCCGGCCAGCCGCGGCCCGTGCGCGAGGAAGTGGAGGAAGCCGTATTGCGGATCGGTCAGGAGGCCGTGGCCAATGGCGTGCGCCACGCGCACGCGACCGAGATTGAAGTGTGGTTGGCCTATGACGAGGGTTCCCTCACTCTCCGCATACAGGACGATGGCCAAGGTTTCGACTTGAACGATCCTGGACGCCGCGTGGGACACTGGGGCTTGCGGAACATGCAGGAGCGCGCCCACGGCATTGGTGCGCAGTGGAGAATCACGAGCGCCGCCGGCCGCGGGACCGGCATCGAAACGATCGTTCCGCTGACGGGGGCCAAGCCGCGGTGACGGAAAAGACGGGGATTCGAATTTTGCTGGTGGACGATCATCCGCTCTTGCGCGATGGATTGCGTGCCTGCATTGGCGCGGAGACCGATATGCAGGTGGTGGCCGAGGCCTCAAATGGCCAGGAAGCGCTGGAGCTTTTCGGGGAGCATAGGCCCGATATTACGCTCATGGATCTGAAGATGCCGGTAATGGGCGGCGTCCAGGCAATCCAGGCCATTCGTGGCCAGTTCGCCTTGGCGAGAGTCATCGTCTTGTCCACCTACGAAGGCGATGAAGACATCCATCTCGCGCTCGAAGCCGGCGCCGCGACTTATCTCCTGAAGGATACTTTGTCCAAGGATTTGGTGCGGGTTATTCGGGCTGTGTTTGCGGGGGAGCGGCCCCTTCCAGCCCCTGTGGCCCAACGCCTGGCCGATCGCATGTTACAGCCGTCGCTGACCGGGCGGGAGTTGGACGTGCTGCGTTTGATCGCCCAAGGGCTGCGAAACAAGGAGATTGCCGCGCGGTTGGGAATCGGCGAGGAAACCGCGCAAGGCCACGTGCGCAACATCCTCTCCAAATTCGGGCTGCATGACCGTACCGAAGCAGTGGCGGTCGCCGTGCGGCGCGGAATCGTCCACCTGGACTAACGGCAGCGGCCCATGCCCCCTGGAATCAGGGGTTATTTCCTCCCCGGTTTTGGGTATTCCGTGCGCTGGCCGTTCCCGATAATCTTAGAGCATCCGTGGAGTCTCGCGTTATCCGTGTCCTGGTAGTGGACCACAATACCCTCATGCGCGAGGGGTTGGCTCTCCTGGTGCGTTTACAGCCGGACATGCACCTGGTGGGCACCGCGGCGACGGCGGAAGAGGCCGTGCGGATGTACCTTGAAGAGCGGCCGGATTTGACGCTGCTGGATCTCGATATGGCCTCGCTCGCCGCCCTAGGAGCGATACGCCGAATCCGCGCGCACGATCCCGACGCCCGCATTATCGGGCTGGCGACCTACGAGCGGGATGCTATGTGGACGGGAGCCTTAGCTGCCGGCGCATGTCGGTGCGTCGCTAAGAACGAGTTGAGCGGCCGCCTTCCGCGCCTGATTCGGGAAGGCAGCCCCCGCCGCATTGAGTAGTAGTAGGTCCCTGAAATCAGGGAGGATTCTCCGCCTGCTTTCAGGTGTCTTTTTCCCCCTGGATTTCGGCATGGACCGAAGGCCCCCGTCACCTTACGATGTACTTAGTCGCGCGGAAGACGTTGTGAAGCTATCGCATAGTCCAAGTCACTCGGTAACGTCTGCCAGGGTTCGGACAGGATGCGGTCGATCAAAAGGAGAAATACCATGAACGGAACGAAAACCGAAATGTTACTGGCAACGGGCGTGTCCATCCCGTCCGTTTCCACTTGCTGCGCCCGCAACCGCCCTTGGCGGATTAGCCGCGCTTTCATTGCCGCCTTGGGGGCGGCGGCCGCCTTGGCCCCGTCGCTGCTCGCTCCCGCGGGGCTCCGCGCCCAAGTGGCGAGTCCCGCCGCGGTTTACGACCCCGCCTCAAATCCCATCGCTGTATTTGCGATCGGTCCCAGCGGTGAGTTGTCCGACAATTACTGGAATGGCTCGCACTGGGTATGGCAAACTCAAGGAACTCCCGTGGGTACGACCAGCGTCGCCACTCCGAGCGTGGTGTACGACCCGGCCTCCAATCCCATCACGGTTTTTGTAGTTGGGGATAATGGCAGCCTGTACGATAAGTATTGGAATGGATCTCAGTGGGTTTGGGAGGCCCAGGCACACCCAAGGGGCACCAAAGTCTTTGGTTCCAGTGCCGTCTACCAGCCGGCATCCTTCCCGCTCTACGACTTCGTGGGAGGGGCCAACGGTAAGTTGTACGATCTCTATTGGGATGGGTCCGAGTGGGCGTGGGAGGGTCAAGGGACTCCGCCCGGATCGACGGTCCAATATGTTGGCGGCGCGGTTTACGACCCGGCCTCCACAAATCCTCTGTACGTTTTTGTAGTAGGCGCAAACGGTCATTTGTTCGTCAAGTACCTGAATGGGACGACATCCGGATGGGCCTGGCGAGATCAGGGAACCCCTCCAGGCACCACGGCCATAACTGTGCCCAGCTCGTTTTACCAGTCGAAGACGGAGGACCTTTCCGCCTTCGTGACGGGCGCTAACGGCCATCTGTTCGAGAACTATTGGAACGGTTCCGCCTGGGCTTGGGTGGATATGGGGACTCCTCCGGGCACCTTCGTCACCGGCGCACCCAGCGCGGTCTACGACCCATCGTCCAGTAGTCCTCTAATGGTCTTCGCAGTGGATAATAACGATCATTTGTCTGTCGCTTACTCTTCGAATGGAACGACTTGGTCGTGGCGGGATCAGGGGATTCCGTCGGGCGAAACCGGGTTATCCGCGGGGGGCGGACTAAGCGCCCTCTATGACCCGGCATCCTCGAATTCCATCCTTTGCTTTGCGGTAGGCGCCTCGACCGGTAACTTATATGCGAATTACTGGAATGGAACCGCCTGGGAGTGGCAGAACCAAGCACAGCCGTAGATGTCGTGTTAGCTCAGAACGCCCTTGGGTTATCCTTAACCCCGAATCCGACGGGCCGGCCTCAGGCGCCGGCCCGTGTCCGGCGTGTTGCAGTCTTCGTCTTCCTTGAACTGGCCCCGCCGGTAACGGATGGTCCTGGGTTCGCCAGCCCCAGCGGCCTGCGCACTAGAGCGCTGAATCGCGTCTTTCCACTCAAGGTGCGGCGAGCATTTCGCCTTCTTGAAGGCCGCCAAACGGCGTGTCGGACACCTGCCCGGCGCCCGGCGCAAAGCGTTCCGAGACTTTTTTCTTCCCGATTCCTAAGGGCAGCCAAACCCAGGTGAAAGCTACCTTCTGGTATTAGTACTCGCCGCTGGCGAACACGGAATCCAAAAAAGCGCAACCTTGGCCCAGTAGGGACGGCGCCATGCGCCGTCCGCTAATTCATGTGCTGCCGGATATACCCGCACACCGAGACCAGTTGCGGGTTGTCCATGCGGCCTATAATGCTGCGAATCACGGAACCGAATACGCGCTTCGCCGTGCCTATGCCGAGATTTGGCCGATTGCTCGGCAAGAAAGCCCGCCTTGGCAAGCTTCAACCGGCTTCAGGAAGTAGTAGTGCAGCCCGCTATCGGTGAGCTCCGCGACGATGTCCGCCAAAGCATCGCGATGCCGCGTGCCGTCTTCCGCTTTTTCGACCGCCGTGAGCACTGTCAGTGTCTTCGCGCGCAGGCTCTCGGAGTGATAGAAGCGCAGGAATTGGTTGACCGCGGACGTTTTTGGCGGTGTCAAAAGTGCCGCCGCTTTCGGCTTGGAGGCTCGCTTGACGGATGTGGCCATGCGCCAACAGTTATACACCCTGCCAACTAAGCCGGGCTCGGCCGCGTGAGGGCCCCCCCAAAAAAAAGAGAGCGGCAATGAAAAAAATGGATGCGGTTATCCGCATTACCTTATGAAGGCTCTACTTGGCGAAACTGGAAGGAAAAGGAAAATGACCAACAAAAGAAGCGGCCGGGTTTTACTGGCGCTGCTGTGGACCGGCGCCGGCGTCACCGCGTGGGCGCAATCGTCCCCTCAATTGACGACCCTGTATAGTTTTACCGGAGGCGACGATGGAAAGAACCCTTACAACAGCGTGACTGTCGGCAAGGGAGGCACGCTGTACGGCACCACCGAATCTGGCGGAACGATCGAGAACGGCGTGGTGTTCGGCTTGAAACCGCCAGCGGCTCCAGGAGAGTCCTGGACCGAAGAGGTGCTGTACAATTTCGACGGCCCTACCGGAGACTTTCCGTCCGGGCCCCTGGTCGTCGGCGCGAATGGCGTCCTCTTTGGCGCAGCGCAGGGCCAGGCCGACGTGGATTTGCGTCCAGGGTTGACAAACAATGGCGCGGCGTACTCGCTGACTCCCCCGTCGGGCCCCGGCCAACCTTGGGAGTACACGGCACTTTATAACTTCGAAGCGGGGCAGGGCCCCACTGAAATCATAATGGGCGCGGGCGGAGTGCTCTACGGAGCGGCCGCGATTGGCCCATCGGACTATTCTGGCAGCGTCTTCTCTCTCACCCCGCCGGCATCCGCTGGGGGCGCCTGGGGCGAGGCCACACTGTATGCTTTTCCCGCCGTTGACGGCGCGTATCTCGGGCCTGTGGCGATGGGCAGTGGTGGGGTCTTTTATGGCGCGGCCTGGGCGCCGGGGGGAAGCACGGTGTTCTCCCTGACGCCGCCTGCCTCCTCGGGTGGTGACTGGACGGTAACCGTTCTCAGCCAGCTCGATCAACCGTTGAGCGGTCTGACCATCGGCAGCGGCGGGACGCTCTATGGTACGACCCTGCTGGGCGGAGCCAGTACGGCTTGCTTCGGCCTAAGCTGCGGCACGGTGTTCGCCGTCGCTCCACCCGCATCGCCCGGCGGCGCGTGGACCAAGAAGCTGCTGCACAGCTTCCACAACGGCGATGGCGCATACCCGTCGCAAGGTGTGCTGGTTGGTCCTGGCGGCGTGCTCTACGGCGCGGCACAGAGCGGCGGAGAGTTTGGCTTCGGGGCTTTGTATTCGCTGACTCCGCCGGCCTCGCCTCACGGATCGTGGACCGAGACATTGCTGTACTCATTTACCGGCGGCAGCGACGGCAGCGCTCCAAACGGCCTGGCGTTTGGCCCCGGCGGCGTTCTTTACGGGACCACCATCAACGGCGGAAACACGGCGGGCTGCGCGGGCGGATGCGGCACGGTCTTCGCTTTCCGGCCGTAAGTGAAATCGGGGGCGGCGCCATGCGCCGCCTCAGGGCGCGGGGCCTTAGCCTGCGGCATCGCTCATCTGCCCTAACAGTGTTACTCAGACCGAAGTAAGTCGATTGCCGGCGCCGGTGAAGGGCAACGCCGATACGCTCCGGTACCTACTAACATGCCGCGGTAACGTGTTTCAAGAATTCTTCGCAAAAGAGCCTTGACTAAGACGCCGGCCTGCGTGATATACTTCACCATGACCAAGATGGGCTCCACTTCCTGGCGCCTCCTCGCTCTGCTCGTACCGGAATGTGTACCCCAGAAAGTCCAGACTAGCGCCTTCCTCCCGCAGGTCCACCACGCGCGTCTTTTCCCGGTTGATCTCCAACTGGAACTTGCCTTCCAGTTGCGACTCGATAAACTCGATAGTCTCCGATCCCATCTGCTTCAGCGCCACAAAATCATCGGCGTAACGTACCAGCTTGACATCGGCCTTCCGAGCCGGCCCTTGCGGACCGTGAAACAAGGCGTCGAACCAGTGCAAATATAGATTGGCCAGCAGCGGCGAGGCTACCCCGCCCTGTGGCGTTCCCTTCTTTGGCCGGCTCCAGATACCGCCTCCGCCCTGTCCCTCCTTCCGCTCCACTACGAGCGCTTCCAGCCACATTCGGATTAACTTCAGAACCGATCGGTCCACCACCCGAGCGCGCAGGCACGCTAATAGTCGAGAATGCGGAATCGAATCGAAATAGCCCTTCAGGTCCGCGTCATACACCGCCTGATACCCGGCCTGCAAATGACCGCGTATCTCCTCCAGCGCCTGGTGCGCCGAACGCCCCGGTCGGAACCCATACGAACAATCCAGGAAATCTGCCTCAAAGATCGGCTCCAGGATCAACCGGGTCGCCATTTGTACTACCCGGTCGCGTACTGTCGGTATCCCCAACGGCCTCAGCTTGCCATTCGCCTTCGGTATGTAGACGCGCTGTACCGCCTGCGGCTGGTAGGTTTTCTTGCGCAGCGTGTCCTGAATCCCTTCCAGAAACCCCGCTGCCCCTTGGTCTGACCCCACGATCTTCTCGATGGTGACGCCATCCACCCCGGGGGCTCCTTGGTTCCGTAGCGCCCGTTCCCAGGCCGCTTCCAACACATCCATCCGATAGATCCGGTCATACAACACCTAAAACCGGAATTTCGGTTCCTGCTTGGCCTTTTGGCCCAGCTTCTGTCTCAGTTGAGAAACCTTCTCCGGCAGTCCTGGCTCTTTCACCGTTTCCGGCCGCGCCGTCCCTGCGGCTGCCCGAGTCTCCGTAGTTGGATTTTTATCCAAGCGGTTTTCTCCTCTTCTTACAGATGCATGCTTTCCGTAAGGCCCCTTTGCTCCACGGGCATTACCCCGCTTCCTCGCTCTTATGGGCCTCTCCGACTCCGTTCCGGGCCGCCCCAAGGTTATGTCTTCCCTCCAGGCGTTGACCGTCGCCGGCCTCCCGTCCGGGTCTCCCAGGCTCCCTGACTGATCTATCCCCGCGCGCTGTCCCCAACCACCCCGGAAGGTCCGCTGGCTGCTTGCGCCTGTTGCTTCACCACCGGTCTGTCTGGCTTCATCCTAGTCGGCGGACTGGCCACCTTCGTATTCCTATCGAGGCCGATCGAGTTCACTTGCGTTACGGCTCGCGGGTTCGCCTCCCCAGTCGCCGGCCCCATTACTGAGACTCACGCTCGTTCGGCTACATGCTGAACAGGCAATTTACATGGTGAACTCCTTTCAGTTCACAAGATCAGCCAGGCTTATCCTCGCATACCGACCGTCAGGGAGCGGTTTCTATATCCCGCTGTGATAGAGTATAAGCCAGACAAGAAGGTGCACATGCGAAATGCCAGGGTCTATTTGGCCCTCCTGCCGCTTCTTTCGCTAATGCCCGTACAAGGGCAGGCCGCCGCCGCGCCAACGGCGATTCTAGAGGGAAGCGTAGTCAACGCCGCCACCGGCGCGCCGATCGCCGGCGCACGTATCAAGATCGAGACCGGCCAAGTCGAGCCGCTCTATCTTAGAACCGATGCCGGCGGCCACTTTCTGTTCCGCAACCTGCTTCCGGCTTCCTATCGTCTGAGCGTGGACGCTTTTGGTTTTCTGCAACCCGCGTCCGCGTTCGTGGACCTCACGGATCAACGGCCGATGGCGATTGGTGCCGCACCGGGCGGTACTCAGCCATCCAGCGGGACGCTCGCCAAGGTGACCGATGCCGACGGCGCGTTACATGCCCGGACCTCCGTCGCCTTGGTGGCCTATGCAGTAGTCACGGGCAAGGTGACCGGCCCGGATGGCATTCCGTTGGAGGATTGGGCCATCGACATCCTGAAGAGGCAGCCTCTCGATAAGAGCGGCGGCGCCGGACCTTTCACCCACCCGCTGCCCGACGGCCAAAACGAAATCGTTCCCGCGACCACGGTTCATACAAACGATAAAGGCGAATTTCGCGCCGCGCGGCTGGAGCCGGGAACTTACTATGTGGCAGCCAACAGACCGACCATGCCGGGAACCTGGGAGAGCGGCTACCGGATTACCTACTATCCGCATGCGATCGGGTTGGCGTCCGCCAAACCGTTGGAACTCGCCGCCGGCGCACGGGCGCGCGCGGATATCCGGATCGTGAACCAGTCGGGCGTCCGCGTGGCCGGACGGCTGGTGAAACCGGCTGGCGCGCAGTACCCTTCCGGTCCGCTGGTCTACACCAGTCTGGTCCTAACGCCGGAACATAACTATCTGGTCAATGCGAACGGGCCGTCCACAACGGGGTGGGATGAGTATGAACTCAATGACGTGCTTCCAGGCAAGTACACCTTGATGGCTCAGACACGCGACGCATCCACCGATCCGTTTGGCGGCGACCAAAAGATTGTCTTCGGACTGCTGCAAACAATTGACGTGGGCGATCGCGATATGGACGGTTTCGATCTGACGCTGCAACCACTGCGCGACCTTGCGGGCGTGGTTACTTTTCCCGAAGGCTGCACCCCGTTTCCGGTAACGATTAACGTGTTCGCCTTGAGTGCGCTCGCGGCGGGACACGCGGAAGCCGTCAGCGGAGCAGGCGGTGCGTTCGTATTGCGCGGTCTCATCAGTGGCAGGTTCACGGTTTCGGTTTCCAGGTCCGGTCCGATGGTGCGCGTGAGATCGATGAAGCTGGGAGATCGCGACGTGGAGAAGGAGGGCTTCGAATACCCGCTGGCGGCGGACGAGCCGTTGCGCATCGAGGTAGCCTGCGGCAACTCAAGGGGGGCCCGATGAAACCCTGCTTGCTTGTTTTAATTTTGCAGGCGATGGCAGCCGGTCAGGCCACGGAAGGCGACGTGGTGAACGCCGCGACTGGCGCTCCCGTGGCGGGAGCATTTGTCTCCGCCCAGACGCTGACGGGAAGCCAATCAGTCGTGGTGAAGACGGATCTGGCGGGACATTTCCGGTTGCCGGCTGCGGTGGCCCCGAACATGCCCGTGCAGGTCGTGCATGCCGGCTTCTTGCGCTCCGAAAGAGCCGGTCCAACCGACCCCGGCCAGGAGGTTTCCATTCTCCGGATCGAACTGAAGCCCGCATCTGTAATTTCAGGGAAGGTCGAGGACGAAGAAGGCTACCCGGTTGAAGGGGCGATGGTGCAAGCAGTGCGCTATCGGATGGTGAAAGGCGAACGGAAGCTGCAGGCGATCGCGTTCACGCAATCCGACGATCTCGGCCAATATCGCCTCATCAATTTGCCGGCTGGGCGCTATTGGGTCCACGTGGGGTCCGGAAGCGCGGCTAACTGGGATCGGCGCTACGTGGCCGAGTACTTTCCGGGAACACGCCGGCCGGAAGACACGGGGCAGATCGTCGTTGACGCCGGCCAGGAACGCGGAGGCACGGACATCCGGCTGACCAGGTATGAGGGCGTGACCGTCTCCGGCCGGGTTGAAATGCCCGCTACCGCAGGGGCCTTTCAGAGACCGCTCTGGATCAGTCTGCAGGCAGATACAGACGGACTGCCGGAGGCGTTTAACGTTTTGAGGCAAACCGACGGCAGCTTCGTGGTTCGACACGTGCCGCCGGGAGATTATGTCCTGCGAGCAGCGTCCAACAATTACCCGCCAAAGGTCGGGGAACTTCTCGCGGAACAGAAGTTGCGGGCCGGCGGAGCCGATGAGCGCGGTGTCGTTTTGAAACCGCATGAGGTGCAGTCAGTGGATCTGGCGGGGACGGTGGTTGTCGAAGGCGGCGGCAATCCACCACCGATGTACATTGTGCTTACCGGCGTCAACGGCGGAAACAACTCCGCGCGTTCGAACGAGGACGGCGGATTCGTTCTAAAAGGCCTTATGCCGGGCCACTACGACATGCGGGTGATTCCGAACACGATCGTCAACGGCGCTTTCGATCCAGGGTCCGTGCCCCATGCAAGCCTTCCGGCTTCGGCGCGGATCGGCGAGCAGGAGGTGCTGCGGAAGGGATTCGATGTGGATGGCTCACCCGGCGGTCCTCTGGTGATTACGGTCAATGCTCACCCGATCGAGATCGACGGCAAGCTCGTGGACGCGTCGGGAGCGCCCGTTTTAGGCGCGTTTCTGGCGCTGACATCCGGCGAGTCGGCCGGCTTGGCCGGGTCGAGCACCGGGACCGGCGGGGCCTTTCGGTTTATGGTGGCGAAGCCCGGCGAGTATCACATCCACCTGGTCGACGACCGGAGCGATTGGGACGACCCCGACTATCTGGAACAGCACGACAACGATTTTCCGATGCTCAAGGTGGAGGCGATGAATCCGCCGTTGACTCTGAGATTGCCGGCGAAAGAACAGCGATGAGCCCCGCTACGTTTTCAATGCAGCCGATCGGATATGGAAGAAGTCCTTATAAGGATACTCGGGAGATTCCGAAAGGATTAGGCGCGAAGCACGAAGTGGAAGGCTCGCTCGAAATACGAGCGGAATTTGAGCCGGGGCTTAAGGATATCGAAGGCTTCTCTCACCTGATCGTCATCTGGGTGTTCGATCGCTCCACGGGATTCGACCTGGCGGGTACGCCGCCAAGCGACGATCGGCCGCACGGCGTGTTCGCGACCCGCTCACCGCGGCGACCGAATCCAATTGGATTAACGGTCGTCGAACTTCTCGACCGAGAGGGTCCGGTACTCCGCGTGCGTGGTATCGACATGCTTGACGGGACGCCGATTCTCGATATCAAACCTTATCTCTCGAACGTGCCGCTGGAACGGCTGCGACG
>Ga0187887_10002779_pt1 | contig 13835 bp, 10 predicted proteins | sample June2016WEW_7_10_FD_132977 | JGI IMG/M metagenome (GOLD analysis project Ga0187887, IMG submission 132977) | Peatland microbial communities from SPRUCE experiment site at the Marcell Experimental Forest, Minnesota, USA - June2016WEW_7_10 | ecosystem: Environmental > Terrestrial > Soil >...
AAGAAACTGGAAGCCATGCCGCCGATGTCGGCTGAGTCCACGGTGAGCCGCAACTATATCGACTGGCTGCTGGCGGTGCCGTGGAAGAAGCGCTCGAAAGAGACGCGCTCCATCGAATATGCGGAGAAGGTGCTGAATACGGACCACTATGGCCTGGAAAAGATCAAGGATCGCATTCTGGAGTTTCTGGCAGTGCGGCAGTTGGTGAAAAATCCCAGGGGGTCGATTCTTTGTTTTGCCGGACCGCCGGGAGTGGGCAAGACTTCACTGGGAATGTCGATTGCGAAAGCTACGGGGCGGAAGTTTGTGCGGCTCTCGCTGGGCGGGATTCGCGACGAGGCGGAGATTCGCGGACACAGGCGGACTTATATCGGCGCAATGCCGGGACAGATTATCCAGCACATGAAGCGCGCCGGGACCAAGAATCCGGTCTTCCTGCTGGACGAAGTGGACAAGATGGCTTCGGATTTCCGCGGCGATCCGGCCTCGGCGCTGCTTGAAGTGCTGGACCCGGAGCAAAATACTACGTTCCAGGATCATTATCTGGATGTGGACTACGATCTGTCGCAGGTGCTGTTTGTGGCGACGGCCAACGTGTTGCACACGGTTCCGGCGGCACTGCAGGATCGCATGGAAGTTTTGCGGCTGCAAGGATATACGGAGCAAGAGAAGCTGGAGATCGCAAAGCAGTTCCTGGTGAAAAAGCAACGCGCGCAGACCGGACTTAGCGAAGAGAACCTGGTTTTTGCCGACGATGCGATTCTGGAGATTATTCGCGGCTATACGCGCGAGGCCGGGGTGAGAAACCTGGAGCGCGAAATCGGCAATATCTGCCGCAAGGTTGCACGCCGCGTGGTGAAGAGCGGCAACAAGCACAAGGAAGAACTGACGGCCGCAACTATTCATGATTTTCTGGGAGTGGCCAAGTTCCGCGACTCCGAGGTGCACGAAAAGAGCGAGATCGGGTTGGTTACCGGGCTGGCGTGGACCGAGGTGGGCGGCAGCATTCTGACGACCGAGGTGCAGGTGCTGGACGGCAAGGGCAAGCTGACGATTACCGGGCAACTGGGCGACGTGATGCAGGAGTCGGCACAGGCGGCGCTGAGCTATCTTCGCGGACGCGCGCAGGCGCTGGGGCTGAGCCGGGAATTTTATCGCAACGTGGATTTGCACCTGCATGTGCCGGAGGGAGCGATCCCCAAGGACGGACCTTCGGCGGGGATCACGATGGCGACGGCGATGGCCAGCGCCCTGGCGAAGATTCCGGTGCGGCGCGACGTGGCAATGACAGGCGAGATTACGCTGCGCGGAAAGGTGCTGGCGATCGGCGGATTGAAGGAGAAGCTGCTGGCAGCGTTGAGGGCGGGGGTCTTCGAGATTATCCTGCCGCGCGCGAACGAGAAAGATATCGAGGAACTGCCGGACAATATCAAGAAGGCAATGAAGCTGCACTTTGTGGATTCGATGGACGAGGTGCTGGCGCTGGCTCTGGAACGGCCGTTACCGGCGGCGATGCCTGCTGAAACCGAGGCTCTGGCCGCTGCGCCGGCGGCGGAGATACCGGCTAATTTGCCGGCGCCGCAGTAAGAATTAGATGGATAATTGCAAATCCTAAAGACGAAGCGAATCTGCTTTGCTCGGGATTGTTGCGGCAGAGAAATCCCGAGTCGTAGGCTCACACATAGAAAAGCACGTCTGTTATTGATTGCTTTTCATGTTGACTTCGATCCACACGCGGTCGTTCCCTTTTTTGTTGGGGACATAATCAACGGCCGTGATTGTGGCTGCGCTGCCGCTGCGGACGGCGCCCCGAATCGGGGCCTGGTCGTGGGCTTGACCCTGCGCGTTGTCGCCGCGCAAAAAAACATCGGCGGAAAAGGTGACGGTTTGACCAACGGCCACCGCTGGCGAGCCGGAGATCTTCGGCGTTGTGGACTTTGTCCATTGCTGGTGGGTGGAATCCGAGTTGCCCAGGAGGACCCAGCCTGAAGTGGGCGAGTGTTGCGCGGAGGATTGCGCGCCTGGAGGGGCGGTTTGCAGGGTGAGCACCGAGTTGGCCAGGGAGTTATTCGCGGTATCGAGGGATGACATGGAGCTAGCCACCTGGGTAGCGGCAGCGGTGGCCTGCTGCTTGATGTTCGGATCGGTGCTTTGGCTGGCAATGTTCTCGAGGACGGATTTGACGTCGTCGAGCGAATCGGACGCAGATGAGTTCGCCTGAGCGGCGGCCGTGCTCTGGGTGGCTGCCTGCTGCGCCTGTTGCTGCCAAGTGAAGACGCCGCCGTTGACCTGGGAGATTCCGGCTTTGGTGAGCATCAAGTTTAATTGGGCTGGGAAGGCGAGGAGGACGATCAACAGCGCCGCGAGAAACATATCCCGCAGAACCGTGAACAGACTCTGGATGGTGGCGAGGACAGCATCGAAGGTGGCGTGAATTCCTGGCATGGGGAAACCTCGAACGGCATAAACTGATTGCGTCAATATACACGAAAGCTAGTCGAGATGTCGCATTCATTCAGGGTTCCCCTGCGTCTGAGTTTTCCTGGCTTGCGCCAAAGAGAACGGGCCTGCGAGGTCGCTTCCTGTATCCTCAGACTTGATGCGGTATACGACACAATTTTTGCTTTCGGTTTTGGATGCGGCGCAGTTTCCTGCGCCGGATGTGCCGGAGATTGCCTTTCTGGGGCGATCGAATGTGGGCAAATCGAGCCTGCTGAATGCGCTGGTGGGCGAGAAGACGGCTAAGGTTTCGCAGACGCCGGGACGGACGCGGGCGATTAATTTTTTTGCGCTTCTGGATCAAAGCCAGAGGCGGAAGATGGTCTTTGCGGATTTGCCGGGGTATGGGTACGCGAAGATTTCAAAATCGATTTCGGCGGGCTGGCCGGCTTTTATTGAGCCTTATCTGGCTATTCGGTCGACACTCAAACTTTGCGTTTGCCTGGTGGACTCGAATGTGCCTGTGCAGCAGAGCGACCGGCAGTTGATTGATTGGCTGCGAACGATGGGGCGTGAGTTTGTTGTGGCGGCTACAAAGATCGATCGGCTCAGCGGCAATGAGCGGACTCGGAATTTGCTGACACTGAAAAAGGGGTTGGAGTTGGACGAGGTGCTGCCGGTGTCAGCTAAAACAGGGTATGGGATTAAGGAACTTTGGGTGCGGATTGAAGAGGCTGGTGGTGCGGGAGAATGAGTTTGTGGCTTCTGCTTTTGTGGTTCATGGTTCCCGCATAAATAATATCCTTGCGCCGTCCCTACGGGACTCCATAGCAAACTTAGAGAATTCCTTCCCCCACGCTGAAGCGCGGGGCTAACAAACTCTGCGCCTCCGGCGCGTTTGTGTGGACTTTACTTAGCAAGCCCAATAGAGTTCGATTCTTTAAGGCAGGGCCGGCGTAACGATGTGCAGAGTGGATTCGCCACGAGCGGTCAGGCTGACTTCCACTGGGACTTTGATTTCTGCTCGTTCTACTTGATCACGGAGCTGCTTCAAAAAGTTTTGGGCGGATTCTTTGTTGCAGCGGAGCAGGCGCTGGTTTTGCGATAAACGGCCGAGGTAGCGTGGGGCCAGGCGCAGCCAGCGGCGGGCGATTGCTTCTTCGGGCTGCAGACAATCGAGGGCGACGGCATCCAGTCTGGGCAGCCATTGTGCGGAAGCGGAGGCTACGGACCAGGCGAGCAAAGTTTGATTCTCGGTGAGAACGGAAAGTTGTATCTGTTGCGCGCCCTGGCTGAGAAATGTTGCATACTCCCGGGTCGCGGCGGAACCGGGTCGCAGAAGATCGGGCAGCACGCCGCGCTCGAGCATTTCGCGCTCGACTGCCTCAGTCGCAGCGGTCACACAGACGGCAACGGTTTCGCGCTTGCGAATTTCGTTTTTTAGAATGCGCAGGGCCTCGTCGAGCGAGGTGACGAGGAAGTCGATTATGCCACCTCTGATCGCCTGTTTTTGTGCGGCCGAGCCGGCGGTTGCGGTCAACGATGCCGCGCCGGCGATGTTGGCGGCGACGATCAAGGCGCGGCCTTCTTGATCGAGCTCGCCGGCATAGAGCAATTTGCCGCCCAGGTTTGGCTCGGCGTCGGAGCCTGCGGTAGGGATCAGTGCCGCGTAGAAACGCTCTGCCTGGAGAGCCAGGTCGATTGCGGCGGTTGCATTGAGATCAGGCGGCATGGGAGGGTCCCGGAATGGCCCAGTTTAGACGGTACTAAAAATCTTCCTGCGTCCGTTCGCGGAAGTTTGCTCTGCGGACAAAGAAAATGAATTCACCGGGCTTGGCGGTTTCGATCATCTTGCTGCAACCATTGGGAGCCACAACTCCCGAAGCGAGTATGGCGGAGATCGGATACCACTGTGCTTGAGGGTTCTGCTTATCCTGCATGGAGTCGCAATTGACGAAGATCTGCATGGCGCTATCGTAGGTGGCCTGAATGGAGATCACGGTGGCGTCGGCGGGAACGGTCACGGTTGCCGTGCGGTTCTCGTTCTGAGTAACCCAATTGGCATGGATGGTCTGCTGATGATTGATGCGGACCAGGAAATTGGTAGGCACAAGGGGACTCGCGGTTTTGCTATCCAGCATACGGATGGTGATGGTTCTGGCGGTTTGCGCGTGCACGGCTGGGATAAGTAATGCCGAGCACAAGATGAGCAGGGACACACTAAGATTCCGACGAAGCATTTTTGCCTCTGATGCTACCAGCTATTATAGGTCTCGCCGTTGGTGGAGGACTCCTCAGCGCCGGAGTGAACATCGACAATGCCGGGATCGGTCTGGTCGACAGAACTCATCATATCGCTGGTATCGGTCTGCCAAGTGTCTTTGGAGCGAGTAATGGGGTCTTCCGGGATGGTTTTCAGGTAGCCTTCCTGAACCAGATCGTCGAGCGATTGCGGAGCTTTCTGCTTATCCATGGTGTAGGAGTCGATGGCCGCGCGCATGATGTGCAAGTCTTCCCTGAGTACCGCTTCCCGGGCATTCTTGATGGCAATGGTATATTTTGGCACAGCAATCAGCATGAGGATGAGCATGATCGAAATGACGATCAGCAGCTCGACCATGGTAAAGCCCGCGTCTTGTTTGCGAATCCTGTTCACGAAAACCTCTTGTTACAGCGGAGCTAGCGGCGTTAGCCGCGCTTCGCGCGTGTTAGCGGAGTTAATCTCCGCCGTCCCGGCTAACCCCGCTAACAACGCTAACTCCGCTAACAACGCCAACTCCGCTAACAACGCTTCCACCCCTACCAGGTGGAATATTTGGTACCGTCCAGGGCCGTTCCCTGGGACTTTGAATATACGTCGAAAACGCTGTCTCCGCTATAAGAGTCGGAGTCCGGATCGTCCTTCATGGAGCGCAGTCCCCACTCGGCTTTTCCGGTCATGGGGTCGATGGGAATTTTGCGCAGAAACCGCACTTTCTTGGTTTGTACTTCAACGCCTTTGACCAGAGTTTCCAGATCGGGCGGATAACCCTGGCTGTCCACCTTGACCTGGAATGCGTTTCTGTCTGCCGCGTCCTTGTACTTGTCGATGGCGTCGCGCATCATCCACAGGTCGTAGCGAAGCTGGCGCTCATTTTGGCGCTTCATTTCGAAGCGGGCAACGGGAAGGGCACACATGGCAAGAATTCCCAGAATCGCCGTGGTCACGATCAATTCGACGAACGTGAGTCCCCGCTCTCCGCGGGGAACGATGCGATTTGTCGGCGACTCTTGTTTCATGGCGCTATTTCACCACAATGCTCGCCTGCGAACCGATAGCCTGCACCTGTTGCAGAGCGCTGTTCATGGCGGTCGGATGGGTAATGACCAGGGTGCTCTCTCCAGCCGACTTTGCCTGGAAACTAAGGACGCAGACGGTGCCCGCTCCGCTCAAGCCGGGAGCTCCCGGGGGGCGCGAGGTATTGATGTTGATCATGCCCGGTCCGTCGTCACGGTGAATCAAGGTCACTTGCTTTCCGTCACGGCCCAGAAAATCTCCGCTATCCACATTGACCAGTGACAGTTTGGCCGGATCGTATTGAATCTGCAGGGGTACGGCGGCGATATCGGTGCCGCCGCTGATCTGGACCGGAATCTTGAAGGTGGCTCCGGTGGCCACGGGATCTGTCAGGGGAGTGATCGTAAGGCTTACGGGGCCGGGTTGCGGCGGAATGGCCGGTGGATTGGGCGTATTGGATTGCGGAACAGCCGGAATTGGCTGCGGAACAGGCGGATTGGGCTGGGCGATGGGCGGGTGGTTGGCTACTTCCGCGGCCGCGGCCACGCCATTCTCATCGGCAGCCTTCTTGATCTGCTGAAGCGCCGCCGGACCGGCAGCCGCCGCGCTTTGGGCGGGAATGGTGCCTACAGTGGACCGCGGGGGATTGATCTGCGAACGCCCTGAATTCGGCGCCGGAGACGGATTCGCGGCTGGAGCTTCACTGGAGATGTGGCGCAACTGGACCGTGGTGCCCGCGCCGGTATCGACGGTGCGCAGGTTCAATGTATCGAGCATTTGCGTACGAACGATGTGGGGCACAACGAGAAAGACCAGTTCGTCGTCTGAAATGGTGTGATCCTTGGAACCGAAGAGGTATTTGAGGATGGGAATCGAACTGAGCCCTGGAATGCCGGTCCAATTGATCGCTTCCTGCTTGTCCTGGAGGCCACCCAGAATGCTGGCTTCGCCCTCGCGCAGCCGGATCACCTGGTCAACCACACGCTGGCTCAAGATAGGCTCGGTGACGCCGCTGATGGTTACCTGGCCGCTTTGCGCGGATACTTCGATCTTGATCTTCAGCGTTACATCGTGGTCGATGTGGACGGTTGGCGTCATTTCAATGTTCACGCCGACATCGGTGTACTGGAACTGGGTATTGACAAGTGAGCTGACCACGGCGGTAGCTGCGCCGGTCTGGTAGGAACCGGTGGCGATCGGTATCTTGGAACCGACCTTCATGGTTGCTTTTTGACCGTCAGTGGCCCGGATGCGCGGATTCTGCAGAATCTTGGTATTGTCGTCGGTGAGCAGCAGGTTGGCGGTGGCTGAGCCAACGGTCACCGCAAAATCAGTCGCCTTCAGATGGGACAGGTCATAGAGGGACGGGGCGGTGGAGGTCGAACCGGTGGTACCGGTTGTCGTACTGGTGGTGCTACTGGTACTGCTGGTGCCGGGCGCCTGCAGCGCAATCCCTACGCTGCTGGGCCACTGGATGCCCAGGGTCTGCTCCCAGTTTTTGCTGACCTCGAGGATGGCGATATCGACCACCACTTCGGGACGCGCTTTATCGAGGTCGTTGACGAGCTTTTGCGCCAGCATTAGCTCGTCGGGAGTTCCCTTCATCACGATGGCGTTCTGGCTGGCTACGCCGTAGACTTTTGCGCCGGGCAGCACGTTGCGCAGCGCCGTCTGCACGTCGTTCAGGTCATTCTGTTGCCAGGCGTTGGTCAGATAGAAGGTCTCGACTGCTGCTTCATCCAGTTCAGTGTGCTTGGCGCGGGAGTTGGCGGCCACAAAGATGGTATTGTTGGTGACCGGACGCCAGTAGGTGTTGGACATGGTGCCCACAATGCGCAAGCCGTCGAGCAGGGAAACATTGTTGAGATCGACCTGGATACGCTTGGAGGTGTAATCCGGGTCAAAGAGAATGTTGACGCCGGCAGCCCTGCCGATGGCCTGGTAAATGACCTTTGTGTCTTCAGTCATGTGCAGGGTGAGCGGCTCGTTTGAGACAGGTTTAAGAATGGCCGGCCCACCGATGGAGTCGAGCTCCTCCTGCTTGCCCGGCTCCATGGGAAGACTGGTCTCGCCCGCTGGATTCGCCTCGCCGTGCAGCTTGCGCATCTTGGCGATCTCCTGCTGTGCGGCCTCGTTGCTGGGGTCGATCTCAGAGGCATGAAGAAACTCCGCCAATGCGCCCTGTTCGTCGCCCGCTGCCAGCAGCTTGCGGCCCTTGGTCATGTGCATGGCCGAGGCCGAAACCCGGACCCGAACCAACGCGGTGCGGTAGGTCAGATCCTTGGGCGCCTTGGCCAGCGCTCTCTGGTAGTCGTTGTAGGCGGTATCGTAATCTTCTTTTGTCTCCGCGGTCTGGCCGTGCTTGAACATGGCTTTGGCCGAATCCGCGTGCAGGGGAAGGCTGGACAGCAAAAAGCCGGCCAGGATTGCGAAGAGGGCGATTTGGAAAGCGGCTCCCGGGAATACCCGCCGGGAAACAGCCAGACACTGAGCGCAACGGTTCATCGTACTCCCATGCGTCTCAGCCTGCCCGCATTCAATATCGGGCGCTTGCGGGCTGCCTTGGCTGCCCCGGACGCAGATTTTGACACAATTGTTGCTTGAAACCCCACTCATCCTTCGAAGCTCCATTTTAGCAAAGCCCCGCTGGAATGCTTATGAAACCGGCCCCGATGCTAGGATGAAGATTCGAGGTTACTTCCCGATGGCTCGTCAAACCAGCCACGTCATCGTTCCCAAGGACACATCCGGACCGCAAAAGCCGAACAAGCCCCGTGACCCGGTGGCCAGCGGCGAGCGGGATGCAGCGCACAATCGCGCCGCCAGCCATCACTATTTTCTGCTGGAACGGTTTGAAGCCGGCGTGGCGCTGCGGGGGACGGAGGTAAAGTCCATCCGTGAGGGCCAGGCCAACCTCAAAGACTCCTACGGACTGATCAAGGACGGCGAGGCGTTTCTGCTCAACGTTCATATCGGTCCTTATTCACACGGGAATATTGCTAATCACGACTCAACGCGAACTCGAAAGCTGCTGCTGCACCGGGACGAGGTTCGCAAGCTACTCCAGAAGACGCAGATCAAGGGTCACACGCTCATCCCCACGCGGCTTTACTTCCGCAATGGGCGGGTGAAGTGCGAGCTGGCGGTGGCCAAGGGCAAGCAGGACTGGGACAAGCGGGAAACCGAGAAAAGGCGGGAGGCCGACCGCGAATCCCGTGCCGCCATCAACGCCAATAAGCATCGCATGGGGCGCTGACGGAGAGAAACACCTAAAATACCAGTGAGGAAACAATGAAAACCCAACTATCTTTTGCGGACCTTGCCGGAGTTGAGACCGAATTGCTGGCCGTTTTGGCCGCCGATTTCCAAACTTCGAAAGAAATGGATGCCAAGCCGGCGCCTGTGCTGCTGACTGAAGATGCTGCGGTGAAGACTGCGGCGGCTGCTGTGCTGACGAGCGGCGAATACAAGGCCGGCGTTAACGAGACCCTGCTTCTGCACGCTCCGGTGGGACTGAAGGCCAAGCGGCTGCTGATTGTCGGGTTGGGCAAGCAGGCCAGGGTGACGGCCGATAAGGTGCGCAATGCTGCCGGAACCGCCGTTCGCTTTATCAAGCCTCGCGGCATTCGGGAGCTGGTTTTTGCTCTGCCGGTTGCAAGTGAGGTGGATGCCGTGCACGGCGTTCGCGCTGCGGTCGAGGGCGCGTTTGTGGGCGACTTCGATCCCGATACCTATCGCAGCGACCGAAAGGACCAGAGTGTTGAGTCGTTCACTCTGGTTGCGCCGGCCGGCGCGGATAAGTCAGCGCTGAAAGCCGCGCTTGCCGAGGGCGTGATCGTGGGCGAGAGCCAGAACTTTACCCGCTCTCTGGTCAATGAGCCGGGTAATAAGCTTACGCCGACCATCCTGGGGCAGCGTGCGGCGACGATGGCCGCTGAAGTGGGTCTCAAGGCTGAGGTTTATTCCACTGAAAAGCTGCACGAGTTGAAGATGGGTTCTTTCTGGAGCGTTTCGCAGGGGTCCGCGGAGCCGCCGTCGCTGATTGTTCTGCGCTATGAGCCCGAAGGCGTGAAGGACGGACCGGTGCTTGGACTTGTGGGCAAGGGCATCACCTTCGATACGGGCGGCATCTCCATCAAGCCCTCGGACAAGATGGAGCTGATGAAGTACGACATGGCCGGTGGCGCAGCGATGATCGGGGCCATGCGCGCCATTGCGCTGCTGAAGCCGAAAGTGCGGGTGGTCGCCGTGGTATGCGCTGCGGAGAATATGCCTTCGGGCACGGCGCAAAAGCCAGGCGATGTGCAGACGGCGATGCCGTTCTCGGCTGATAAGCCGGGCAAGACAATCGAAGTGATCAATACCGACGCCGAGGGGCGCATGGTTCTGGCTGACGGGCTGACTTATGCACGCCAGCTTGGCGCGACGCACCTGATCGATGCGGCTACGCTCACTGGCGCATGCGTGGTGGCGCTGGGAATGGTGAATGCTGGGGCTTTTTCGAACGACGACGATACCTATGCGAAGTTCAATGCGGCGCTGGCTGCATCGGGCGAAAAATTCTGGCGGCTGCCGCTGGGCGAGGAGTACGCCGAGATGATCAAGAGCGATATCGGCGACATCAAGAACACCGGCGGACGCTGGGGCGGAGCGAGTACGGCGGCGGAGTTCTTGAAGGTGTTTGTGGATGAGACGCCGTGGATTCATCTCGATATTGCCGGCGTGGCTTGGGTGGAAGATTCACGTCCTTATATCGCCAAAGGGCCTAGCGGGGTTGCGGTGCGGTCGATATTGGAGTGGGTGCGGAGTTACTAACCTACATAGCCTCCGGGCTTTCGATGCCTAGCCAACTTAGGACAGTTACTAACTCGCGCAGCGCAACCGCAGCGGTTGCGAGCAGGAAAGTTTTGCGCGCCGGGTCTTCTTCGCTGAGGATGTGGTGACGGTGATAGAAGTTATTGAACTCCTGGGCTAATTGGAAGGCGTGACGGGCCAGGAAGGCAGGCTCGGAGGTGGTTATGCACTGCTCCAGAACCATGGTGCGGCGCGCTGCACGGAGCCACAATGCCCATATATCTTCGGCTTCGTCGCCTTCGAGAAATGCGCCGGTCTTTTTTAACTTTGCGAACTGCGCCAGCACGGCTTCCGGCGTGGTTTCCGCCTTGCGGAAGATGTTGCGGGCGCGAACTACGGCGTATTGAATATAGGGGCCGGTTTCGCCCTCAAAGTTCAGGGCATCTTTGAAGTCGAAGGCGATGACCGAGTTGCGCGTGTATTTGAGCATGAAGTAACGCAGCGCGCCGATGGCGATCTGTTTGGCGATTTGCTGGCGTTCGGCTTCATCGCGCGCGGTCTGGCGCGAATCCACTTCAACCTGCGTGGCGGCGATCAGCTTGTCGATCAGGTCGTCGGCCTTGACGCCGAAACCTTTGCGGCCGCTGACTTCGATATATGGGCGGGCCTGATCCTCGGCGGAGACGTCATAGCCCATCTCGATGGCGCAGCGCGGCGTGAGCGCAACCATTTCGTAACTGAAGTGCGTATAGCGATCGGCTTGTTCGATGTAACCCATGCCGCGGAGGGCCTGGATGACGTTTGCTTGCGGGTCGCTCTGACGCGCATCAATGACGTTGTAAATCGCCTGCGCTCCGCCAAAATGGGGGTGGGGATCGACACCGTGCTCCGTCGAGATCCAGCATTCGTGATCGGGATAAGTAAAGAAAGGCTTGTAACCGAAGTCTTTACCCAGCAGGCCGAATTTCCATAAGTGATAGGCGATATCTTTACCGACATAAGTTACGGTGCCGTTGGAGCGGACAATTACCTTCGAATCTTCGTCAAGTGCGCCTTCAGTTACTTCAGCCCCCGGCCGCGTCATTACCCAGCAACCTTTGTTCTTGCCTTCTTTCTCAAAATAGAGAACGCCGGTTTGCTTCAACTGCTCGAAGGCTGTCTCCCAGAATTTGAGGTGCAGAATTTCACTTTCGCGGGGCAGGAAATCGTATTCAATGTCCAGTCGCAGCATGGTTTCAAGATGGCGCTGCATCACCGCGGTAGAGATCAGTTCGGCGGCTTCAGCGGTTTGATTGTTGCCGCGTTCGATCTCATGCAGGGTTTCATAGCGCAGGCGCTTGCGTGCCGTTTTCTCTTCTTCGTTTCCCTGCTCATACCACTGCGAGGTGCTGGCGTAGATATCCCAGCAGTAAAAGTCGATGCGCTTGCCCTTGCGCTTGAGCTCATCGAGCAGCTGGCGCAACTGGGCCAGCGAGAGGCCGGCATAGTGCAGGAAACCTACGATAACGTCGGCAACCTGCACGCCAGTGTTATCAATGTAGTTCTGCACGGTGACGGTTTGGCCGGCGGCGCGAAGCAGGCGGACAAAGGTATCGCCAAGAATGGCGTTGCGCAGATGACCGATGTGCGCGGCCTTGTTGGGATTGATGCTGGTGTGCTCCACGAGTGCGTGGATGCTGGTGGCGGGCAGGTCTCTTGAGGTGCTGGAAATTCCGCGGACTGCGGTAGCGCGGTCGAGGCGGGCGTTGATATAGCCCGCGCCGGCGACTTCAAAGGAAGAAAAACCATCGAGATTTGCGAGCTCGGCTACGATTTCTTGGGCAATTACTTTGGGCGCTTTGCGCAGCTTGCGGGCCAGTTCGAAAGCGATCGGCGTGGCAAGCTCGCCCAACCTCATCTCTGGGGGAATCTCCAGTGGAATGGTCTCAATCTTCAGACCGTACTTTTCTTCGAGCAGAGTGCGAAGACGTGCGGCTAGTCTTTTCTGCAGTTCCAGATACACGGTAGGAGGCCTCGGAAATCCTTGATTTTCAACGGTGATTCTAACAGAGTGACGCGCGTGGACCGGTTTGACGCTCCCTGCCCGGCAACCTAAGATGAAGAGTAGATCGCCTCTGGATTTCCGGCTGCCCTTCGGGGCGAATTCAATGCAAGGCCCCACCTATGACCAAGACTGCTCCCAGCTCATCCCGCTATTACCTGACCACGCCGATCTACTACGTGAATGCGAGGCCGCACCTGGGGCACGCCTACTCGACCATCGTTTGCGATGCCGTTGCAAGGCGCAAAAGGGCGCTGGGCGTTGAGACCTGGTTCCTGACTGGCAACGACGAACACGGGCAAAAGATTGAGCGGTCTGCTGCGCTGGCTGGGCGCACACCTATGGAATTTGCAACCGCCGTCTCAGCGGAGTTTCGCGGGCTTTGGGACCGGCTGGGGCTGAGCTACGACGATTTTATCCGCACCACGGAAGAGCGGCACAAGCGCGGTGTGCAGCATTTATTTGCTACGCTGCGGGACCGCGGCTTTATCTACAAAGGCTCATATACGGGCCAGTATTGCGTCTCCGACGAGGCTTATGTGGACGGCCCTCCGGGAACGATTTGCCCCGATTGCGGACGCGTGACCGAGACGGTGAGCGAGGAGAATTATTTCTTCAAGCTCTCGGCATTCGAGAAGAAGCTGCTGGAGTTCTACGATGCGAACCCCGATTTCATGGGGCCGGAATCCACACGTCGCGAGGTGATTTCCTTTGTGCGCGGGGGGCTGAAAGATCTGTCGGTGAGCCGCACGAGTTTTACCTGGGGCATTCCCGTTCCCGGCGACGAGAAGCACGTGATCTACGTTTGGCTGGATGCGCTGGCCAACTACATTACCGCGCTCGGTTACGGGTCAGAGGACGACGAGAAGTTCAAAGAATTCTGGCCGGCGGACATGCACCTGATCGGGAAGGAAATCAGCCGCTTCCACTGTGTTTACTGGCCGGCTTTTCTGATGGCGGCGGGCATTGCGGTGCCCCGTTCGGTAAGGGCCAACGGCTGGCTGCTCTTCGACCAGGGCAAGATGTCGAAGTCGCGCGGCAACATTGTGAGGGCAGAGACGGTGCAGGAAGTGCTGGGGGCCGATGCCCTGCGGTATTTCCTGCTCAGGGAGATTCCGTTTGGCCAGGACGGCGGATTCAGCTTCGAAGCCCTGGTGCAGCGCTACAACGGCGACCTGGCCAACGGTTATGGCAACCTGGTGAGCCGCGTAGTGAACATGGTGCACAAATACTTTGGCGGAGTGTTGCCGGAGGCAGGCGCGGAAACCGCCGACGAGTATGCCT
>Ga0187887_10002783_pt1 | contig 13825 bp, 9 predicted proteins | sample June2016WEW_7_10_FD_132977 | JGI IMG/M metagenome (GOLD analysis project Ga0187887, IMG submission 132977) | Peatland microbial communities from SPRUCE experiment site at the Marcell Experimental Forest, Minnesota, USA - June2016WEW_7_10 | ecosystem: Environmental > Terrestrial > Soil > Wetlands...
AAACGGGGCGTCGCGAGAAATCGCGACGCCCCGTTTTTTTGTGCGGCCAGGTTTTTGTGATCGAGTCAGTCTGAACGCAGCGGCGAATCTGCACTTTCTTTCGCGCCGGATGGACGCTGCGATGTTGCGCCAAGATAGTAATGTCCCCTTTTCTCCAAAATAGAAATGTCCCCTTAATACGACTTCCGAAAGGAGGTCAGATTGGGGCGGACAGAGATGAGTCAGGAGGAGTTGCGGAGAGTGGAAGTGCTGGCGCGAGTACGCAGCCATCAGGTACGAGTGAGCGACGCGGCTCGTTTAATGCGGGTGAGTTATCGGCAGGCCAAGCGGTTATGGAAGCGTTATCGCGAGGAAGGCGCCGGGGGCCTGAAGCATCGCAACGCGGGGCGAGTGTCCAACCGCGCCTGTGGGTCGAAGTTTCGGCAGCAGGTACTCGATCTGGTGCGGGAGAAGTACGGCGGGGCGGTGGGCGAGCGTTTCGGGCCGACGCTGGCGGCCGAGCACTTGGGCGCCGAAGACAACCTGCAGGTGAATGCCGAGACGCTGCGGCTCTGGATGCTGCAAGCAGGACTATGGAGTCGGGAACGGAAGCGGCGGAAGCACCGCCACCGCCGCGAGCGCAAGGAGCACTTTGGAGAGATGGTGCAGATGGACGGGAGCTTTCACCCTTGGCTGGAGAGGCGCGGACCGGAAGGCTGCTTGATCGACATGGTCGACGATGCGACGAACAAGACGTGGGCGCAACTAGGAGAGCAAGAGACGATCTGGGCGGTGGCGGATGGACTGCGGGCCTGGATCGAACGCTACGGAGTGCCGCTGGCGCTCTATGTGGACTGGAAGAACCTGTACAAGCGGAGAGCGACGCCGAAAGAGTGGCTGCGAGGAGAGGAGCCAATAACGCAGTTTGGGCGCATGTGCGCGCAGTTGGGGATCGAGCTGATCGCGGCCAGCTCACCGCAGGCCAAGGGACGAGTGGAACGGGTTCACGGGACCCATCAGGACCGCCTGGTGAAGAAGCTGCGACGGAAGCAGATCAGCAGTCACGCCCAAGCGAATGTGTATTTGGAGCGGGACTATCTGCCGGAACACAACGGGAGGTTTGCCAGAGAGGCGGCGAAGGCGGAGGACTATCACCGTCGCGCGCCGCGGGCGAGCGAACTGGACCGGACTTTCCGACTGGAGAGGGAGCGGACGATCAGCGAGGACTGGGTGGTGAGGTACGAGAACCGCTTTTTCCAACTAGAGAGCCGCTCTTGCGCGCCGGCCGAGGGCAAGGTGACGGTGTGTGAAGGGCGATATGGCGGCATCACCATCGAGTACCGAGGGCGGGCGCTGCCGTGTCGCGAGATCCCAGCACCGGCCCGGCCGAAGGAGTATGCCGTGAAACCGGACGGGAATCGTTTTAGAGAGCAGCAGGCGAAGCGGAAGTGGACACCGCCTGCGAATCATCCCTGGCGAGAAGCGGCCCGACGGGGGCAGCAGAAAAAAGCGGCAGTGGCGGAGCGGGCATCGTTGGCCTGGCCCTCCGCTTCGCCCTAAACGTTCCGCCCTACGGGCTGCACAGGGCTTCGCTGCGGGCCAGGCCAACGATGGACAAACAACAAATCGAAAAGCAAAAAGGGGACATTTCTATTTTGGTAAGGAAGGGGACATTTCTATTTTGGTTTGACACAGGGCGATTCGAAGTTGACGCGAGAGGACGACCGATGTATGGTTTCGCGCAGAAATTAAAGTTGAAAGCGGAAATTCTGATTGAATCGCGCTGCCACACCACGTCTTTTCTAAGCCCTCAGGGGTCACGATGTATACCGTCTTCGAAGGCAAGGAAAAAAATCTCGAGTCGGATGAAGGGAGACAATCATGCACCGGCGCGAATTCCTGAAGCTGGGAGCCGTAGCAAGCGGAACCTTCCTGGCGGCTGGCACGGGCCGCTTCGGAAGTTTCCTCGATACCCCGAAGGAAATCCCCACCACTGACCGCCTCGTTTGCACCAACCTGGTGGACAACATTTACGACATCTTCGCCAAGGGTGGGAAATTGGGCAACCTCACAATCACTCGGAACACTTTGCCCCATCCCTACGGCTCAGAGGTCTCGTTGTTGTCGGAACATGGGCTGGCCTTCCACTTGGAGTCCTTCCGAGGCGCAGAGCAGAAACAGATCCTTCTGGACTTCGCGCTCACGCCCCGCGCCCTCGAGAACAATTTCAAAGGCTTGAAAGTCGATCCCGCCACGGCCGACGCTCTGATCATCAGCCACGGGCACGAGGATCATTACGGTGGCCTGCCCGATTTGGCGCAGGCCCTCCAGGGACAAGCCAAACCAGGGCTCACTCTCTATGCAGGAGGCCGCGATACGTTCTGCCATCGCTGGGTGGTACAACCCGACGGCAACAAACTCGACTACGGCGAGCTCAAGCGCGATGAGCTGGAAGCGCGAGGGTTGAAGGTCGTGATCGCGGAGGAGCCCACCGTAGTGGCCGGCCACGGCTTCACCTCAGGTCACATCGCGCGTATCACCGGTTTCGAGATGTCTCCTCCTGCAGCTCGCCTCGAAGTCGGCGCGCCCGGTTCCGCCTGCGACGCCACCTTCCACTTCCCTCCCGGCACTGTCAAGATGGAAGCCAAGCAGGGCGAGTTAGTGAAAGACATCTTTTGGGGCGAGCACGCCACTGCCTACAACGTGAAGGACCGAGGACTCGTCGTGATCTCATCCTGCGGCCACGCCGGCATCATCAACTCCGTCCGCCAAATCCAAAAGTCCACCGGGATCGAGAAAGTCCACGCCGTGGTTGGCGGGTGGCACTTGGCTCCCTATCCTGATGAACTCATCGCCAAGACCGTGGAAGCCATGAAGGAGGTCAACCCGGACTACTTGATTCCCATGCACTGCACCGGCTTCCGCACCATAGTGGCGATCCAACGCGAAATGCCCGAGAAGCTGATCATGCCTTCCACAGGCACGCGCGTCGTCTTCGGCGCCTAGCCCGGATCCCGCTCCTCATTCACAGGTGATCATACCGGCGCCCGCCGCAGCTCGCGGCCTTTGTCTTTTCCCCTTTCCTATCTCCAATTTCCAATCGAATTACTCGTCACTGTTTTCAATCCGTGGGGTTGCGCGGAAACTTCAAGAACGGCAACCTCACTCCATCAATCACAATCTGGTCCGCGCGAATGTCCGCAGGCGCTTCAAATCCCGTCGCGCCGCCCGCGGTCACATAATCATCCTGATCCACGCCATCTCCGCTGACGCCCAGGCCGCCGACCAGCACACCATTTATATAAAGTGGCTCCGAGCCTGGAAAAAATACCACTCCGCTCTGATTCGCCGCGGGCCACGCCGCGCTGGGCACCTGAAATCCCTGCGTGCACGGATTCCCCGTATCCTGAGTGTACAAATTGAAGAACGGTCCCGGCGGCGTGCCATCAATCCCCGAAGGAAAAAATGGCTGCGCGCCAAAACCGATCGTGCGATTCGTCACCGCCGTTCCCAGCGGCACCTGGTTCAAATCCGTCGCCTGCCGATTCATTCCGCTGAAGTAAATCACGTTGCGCGCTTTCGTCGCAGCCACATCAATGCTGAAAACAGTTCCATCCGTCATGCGATACAGCCCGATCAGCGTGCCGTCCAGGTCGCTAACCGCGATCGCCATTTTTGCGCGCGCGCCGATGGGCAGGCGAATCTGCGCGCGGGTCAAATTGGCCGTGGCCACGGCGGCGTTTATAATTTGCGTCACCTGCGCCGCGGTCAGTCCGCCCACGGGACCATCCGTCGCCGCGATCAGCGCGCCTTCAGGCGGAACTCCGGCGCTAGCCACCGGCCCCACCGTAAAATATGCGGCATTGAAAGTTCCACTCGTAACGCCGCTCGGCGGCATGGTCTGATTCACAAACGGCAGCGTGATGCCGTTAATCGAAACAATCCCTGGCGCGGGAAAAGCAGGGAATCCGACGCCATCGGTCGCGGCACTCGGCCCACTCATCGCGATCATGCCGGCCGCCGCATACGCCACGTACTCCGCCGTGTCTGGATCCGGACCGGCGACGCCAATCCCGCCGACTTCCTGCCCATTCTTGAAAATCGGCACGCCGCCGGGATTCACCGCGGTCGCGTCGCTATCATTTACATCCGCTTTGCCCGTGATGACTCCGTATCCCGGAGACGTCCCGGCGATCGTCGTCGCCGGAGGCACGATTGCATCAATGCTCGTCGCGAGATTGCAGCCGCGATTCGTATTTTCGATGCCGTACAGCGCCGCGCTCGACGTGTTTTCAACACCCGGCGGAAAATGTATGCCGCTGATAAACCGCACCGTGCGCGAGGAAAGCGGAGCCTGATCGTTGCTGAAGAAAGCGCCGGTGCGCGCCAGCGCCACCGCCAGATCAGCCGTCGGAATTGCCGCGCCGAAATTTCCCGGCGATGTGGCGGGCGCCGACGGTCCCACATACACCGCGAGAATGCGGCCCATGCGGTCAACCACGGCGATGGCCATCGAGTCAGATTGCGCCGCAGTCGCAGCGGCCTCCACCACCATTTGCACGTCCGCCTGCGTCAACATTTCCGTCGCGGGCGGCGGGTTTGTCGACGCACCACTACTGCCGCCGCTTCCACCACTCCCGTTTCCACCGCCGCCGCACGCGCCCAGCCCCAGGCAATATGCAAGGCCCAGGCAAGCCAGCAGAACGCCGGGCCTGCGCGACCGCGCTCGAATCGTTCGATTTTCCGCCGGATTCATGAGGTTGGACTATTGGTACCACAGCCGCACATCGTTCTCAATCATTCTGCAAATCAGTTGTGCAATCGTGATTGAATAATGCAAAAATCGGGACCAGATTTTGCCTGCGGAGCCGCCCAAACACTCTTACCGGCTCCGGAAAAAAATGTGATCGCCAGACGATTCCAATTGTTTCTCCCCGAATCTCGCCGGACAACCGGGGCCTGAAGGAATGCGCGACGCATCCCGCGTATTGATTTCACGATCAACATGTCTGTGCTGGTTTCTGAGTGTGCTCTGCGTCGCGCCCGCGTTTGTCTCCCGCGCCAGCGCGAACTCGGACCAGCAATCCGTTGCACAGCAGCGTCTACCCGGCCAATCCGCTCCCAAAAAAGCTGCGCTGCAAGGTGTCGTGCGCGATGCGAACGGCAAGCCGGTCATCGGCGCAAGCGTGATCCTGCGCAACGTCGCCACAGATCAAAAAATCGAAAAAGTCAGCAGCGCGCAAGGAGTCTTCCGCTTCATTGATGTTGCTCCCGGCGACTACGAGCTAAAAATTGTCGCGGCGGGCTTCCAGGATTTCACCAATCCCACGGTACAGCTGAAACCCGGCGACGATCTCGTTCGCGAAATCACGCTGATAGCGATTCCTTCCACCGCGCCAACACAACCGCAGTTCCCCCAGCTTCCCGCCGGAACTACAAATCCGCCAAACGGGATGCAGCCCGCGCCCTCTCCCACAGTTCCGCCGAACGCACTACAAAACGGTAATCTCCAGCAATCCGGACAACAACCAGCCCCGGAATCTCTGCCCCCTCCCGACCGGGTTTTTCACCCCGAACCCGATCGCTGGTCCATCGCCATGCCCGATTGGGACCGCTACGGCATCGGCGGCGAGCATCCTTACGTGAAGGGCAGCAAATGGGATCCCTTCAATCGCAATAAAGTAAAAGGCGACGTCCCCGTCATCGGCAAGCAGACTTTCCTGAACCTCACGGCCACCAGCGACACATTTTTCGACGGCCGCCGCCTGCCCACACCGACCGACGTCAGCTCCGCGCGTCCCGGCAGCAGCGATTTTTTCGGCAAAGGCAATCAACTTTTCCTCGACCAAACTTTTGCGTTTTCCTTCGATCTTTTTCACGGTGACACTTCGTTCCGACCAGTGGACTGGCGCATCCGTATCACGCCGGTTGTCAGTCTGAATTATCTGGACGTGCAGGAACTTGGCGTCGTCAACGTGGACGTGCGCGCAGGCACCGCGCGCCTCGATTCGCATCTCGGCCTGCAGGAAGCTTTCGCCGAAGTGAAGCTGCACGATCTCGGCCCGAATTACGATTTCGTTTCCGTACGCGCCGGCATTCAAGCTTTCAACAGTGACTTTCGCGGCTTCCTGTTTGTGGAAGAGCAACCCGGCGTGCGTTTCTTCGGCAATCTGGATTCGAATCGGTGGCAATATAACGTCGCGTATTTTAATTTTCTGGAGAAAAACACGAATAGCGGCCTTAATTTCATGGCGCTGCGCAATCAGCAAGTAATCATCGCCAACGCCTACCGCCAGGATTTCTTGTTCCCGGGCTACACCGCGCAGTTGAGCGTGCATTACAACAAAGACGATGCCTCGATCCATTACGACGACAACGGTTTTCTGGTCCGCCCCGCTCCCATCGGCGCAGTTTTTTCGAATGGCATGATCCGCCCGCACAGCGTGCACGCCGCGTATCTCGGCTGGACCGGCGACGGCCACATCGGCCCGCTGAATCTGACCCACGCTTTCTATCAGGCGTTCGGCAACGACAGCTTCAACGCCATTGCCGGAAAGGCTGTCACCATCAACGCGCAGATGGCCGCGCTCGAGCTTTCCTACGACAAAGATTGGTTTCGCATCAAAAGTTCCGTCTTTTACGCCTCAGGCTCCGCAAATCCCTCTAGCAGCCGCGCGCGCGGGTTTGACTCGATTGACGATTTTCCCGAATTTGCCGGCGGCATTTTCAGCCTGTGGAATCGAGAAAGCATTCGCTTGACCGGCTCGGGTGTCGCGCTCAATCCCGGCGATAGCTTGCTCCCCGATCTGCGTTCGAATAAAGACGAAGGCCAGGCCAATTTTGTGAATCCCGGAATATTTCTCGCCAACATCGGAGCCGATTTTGATCTGACGCCCAAACTGCGCGGCTTCGCCAACGTGAATTACTTGCGCTTCGAGCGCACCGAGACTCTCGAGCAGATTCTTTTTCAGTCGCCGATTCATCACTCAATTGGAGTGGATTCCAGCTTTGGCGTGCGTTACCGCCCGCCACTCACCGAAAATTGTTCCATCGGGGCCGGCGCGGCCACTTTGATTCCGGGCCAGGGTCTGCGGGATATCTACACCGGCAGAGTGCTATTTTCACTTTTTACCGATATACGGTTTCAATTTTGAACGAGCGAAATTGTTAACGTCATTTACGCGCGACTCGGCGGAAGGTGCTCTAACGCAAAAGCACAGGGCGCAGCACGCCTGCGTCGCGCTGATCGTTGTCACCAGCGTGATCGCCGCCGCACTCCTGCTCGAGGGCCGCTCTCACGCTCAGTCGCCCTCGGCCGCGCAGCAGCAAAGCCTGCTCGGCCAATTACAATCCGACGTTGATCGTAAAAATACCGGCTGCGTTTCCTGCCACACCACCACTGACGAGCCTTCGATGCATCCCACCGGCACAGTTCGCCTGGCTTGCACGGATTGCCATGGCGGAGACGCAACCGCGATTCTGCCGTCCGGCATGAAACCAGGCGCAGCGGAATACGAACAACTCAAGAATCGCGCGCATCCACAGCCCACTGATTCTGCGCTCGCCGGCGCCTCAGGGAATCCCCCGCGTCTCTATACGAAATGGCTGCGCGAAAATTACGCGTACGTCCGCTTCGTCGATCCCGGTGATTTGCGCGTGGCCGCGGAAACCTGCGGCGGCAACGGATGCCACGCCTCCGAAGTCCGGAAAGTAAAGACCAGCATGATGACGCACGGCGGAATGCTGTGGGGCGCGGCGCTCTACAACAACGGCTCGTTCCCGCTGAAAAACGCGCGCTTCGGCGAAAGTTATTCCTCTGATGGCCAGCCGCAGGCGCTGTTCACGATCCCCACGCCCACACCCGAAGAAACGCGCACGAAAGGCGTCGTCCCCGAGCTTACGCCTCTGGAACGCTGGGAAATTTCCCAGCCCGGCAACATCCTGCGCGTATTCGAACGCGGCGGCGAAAAAAAAGGCGAAATCGGCAATCCCAATCGCGAAGAAGAATCCGGCCGTCCCGACGACAAGCTCGGCGAACGCGGCTTCGGCACGCTGCTGCGCACCGATCCCGTTTTTCTCGGCCTGCAAAAAACGCGCCTGCTCGATCCGCTGCTTTCGTTGCCCGGCACGAATGACGAACCCGGCGACTATCGCGGCAGCGGCTGCACCGCCTGTCACGTGGTTTACGCGAACGATCGCTCCCCGCAGCATTCCGGCCCATACGCGCGCTTCGGCCATCTCGGCGAGAGCGCTTCCTCCGATCCCACCATTCCGAAAAATGAATCCGGCCATCCGATTCGCCACAGTTTCACGCGCGCGATCCCGTCCAGCCAATGCATGATTTGCCATGTCCATCCCGGTACGAACATGGAAACCACCTATTTCGGCTACACCTGGTGGGACAACGAAGCCGACGGCGCAGCCATGTATCCGCGCCAGCAGCACAATCCCACCGAGGAAGAAAAATATCAGGTCGCGCAACGCAATCCGGAAGGCGCCGCTGCTCGCGGCCTGTGGTCCGATCCGAAATTTCTCGAAAAATTAGGCAGCCCGGAATTCAACGCGCAGCTCGACCAAACTCAATTCGCCGATTTTCACAGCCACGGCTGGGTTTTTCGCGCGGTTTACAAACGCGACCGCCAGGGCAATCTGCTCGACGCCGAAAATGAAATCGTCAGCCCCAAAGGTCCCGATAAGTTTAAAAAGGCCGTGCACCTCGCCGACATTCACCTCGAAAAAGGCATGCACTGCGTGGACTGCCATTTTGAACAGGATTCCCACGGCAACGGAAAGCTATACGCCGAGCCTCGCGCCGCCATCGAACTCGACTGCGTGGATTGCCACGGCACGATTGATGCCCGCGCAACATTAATCTCTTCTGGCGCCGCATCACCCGCCGGCGGCACGCACTTTGACGCGCTGCGCACTCCCTGGAACACGCGCCGCTTCGAATTCCGCGGCGGCAAGCTCTACCAGCGCTCGATGGTTGAGCAGGACAAAGAATGGGAAGTCGTGCAGACGCTCGACACCATCACCCCCGGCAACCCCCATTACAGCGAAAAATCCCGCTGGGCCAAAACCATTCGCACCGACGGCGAATCCTGGGGTGACGTGCCCGCCGATTCCACGCAACTCGCCCACGCCAATAGCCGCATGACCTGCTACGCCTGCCACACCTCGTGGACGCCGAACTGCTTTGGCTGCCATCTTTCCATGACGGCCAATCAGCGCAAGCCCATGCTGCACAACGAAGGCCTGCTCACACGCAACTGGACCGCTTACAATTTTCAGGTCCTGCGCGACGACGGCTTCATGCTCGGCATCGACGGCACCGTCACCGGCCATCGCATCGCGCCCGTGCGCTCGTCGTGCGCGATCCTGGTAAGTTCGCAAAACCAGAATCGCGATTGGATTTACTACATGCAGCAGACCGTTTCTGCCGAAGGACTGAGCGGCACCGCGTTCAGCACTTTCGTCCCGCACACGGTCCGCGCCAAGGAAACCAAGTCCTGCGACGATTGCCACATTTCCGATCGCAAGGACAACAACGCCTGGATGGCGCAAGTGCTGCTCCAGGGCACAAACTTGCTGAATTTCATGGGCCGCTATATTTACGTCGCCGATGGCGCGAAAGGATTCGATGCTGTCGCGGTCGCCGAACACGATGAGCCGCCCGCCATCATCGGCAGCAACCTGCAGCGCGTCGCCTACCCGCAGAATTACCAGCAGCATGTGGCGCGCGGCCGCGAACTGCAGGAGGCCTACCACCACATCGGCAACGTGCTCGATCTGCAGCTGCGCGGCGAATATCTCTACGCCGCTCTGGGCAAAGGAGGCTTCCGCGTCTACGACGTCGCGAACGTGGACAATAAGAATTTCTCCGAGCGAACCATCACCGCTCCCGTTTCTCCACTCGGCCAGCGCTTTTACGTCAGAACGAAGTACGCAACAGCCGTCGCCAGCCCGTCCACGCAGGCGCTAGATCCCGCGCGCTCGCGCAATCCAGTGAACGAAGAGCAAGCCATCCATCCGCTCTACGCCTATTTATATGTCGCGGACAAATACGAAGGCCTCGTCGTCGTCGGCGATCCCGATCCCAAAAGCAAATCTCCTGGAGTGAGCACGCTGCTCGATGGCGATCCGCGCAACAATTTTCTGAAGCGCGCCCTGGCTTACAATCCCGATGGGATTCTCAACGGCGCGCGCCGCATCACCATCGCCGGAACCTACGCTTACATGCTCTGCGATCGCGGCCTGGTAGTCGTTGACTTGAATGATCCGCTGAAACCGCGCGTCACCGCGGAAATCGGCGCGCCAGACCTGCACGAGCCGCGCGGCATCGCGATTCAATTTCACTACGCGTTCGTGGTTGACCGCGACGGCCTGAAAATTCTCGACGTTTCACAACTCGACCGTCCCCGCGTCGTCCCCAGCGCTGCCCTGCCTCTCGCCGACGCGCGCAATATCTACGTCGCGCGCACTTACGCCTACGTTGCGGACGGCAAGGATGGAGTCGCGATTGTAGACGTCGAAAAGCCAGAGCAGCCGAAACTAGATCAAATGTTCATGGGTGGGGGAAAGATCAACGACGTGCAGGACATCAAGATCGGCATGGTAGATGCCAGCGCCTTCGCGTTCCTAGCCGATGGCCGCAACGGCCTCCGCGTCCTGCAAATCTTATCGCCCGAAGACTCGCCTAACTCCTACGGCTTCAGCCCGCGCCCCACGCCCAAACTAATCGCAACGTACCGCACCACTGGCCCCGCGCTAGCCATATCAAAAGGGATCGACCGCGATCGCGCCGTAGACGAAAGCGGCAATCAAATCGCAGTCTTCGGCCGCCGCGGCGCCCGCCCCTTCAATCGCGAAGAAGCCTCGCGCCTCTTCATGCACGACGGCGCGCCGTACACAGTTCCCGACAACCCCGCCGGCCCGCCGCGTTAGCACGCAGCAAATAATGCAGCAGACGCCAAGCCGCCGCGCGAACGCCACGCGGAAGAGTCGGTCACGCAATACCATGTCTGTGAGTTGTCTGGGACGGGAATCGAAAATTTGGTGGGCCCGCTAGGATTCGAACCTAGGACCAACGGATTATGAGTCCGCTGCTCTAACCAGCTGAGCTACGGGCCCCACTTTTGTAACCGCGTGATTTTATATTATTTGCACGAATCGCGCCGAACATTCGGAACGCTCAAGAAGCTGCATGTAGTAAATTTGTAGTACTTTCCGCACGATTCATCGGACAGGGGCATCACTGCCACCCGCAAACGACGTTTCCAATTACAGGACCTTGCAGACTTCGGACTTGCAATTCTTGTCTCAGTCGGAGCTTTGCCGGGAGTGGAGCGAAAGTATGAAATCGAAGAGCGGTTGTGAACGCCCAGGCGCGAACTCTTCGTGTTACATTTACGGCGTGAATCGAGGGAAACCGTGATGCTGGCGGACTTAAGCGTTCCTAAGCGAGTCGTTCTTGCAGGGGTGGTGCTGGCGACGCTAGGAACTCTTTCCAACCTGCTTGCCGTTCCGTTTCTGAAGCTGACGCACAGCTTCGACGCTTTCCGGGCTTACGCGGAGGGCACGTCAGCGGTTCAGACAATCGGGTTATTCGTTGCCTTGGTCGGTGGAATAATGTTTGCTCGCTCAGAACCGTTGAATCGCGTCGCTTGGTGGGCATTGTTCGTTGCAATTATAAGCTTTGCGTTTGTTGAACTCATGACCCGCAATCTTATGAATAGGACAGCTATTGTGGTCCCCGCTTTTTACGGTGGCGAAATGACGGCACTCTCGATGTTATTGATTTCTGCGCTTCGATTAATCAGGACCTAACGGACCCGTTGAGACCACCCGACTAATCAGGCATTAGCCTCGAACCGCGTTGCGGTTGCGCCTCAACCGCTAGTCTGCAAGAATCTGATGAATGGGCTCGCTAATTCACGTCACAGCTTGGGAGCGAGTATCAACGGGGAGACGCCTGCTATGCGCGTTCGCGCGCGTGGCGGCATTGATTGCTTTACAGCTCGCCTTACTGCTCGCACTTGGGTCCATCTACTACCGATATCGCTATCCACTTACGGCGAAGATTTTGCACTGGAAACATGGATACAGCACAACGATGGGAAATTATGAAGTGCCTGTTCCAAAGCATTGGCTGATTGCTGACCAGAACTTCGTAGCTGTTACCCTAATGAACTCCGCACCGAACGTACCCAGAGACACGAAACTGCACATGGCGGCAGTGATAACTGTTTTTCCGTTTCGGCAACGTAGCATTGGGCCTGATGGAGTGGCGTTTTGGCTCTTGCAACAGCGTCAGTCGCTTGCGCGGGATGAGGTCCAATCCGTCGAGGAAAAAACATTGAAATTCGGTGATGAATCCATAACCTGTACGGGCGGCCGACAACTGAGCGCAATTCTCTCGAATGCCCCAAATCATCTCGAAACGGATGTCATCTCTCTGAATTGCATGTCGGAGCGTGGCCTAAATATCCTATTTGAGGGCGAACCGTCAGACCTTCAATCGTTCTATACCTTCGTCTCGCAGATTCGCAGGAAAATATGAATCTCCGATTTTAGAAATGGTTCCACTACCCATTGCTTGATTAACGCCGAAACCGGACAAGTGGAATCGGGCCGAAAGCAGATTTCCGGTTACGCAACAAATCAGGACTTACGACTTCGGCTTCTTCCGGTAGTACTCCAATTCGTTCAACAGCGCGGCGACTATCAAACCCACGATGAAATACAGTCCCGTATTCAACACGAGAGAAATGGCCCACAACATTAAATTCGCAGTCCAACCCAAGTCCATGCCAGCAAATGACGTGACCACATACGGAGGGCAAAAGACAAAATTTAACTTTTCTAGAAATGCGCGCACAGCGGGTTGAGTGTAGTTGCCAGGAGGTGGATTGTCCGCTGTTGGAAGATGGAAGAAATTGAATTCGTCGTCTAGAAGCCAGAACACGAAGAAAAGGGTCGAAATCAGGAACCCGGCAAGCGCAAATCGTTGCGCCACCTTAACTTCGTTCATTCGGCGACTCCCGCCATCACGAAGGCTTCTGGCCTTCCGGCAATCGACACTGTTTCGGTTAACGCGTTGAGAAGGCGGATAATAGCACCGAACAACTGATGCTGTGGTTCCTGCGAGCAGCCTATCCATAAAGGCTGAGTCCCTAATCGGACAGGTGGGACTCAGTTCGCTGGCGCTGCTTATTCAGCTACGGCCGAAATTCTTCTACGTATTCCGGCTCACCGAGTAATTCCAATTCAGCACCGCTGCCACTGAAAGCAACGGTTACTTGTCCTTCCCACATCGCCTGTAGTCGCAACTCGAACGCGCCTTTGTACCGAAGCGGAACAGGAATTTCATTGTCCAGGCTATTTTCCCCCATTCGAATTTGGCCGGTACTCAAATCGACAGGAAACTCCGAAAAGGTACCGTCCACCCTTGCATCATGTATGCGAAGTATCGCCCTCTGAACCCAGCCACTGCCGACATCAAAGCCCGGTACACCTTCACTCTGGTGTATATAAACCGATGAGAAATGGAGTTGCGCTTCACCCTCAGAGAGTGAAATAGCGGCGAGCACTGAATCATGAATTTCGATGGAGCGATTCGGCATGACAGCAATCACTCTGCGGTCATTGCTTTGCGGTTGTCAACGGGATTGAGCGTAAGTCCTGGTTAACGCGCTAACCGTCCAAGTGGATTTCAAGTTTCCGGTTACGCGACTAATCAGGACTTGTCGCGGGTATCGGCAAACAGCATTCCAAATAACATTGAAAAGGAACCCAAGTAAAACATCATAGAAAATGCCGAAAAGAATAGAAACGCAGTCACAACGGA
>Ga0187887_10002784_pt1 | contig 13824 bp, 10 predicted proteins | sample June2016WEW_7_10_FD_132977 | JGI IMG/M metagenome (GOLD analysis project Ga0187887, IMG submission 132977) | Peatland microbial communities from SPRUCE experiment site at the Marcell Experimental Forest, Minnesota, USA - June2016WEW_7_10 | ecosystem: Environmental > Terrestrial > Soil >...
GGATCTCGGCGCGTGCTTCGAGATTATGCGCACGTCCGTGAAGCCGCATGCCTGTTGCCGCTATATGCAGGGACCGATCGACGGAGTTCTCGCCCTGGTGCAAGAGCATGGCATTCAGCCGGATGAGATTCTGCGCATCGAGGTCGCCGTACTCGAAGCTGGTTGGGGGCTGGTGGCGGAGCCTCGCGCGCAGAAATATAATCCGCAATCGATTGTGGAGGCGCAGTTCTCCATGCCGTTTGGAGCGGCTGTGGCGGCGATGTACCGCGCTGCGGGAATTGATCAGTTTACGGAAGAGAACCTGTGTTCCAGGAGCGTCCAGCGGACGCTGCAAAAAGTGGTCTTGGCGAAAGACAGTCGGATCGAGGAAAACTTTCCCGAGCAATGGCCGGCGCGCGTGGAGATCGAGCTCAACGATGGCCGGCGATTTGAGAAATTCATTGCGCATCCCAAGGGCGATCCGAAGAATCCGCTGAGCTGGGATGAATTGATCGCGAAGTTCCAATCGCTGGCCGCGCCGGTGGTGGGCCTCGAGCGCTGTGAGGAGCTGGTGGAGTTGATTCGCGGGCCGGAGCTGGGGGCTCGGGGCTGGGGATTATTGCCTCAATGCTGTTACCGGGTCGATGCGGGCGGCGCGCCAGGCGGGGACAGCGGCGGCTAGCAGAATGATCGGCGTCACCGCGAGCAAAACCGCTGCATAGGTCAAGGCGTCGGTTGGATTCAACTCGAACAGCATGCTGGCCATCACGCGGCTGGCGGCAAGCGAGAGAAGCAGGCCGATCGCGAGTCCGATGGCCGCAAGCTGCAGGGCACCGCGCAAGACTAATCCGACTACGTCCGCGGGCTTCGCACCCATCGCTACGCGCAGGCCGAATTCGGAAGTTCGTTGGGTGATCACAAAGCTCATCACGCCGTAGACGCCCACCAGGGCGAGGATGATCGCGAGGCCGGCGAAGCTGCTGATCAGGAACATGCGGAAACGCTGTTTCGAGATGGAGCCGGCCACCATTCGATCCATGGTGGTGAACTTCATTGCAGTTTCAGGATTCATGGCGCGGGTTTCACGGCGGACGGCGCCTGTGAGCGACAGGGGATCGATAGCGGTCCGGATTACGACTTGCACTTCGTTCCCAAAGTAAGGATGCTGTTGCAGCGGCATGTACAGCTCGGGCTCGGGCGCGGAAGCGGGCGAGCTTTGACGGACGTCGCCTACCACGCCGATGATGGTCGTCCATTTTCCAACGGAATCGAGGCCGCACTGGAGGCGCTGTCCGACGGGGTCCTGATTCGGGAAACTCTCGCGAGCCAGGGCTTCGCTGATAATCGCGACGGGTTGCGCATCGTACAGATCGCGGGAGGAGAAATCGCGGCCGCGCGATAGCGGGATTCCCATGGTTCGAAAATAACTGGGGCTGGCCAATCGAAATCCGGCATGCGGAAGTTTCTGGCCGGGGCCGAAGATCTGCTTACCTTCGACGGCGTAGGAGCCGTCGGATCCATATTGGCCGGTGGGCAATCCCATGGCTGCGGCTACCGATGCTACGCCGGGGATTCCGTTGAGTCGCGTGAACAAGGTTTCGAAGGAACGCCCAACCGCGACATATTCCGGGAGGGTGCGGGCTGGCGTGTGCGCGTACATAACCAGGATGCCGTCCGTTCGATAGCCGAGTTGGACGCTGGAAAGTGCGGCGAAACTGCGCAGCAGCAGACCGGCGCCGATGGCGAGAACAAACGAGAGTGCGATTTGGGCTACCACTAGCGCATTGCGCAAGCGGGGTGAACGGCCGCCCAGAAGTCCGCGCGATCCACCCTGCTGGAGGGCCTGCTGCGGATCCACGCGAGTGGCTTCGAACGCAGGCGCGAGGCCGAAGAGCAGGCAGGATAACAAAGAAACGCCGGTAACGAACGCGAGGACCGCGGCATCGATGTGTACTTCATCCAGCCGCGGGAGAGTAATGCGATTCGAAGCGGCGCGCAGCAGCACATCAGTTCCGAGCTGGGCCAGCAGCAATCCAAGCGCTCCTCCTGCGATCGCAAGGATGGCGCTTTCGGCGAGAAGCGGCCGGATGATGTGCCAGCGTCCGGCGCCGAGGGCAGCGCGCACGGCCATTTCACGGGATCGCGCGGTGGCCCGCGCCAGCATCAGGTCCGCGACATTCGTGCAAGCAATCAGGAGCACCAGCGCAACAGCTCCCATCAGGAAATAGAGAGTGGTGCGGACGGGGCCCACCAGTTGATCGCGCAGAGGAATGGCCGTGAAACTTTTGTTGCGATTCGAGTCCGGGAAGGCTGTCGCGAGACGAGCGCCGATGGTTTCGAGATGGGTCTGCGCGCCTTCCAGAGTGGTGCCCGGCTTTAGCTTTGCGATGGCTGGGTAGTTGTAGGCAGTGCGATTCAAATTTTCTGGAGTCGCTGGCGCCAGCACCCACACGTCGACTTGATTGGGAAATCGGAAACCCTCGGGCAGGACGCCCGCGATCTGGTAGGAATGATTTTCTATGCTCACCACGTTGCTCAAGGCGCTCGCGGCGGAGCCGAAATTGCGCTCGGCGAATGGGAGGCTGACTAGGGCGGCGCGATCCTGGTCGTTGCCATCGAGCAGGCGGCCATAGGCCGGCTGAGCACCGAGGATCCGGAAGAAATCGGGATTGACGAAGAAAGCGCCCGTGAACTCCGCGCGATCGCGAAGTTGGACGCCCATTTCGCCGCCGAAGTAGCAGCTCAGCGCTTCGAAGGCTTGGCCATCGTCACGAATATCCACCAGGTCGCCGCCGGTGAGGCGCGGGATTTGATGGCCGGTCTGTTTCGAATAGGTGGAGATGGAAACAATTCGATCGGCATCAGGATAGCGGAGCGGAGAAAGCAGAACGCTATTGATGATGCTGAAAATGGCTGTGTTCGCGCCGATTCCGAGGGCGAGCGTGAGGATGGCTACTACGGTGAAGCCGGGGTTTTTACGGAGGGTTCGGAGGGTGGGGCGCATGAAACCATTATCCGGGCTCGGGGCTGGGGAGTGATGGTCGCTGGTTGCTGGTGACTGGTTGCTGGCGGGGACTCAGCTATCGATTGCGAAGTCGGCGCAATGCGTTCACTGCGGCGGTTAGGAATTTGTGGAATCGCCGATCGAGAGGGCGGGCCCAGGCTAGTTGGTCCAGATCCGCAGCGAGTTGTCGCATCTGTTTCGTGCGGGCTTCGAGCAAGCGGTCCAGCTCTAAGGCCCATGCAGTTCTTTCTTCAAATTGCGCGTTAAGATCCGCTGACTGATCGTTTAGTTTTAGGGCCCAGGCGGTGCGTTCCTCCACGTCCTTGTTGAGCTTCTGCAGATGCAAATCGAGGCCCGTATAATCGTCAATTTCCTTTTTGAGGCGCAACGCCCAGTGGGTTCGTTCCTCAACTTCCGTCATCAGGCGCTCCACCATTTCGCCGCGCTGGTCCACTTGATCCTGGGCCTCCTTGAGGTTTCGATAAGCTATGTCAAGTCTTTTGCAGGCAATATCGAGTTCGGCTTGCAGGCTGTGCGGCCAACTGTGCCAATCGTAGGCGTCTCGAGATCCGTCGGGTTCTGCGATGACCTTTGAAGTGTCTCGAACGCAGAACTCTGGGGTCAACGGAGGGTGGCACAAGGTTGGGAGGCTGGGATCTTTGCCCAGGACTGCCAGCATATGAGTGGGCTTGAGGATGCCAGCGGCGAATTCTTGCTCATCGCGTTGATGGATGGCGTCGATAAAGCTACGATCCCACTGGGCCTGGGCGTCGAAGTTATAGCCGAAGGCGCGGTCGACGAAAGGGTCGATTACATTGGCGAATGCTACGAAAACATCGAAATGAAAATTTTGAAGCAGGAGCGGGAGGATGTCCTGAGATCGTATGCCTTCGAATCCATCGGAGGAACAGTCGTAGTTCAGGTACATTTCCTCATAGCGGTCGAGCTTCCGATTGAATCGGTAGGATGGCGGGAGCTTTCGCCAGAACTCGTGCACGATACTGAGCGCCTCGGGCCAGCGCTGGTGTCCATTGCGCCCAATGAGTTCTGAGACGATCAATGAACCGTTCGGTTGGAGCGAGCTCTTAATTCGCGCGAAGAGCTCCTCCAGTTTTAGGACATGATGCAGCGCCTGGTTCGCGATCACGGCGTCATATTCATGTTCGGGAGTCCATGCATTGAAATCCGCTCGGACGAATTTCAGCTGGCCGGCGACTTCGCGGTGGGCGGCCGAAGCGCGGCCTCGATCTAGCATCGAGGGATTCAGATCCACGCAATCGATGACGAAATCGGAGTGGCCCTGCGCACGGAGCTCGAGCGCCAGTTCGATTTCCATATTGCAATTGCCGGAGCCGAAGCTGACGAAGCGTTTGGACTGGTTCCGGTGGCGCTGGAATTGTTGGTCGAGATATTTCCGGAACATTTCCTCCGGCGTGGAGAATCCGAACGCTTCCAGCTTGGGCCGGACATAGCGGTTCGACCAGTAGTGGAAAATATCGGGGAGACTATGGACGTTGGTATCGTCGCGGTAATGGCGGTCTTCAGCGGCAAGCCGTGCTGCGTAATCGTGCATGGTTCCGGATCGACTCACCTCTACGATAACCGACCAACTGCCTTATAGCCATTGACAATATAGCCATAGTGGATATACTGGTTGTATGGACAAGCCGGAATCCTTGCTGCCTCTTCCACCTGCTACATTTCACATTTTGATTGCTCTTGCCGATGAAGACCGGCATGGCTACGCAATTATTCAAGATGTCGCGGCGCGGACCAACGGCGAGCTGAAACTCAGCGCAGGGACGCTGTATCGTTCCATCCCGCGGATGATGGATCAAGGCTTGCTCGTCGAAACCGACACGCGGCCGGCTCCGGAATTGGATGACGAACGGCGCAGGTACTATCGCATCACGCCGTTTGGCGTCGCTGTGGCGCGTGCCGAGGCGCGGAGGCATGCGCAGTTGGTGAAAATGGCGCGGGTGCGCGGCCTTGCACCGGAGAAGGCGTGATGCGATTCTATCGGGCTTTGCTGCATTGTTATCCGGCGTCTTTTCGGGCTGAGTATGGCGACGAGATGGAAGGGGTGTTCCGCGCACGCCGGCGGGACGCAACGAATCCGGTGGCAGTTTTCATTCTGTGGATCGCGAGTTTCTTTGAAATTCTGTTTAACGCGATCGCGGTTCATTGGGATATTTTGCGGCAGGATTTTCGCTACACGGTCCGAACGCTCGCTGGGTCGCCTGGGTTCGCGATTACCGCGATTCTGGTGGTTGCGCTCGGCATCGGGGCCAACACGGCCGCGTTCTCAGTGACGGATTTCGTACTCATCCGCAATCTGCCGTTTCCCGGTCCGGAGCGCTTAGTCAAAATCTGGCAGACGACGCTAGGCTACGACAAAATGGAATTTTCGCCGTTGAATTATCGCGACGTGAAGCGGATGAGCAAATCGTTCGAAGCGATTGGCGCGTACACGCCCGACGCGGTGAATCTGGTAGGGCAGGGAGATCCTGAGCGCATTTACGCAACAGCAGTGACGTCCGATGTAATTCCATTGCTCGGCACGCAACCATTGTTGGGGCGGGTTTTTACGGCGGCGGATGAGCGCGTAGGCGCAGCCGGGACAGTGATTTTGAGCTACCAGTTGTGGCAGACGCAATTCGCGGGCGACGCAGGCGTGCTGGGAAAAAAGGTGATCCTGGATGACCAGCCGTATATTGTCATCGGCGTCATGCCGGCGCATTTCCATTTTCCAAGCGCCGAGATTGGCCTCTGGACTCCCAAACAATTCGCGGCACGGGAATTGGAGGACCGCAACGACAACTATCTGGAAGTTGTCGGGCGGCTCAAGCCGGGCGTGTCCCTGGAACAAGCCAAAGCCGAGATGGACGTGACCATGCGGCAGCTCAAGCAGCAGTATCCAGGAGAAAACAAGAACACCGGCGGGCTTGTAATTTCTCTGCGCGATGAGCTATCCGGTAAGTCGCGCCTGATGCTATGGGCGCTGCTGGGTGCGTCGGCGTGTGTTTTGCTGATCGCGTGCGCGAATCTGGCGAATCTCCTGCTGACGCGTAGTCTGGGCCGTCAAAAAGAGCTGGCGGTGCGAGCGGCGGTGGGAGCCGGGCGGGAGCGGTTGGTTCGTCAATCCATGACAGAGAGCATGGTGCTGGCGGTGCTGGGTGGGGCGCTCGGGATGTTGGTTGCGATGTGGGCCGTACCTTTGCTGACCAAGCTGGTACCGAACACGCTGCCGATTGCATCGACGCCCACGGTAGATTTTCGGGTGCTGATTTTCGCGGGGCTGCTCACGGTCGTCACAGGAATTGTGTTCGGCGTGCTGCCGGCATTGCGGGCATCCGGCAAAGGTGATATGAACGCGTTGCGGGAAGGCGCGCGCTCGGGCGGCGGACGCAAAGAACGGCTGCGGGCTGCGTTAGTAATCGCGGAAGTGACGGTCTCGGTAGTCCTGCTCATTTCTTCCGGCCTTTTGATTCGCGCGCTATTGAAATTGCAGAACACCGACCCGGGATTTCACGCCGGTGGTGTCCTTTCGGTGGAAACTGCGCTGCCCATGCCCAAGTACGCGCGGACGGCGACGCGGGGGGAATTTTACCGGCGCGTTTTGACGGAGGTGCGCGCGCTGCCGGGAGTGTCCAGCGCGGCCTACGGCACTGCGCTGCCGATGGTGTGGGGCGGCGGCATTTGGCCGGTGGACATCAATGGCCAGGTGGTGGAGCGCACCGCGTCTCATACAGTGAGCATGCGGTACATCACGCCGGAGTATTTCTCGACCTTGCAGGTCCCGCTTGTGCTGGGCAGGGCAATTAGCGAATCCGACACAGTGGATCGGCAATTCGTCGCAGTGGTCAGCCAATCGTTCGCGCGGCGTTATTGGCCGGACCTGAATCCACTGGGTCGGCATTTCCAACTCGCTTTTCACGACCGCATGGTAGTGGGTGTGGTGGGCGACGTCCGCGTGCGCGGGCTGGAACAGGAGAGCGAGCCGCAAACCTATCTTTCCTACCAACAGGTGATGGATGGCAATTTCGTGTTTTATGCGCCCAGGAACCTGGCGGTACGGACTTCGGGAGCGCCTAGCGCACTCGCGCCGGCGATCCGGAGAATCATCCAGAGCGCAGATCCGGAACAGCCTATCTCAGACGTGCAGACCTTGGAGCAGATCGTGGAATCGAAAACGGCGTTCCGCACCGTGCAGGTTCGCGTGCTCGGGGCATTTACGGCGATCGCGTTTCTGCTGGCGGCTATCGGAATTCATGGACTGCTGTCGTTTGCCGTGTCGCAAAGGAATCGCGAGATCGGGGTGCGAATGGCGCTGGGCGCGGCATCCGGCGATATCCTGCGGATGGTGATGCGGCAGGGAGTCAGGGTGGCACTGGCGGGTGTTCTGCCTGGACTGGCGCTGGCGTATGTGGCAGCTCGATTAATGCAGGCGCTTCTGGCTGGCATCCAGCCGGGCGATCTTCCGACATTCTTGAGCGCCGCTGGATTGTGCCTAGTGATGACGCTAGTTGGCAGCTTTCTGCCGGCGTTGCGGGCGGTGCGGATTGATCCGATGACGGCGATCCGGACGGAATAGCGGATTCTCGATGGCCGGTGGATCGACTTACCAAGGATTAGGAAAACATGACGGATGCTAATGGCGGCTTTGTTCAAATCAAAGCGTCGAAGTTTCCGGTACTCCCAGGCGAGAAAGAAGAACTGGTGAACGATGGGACGTTTGGCAAGGCCCTCGCCCTCTATTTACAGGCAAAATTGGTGGATCTGGATTACGACGCTCCTTTTATTTGTTGCGAGGACTGGGGCTGGTGGGTTGAGCTAAAAGGCGCTCCTTTCGCGGGAGTTTGCATCTATTCGCAAGCCGGGGATAGTCCCGTGGATTTCGTTTGCACCGCAGGAGTTTTCGGATCACGGAAATGGAGTTGGAAGGAGCTGCGATTTGTTGACACCTCAGCTTGGGTTGAGAAGCTGGACCGGGATCTAGTCGCGGTCTTCCAGGCTGATCCGGATGTGGAGGTTGGCGGAACATTCGAGGAGTTCCCACTGTGACGGCCGGACAGGGTAAGGGCGAAATTCGCAGGTCGGGGACCCGCGCCACGGCTAGCGTACAATAGGACCGTCACGGCCTCGATGCCCTTTCGAATCCCAGAGAACCCCGCGGCGTTCCTGCGCTCGGCCCAAGAACTTTGGGTGAAGCTCAAGGAGGAAAAGAAAAAGACGCAGCTTGCGGAGGGCGATTGGTACCCGTTCGATACACTTTCGGGCGTACCCACAATCACGGAGCTCATCTCGCGGGATTTTGACATTGTTGCCGCTGACATCGCCGGACGGCCTGTGGCGGACATCGGATGCGCGGACGGCGATCTTGCCATGCTGTTTGCCGGTTGGGGAGCCGACATTGACGCCATCGATTACGCGCCGAATAATTACAACCGGATGCTCGGCGTTCGGACAATCGGCGGTCTGCTGGGCCTTCCCGTGCGCACCCACGACCTCAATCTGGACCGCGATTTCAAGTTGCCGCGGGATGTGTACGGTCTGACGCTGTTCCTTGGCATTCTGTACCACCTCAAGAATCCGTACGCGGCGCTGGAGCAGCTCGCGTTCCAAACACGGTGGTGCATCCTGAGCACGCGCATTGCGCAAGTCACGCCGACGGTTCGCGCGCGGGTGGAAAACGAACCCATCGCCTATCTCGCCGATGGCCGCGAAATCGGAAACGACGCTACGAACTACTGGGTGTTCTCCGCGGGTGGGCTCTTCCGAATCCTGCAGAGGACGCGCTGGGCCATTGTTGCTTCAAAGCGGATCGGCTGCCTGTTTGATTCGAGCCCGATCGATCCTCAAGGTGATGAGCGAATGTTCGTCCTGTTGAAGAGCCGGGTGCATTTCCCGGAGCTGCACGTTCGGCTAGCAGAGGGCTGGCATCCCCTGGAAGGGGCGTTTCGATGGACCGCGAAGAAATTTGCATTGGAAGTGGTGCTTCCGCTCGAACAGCCATTCGCCGGCTTCACGCTCTCAGTTTTTGTTCCACGGCAGGTTGTACAAGCGGGGCAACCGGTCTCTCTGTCTTGTAGGATTCGGGATCAGCTTGTTGGAACCGCGGAGTACGCCACGAGCGGATTCTACGAATTCGAAGGGGAATTGCCTCCCTTCGCCCTGCATGAACCGATGCTGCGGCTGGATTTCACCGTGGAGAGCGCATTTGTTTCGGACGAAGGCGACGGGAGGGAACTGGGAATCTGCGTCCCGGCCGATGCTTCCGGCGAAGGCGCCATTGGCTTCCGGCTCCTGATCAGCCCAGAGTCCCCATGCCCCAGCCCCTAGTGTCCTGTCGCGGCGAGATTAGCTGAATAGGCGTTGATGTAGCGGCGCAGTTTGCGAGCCAGATCGGGCACCGAGGTGAACACGCCGCGAGCGATGACCTCGCGCTCGATTTTGTGGATGTCCTGCTTCGGCTGGCATTGCGCGACCACTTCGCCGAGGAAATCCAGGAAGTCGGCGCTGCTGTGGCGCGCCGCGGTTTCCCATGAACCCGCCCAGTCCTGGTATCGAGCGCGGCGTACAGCGACAGCGTGCCGTGGCGGTGATATTCGAATCCGTGACGCTCGGCGCGGCCCGGAGACAGCGGCAGAACGGGGTCCAAACGATCCGGCGGCGAATTCAGATACAGTCCGATCACATCGGCGGCTTTGCGTTCGAACTCGGGGTCGTCGCTGCCCAGGAAGCGCTCCAGACGGCGACGCTTCAATCCGGCTCCGCGCCACACGCGGTGCACCATGTCCTCGCTGACCTGAATCGCCGCCGCCAGTTTGCGGCAGCTCCAATGAGTGGAACCATCTTTCGGTTTCTTACGCGTCGCCGCCAGAATCTTGGCCAGCAGGGCGGGTGTCAACACCACCGCCGGCTGTCCGGGATGATAGGTGTCCAGCCCTTCCAGGCGGTCCTCCAAAACGCCGTTTCCAGAGCGAGATGGTCGGCGCGGCGGTGTTTGGCGCGGAACACAAACCGGCGGGAAGGGATCGAGCCTGCGCGATCTCGTTCAGATCGGCACGCTGTTGTTCGGATAACGAAAGCGGTTCAGCCATGAATGGCACTGTATACTCCTAGAGAAAGGAACGACATCGGAAATGGAACGAATCCTATTGAGTGCTCTTTTACTAAGCGGCATGATGCTGGCCGTCGCCCAGGTGAAGAAGGAAGAGCTGGCCACCAAGAATACCCTCAGTCCAGGCGCCGAAACCAGCGTCACCGTCAACGGCAAGAACATTTGGATCTACTACCACGCCCCCTCCGTCAGGGGTCGCCACATTTTCGGTGGCGCCGGCGCGCACCAGCCGGATGGCACCGTATGGCGTCTGGGCGCCGATTACGCCACTGTTCTGCACACCGACGCCGACCTCGACCTGAATGGCCTCGCGATTCCCAAGGGCGACTACACCCTGTACGCCGACCTCGACAACGGCCAGTGGAAGCTGATCGTTAACAAAACTCTGATGGCCGGCGCCCGCCACATCTGGGGCGTTGGGGTGTCACCGGACGGCATTCGCGAGGGCGCCACCACCGATGATCCGGCCACCGAACTGGGCCGCACTTCGCTCACCATGGGCAAGCCGTCATCTCCAGTCGAAACCCTCAAGATCACGCTGTCGGGCGCCGGCGGCGCCAAGGGAAAACTGCTCGTCGAATGGGAGAATGTGACGGCGTCGGCGCCGTTCACCGTCAAGTAGCGGTTTCCCGCGGCACGAGGCCTAGTACGGCCAGGCGGGCTTGCTGAACAGCCCGCCATCCACCCAAATGGTTTGGCCGGTGATGAACGCGCTGGATTCGCCCGCGAAGAAGAGCACTGCATTGGCTACGTCCGCGGGCGTTCCGACGCGGCCGAGCGGCGTTAGATTGGCCCAGGTTCCGGCGAAATCCGCGGCCTCGGTTTTGGTGCGTTCGGTTTCGATGGCGCCAGGCGCCACGCAGTTCACCGTGATCCCATATGGCCCCAGTTCGACGGCGGCCACTTTGGTGAACATCTCGATGCCTCCGCGGCTGGCGGTGTAATCCACCAGTTTTGGGAATGCAACCTTATTGCAACCCGATCCGATATTGATGATGCGGCCGCCGCCTTGTTCTTTCATGTGGCGCGCGGCTCGCTGTGTGCACAGGTAGCAGCCCTTCAGGTTGGTATCGATGGTCCGGTCCCACTCGCGCTCTTCGAGATCGAGCAGCGCTTTCCATGTTTGGACGCCGGCGTTGTTCACCAGGATGTCGAGACGCGGGAACTGTTGGAACACGGCCTGGAACATGCCATTCACTTCGGCGGAGTTGCCGACATTGGCGAGAACAACTAGCGCCTCGCGTCCGAGAGCGCGAATTTCGTTTGCAGTGGCTTCCGCGCCGGCCGCGTCCGAATAGTCGTTGATGGCGACGTCGCAACCCTGGGCGGCCAGTTCGAGCGCGATCCCTTTTCCGATGCCTTTGGCCGCGCCGGTTACCAGCGCAGTCTTCGCGGGAAGGAGCATGGTGACATTTTAGGTTGGATTACAAAAAAATGCTTGCCCTGCACGGCAAATCGAAGGACACTGAAGGTTGAATCTGTTTGCTTGGGAGGCTGGGAATTGAAACTGAGTGAAAGTGCTGTCTGGGAGCCGACCGAACGGTGGACCACCGTGGACGCGGGCGAAGTGTACGATGTCGCGAGTTGGGGCAAAGGGTATTTTTCGGTGGGCGCGAATGGACACCTATGGGTGCATCCATCCAAAGATCCGGCGCGCAGCATCGACCTGCTGGAGTTGGTGGAGAAACTGGAGCTGCGCGGCATCTACCTGCCGATTCTGATCCGCTTCGCCGAGATTCTGAAACATCGGCTGGGAGAATTGTATCAGGCTTTTCAAAACTCCATTACCGAGCACGGCTACAAGGGCAAATATTGCTGCGTTTATCCTATTAAAGTTAACCAGCAGCGCCAGGTGGTGGAAGAAGTCTTCAAGTATGGCCGTCCGTATCATTTCGGCCTGGAGGCCGGCTCGAAGCCGGAATTATTGGCCGTGTTGGCCATCGCCGATAACGAGACGCCCATCATCTGCAACGGCTTCAAGGATGATGAATACATCGAGATGGTGATGTTGGCTAAGAAAATCGGACGGCAGATCATCCCGGTGGTGGAGAAATATACCGAGCTGGATCTGATTCTGAAGCACTCGCAGCGGGTGGGCGTGCGTCCGGATGTCGGGCTACGCGTGAAGCTGGCGAGCAAGGGTTCGGGCCGCTGGAAATCCTCCGGAGGCTATCGCTCAAAGTTTGGGCTCACTGTTACGGAAGCATTACAGGCGCTGCAGCAGATGAAATCGGTGGGCATGGAGGATTGCCTGAAGTTGCTCCACTTCCACCTGGGCAGCCAGATCACCAATATCCGGCAGATCAAGGCCGCGGTGATTGAAGCTGCGCGAGTTTACGTGGATCTGAAGCGCTCCGGCGCGGGGCTGAATTTCCTGGATGTGGGCGGCGGGTTGGGAATCGATTATGACGGGTCGCAGACCGATTTCGAATCGAGCGTGAATTACACGCTGCAAGAGTACGCCAACGATGTGGTGTATCACATCCAGAACGTGTGCGATGAAGCTGAAGTGGCGCATCCGACCATCATTACCGAGAGCGGCCGCGCCATTGCCGCTTACCATAGCGTGCTGGTGTTCAATGTGGTGGGCGTGAGCGGATTCGGCGATGATTCGTTTGAGCCGGTTCCGGACGATGCCGAGCAACCATTGATCGATTTGCAGGAGGCCTACAAATCGCTCAGCTCGAAGAATCTGCTGGAAAGTTTTCACGACGCGCAGCAATCGCTGGATTCGGCGCTGAACCTATTCAGCCTGGGCTATCTTCCGCTGGTGCAGCGCAGCCAGGTGGAAAAACTCTACTGGGCCATCTGCCGCCGCATTCACAAAATGGCCAAGGAGCTGGACTATTATCCGGAAGAGCTGGAGCCGCTGGATGGAATGCTCTCGGACACATACTTCTGCAATTTCTCGCTGTTTCAGAGCATGCCGGACAGTTGGGCGGTGAAGCAGCTTTTCCCCATCATGCCCATTCACCGGTTGAACGAAATGCCGACGCGCAGCGGCGTGCTGGGAGATATTTCGTGCGATTCGGACGGCAAGATCGATCAGTTCATCGACCGGCGCGATGTAAAGAAGACACTCCCGCTGCATCCTTTCAACGGTGAGCCTTACCTGTTGGGAGCTTTCTTGCTGGGAGCCTATCAGGAGATCCTGGGTGACCTGCACAATCTCTTCGGCGATACCAATGCCGTTCATGTAAGCTTGGGCGAGAACGGCGATGTGGTGCTGGACACGGTGGTGAAAGGGGACACGGTGCGGGAGGTGCTGGATTACGTGCAGTTCAATTCCAAGGCGCTGCTGGAGGAGTTCCGGCGCGATGTGGAAACCGCGCTGCGTGAGGGCAAGATCGGGTATGAGGAATCCGGGCGCCTGCTGCGGTTTTATGAGGATGGGTTGAACGGGTACACATACCTCGAACAGTAAGCAGGTAGCAGGCGGCAGGAGGCAGAAGTCTCTGGTCGACAACCTTTGCGTCGTGTTGGTTGACACGCGCAATCCTTTGAACATTGGGGCGGCGGCGCGCGCCTTGAACAACTTTGGCTTTCGGCGATTGCGGCTGGTGAATCCTTATCACGTGGCTTATCAGGAAGCGCGCTCGGCCGTGAATGCGCATGAAATTCTGAAAAACGCCGAAGAATTTAAAACGCTGGCTGAGGCTGTTGCCGACTGCACATTGGTGGTTGGGACTACGTCGCTAGGGCATCGCGAATTGCAGCA
>Ga0187887_10002785_pt1 | contig 13822 bp, 5 predicted proteins | sample June2016WEW_7_10_FD_132977 | JGI IMG/M metagenome (GOLD analysis project Ga0187887, IMG submission 132977) | Peatland microbial communities from SPRUCE experiment site at the Marcell Experimental Forest, Minnesota, USA - June2016WEW_7_10 | ecosystem: Environmental > Terrestrial > Soil > Wetlands...
CACAATTGCGGAAATCGCTCACGATATTTGATTGAATTATGCAAAATACTTGACAATTGCCTTGTTAGTGAGTAGACTTTCGTGCAAACGAAAGAGGGCACGGATCAGGGCGTGTGCATCGGCAAGTGCACCGGGAAAGAGACGTTTGCACGAGCGATTTTGATGGAAACATGAGAGATCCAGCAAGGCTTTCCCTTCGTCCGCTTATCAGCAGTAAATAGTTTTGACAACCATCATTAACATTCGGAACGGAGAGATCAAGGGAGTACATGTTTCAGTCAACCAGCAAGGAGACGCTGCAGAATCTCAGCGCTACCGTTATCGCTACCGTTGGAGTATTCAAAGTCCGGCGTTGTAGCGTCCAAAGTCCGGCGTAATCGCCTGTTGCGAATTCTCGGTGCGATACGAGAACCGTTAAAAGTACCGGGCGAGACAATCAAGACCGTCTCCCAAAACCGGAGCGGCCATTTTCATTCGCCAGGAGGCTGGCAGAAGGGTAAGTAAATGTCGAGAAAAATGCGGTCCCTATGTCCGTTCAGATTGCTGATTCTCATAGCAGTCATTTCGATTCTCAGTATTCCTATTGGTTACAGTCAGGTAACCAGTGGAACCATTCTGGGGACAGTATCCGACCCTAAAGGGGCAGTTGTCGTGGGGGCAAAGGTCGTCGTTACGAACACCGCAACCAGCGTCAAGTCAGTAACGACATCCAACGCTGACGGGAACTACGAGGTTCCCTACCTGATAAGCGGGCCGTATCAAGTCACAGTTGATGCGCCGGGATTCGAGACATTTCAATTCACCAACATCATCCTCAACGTCGACCAGAATTACCGAGCCAACGTGACGCTCAAGGTCGGCAGTGAGACGCAGGCTGTCGTGGTTACCGCCAATGCATACGTTTTACAGACGGACTCGTCCCAGCTTGCGGAAACCATCAACGAAAGAACGATCGAGACCGTTCCGAACATCAATAACAATCCTTTGTTCTATGCCACGCTTGTGGCTGGCATTACCCCGACCGGTGCGATGATGGACCCGCAGAACGCTAATGTGGGCGACAGCTCGCGGGCATATATGTCTGGATTTACTGTCAACGGAAGCATGCCGCTCACAGGCAATATCCAGCTCGATGGCGCCATGGACTCCAGCCCCTTTGCCAACGAGATTATCGTGATGCCGAGCATGGATTCCATGGGACAAGTGACGGTGGTTACCAATGCCTATTCCGCGGAATACGGCCGCGCCGGCGGAGGAGTTGTAAACCTCACGACGAAGGCCGGCACCGACGCGTACCACGGGACCCTGTACGAAGATTTTCGTAACACGGTCATGAACGCCAATTCCTATGGCAACAACTATTTCACGCCTGCCCGCGTACGGCCGCCCTTTGATACCAACCTCTTCGGCGCTACGGGTGGAGGGCCGGTCTGGATACCGAAGCTTTATAACGGACATGGTAAGTTCTTCGTTTTCTCGTCCTACCAGGGCCTACGGCGCAAGCAGGGAGCGAGCACATACTACACAGTCCCCACTGCGCGCGAACGCACTGGAGACTTCAGTCAAACCAGCACCCTGGTGTCGGTTAGTGGCGTCAGCAAACCCTATCCGGTAAGTATTTATCTGCCATTGCCCTCAACTTCAACAGTCACGTTTCCGTCGGCAGGGCAATACCAGGTCAATCGCCAACAGGCAGTTTATAACGGCGTTAACAACGTGATCCCGCCGCAGTATCTGAATGCCACCGCTGCGACGATTATGAATTACTGGCCGCTTCCGAATATCACGCCAGTAAACGCCGATGGAACCGAGAACTTTTTCACCGAAGTTCCCACCTATACGCAAGGCGACCAATTGTTGGACCGGTTCGACTATAACGTCAACGCCTCGCAAAAGGCCTTTGTACGGTTTAGCGTTGACTGGACTCTTAGCGCCGCGGGAAATATTTACGCCAGCACATATGCCCAAGCATCCAACCAGGGCGTCGAGTCACAATTCGTTCCAAGTATGACATTGGGCTACGACTGGGTGATCACTCCCAAGAGCACATTGGAAATAAGGGCCGCGGCTACACGTCTCAATCTTGTATTGGGACCATGCTGTGGTGGCAGCAACTATAATCTGGCGGGCATGGGTTTTGCGTCGGACATACTCACTGCAACCCCGAACCAGGTCTTTCCAGAGATCAACACCGTCGGAGCCTACCCGTCCATGGGCCTAGGGGCCTTTGCGCTCCGCAACAACCATACGACGATCTATTCATTTACCCCGAACTACACCAGGCTACTGAATAAATTGACGATGAAGGCAGGGATGGAGTATGACGCCATCTTCTACAACTTCGATCAGCCGCAGTATCCTTCTTTTGCAATGACGCCGGAAGCAGCCACCTGGGGCTCGGCATGCAACGGAACCGGATGCCCGGCGGTTGCAGCCTCCAATCCGCAAGGCTGGACGCCTGAACTCTTTATGCTGGGTGCGAACCGGGGGTCGTATGCCAGCGGCGAATATTCGACCAACGAACCCAGCGTAGCCGTCAAGAGCGGATACTGGGCTTTTTACAGTCAAAATGACTGGAATATAACCCGCAATCTGACGCTGAATCTGGGTGGGCGCTGGGAATGGCAAGGACCGATCACCGAGCGTCACAATTGGCTCAGCCAGTTCAATCTGACTACGCTCAATCCAACAGGCACCCCCGGGGCTTACATGTTCGCCGGGGTTAACGGCAATCCGAGGACGCAGCTCAATAACGACTTTTTGGATTACGCTCCGCGCACAGGATTTGCTTATCGCTTCAATAAGATGAGCGTTCTCCGCGGCGCCTATGCCATCAGTTTCATACCCACGACGGGCGTAGGTTCTGGTTCGCAGGGGTTCGGCGTAGACGGATTTGCCAGGCCCGACTTCGGAACGCAGACTCCTACGACCGGTCCTGATGCCGGCCTTCCGATTCTGCAGAATGTATGGACCAGTTCAAGCTTCTTTACCGGTGGTGGCGTGACCGCGGGCGACAATCCCAATAACACGGCTCTGCTTGGCAACAGCGTGACGGCATTCATTCGCACGCAAAACAGAACTCCGTACATGCAGCAATGGAATCTTGCCGTTCAGAGCGAGTTTCCGGCGGGAATCGATTTCCAAGTCGCTTACGTCGGATCCAAGGGAACACGCTTACAGCAAACGCAGTTCCCGATCGATCAGACCGATCAGATTCCACAATCGATCATCCAGTCGGCGCTTACCACTTATCAGGCAACCGGCGTCAATCCGCTGACACAACTGGTGACGAATCCGTTCTATGGAATCATTCCAAACGGCACCACTCTGGTCAACACAACCGTCACACAGTCCTTGCTTGACCTGCCCTATCCGGCATATTCCGCTGTCACGCGCTACGACGATCGTTCCGACAGTTCCGCCTACAATGCCATGCAGGTAACGGTAAGGAGGGCTTTCCAGCAAGGCTTCCAGATCATCGGAACCTATACCTGGTCAAAGACCTTTGACTACGGTGAGAATTACGCGGGCGCGATTCAAGGCGGCGCCTCAAACGGAACACCTTTCTATGCTCCTGGGAATAGAAGACTTGACCGCTCCGTCTCAGATTTCTTCCAGCCGAACCGCGGGACCATAGTTTACATTTATGCATTGCCTTTTGGCGCGGGACGGAAATTCGCAACGCATGAACGCCTGTTGGACGACATCGTGGGCGGATGGAGAGTCTCAGGCGTCACCACGTTTGCATCAGGTTTTCCAGTGCCCATTACCGGCGTATCGTTTGGCAGGGCGGACCTGATCGCGGATCCAAGACTGCCCAAGAACGATAAAGTTGTCGGTCCGGCGACCGTTGTTCTGCCCACCGGCCAAAACTATACCGTGGCGGCGGGATACAAACTCTACTTCAACCCGGACGCTTTTGCGGGCAGCGTTCTCACCGTACCGAATGTGGGTAAAGCGGGCACCACGAACGTTTCAAATCCCTACCACTTCGGCACCTCTCCGCGTATGCTTGGCAATCTGCTGACGCCGGGAATCGATAACACGGACTTGAATGTGACCCGCGTTTTCACAGTCTACGAGCGGTTGCATCTTGAGGGGCGACTGGATGCCTACAATGCCCTCAATCGCGTTCAGCTTGGTTCACCCGGTGGAGGTTTCGGAGGCCCAAATCTCACGACGGCCGGCAGCATAGGAATGAATACCAGTTCCACCTTCGGTCTGATCAACATTCAGAATGCTCAGACCGCAGTTAGCCAGGTAACAAATAGTCCGAGATTCCTTCAGGCATCAATGAAACTAACCTTCTGAGAGCGTGTTGAGAGAAGCGTCTTCTAACGAAGACGCTTCTCTACACGATGCCGGAATCGTGGTCTTCTACTATGCCGGCTTCGTGGCTTTCCGGGGCGGTTATCGTTGATTGTTGCCCCTCGCCATCAACTATCAGGATCTCTGAAACTCGAAAGGCAGCGCGAAACAAGCGCTGCCTTTTCAATGAAACAGGAGTAAATTATCAAAGAGATGAAGGTAAAGCTGGCACTTATAGCGTTTCTACTTCGGGTTGTTGCCTCATGCTTTATGGTAGTTCCCGCTCTTGCGGTGGCCCAGGCGACTCCACAGTGCGGTGGGTGCTCCGCGGGGCAACCGGCACAAAAACCGCACCTCATGGCGCCGCCGAGCGACGAGCCGGGACAGCAACTTTTCGGAGCTCATCTTCAGCGCACAATGACATTGCTTGCAACCAGCAATAGCGAGCGTCGCTGGCCGGTGCGGATCCTCATGTATGGTCAGTCGATTATCGGCAACGGCAGCTTCACTCAATTGATGAGCGATTACCTGCATCAGCAATTCCCATATGCCGACATCCAGTTAGACAACCTGGCAATCGGAGGCTTTGAAGGGCCGAGGCTCGTACGCACGGCAGTCCACGATCTCTATCCGTATTACCCTGACCTGTTGATTTTCCATGTGTACCAGGGGCAGCAGAGCGGCGAAGTTGAACGCATCATTTCAAATGTCCGGCGCTACACGACCGCGGACATCCTCCTTATCGACGATCACAAAACTAAAGATGTAGAGATCTCGGATTCGTCCGCTGATTTTTGGAGGCAACTGGCGCAGAAGTACAACTGCGAGCTGGTGGATCTGTCGGTGACGTGGTCTCAATATCTGCGCGAACATGGGCTGCAGCCTGTTCAGTTGTTGCGCGAAGGGCCGCACCCGAATGTCGATGGTTATACGCTGATGACCTATTTAATCGGGCGCCACTTACGCTACAACCCCATCTTTCCTAATAACTGGGAGGATACGGTGCGCACCTACGAGGCGCGCCGGCCTTTGGAAGAGGCAGAAGACGAAATCCGGCTTAGTGGAAACGGATGGTCGTCAGGTAATCAAGGTATTCTCGGGACTGCTCCAACGGGAGATCTGCATCTGGACTTTGACGGGAATCGTGTAGACCTGATTGCAGCGCACGAAGAGTTGACACAGAAGATGGGTTCAGCGCGCATTTTGCTTGACGGAAAGCCACCGTCCGCCAACCCGGACGTCTACGCAATCACCCGACCGACCACCGGCCCCAAGACATGGTTTCCCGCGGTTATGCGCGTCACTCATGTCAAACCTCTTATTCTCGAGGACTGGACGCTACGCATCACGCGTATGAATAAGGATGCGACCGACTTTGCGTTTGAGGTCATAGGCTCACAAACCGGACCCGACGGCTCAGGCACGAACACGGAAACATTTGTCTCGAATTCCGGCCGGGTCAAGATAGAGGCCCGTGATTGGATGCTCGCGCAAATCATGTCGATCTTCAAACAAAGCGCGCCGCCTCCTGTTGGCTTCGAAGTTCATTGGAGCGTTGTCCCGATGTTCAAGGATGTGTACCAGGCCCCGGACACTCCGGACAAAGCCAAGGTCTACCAGACGACACTATTCCAGTTGATCTCGAATGCGCACCACTCCATCGACATCATTCCCAATGGCGACGGCCCGGTGCCGATCCAGGCGCTCCAGGTCTATCGACCGCCGCTACGCTAAGAGGGCTCAGAATTCAAGCACAGGCTCACTCATTAAGCCCGGCGTTTTTTGATCCCCCAACCATGGTCTGCCCGATAACGCACCTTTCTCAGATGAAGTAGAAGTTCAGGGCAAAGCTTGCCAATCGATGGGTTAAAAAGTGAAAAGACGAGATTCGGTGAAGTTAATCCTTACCGCTGCAAGCGGTATCGTTCTTGGGGGGACGGAGTGTGCGCATGCCGCTTTTGACTCAAAGCGAAGTCGGGAGCCAGGCGCAGGCAGCCGCAAGAAAATCTCCCTTGATGGCGTATGGGAGATTGCAGAGGGCGGGCTTGATGCCATGCCGGAAAAGTTTGCCCGGAAGGTGCAGGTGCCAGGCTTGGTAGACATGGCGGATCCAGTGTTCATCGACCCTGGACCCCCAGTTACGGAACGCCATCTCTGGTACCAGAAGGATCCCCGCCGAGACGCATTCTGGTATCGGCGCACGTTCGAGTTATCTGGGCCGGTTCCGCCCGTCGCCATTCTCAAGATTGGCAAGGCCATGTTTGGCACGCGCGTCTTCTTGAATGGGAAACTCCTGGGCGATCATTTACCGTGCTTCACTCCAGGCTTTTTCGACGCGAAAGTCGCCCTCACATCCGGTACAAACACTCTCGTTGTTCGTGTCGGCGCGGATCGCGGGGCTGTGGTCGGACGCGCCGAGTCTGGTTATGACGGAGAAAAGGATCGATACATCCCAGGCATCTTCGATTCCGTCGAACTGATCCTCTCGGGGACACCGCACATTCAGAATGTGCAGGTGGTGCCAGACATCGACAGCCGTTCTGTCGGCGTGCGTGTGTGGCTGCGGTATGCCGGCACACCGACGATGGAAAGATTGCGAATAACAATTCGCGAAGGCTCTACTGGTCATGTGGTGGGCGAGTCAGAGGTTGACGCAGCTGCTCCGGTAGCCGGCAATCCGCAGGAAGTGATCCTGAATGTCCCGATCCGGAATTGCAGGCTCTGGATGCCCGAAGATCCCTTTCTCTACCAACTGGAAGTCCATGGCAGCGCCGACATCTTTCAGACAAGATTCGGAATGCGCAATTTCCATTTCGATGTTGCTACTGGCAAAGCAGTGCTTAATGGGCGGCCGTATTTTATGCGGGGCACTAACGTCACGCTCTACCGCTTTTTTGAAGATCCGTTGCGCGGCGATAAACCCTGGCGGGAAGATTGGGTTCGCCGTCTCCACAAGTCCTATCGTGATATGCATTGGAACTCGGTCCGTTATTCGATCTGCTTTCCACCCGAAGCCTGGTATCGAATTGCCGATGAGGAAGGCATTCTGATCCAGGATGAATTCCCTATCTGGACCGGGGACACGGCTAACCGGCATGATGTGGACGAATTGGCGGCAGAGTATCGCGAATGGATGGAAGACCGCTGGAACCATCCGTCCGTGGTGATCTGGGATGGCGCCAATGAGACGCACGATCCAACGATCGCCAGCGCGATACGGAAGGTCCGTGGACTCGATTATTCTTCCCGTCCCTGGGACGATGGCTGGGACGTTCCGGTTGATCCAGGTGATCCCGATGTTGCGCATCCGTACCATTTTGTGTTCGGACCCGATCAGCCCTTCCGGTTGTCGAGGCTGGCGAGAGATCCGGGAACAAAGGCCGGATTAATGATCGCACAGCCCTACGCAGACCAAAAGCTGCGACGGAAGAATGCTCTTGTGATCAATGAATATGGAGGCCTGTGGCTCAACCGCGATGGCTCCCCAACGCTACTCTCGCGGCAAGCCTACAACTATTTGTTGCCAGCTTCCGCAACGCCAGAACATCGCCGTCTGCTCTACGCTCGCATCATGGCGGCGCTCACGGAGTTTTTCCGTGCGCATCGTCAGGCTGCCGGCGTGCTCCAGTTCACGGGTCTTGGGTACTCAAAGCCTGACGGCGCGACCAGCGACGATTTCATCGACATCGAACGCCTCACGCTGGATCCTCACTTCTACGCCTATCTGCGGGACGCCTTCGCCCCGGTCGGTCTTATGGTGGACGCCTGGGCCGAGGAGTATCCCGCGGGAGTGACACAGGAATTTTCAGTGCTACTTCTAAACGACCTGCACGAGGATTGGAATGGCAACGTCCGTTTCCGTTTGCTCGAAGATGGGAAGGTTTTAGAGGAGAAGACGACGCCAGCCTCGATCGACGGCTTGGATACTGCCAGGGCCGCTTTCTCAATTTCGATTCCCGCACGTCCCGCTAACTATCAAATTGAGGCTTCACTGCAGAATACGCCTGCCGGGCCGGTTCGAAGTCTTCGGGACTTCTCTGTTCTGACGTCAGAACAGCGGGAGATGCGGCGCAATCTGGCCAAGGGCTGTGAGGTTGCATCGTCATCAGCAAGCGGCGATGCGACCCGTGCGGAGAATGCGGTAGATGGCTATGGGGAAACAAAGTGGGTTCCCGGGAAACATGGTCCACAGTGGCTGTCCGTGGATCTTGGACGGAGCAATGTTGTTTCCTGTGTCGTGCTCGCTTGGGCCTATGGAGGACAACCCGACGCGTATTCGCTTGAAGTTTCGGGTGATGGCTCCAATTGGAAACTGATCCACGATCAGAAGAAGAGCAACTTTGTCGTCGATACCATCCGGTTTCCTGAGGTTGCCGTTCGATGGATTCGGCTGAATATCCCAAACAATGGTCCAACGTCCGCGTGTTCGCTTGCGGAGTTCGAGGTATATCACTGAAGCTGCTCATGACGGTTGGTCATGCAGCCGGGCGCGAGAGAATTGACGATTCATCAGGCGAACCGCAGCGGGACCGTAGGCCCTGATTCCGGCTGGACTCGAGATGCCGACTTTGCTTTCGGTCGACAACACGGCACTCGCGGCCGCCCAGATGACGCCTAAGTGACTTAGTGGAGGATACAAACAGTTGTAACTCGAAGCAGGGGAGCTCTCAAAATGAGTTGGTTGCGGAAGTCGGTTCTGGTTGGCATGGTGTCGGGCGCAACATTGGGTTGCCTCGTCGGCGCTCAGCAAATGCGTGAGCACCCGATGCAATTGGCGAGCGTCAACGCGCACCCCTCAAGCGCGGACAGGGACTGGAACACATACGATGGGGCTGTCTCAGGGGATCACTACTCTCCGCTCACTCAAATCAACCGCGCAAATGTGCGGAACCTGAAGATGGCATGGATCTACAACACAAAAGAGCTGGGAGGACTGGAGACAAATCCTCTGGTAATTGACGGAATGATGTTTGCATATACCCCGTCACAAAAAATCATTGCTCTCAGCGCAGCTACAGGGAAATTGATCTGGACTTTCGATTCCGGGGTTCCCAATGGGCAGCCGAATCGCGGAATGTGTTATTGGACCGATGACAAGGAAAGCCGCTTGCTGGCTGCCGTTGGCAACCATCTCTACGCTCTGGACCCAAAGACGGGCAAGCCCATCCGCAGTTTTGGAGAGAATGGGGCCATCGATCTGCGCAAGGACCTGGGGCAAGCCGACTACACCAAGATCTTCGCCGTGATGACCTCTCCCGGCATCCTTTACAGGGACCTCATCATCATCGGCTTCCGCGCACCTGAAGTGGAACCTGCAGCTCATGGCGACATCCGGGCTTACGACGTTCACACAGGTCAGCTGCGCTGGACGTTTCATACAATTCCCCACCCCGGCGAGCCGGGATATGAGACCTGGCCGCCAAACGCATGGAATACAACTGCCGGGTCCGCCAACAACTGGGCGGGTATGGCACTGGATCTTAAACGGGGCATCGTCTATGTGCCGACGGGGTCGGCGGTGTCAGATTTCTATGGCAACGATCGAGTGGGAAACGATTTGTTCGCTGACACGCTGCTCGCGCTTGACGCCGGCACAGGCAAGCTTCTGTGGCATTTTCAGGGTGTTCACCACGATATTTGGGACCGCGACTTTCCTTCGCCGCCTGTACTGTTGACCGTAAAGCGCAACGGACACTTCGTGGACGCCGTAGCCCAAACCACCAAGCAAGGTTACATTTTCCTTTTCGACCGCGTGACAGGGAAGCCGCTATTTCCCATCAACGAACGCCCGTTTCCGCCCAGCGATGTTCCAGGCGAAGTGAGCTCACCTACGCAACCGGTACCGGAGGCACCCGCACCTTATGCACGCCAATTTCTTACGGCCAATTTGCTGACGGAGCGCACGCCCGCGGCCCGAGCCTGGGCGGTCGAACAGTTCAATACGTTTCGCAGTGCTGGCCAATTCGTGCCTTTCTCGGTGGACAAGCAGACCGTCGTTTTTCCCGGATTCGACGGAGGCGGAGAGTGGGGCGGACCGGCAGTTAATCCTGAAACGGGAGTTATCTACATAAACTCGAATGATGTGGCGTGGACAGGCGGCCTGACGCCGAACAGCCGCGGTCAGAGCGCCGGCGAAAACACTTATCTGAGCCAGTGCTCAGCCTGTCACGGCGAAAATCGTCAAGGTTCGCCGCCTGCGTTCCCCTCGCTGATCGGCGTCGAAAAAGCGCTTGGCGAATCCGGAATAGCCAAAGTGATTCTAGAGGGAAAGGGAAGAATGCCGTCCTTCCCCGACATTAAAGATGCGACCCTGAAAGACCTGATTGCTTACCTTAATCAACAGCCGAATTTGAGTGACGCCCGCTCTGCGGCGCCCGTTCCGGCGAGTGGCGATCGCAATGAGAAGTCAGGGGCCGCTCTCTACGACAGGAATTGCGCCATCTGCCATGGCGACGATCTGCGCGGTGGTTCGTCGAACTTTCCGAGCCTTATTAACGTCCGCAATCGGCTAAGCGATGGGCAGATCCTTGCAATTATTCATGACGGCAAGGGCCGAATGCCAGCTCACCCCAAACTCGATGCGGCCGAAACCGCGGCACTTCTGCGCTTTCTTGGTCCCTCGCCCGTCCCGCCCACTGAGGCCGCTTCTACCAGGGAGGCTGCGCCAATCGGTGCGCGTCCCGAGGGAACGGCCAACTACCGCTTTACCGGCTATCGCAAGTTTCTCGATCCCGACGGCTATCCCGCGGTTCTTCCGCCTTGGGGCACGCTAAACGCCATCGACCTCAATTCGGGAAAATACCTTTGGAAGATTCCACTCGGTCAGTATCCGGAATTGGCGGCGCAGGGCATGGCGAATACAGGCTCTGAAAACTACGGAGGTCCAATTATCACGGCCGGTGGCCTTCTGTTCATCGGAGCCACCATCTACGATCACAAGATTCGCGCCTTTGACAGCGTGACGGGAAAATTGCTTTGGGAAGCCGATCTGCCCTACGCCGGCGTGGCGACACCTGCTACTTATATGGTCGGCAGCAAGCAGTACGTCGTGATCGCCACGAGTGGTCAACGCAACGCAAAAGGCCCGCAGGGGGCGTCCTATGTCGCTTTCGCATTACCTTGATGACCTTTGGAAGGATCGTGAATTCTGTTCCGCTGCGGCATGTGCTGGCAGTTCAGGAACCTGGAGCCTGAAATTACATATGATGATGATCCGTATTGGCTTCTTGCTGATTCTCGCTGGCGCTCCCGTTTGGGCGCAGAAGATCGTTGTATCTCCCGATGGTCCGATTAAAACTCTTGTTGAAGCGCGCGATGCTGCGCGTTTGCAGCGCCGTTCGGGTAAGAATGGGCCCATCGTGATTACGGTTCGCGCGGGAACCTATTATCTTTCAGAAACCCTTGTCTTGGGGCCAGAAGATAGCAACACAATTTGGGAGGCGCTTCACGGCGAACATCCCGTCATCAGCGGTGGCCGCGTCATCTCCGGCTGGACCAGGAGCGCGGGTTCTGTTTGGACGGCGGATGCTCCCGGTCCCTACTTTCATCAACTCTTTGTTGATGGGCGGCGCGCCACTCGTGCACGAACTCCCAACAACGGCTTTTTTCGTATCGACGGACCGAGTTCCCAGAATAACCCCTTTCAGTTACATTACCGCGGCAATGACATCAAGAAGCAATGGGCTGGGCAAGACGACGTGGAAGTCGTCGCGTACCTGGCCTGGAGCGACCTTCGCATGCCAATTGTCGGCGTTGATGAAGCAACGCACTTAGCCACCCTGGGGTCCAATCCCGCGCACTCTAACCACGAAGTTGATGCGCGTTACTTTATCGAAAATGCGCGGGACGCCCTCGATGCGCCGGGCGAATGGTATTTGGAGAAATCTACGGGGAAGTTATCATACATCCCCTTACCGGGCGAAGACATGGCGCGGGCACTCGTGATTGCGCCGACCTTGGAGCAGCTAGTCTCTCTCGTGGGAAGGCCGGAATCCGGAAGCTTTGTGCGCAACGTGGTATTCCGCGGCCTGACGTTCGCGGGTGCGGACTGGACGATGAATGCAAAAGGCTATGCTGACACCCAGGCGGCGACGCCTGCGCCCGCGGCGATCGAGGCCGTAGGTGCTATTGGCTTCAAGATGGAAAGATGCACCATCGCGCATTCGGGCGGCTACGGGCTTTTCCTGGGACGCGGGTCGAAATATAACCACGTGTTAGCGAACGAATTCTTTGACCTCGGCGGGGGTGGAGTCAAAGTGGGAGAATCGGCACTTAATCCGGACGATCCTAAACAGAATTATGGCAATGTAATCGCCGACAACGACATCCATGATCTGGGCCTGGTTTATGCGCCGGCGGTCGGCATCTGGGTTTTACAAAGCGGACAAAACCAGATCCTCCATAACCATGTGCATGATCTTTTCTACACCGCCATCTCTGTGGGTTGGACATGGGGCTACGGACCAAATCAGTCAAAGGGCAATCTCATCGCCTTCAATCATATCCACGATGTCGGAAAGGAAATGCTTAGCGACATGGGTGGAATCTATACTCTCGGCGAACAGCCCGGCACGATCATCCAGAATAATCTCATCCATGATATCTCCTCGTTTACATACGGAGGATGGGGCATATATATGGATGAAGGTTCGAGCGACATTCTTATCAGGGACAATATCGTCTACGACTGCAAGAGCGCTGGTTTTCACCAACATTACGGCCGTGACAACATCGTGCGCAATAACGTTTTCGCCTTCAACCGCGAATACCAACTGATGCGTACGCGGGCAGAATCACACAATTCCTTCACGATGCAGGGGAACATCATCTACTTTAATCGTGGTAGTCTCTTGGGCACTAATTGGACGGACGGGAAATTCACCATGCGTGGCAACTTGTACTACGACACGCGCGGCTTGGACATCCGCTTCGCGGGAAAGTCGTTTTCGGAGTGGAAAGCCTCCGGCCAGGATGCAGGGTCAATCATCGCCGATCCGCTCTTCGTCAACGCCGGTAACTTTGATTTCCGGCTACGTTCGGGCTCGCCGGCACTTCAGAGAGGCTTTCGGCAAATCAATATGACTACTGTCGGTCCAAGAGTGCAGGCTGGCGCAGACGCGTGGTAGCTGCCAGCGAAAGAGTTTCCATGCCAGATGTTTCTTTCATCGAGATTGCATGCAGGTCTTCCTCACGGAAAGCTCAGTTCGCACAGGGATAGTCATGATGAACAGCTAGTCACCGCACGTTCGGGAGAGTTTGCCATGTTACCAGCAAGTTCAGTGAGTAGGTCGCATTTGTTGATGGCGGGAACCGCTCTTTTTCTGGTCGCTCTTTTGGATTCAGCCTTTGCGCAGTCGGTCCCGCTGCAGCCGGTTCCCCCGGGGGCGGCCGAGCTGGGCTATACGAAGCTCTTGATCGACGAGCATCCTGTCGTCGCGGATATCTCTGTTGGGCAATCCGGTCACCACAAGTGGTTTAGAAATCTCTTTTACACATTCAATACGCCTCAAGATGG
>Ga0187887_10002786_pt1 | contig 13818 bp, 11 predicted proteins | sample June2016WEW_7_10_FD_132977 | JGI IMG/M metagenome (GOLD analysis project Ga0187887, IMG submission 132977) | Peatland microbial communities from SPRUCE experiment site at the Marcell Experimental Forest, Minnesota, USA - June2016WEW_7_10 | ecosystem: Environmental > Terrestrial > Soil >...
AGCGGCAGCGACGGCCAAAGTGGTAGCGATGGCCAAAGCGGCAGCGACCGCGTGGTCTCCTCGAAGGCTTTGGGTCAAAGCGGCAGCGACGGCCAAAGTGGTAGCGATGGCCAAAGTGGTAGCGATGGCCAAAGCGGCAGCGACCGCGTGGTCTCCTCGAAGGCTTTGGGTCAGAGCGGCAGCGATGGTCAGAGTGGCAGTGACGGGCAAAGCGGCAGCGATTAGATTCGTCTAGTTCGGTGGGCAGTCTCGATTTCTTAATCGAGCTGGTCAGCTAATAATTGGGCGCGAGACATTTTGTCCGTTTCACTAGTCTGCTGGCGCTGCGGCACCTCTCTAGCCTCGCTAAGCCTCCCCCTGCGTCGCCTCGACGTCTGCAAGGCATGCAACGCCGAACTCCATGTCTGCAAGATGTGCGTGGAGTACGACACGTCGTATGCCAAGCACTGCAAGGAACCCACCGCAGAAGAAGTCCGAAAAAAGGACGAGGCGAATTTCTGCGATCACTTCAAGCCGAAGGCGGGGGCTTATGTGCCCAAGGATACCGCCGCGATCGAACGCTCGAAGTCAGCCTTGGACGATCTCTTTCGCAAATGACCGGCCGGCGCTGGCTGGTCGCACAGCACCAGCGCAGTCCTGACTACCGCGAATTGCCCTTCGAGGCGGCTTTTCGAGGCACCTTACGCATCCGGCCCTCCTTCAGGGAAACCCTCAACTTAGGGCCCTGAAGATTCGCATCCCGACCCGTTCCATATAGAGTACAGGCGCGTGAGGGTATTACCCTGTTAAAGGACTGACGGAGCACGACAGGATGGGTAGATCTCAGGGGTACGTTCGCCTTGCCACGACGGCGAGGCGGACTTTGGCTGAGCAAGCCTTCGATGCCATTCGAGAGGCGGTTGTCATTGTGGACGCCCGGCTCAAGCATTTGCCCCTTGTCCTCCTCAATTCCGCTGCCCGAAGCTGTTTTGACAGTGAATCGGAATCGGAGCTTTCGTCCCTGGTCGGTTCCTCACTCTTCGGTCTCCTCGACGCGGCATCCGCGTCCATGGTGCAGCCTCTGCTGACCTCGGTGGCCGCGGGCGAGCCGAGTTTGACCCGATTGCTCAGTTGGCGGTTGGCTCAGGGCGACGCGGCGGCCATGACCGAGCTCAAGCTCCTGGATTTCTCCAGGGACCAGCGCTTGGTGATGATGACTTTCGCGCCCACGGCGCAGACCGCGGATCTGGTCAATGCCGCAGATCACCTGACGTTCGGCGTTGCATTGAAGTGGAACGACCGCCAACTATCCACGCTGCCGGCCGAGTCGAGCGACAGCCATCTGCGAGCTTTGATCGAGGATGCTCAGGACATCGTCACCGTCGCGGCACCGGACGGGGAAATCAGGCATGTCAGCGGCGTGGCGCGCAACGCTCTTGGCTGCCGCTCGGGAGAGCTCGCCTCCACCGAGTACATTTTTGACTATGTTCACCCGGATGATGAGGCGGCACTGCGGGCCAAATTTCGGCAGCTGACTGCCGGCTTGATCACCGGCTTTACCTGTCAGCACCGCGTGCGACATCAGGATGGTTCGTATCGCTGGCTGGAGTCGAGCTACATCCCCGCACTCGACAATCCCCTCATCAACGGCGTGGTCTCGACCTCGAGAGACATCACGGAGCGGAAACAGGCAGAACTCCAACTGGCGCAGCGTGAGGAGGTGTTTCGCCTGGCCGCCGACGCGGTCGACGGGGTCATCTTCGAGTGGGATCTGATGCGCGGCGTCGTGCATCGCTCGCGGGGGATGATTGAAATCTTGGGGATCGAGCCCGAGGATCTCGCTCCCGTGATCGACGCCTGGCGCGAAAGAATTCATCCGAGCGACATCGAGGCGGCTACCCGCCAGATCGGCCTTTCCCTCATCGAGGGCCGGGGCTGGACCGTGACCTACCGCATCCGCGATGCGCGGGGCCGCTATCGTTCCATCCTCGAGCGCGGCCTGATTCAGCGCAACAGCGCCGGGGATCCACTGCGCGCCATAGGATGCTGCGTCGACGTGACCGAGATCAAGCGCCTGACGGACCTGCTCGGTGAGGCGCAGCGCACGGCCAAAATGGGAGGCTGGGAGTACAGCTATTCCACGCTCGACCTCACCTGGACCGATGAGATGTTCCGCATCTTCGAGGTCCCGCCGGAGACATTCGTCGTCTCCTGGGACTCGATGTTGGCGCAGTGTACCCCGGAGTCGCGGGAGCGATTCCACAGCGCCTGGCGGCGTGCGGATGCGGCCGGTGGTCACTTGGATCTGGAGCTCGAGATCGGGGCGCTCGAAAATCGCCGCATCTGGATCCGGGTCATCGGCCACATCGAGAAGCTCGACGGCCGGTCGGTACGGGCGTATGGATCGGTACAAAACATCCACGCCGAGAAGCTTGCGCAGATTGCGCTCGAGAACAACACCCGCTGGCTGAAACTCTCGATGAACATGGCGCACCTGTATGCGTGGCGCTGGGACAAGGCGAGTGATCGAATCGACGTGGCCGTCCTGGACCGCGCGAAAAGCCATATGCCCGCCCTGTTTCCCACTTTGGCGGCGCTCATGGACCGCGTGCACCCGCGCGACCGGGTGATCGTGACGCGCGCCATCGAAGAGGGCTTCCAGAGCCGCATGGACACCCACGCCGAATTCCGCGTGAAGATCGACAACCGGAAATATCGCTCGTACGCGTTTACTGCGCGGCCGCTGTTCGATGGCGATGGCAAGCCGCAGGGGCTCGTCGGTGTGTCCCAGAACGTGACCGCGCGGCGCGAGTCGCAGGCGAAGCTGCGGCGCTCGGAGCAGCTGCTCCGCACCACCACGGCCAACACGGCGGACACGCTGATTCTGGTCGATACGGACCTCAAGGTCCGCTTCATCAATCGAGGCCACGGGGCACTCGCCATCGAGGACATCGTCGGTCGCGAAATTTCCATTCTGCTGCCCGAGGCGGCGCGTGCCTGCGTGACGGCGAAGCTGCGCAACGTGCTGATCACCGGCGATTCCACGACCTACGAATTTGAATCACTTTCCGACGGGGCGGAGCCGCAGTATTTCGAGAATCGGGCGGTTTTGGTCCAGGACGACGCCATCGGCGCGGGCCTCTCGATCAGCGTCACCAACATCACCGAGCGCAAGCGACTCGAACAGGAAATCCTCGATGTCTCGAACCGTGAGCGGCACAGCATCGGCCGCGACCTGCACGACGGTCTCGGCCAGGAGCTGACCGGCGTCGCGTTGATGCTGAGAAGCCTCGCGACGCGCTTCGAGCGCCAGTTTCCCGAGGGCGTGGCCACGCTCAACGAGATCGTCGGGGTGGTCAATCAGTCGATCGAGAACGCGCGCTCGCTCGCGCGCGGGCTTTTGCCGGTGCGCACCGACACCGGCGGCTTGCCGTTTGCGCTGCGCGAGCTCGCCACGCGCAGCCGCGATCTGTATCAACTGGATGTGCATTTCCGTGCCGAGATATGGCCGGAGATCACCTTGAGCGAAACCAACGCGAGCCACCTCTATCGCATAGCACAAGAAGCGCTCACCAACGCAGCCCGTCACGGTCATGCGCACAAGGTGGACATTCTGCTGATGGTCACGCGCAATACGTTCCTGCTGCGCATCACCGATGATGGGGTCGGACTGCGTCGCACGAGCGCGCCGACCACGGGCATGGGTCTCAAGATCATGCGTTATCGGGCGGGAATCATCGGCGCCAAGATTGAATTTGGCGGGAACAAACCGCAGGGCACCATCGTCAGAGTGACGGGCGAGCAGCCCGCGCGTGCCGGTGCGCTACAATATGGGCACGCCATTTATGGAGGAAGTGAATATGGGCGCTAGTAATACATGGATGCGTTCCCCCAGCTCTCCCACGGGCACGGGAGTGGGCGGCGGCAAGCGTAAAGTGCGGCGTGTTCTCATCGTCGATGACCATCCCATCGTGCGCCAGGGCCTGCGGCGGGTGATGGAGAACGAAGAGGATTTGACGGTCTGCGGCGAGGCGGAAACCGCCCGCGATGCGCGCACCGCCATCAAGGAATTGAATCCCGACGTGGTGATCGCGGATATCAGCCTGAAACAAGGCGACGGCATCGAGCTGGTGCGCGATGTGCGCGCCCATTACCCGCACCTCCCCATCCTGGTCCTGTCGATGCACGATGAGACCATTTACGCCGAGCGCATGCTGTCGGCGGGTGCGAACGGGTACATCATGAAACAGGCGGCGAGCGAACAGTTCCTGATCTCGCTCAGGCGCGTGCTCGACGGCGGGATCTATGTCTCGGAGGCCGTCGGCAACAACATGATTCAGAAGTTCGCCGCCGGCGGCTCATATATCTCAGCGAACCCCATTGACCGGCTGAGCAACCGGGAGCTGCAGATCCTGCACATGATCGGCAAGGGCATGAGCACGCGCGAGACCGCGCACTCGCTCAATCTCAGCATCAAGACGGTGGAGTCGCATCGGCAGCGCATCAAGCGCAAGTTGAATTTGACCACCGGCACGCAACTCGTTCAGTACGCGGTGAATTGGTTCACCGGGCGCGAGGGTGCGGCGGGCGGCAACGCCGCCGGTACTGCCGGGCCCGCGATGAACGGGGAAGGGCACGTCTCGAATTGAGGCTCGAGGGCCTTTAGTCGCTGCGCCGATCTTCGAGCGTGACCGCGAGGTGGCGCGCATTTTCGTGTTGGAAGGCGATCGCGCGCACCCGTAAGCGCCTCGGACCCGCCTCGCACCCCGCTCCCTGGTCGAGCCAGAACTCGATCGCCGTCTGACTGTTCGCGGACTTAAGCCGTGCGAGTGCCTGAGCGGTGATACTTGCGGGGAAGGCATGCCACTCGCGGTTCGCCTGCAACAGCGAGGCGCGTGCATCGAGCAGCGCCGCGGCGACCGGCAAGGCATCGAACGCGCCGCGCAGGCCGATGAGATCCGCGGCGGAGTTGCGGTCACCTCGATCGACGCTGACCTCGTGCATGCTGCCGGCGAGATGCACCGGATGGCCGGCGTCGTTGCGCAGTGCCGAGCCCCGCATGCGCCACCACGGCAAGTCCGCCGCCCCGCTCACGGCGACCTCGAAGTCGAGCTCGAGCGGTCGGCCCTGCTCCAAGTGTGCACGAATGCGCGCCATGAGCTCGGTCCACGCCGCCGGCTTCAACAGCGATTCGAGCTCGCCCAAGGTGGTGCGCCGGCTCTCGGTCGGCCAGCCCAGTTTTTGATAGAACCACGGGCTGAACCACGCCGAGCCGCTCTTCAGGTCGAGCTCCCAGAAGCCGTCGCCGCACGCTTCGAGGGCGTGAAGGCCCGGCTTTGCCGTACTGCGCTTTCTTGGGGGAGATCCGTCCATGCGAGGAATATATCGGTCGAAACTCGAGGGTCTTGATGGTGGAAGCTCGCGTCTGGGACGATCCCCGATGACCTGCAGCACACTTCGATGCAGGACGCGGGTTTTCCCGACGGGCCGTTGAGGTCAAGTCGCAGGGCGCGGCGCCGATATCATGGACTTATGACGGCCCTGGGACGGATCTCAAGTTGGCGACCGATGCGGACACCGTGATCTCCATCACGCAAGCGGGCAGCGAGACCTCCAACGCCATCCTGCTTGCGGAAGACGATCCCGTGACCCGAATGCTCATGACCCGCTTTTTGAAGAAGGCGGGCTACGAAGTAAAAGCCGTGGGCGATGGGAGCGAGGCGCTCGAGCAGATGACCCAGCGCTACTACCCCATCCTCGTGACCGACTGGGAAATGCCCGGCATGGACGGCATCGACCTCTGCAAGGCGGTGCGCACTCTGCAGCTCGACGGCTACGTGTATGCGCTGCTCCTCACCGCGCGCAACGCCAAGGAACACATCATCGCCGGTCTCGAAGCGGGGGCGGACGATTACCTGATCAAGCCCGTGCACGAGCCCGAGCTCATTGCGCGATTGAATACCGGGCGGCGCATCCTCGCGCTCGAGTATTCGCTGCGCTTTGCCAACGAGCGTAACCGCGTCCTCTCGATCACGGACGCGCTCACCGGCGCCTTCAACCGCCGCTACCTCATGGACCAGCTGCCGCGCGAGCTCGATCGCTGCCGCCGCTATCCGGCGCCGCTCTCCGTGATCATGTGCGATCTCGATCACTTCAAGCAGGTGAACGACGTGAAGGGTCACGCCGCCGGCGACGATGTCCTGCAGCAGTTCGTGACGCGCATCCAGAAGTCGATCCGCACCCCGAGCGACTGGCTCGCGCGATTGGGCGGCGAGGAATTCCTGATCGTGCTCCCGGAGACCGGACACGAGGGCGCCATGCTGGTGGCCGAGAAGATCCGCGACATCGTGGGCGGCTCCGCCTTCATAACCCGCGCGGGTGACGTGCAAGTCACGGCGAGCTTCGGCAGCGCCTCGACGGAACGCCAGGGGCCGGATCTGTCGCTCAAGGTGGAGACGCTCCTGCGCACCGCGGATGAGTGTCTGTACCGCAGCAAGAAGGCCGGCCGCAACCGCACCACCGCCGTCGAAATTCCCGCGCTCGTGGATCTCTCCCTGAACGGCGCGGCTATTTAGCCGCCAGCGGCTGGCAGGGCGCCCTCATCCCACCTCGCGCAGCTGCGCATTGACCGCCTGCAGATTCTCCTTCACCTGATGCACCAGGCTCCCGATCTCGCGCAGTGAGTTGCTGCGCGCCGCGAACTCCAGGTTCGAGGCAGCGGCGGCGAGCCGATGGGCGTGGATGTTGGCGCTCGCGCCCTTCAAGGCGTGGGCGCGTTTGCCCACCGTGTCGAAATCGCTGGTGCGGACCGCTTCCAAGATTTCCTTGAGACACTTGTCGCCGCTCGCGACGAAGGTGTCGATCAGCTCGCGCTCGAACTCGGCATCGCCCCCGGTGAGCTCATGCAGGGCGTTCACGTCGACATCGTGCTGCGCCCGTTTGTCGCCCAGGTATCGGCTCAAACAATCCGCCAATTGCGTCGGCACGATCGGTTTGCCGATATGCGCATCCATGCCGGCGGCGATGCAGTGCTGGCGATCCTCGATGAGCACGTTCGCGGTGAGGGCGATGATGGGCAGTCGCTTGCCGAGGCCTTCCTCCCGCTCCCTCTCGCGGATGCGGGCGGTGGCGGTGAAGCCGTCCATGACCGGCATCTGGCAATCCATCAATACCGCATCGATCCCGCCCTCGGCGATGCGCTCCAAGGCCTCGGCGCCGTTGCTCGCGAGCACGACATCGATGGCAAGCTTCTGCAGAAGCCTCGAGGCCACGTGCTGGTTCACCGGGTTGTCCTCGACCAACAGAACGCGCGAGCCGCGGAACGTGGTTAGGGTCCTCACCTGCGCGGTCTCGGTCGCCGGTTCGGCCGGGCCCAGGAGCGCCTTTTCGATCAGCTTCGCGAGGTTGTAGGCGCGGATGGGCTTCAACCCCAGGGCGCTCGGCGGGAACGGGCCCTGCGCGATGGCGCCGTGATCGGCACCGAACAGGGAGAGCAGCACGAAGGGCAGCCGCGCGTGGCGGGGATTGGAGCGCAGTGCGGCGAGCAGGTCGATGCCCCCCCGCAGCGGCATGAGCTCGTCCGCCACCACGCAGTCGACCTGCGCACCGCAGGCGAGGTACTCGAGCGCCTCATCGACGCTCGCGACCGCGATCGGCTCGAAGCTGAACAGCTTGAGCTTGGTCACGAGGCTCGAGCGGCTCACCGCGAGATCATCGACAATGAGCACTTTGCGCCCGCCGCCCAAGGGGCTCGGGCCGCCCTGGTCGCGGGGTGAGGAAGCGGGGAGGGTGACGCAGAACTTGGAGCCCTTGCCCACCACGCTCTCGACGCTCACGTCGCCGCCCATGAGCTTGACCAGCTGCTGGACGATGGAGAGCCCCAAGCCCGAGCCGCCGTAGAGGCGGGTAGTGGAGGAGTCGACCTGCGAGAAGGATTTGAACAGGCGGTCGAGCCGGTCGGCGGGGATGCCGATGCCGGTGTCGGACACCTCAATGTGCAGCACCGAGTTGCCACCGTTGCCGTTGGTGCACGAGAGCTTCAAGAGAATATGGCCCTCGTGCGTGAATTTCTCGGCGTTGCCGATCAGGTTCATGATGATCTGGCGCAGCCGCACCGGGTCGCCGCGCGCGAGCACTGGCACGTCCGCGTCGATGTCGACCACGAGCTCGATGCCCTTGACGGCGGCCTGCAGGGCGGTGGCGGCGGCGGTGTCATAGACCACGTCGCGCACGTCGTAGTCCACCTGCTCCAATTCCAGACGGTCCGCCTCGATCTTCGACAGATCCAGCACGTCGTTGAGCAGCGAGAGCAGCGACTGGGCGCTGCCGCGAATGATGTCGACGTACTCGCGCTGGGTCGCATCGAGCGCGGTCTCGGAAAGAATCTGCGACATGCCGATCACGCCGTTCATGGGCGTGCGGATCTCGTGGCTCACGTTCGCGAGGAAATTGCTCTTGGCGCGATTGGCGGCCTCGGCCGCAAGCTTGGCATCGAGCGCCGCCTGCTCGGCGCGCTTGCGGTCGGTCACCAACTGCATCGAGCCCGCGAGCCAGGTAGGATTGCCGGCCGCGTCGCGCTCTGCGAGCGCGCGAAAGCGCATCCATTCGTAGTGCCCGGCCTTGTGCCGGATGCGGACTTCCGCGTCGCAGACAGTGCCTAAGGCGAGGTGGTCGGCGAGCACCTGTTTCGCCCGCTCGGCATCCTCCGGGTGCACGAGTGCCCAGAGTTGCTCGCGCGAATGGCCGAGCTCCCCCGTCTCGAGTCCCAGAAGCTGCTCGAAGTGCGGCCCGAACCAGAGCTTATCGGTCGCGAGATCGAGCTCCCACACGCCGTCCCGGGTGCCGAGCATGGTGCGCGCCAGGCGCTTCTCGGTGGAGGTGAGCGCGGCTTCGGTGCGTTTGCGATCGGTCACGTCGATGAGCGCGCCGGTGATGCGCAGGATCTCGCCGTTCTGACCATGGGCCACGTCCGCTTTCTCTGCGATCCAGCGCTCGCCGCCGTCCGGCAGGCGCACGCGGTATTCGCAGGCGTAGGAGGGATGATCGCGGTCGGTCTCGAAAGGCGCGTGTCGGACGCGCTCCAGGTCCTCGGGGTGCACGCTCGCCAGGCGCCCGTTCAAATCGTTCAACTGCGTGGTGGGCGCGATGGCGAGCATCTCGTGCAAATTGTCGGAGGAGATCCAGCTCCTGCGGTGGAAGTTCAAGTCCATGGTTGCGACGCCCGCCGCGCTCTGCGCGATGTTGAGCGATTCGGTTTTCTGGCGCAGCGAGGCCTCCAGGTGCTTGCGCTCGGTGATGTCGGCGATAGTGCCGATGAGGCGCACCGGGGCGCCCGCGGCATCCTTCGAGATCTCGCCGCGGGTCGCGAGCCAGCGCACGCTGCCGTCCTGGAGGAGCGTGCGGTACTGTGCCTCGAACGCCTCGCCGCCCTCGAGCGCGCTGCTCAACGCGTGGATGACCGGCTCGAAATCCTCGGGGTGAATGGTGGCGAGCCAGTCGTGGCGCGTGAACACCGGGCCCAAGGGCTCGACCCCGATGAGCTTGAAGAACAGCGGCGTCGCGTCGATCTGCGCCGACTCCAGATCGAGCTCGAAAATGCCGAAGCCGCCGACATGCTGGACGAAGCGCAGGAATTCGGACGAGCGCCGCAGCGCCGTCTCGCGCGCCTGGCTGCGGTAGACGAGATCGTGCAGGGTTTCGGACAGTGCATCGAGCTCATCGCCGCCGCTCTCGGCGGGCGCTTCGGGATCTGCGAGGTAGGCCAGTTGATCGCGCAGCTCCGCGACCCGCGCGGTGAGGCCGTTCGCGACCGCCAGCACGATCGCGGTGAACACGATGAGCACGTCGAAGGCGATCAAGCCCCAGGCGAGGCGATGATCGGGGTTGACCGCCGCGAGCCACGCGGTCGGCCCGACGACGATCGCGGCCGCCACCGGGATGGTGAGCAACTTGGTGCGAATCGTCCAACTGCGCATGCGTCATCCAACCGTTGGGCGTGCGCCCTGTAGGCTCAGGTTATCGGCTGGTTTCGCGGCCGCTTGAGCTATGATTCGCCTGGAATAACTGTGATCCGAACCCCGCCCCCGAGCACCGAAAACTGCCATGGAACCTAAGGGATTTGCCGAACGCCTGCTCGGATGGTTCGACGTGCATGGGCGCAAGAGCTTGCCGTGGCAGGAGAATCCCACCCCGTACCGGGTGTGGGTGTCGGAGGTGATGCTGCAGCAGACTCAAGTTCAGACCGTGATCCCGTATTACGGCCGGTTCATGGCGCGGTTTCCCACCGCCCAAACGCTGGCCGCGGCGCCGCTCGATGAGGTCCTGCACCTCTGGACGGGCCTTGGGTACTACGCACGGGCGCGCAATCTGCACCGCTGCGCCCAGGTGCTCGTCGAGCAGCATGGCGGGACGTTCCCGCGGGAACTCGAGGCGGTGACGGCGCTCCGGGGGATCGGGCGCTCGACCGCGGGCGCGATCCTGGCGCTCTCCCGCGGCGAGCGGCATCCGATTCTCGACGGGAATGCAAAGCGCGTGCTCGCGCGGGTGTTCGGGATCGACGGGGATCCGAGCTCGGCGGGGGTGCTGAAGACGCTCTGGGCTCGGGCCGATGCGTGCACGCCGAACGCGCGGGCGGCGGCGTATACGCAGGCGATCATGGACCTCGGCGCAACGCTCTGTACGCGCACGCGACCCGCGTGCACGGTATGTCCGATGAACGAGGGGTGCGTCGCGGCGCGCGAAGGGCGCCAGGCGCTGCTGCCCGGCGCGAAACAGTGGCGGCCGCGGAAGGCGCGGGAAGCGGTGCTGCTCATCGCCGAGAGCGGGACGGAGGCGGAGCTTTCCGTGCTCCTCGAGCGGAGGCCGGCGAGCGGCATCTGGGGCGGACTCTGGTCGCCGCCCGAGTTCGAGAGCGAGTCGGACGCGCTCGCGTGGTGCCGGCGCGAGCTTGGGGACCTCGAGTCGAGCGAGGCGCTCGCGCCGATCGATCATGCGTTCACGCACTTCGATTTGCGCTTAAATCCGCTGCGCGTACGGTGTGCGGCCGCGGCGGGGATGGGCGGCAGCCCCAGCGTGCGCGAGGGCGATGGCCGGTTGTGGTATGCGCTCGAGGCGCCGCCCAAGGTTGGGTTGCCGCAGCCGATTCATGAGCTCTTCGCGCGGTTGCGCAATGGCGCGCGCGCTTAGGCTAAACTTCACCCATGGCGCGACGTGTGCAATGTGTGGTGTTGAAGCGCGAGGCCGAGGGCCTCGATTATTTGCCGTATCCGGGCGATCTCGGCCGGCGCATCTACGACAACGTCTCGAAGGAAGGCTGGGCGCAGTGGGTGGCGCACCAGACCATGCTGATCAACGAGAACCGGCTGACGCCGATCGAACCCAAGGCGCGGGCATTCCTGGTGGCGGAGATGGAGAAGTTCTTCTTCGGCCAGGGGTCGGAGAAGCCGAAGGAATTCGTGCCGAAGTAATCCGCCCCCGGAGGCAGTGCGATGCAGGCGCCGGCGCGGGATGCGATGACCGAAGCGACTCGCCGGAGAGAAGAGCAGCGCGCCGCCTGGATATTAGCCGGATTCGTGCTCTCGGAAGGCGTCTGGTGCGTGGTCAATTTCGTGCCCGATCCGGCCGGGTTTCTGGTCTATCTGGGCTTCGCCCCGGGGGGCGACGGAACCCCGCTTGCGTGGATGGCGGCGCTGCTCGTGACGGCGGCCTATACCGCGAAAAGCCTCGAGCTGCCCTCCGTGCGCGAGCATCTATTGCGTCCCTCCTTCCTCAAAGCGCTGGCGATTGTGATGGCGCTCTTCGCGGCCGTTCTCGAGGAGGCGTTCTTTCGCCGCATGTGGATGAACTACCTGGCGCGGCGAGACATCGGGCCCGCGATCCAGATCCTGACATCCGGTCTCCTGTTCGGCATCGCGCATGGCATCTGGGGACTGTTCGGCCGCAGCGTACGGGCCGTCGCCTGGCCCATCGCCATCACCGGTTTGCTCGGGAGCGCGCTCGCGGTGGTGTATGTCCTCGGGGGCCGAAGCCTCGCACCCTGTATCGCGGCGCATTTTCTCTTGGACGTGGCGATCGAGCCGGGTCTCGTGCTCGCCGCGCTAAGGGGGGAGATGGCACGGCAGGGGAGGCGGCCGCAAGCTGCTCTCGATTCATTGTCTACCAGGCCTGGGGAGTAGTGGCAGCATCTCGCTCTTTCGACCGCCCAGAGGCTAGAACGGGCTCGGGATCAATTTCGGATCCGGCTCAAGGCGCCGAAGTCCGCGCGTAATCCCTTGATTCCAAAGCGGTCGTTGACGCGAAGCCCTCGTCCCTGTTTAATACGCGGCTCCCCAAATGGCCAGGTAGCTCAGTTGGTAGAGCAGCGGACTGAAAATCCGCGTGTCGGGGGTTCAATTCCCTCCCTGGCCACCATTAAATCAATGACTTATGCGCGTTTGGCCAAACCCAACTGTGGAATATAAATGCCACTGTGGAATATCCAGGTCCGTTTTTGTTTCATGGCGGTTGTGCGTTGGCGAAGTCCCTAGTCTATCGAGGACAATGACTCGGTGACGAAGACCAAGCGACGACCTCGATGCATTTTGATTGCAGGTCCAAACGGTGCCGGCAAGACGACGTTCGCACGCCGTTATCTGCCCGAAAACGCGGGGGTGGTCCACTTCGTCAATGCCGATCTGATAGCCAGCGGCCTGTCGCCCTTGAAACCGGAAATCGCCGCCATTGCGGCGGCCCGAATGGTATTGGGGGAATTGGATCGTCTTGTGGTTGACCGAACGGATTTTGCCTTCGAGACAACGCTAAGCGGGCTCACCTATGTGCACCGGCTTAAGTCTTGGAAGCGCGCCGGCTACCGCATCGACATCGTGTATCTTAAGCTCAGTTCCTCTCGATTGGCGTTGCGGCGAGTCGCCGCTAGAGTGCGTCAAGGCGGCCACAATGTTCCACAGGCTGACGTTGTTCGCAGATTCGTAAGGGGCTGGGATAACTTTCAGCGCGTCTACCGCTCGTTGGCCGACAGCTGGGCGGTGTATGACAATTCGGGACGCGCGCCGCAACTGTTGGAGAAAAGTTGATGAAGCCGAAAGCGCGAGCGAAACCAACTCGACCGTCGAGCTTTGCCACTGGCGTGGGGCGCGCTTTACGCCGTGCAGCAAAGGACGCGCAGAAAACCGCGCGAATGTACGGCACGCCGATTTACGTTTGGGAAAAGGGCAAGGTCGTCGCGAAAAAGCCATAAGACTTTCTGGACAGGCATCATCGACTCAAGCATCGGCGATGCAATGCTCCAGTCACTGACGCTATTTCATTAACTAGATTTGACCTCACTCGCACTGACCTAGGTGCGATGGCCGCGCGCCGCTCGGCAGGTACCCCAAGGAAAACGTCAACGAGCACTCGCTCGATATCTGCTGCTTGCTGAAGCAGCTTAACATCAGCAAGTCGCGCAGGTACTGACGATCCAGCGCTGCGTCTAGCTTGCCGGCATACACATCGAATTCTCGATTGTCTGAAGCATTTCGATAGTTACCATCTATCGTTGATAATTACAGTTATCGCAAGTGGCGCGCTTTTGATTTCCTTTGATTTTAGGTGTATGAAGGCAAAATGACCCAGTGGCGCTCTGAATTCAGGCCCATGCCGATCGCGCCGCAACCGGTGCTTCATGGCCCGTTGGCGGACTTGCTTGAATGGCAGGCGATGGCGCAGGGCGCTTACTCGGCCAATACGCTGCGCGTGCAGAAGTCGGACGGGGCGATATTCCAGGCGTATTGCGAATCCGTGGGCGAGGCCTTTCTGCCGGCGAATCCCCACACCGCGCGCGAATTTATCGCTGCCCAAGTG
>Ga0187887_10002788_pt1 | contig 13814 bp, 9 predicted proteins | sample June2016WEW_7_10_FD_132977 | JGI IMG/M metagenome (GOLD analysis project Ga0187887, IMG submission 132977) | Peatland microbial communities from SPRUCE experiment site at the Marcell Experimental Forest, Minnesota, USA - June2016WEW_7_10 | ecosystem: Environmental > Terrestrial > Soil > Wetlands...
CCGGCTTGAGCGCAGCCATCGACCGGCATCAACCCGATGTAGTGCTGGCGGCGATCGAAGCGCATCACGACGAGCCACCCGAAGACCTGATCGCACTGGCGGCCCGCGCCGGCGCGCCGGCGATGGTGGTCTTGGCGCCGGATCTGCAGTCCACCTGGACCGGCGAAGCGCTGCGCTCCGGCATACGCGCCGTGTTGCCCGGCGATCTCGGCCCGCGCGAGATTCTGGCGGCGGTGGAGGCGGCCGCCGCAGGATTGGTTGTGCTGCACCCGCAAGATATCCCCGCGCTGGTGACCGAGCGGCCGCTGCCCACGGGGCAGACGCAAACGCTCACCCCGCGCGAGGTTCAGGTGCTGGCGATGCTTGCCGAGGGCCACGGCAACAAGACCATCGCCTGGAAACTGGGCATCTCGGAACATACCGCCAAGTTCCACGTGGCATCCATCTTGAGCAAACTGAATGCGGGCACGCGCACCGAAGCGGTGACGCTGGGCATCCGGCGAGGCTTGATTTTGATTTAATTAATTGGTGGGCTTCCGCGAGGGGCCGCGGCGTGTAATCACTTGGCGGGCCCGTGGTAAATTCAAGGGCGTGAACCGCGAATCGGCTGACCCACAGGTAATAGCCTGCCAGTGTTCGAACTGGGAGGAAATCGCCGAGTCTCTGGAATGGTTTCCGGCCCCTGAAGTCTCTCTTGAGCCGCAGGGCGGAGTAAGCCGCAATCCATGGGTATTTAGGGGACTCGGAAGCTCTCGCTATGAGTTGCAGCCCTCGATTGAGCGCGAATTACACGCCGACAGCATGGGCTGGCATGCACTGGAGCGTCCCCTTTCGGAGGAATTCAAGGCGCGCGCGGGCATGCAGCTCAGCGCGCCCCTCGTTCCGGAGGACGAGCTAAGCTGGCTGGCTCTGATGCAGCATCACGGAGTCCCAACGAGGCTGCTCGACTTCACGTATTCCCCGTTCATCGCTCTTTACTTTGCGGTGCGCGCCTGTCGGGCGCCAAGCTGCCGTTCCGGCAGACAAATCCGCCTCTGGGCCATCCATGAGGAATCGGTGAACGGGCGATTTAAATACGCGGCCCGGAAGGCGCAGGGAAAATCAGATAGGGTGGGCATGTCCCGTGAGAACCAATCCGACGAACGCGACGATTTGATTGGTGGGACTGTGGGCATTAGGCAGGACATAGAGAAGTTCATACCCGCTAGAGGCAAGCTTCAAGATGAGCTGGATCACCGGGGATGTGTTTGCGCGATTTCGCCGCGCGCCTTCAATCCGAGGCTCGCAAGCCAGCAGGGGGTATTCCTGCTGAACCTCGCCCCAGGTCTTACGTTCAACCAGTCACTTGCCACGATGATGAAACCCAACCAAATATTCAGCGGCGGCGGGACTCGGTGGTGTAAGAAGTTCGACATCGCCGTAAAGGCAGTTCCGGAGATTGAGCGCAAGCTCTTTCAGATGAACATCCACGAGCAGTCGCTGTTTCCAGACATGCAGGGCCTAGCAGGCCTCATTAAGCAAAGGCTTCGCCTGCACTGGAACAGGCCGCATAATGCCGGAGCGTGATGAACCTAGCGCGGATCTAGGCACTGACGAGAAGTGCCTTGCTGACGGCTGCCGGCAGCCGTATGGGCGCGAAGTACTCAGACGGATAGAGATAATCCTCGCCGGATTCGTCGATGATGCGCACGTATCCGTCGTGCGCAGCGGACGGGTCTGGAAAGACCAAGTAGACCTTTCGCACCTCCAAATCGTCCGACCCGCCGTTGCGGATACACAATACGAACTTCGATCGCCGTCGCTCGCCTTTCATGCCGTTACCTCAGGAAGCGTTTGATCTTCCAGCCTTTCCGCCCGATGCCGTGGGCTTCGTACCAGTGCAGTTCGGCCGTGCGGATCGCGCCGGTGGCCAATCGAATGGTAGCAAGGCCCTTCATCTTGCGCCAGTTTCGTCCCCCGTATCATTTCCGTAGGAACTTCATTCTCCGCACGCCCCGTCCGCTGGCGATCAGTTCGATCTCCGTAACGGCGCCAACGATTTCGAAGTGCACTCTTTCCCATTCTAACGGGAAGGACGGCTCCAAGTTCGGGCAGCGCGTCCCGCTTCGGACCGGCGGGCCGGCGCTCTGGAATAATAGAAATGAGCATGCTTTCCGGATATTACGCTCTACGCACCACCGCAGCATGGCTGGACCTCTCCGCGCGCGGGCGCATATATGCCACCGGTGACGACCGCGCCCGCCTGCTGCACGCCATGACCACCAACCATGTGCAGCAGCTTACGCCGGGCACCGGATGCTACGCCTTTTTCCTGAACGCCCAGGGGCACATCCAGGCCGATGTCAACCTGCTCTGTCTCGAAGACCGGTTCCTGCTGGATACCGAACCTGAGACGCGCGAGCGCGTCTTCCGTCACTTGGACAAATACATCATCGCCGACGATGTCGCGCTCGAAGATGTCACAGAGTCGATGGCCTCGGTGGCGGTGGAAGGCCCGCAGACCGCCGCCGTGCTCGCGGCCGTTGGCGCGCCCGTACCGGATGCCGAATACGCGCACGCGCAGTGGAACGGAGCGATCATCCAGCGTGTGAGCGAGACAGGCGCGCCGGGCTTCCGCATCTTCGTGCCGGTGGAAGCGAAGGCCGATTGGATCGCGCGGCTGGAGTCCGCAGGCGCGGTCTACGCGACGCCCGATGAAGCGCGCACCGTGCGCCTGGAGCAAGGCAAGCCGCGCTACGGCGAAGATATCTTCGACACGACGCTGCCGCAGGAGACCCGCCAACTGCACGCCGTCCACTTCACCAAGGGCTGCTATCTCGGGCAGGAGATTGTGGAGCGTATCCGCTCGCGCGGACACGTCAACCGGTTGCTGGTGAAGTTGGAGGTGGAGGGCGAATCCCCATTGGCCCGGGGGACCAAGGTGACCGCCGGCGCAGCCGAAGCCGGGGAGGTCACCTCGTCCGCGTTCTCGCCGGGATTGGGGAGGGTGGTCGCGCTGGCCTACGTGCGCGCGCAGTATGCGAGCGAAGCCACGGCGCTCGACGCGGGTGGCCGGCCGGCTACTGTCGGGACGCCCGCGAGTTAGTATATCGTTTCATTAAAACGTGGCCACATCACCCGGAGGTGAGCGCCTCGAATTCCTTCCACCGGTGAACGACCGGATCGGCATTGATTTCCTCGATGCCCTTCAGAATGCGGTCGCGCAGTTCCTCCCAGGAGTTCACCCGGATGCGCCGAAGAAAGGTGCGCGCCATCTTTCCGAAGAGTGTTTCGACGATGTTCAGCCAAGATCCGTGTGCCGGCGTTAATACGTATTTGAATCGGTTGGGTTTGGTCGCCAAGAACGTCCGCGTCTCTTGCGAAATATGCGCCGAGTGATTGTCCAGGATCAGGCGGATCGTGCAGGCAGTCGGATAGTAGTTGTCCAGATCCTTGAGCAACGCGATGAACTCTCGACTGCGGTGGCGTCGCTCGACCCGTCCGATCACGTGGCCATGATGCAGGTCCAACGCCGCCAGAATTGAGCCGGTGCCCAAGCGCTGATATTCGTGGTCGCGCGCCACTGTCGCGTATTGGCCGGGTACCGGCGGCAGGTCTGGTGCGGTGTTGGCGATGGTCTGCAAACCCGGCTTTTCATCTACCGATACCGGTATGATTATAGGGGCCAGACCGCTAGGGCTCTGATTTTGCAGGGCCACCTCACGATACACCAGCAGGATCTCGCGCATCTTGGCCTCAAAGTCCGGATCCCGTGGCTCCAGATAATACTTGACCTTCTCCGGATGTAGCGGTTGCCCCGCCAAAATCCGCTGCACGGTGGCTTTCGCCGCTCTGCGCAACGAGGGATGCCCAGCGTCCACCGCATGTTCTCGGACGTGTTTCGCCAAGGCCTTCCGCGTCCATAGCTCGGCGGCGTAGCCCAAGTCCTTCGGTTTCGAGCAGGCCAGATGCACCACCCAGGCCTTGCCTTCCTCGCTGATCACGGGCGCTTTTGGCCGGTGGTAGGTATCCTGCAACGCCGCTGCCAGGCCCATCTCCAAGGCCTTTCCAATCCATTTGCCGACGCTCTTGCGCGTCATCTTCACAGCCCGCGCAACCTCGGCAATGCTGTCTCCCGAGTGGTAGCGCCACAGGATGCGTGCCCGCTGCACCTCCCGCCATCGTGCCGTTCGCGACTCACGCAACTGCTGGATCTGCTCCTGCTCTTCCGGTGTTAGTTAGTCGCCCGAAAAGGCGGCTGCGGCCAAGATTGGCGCCAAGATTGGCCGCCCCACATCAGCCCCGCATTTGTCGCGAGACTCAACGCCCGGCCCACCACAAGCGCATGCCCAGCTCATGATCCATGCGCTCGGGGAAGCCTTCCGGCCGCTCCGGATGATGGAATGGGTCGTCATATTCGTTATGGGACAGGATCTTTCCGTCCTTCGATTCCAGGTTCAGCACCACGCGATAAGTTTGGCTCGGCGCGGCGGCAAAGTTGAGATCGGCCACTCGGACGTGAGAATCGGGACCTAGCGGAATGGCGCTGGTTCCCTCGGTTACCAATTCCCCACTTGGCAGCGTGACGCGCCAAGCGGCGATCACTTCGCCCAGATCCGTGCTGGTGTCGTTGACCGCGTGAATGGCGACGGGCGCGTCCCGATACTCCATGAAGATGCCCAGCGGCTGGTTGCTTTCGAGCATGGCGCGGAGACCGCCTCCCAGCCCTTCCACTTTGGGCGCGCCCCAATAGTCGTAAATGCCGTAGAAACTCTGCGGGCAGAAATCGATGAACATGAACTGGAAGTAACCGGCGTTGGGCGCGTACTTCTGCATGCGGTAATGCTCGACGTAATACTTCAGAAGGCGGTATTGGTAGTCGTCGAGCTCGGCAACCCTGGGGAGCACATCCTTCAACCGTTCGGCAAGCTGCGGCACGAGTCTCAAGCGCCCGGCTGCGGGCGGCGCATCCACCCCGAACTCGGTAGCCAGCTTCTCCGAGGTCCCGTAAATGTCGGTATACTTGCCGCCTCCCAGCGAGCCGCGGTAATCGTGGCCATCGCCGCTTTCCAGATCGTCCCTCGCGGAGGAGTTCCTGATGGTGGGACGGGTGGGGTCCAGGGCTTTGGCGGCAGCCACCAATTGCGGCCCGGGGCGAACCGTGGCGGCCCGCCCTCCGGCTTCGTTCATCGCGATCCAGGCCACGATGCTGGGGTGATTGCGCAACTGGCGAATGGTCGATTCGAACAGACGAACCGCGCGCGCGGTGAAGTCCGCATCCTCGGGGAACACCCAGTTGAGGTCGAAGTCCTGCAGCACCAGCATGCCCATGCGGTCGCAGATTTCGTAAAATTCCGAGTTCTCGGTGTGAACGTGAATGCGAAAAGCGTTGAACCCGGCGCGGACGGCCGCGGCCACGTCGCGCTCATAGCGCGCGCGATCCATGTTGGAAATATAGACGTCCGGCCAATAGGTGGTGCCGCGCAGGTAGATGGGTTTGCCGTTCAGGAAGAAGCGAGTCTCGTTGGCGGTGCGGCTCAACGCGACGGTGCGAATCCCGAAGGTCGCCTGCCGGCGGATCGGAGGCCGGCCGGTGCGCGTCAGCTCCAGATCGACGCGATAGAGCGCTGGCGCGCCGCGGTCCCAGGTGTTCCAAAGGCGCGGCGCGTCGACGCGGAGATGGCGTTCGATGGAGTTCGCGTCGGCTGCCAGATCGACGGGTTGCGAAGATTGCGCCGCCACTTTGCCGTCGGTGAGCGAGACGATGCGAACCGAGACGACAGTGGCTTGCGGTGCGGCATCGTTGCGGATCGGCCAGGTGACGGCCACGGTGGCTGAGGCGGCATCGGGGGACAGCGCGGTGCTCACCCACGGCGGACCGTCTTCCCGGACGCCGTCGTGCAGAATCAGCTTGACCGGGCGCCAGATTCCGACCGGATTGACATCGCGCTGGACAAACGTGTCGGCGTGTTCGTAAGTGCCCTTCACCATGCGGCGGATCACGTTGTAGACCCAATCGGCCTCGCCACCGGGAGAAGTTTCGCGGTCCCAGGGAGACCAGACCTTCACGATCAGGGCGTTAGCGCGGTCGTGGAGCAGCCGATCGCCCACTTCGTATTCGAACGGTTCGGCGTAGCCTTCGTGCGAGCCGAGGGGCTTGCCGTTCAGCCAGACGGTGCAATAGTAGTCGACGCCTGCAAAGCGCAAAGTGGCGGGGCCGGCGCCGGCGGGGGTGGGGAAATCGATGCGATACCACCACGGGGCAGCGTTGAAGGAGCGCAATTCGCGCCCGAAGTAAGGCTGCGCCGCCAGCAGCAGTTGCAGGTGAGCCAGGCGCGGGATGGTCTGCCAGCCGTCGCTCAACGGTTGTCCGACGCGGGCATCGCGGGTATCGGGATTGAACCACTGCACCTTCTCGCCCACGTCATGGACGTCTTGAGTGACACGCCACGGGCCGTCCAGGTTTATTTCCCGGCGCGTTGGGGGATTTTCGGCGTGGGTCAGGCCGGCGAGGGAGAACGCCAGGAGCAGCCCGGCACTTGCGTATTCTCTGGTTTTCATTTTGGCGTCCCGGGGTTTGTTCCGGCTACTGCAAGGTTTGTCACAGTATCGTAGGTTAGCGCAACAAGCGGGGCTTAAGCCCCGCGCGGGCTCAAGCCCGCCTTCCATTTGCGGTCAGTCGGTGTGGATGGTTACTAAGTGCTGGCCTCGGGGAAGGAAGAGGGCGTTTGGACCGGCGGGAGCGGGGGCGGTTTCGGCTCCGTCGATCTCAACTTGCACGGGCTTGCGATTTAGGATGGCACAGGCTCGGGCGGAGCTGCGGTAGGACAACTCGATGGCGTTTGGGCCCACTGACTGGGCGGAGGTCAGCTCTCCGTTGAAGTGAGTGACCTGGAGCGCGGGAGAGGCGGCGCCGGGTTCGACAGAGTGCGTGCCGGCGGGCAGGAACAGCAACGATTCGTTGCGCACCGGCCAGGGTTGATCGTCTACCATCGCAGGTCCGGACCAGCGCAGGGCGACCCCATGCGGCGAGTCGATCATGAGCTTCGGCCCGACGGTCTCGGCGCGGCTCACTACGGCGGCCGCGGCCGGGAGCAGAGACAGGTCCGGCGAGAGGATGGAGTTTTCGAAGTAGAGCGCAACCTGGGCGAAGGCACCCGCCGCGGAGTGCACCACCTCGAACAGCTCCGCGCCGGTCTGCTGCTTGGTGGGGTAGACGTTCTGGTAACGGTCCACGATGTTGAGGTCGATGGCGAGGCGATCCTGGCGCGGGGTGAGCGGGCGATAGCGGCGGGCGATCTCCTCATAACGCTGCGGGGCTTCGTTCCAGACGGTGGCAGGGTCCTCCACCAGGAAGGTGAAGTTGTGGTGTTCGAGGAGCGGGAGAAGCTGGGCGGAATCGGCGCCGATGGCGTCGCGCATGGAAGTATCCAGGCGGTCGTCGACGTGGGTGAGCACGACATCCAGATAGCTGCGCGTGCGGCGGATGGACTCGACTTCGGCAAGCCACTGCTGTTGCATGTCGCGGGCGAGAGCGGCGCGATAGTCGAGGAAGGCGCGCTGGGAGGGCGCGTCTTTGCGGGTTTGGAATAATTCGATGGGGTCGAAGCCGCCGGTGGCGCGGAACTGCGCGCGCACGTTGTCATTCATGGGGGTGAAGCGGGAGGGATTTTGCAGGCCTTCGAGAGACTCGAAGTAAAGCTCGGCCAGGTTGACGCCATCCCAATCGAAGCGCCCGATTAAGGCTTGGATGCCGGCGGCGGCGGCGCGGAAGCAATCGGGGTTGGAGAGGTTCATGAGCTTGCGCCAATCGAGTTGGGCATCCTGGAGGACGCCGGTTTTTTCGCGCCACTGGGGATGATCGTCCCAGAACTTTTCGCTGACATGGGGCAGTTCGATCCAGGCGTAGATCAGGATGCCGTTGGCGTGGCAGGCGGCGATCAGGCGCTTGAGGTAAGCGTCGCGTTCGGCGTCGGGGTCGTAGAAGTGCCAGGCGGCGACATGCAGGGCGGCGATGCCGGCATTGCGCCAGCGCGCGGCGAAGTAGTCGAGGTCGACGCGCAGGCGGTAGGAGGAATCGAAGAAGGCCCAGAGGCGGGTGGAGCGAAAGGGCGGGTCGAGGCCGAGATCTGCGAGCGCGTGCAGCAGGTAGGGGAAGCGCTCGTAGCCGCGCTCGCCGGGAGAGACGGCCAGCCAAAGCACGGCGCCCGTGCCGCGGCGGAATCCGGCCAGCAGGGGCGCGCCGGTCCAGCGTTCTTTGGCGAAGACCTTGGCCTCGGCGGGCACTTCGTAGCGGGGCAACTCGAGGCCCTTTTCCCATACGATGGGCAGCTTGGTGAGATGCACATCTTCCAGGCTGGCGATGCGCACGTTTTCCTTGGTGGCGCGGAAGCCGAACGATTCGGCGGTGGAGGATTCGCCTTCCAGGATGAGGTATGCGCCGGCTTGGACGCGCGCGGGCCATTCGGGGGACCCGGCGGAACCGGCGCGCAGCACGAAGATACGCGCGGAGGCGGCAGGCTGGGGCATAAATCCGACGGACTGAAGCAGGAGCGGCCATCCGCCCTGGTCGTCGGAGAGGATGCTGAAGGTGGGTGGGGGGGCGGCTTGGAGGAGGGGGGGTAGGAGGAGGGCTAGGGCGAGCTTCGCTCGCCGTGGCTGGTGGTTGGTGGTTAGTGGCTGGTGGTTTTGCCCAGAGCTGGTCTGGAGACCCGCTGCAGGCGTGGACGACTGCACCACTAACGAGCGGCCTGGGAGCCGCAAACGGAAGGCCGATTGACAATCGGCCTGCAGGTTGCCAACCTGCCCCACATGGCGGCGAGGCGCTTCAGTAGGTGAAGGCATACCAGAATCCGGCTCGGAGGTCGTTGAAGGTGGGGCCATTGGAATCGCCTCGGACGGTGTAGCTGCCGTGCAGGTAGTTGAGTGTCAGGTAGAGCGAACTGGGCATGGTGGCGAGGCGGAAGCGCAGGCCGGGTCCGGTTTCGAAGAAGTTGGCCCAGGGCTCGCGCTTCTGATCCTGGGTGAGGTTGACGTTCCAGTAGAACTGCGTCTGAAGTGCGCCCAGCGATGGGGTGTAGCCGACGCGATTCTGCGTGTAAAGCAGGAAATCGTTATCGAAGCGGCTGACGAAGATGGCGTCGTCATTGGTTTCGAAGAAGAGGCCGCCGGTTTCGGATTTCAGCATGTGGCCGAAGCCCTTGCTGAAAGAGGCACCGCCGCGGTAGTCCTGGAGTATGTGATGGGTGAGATATCCGACGGCGGCGCCGGCTTCGGCCCAGCCCAGCAGGCCGTGCCAAACGTTGGTGGCCGCGCCAAGGCCCGCAATGAGGGCGCTTTCGGATAGATACTGGGGGGCAATGCCGCTGTTTTCCGGACCGATGGTACCGCGTGTGTCGCCGACGAAACGAAGGCTGACGTAGGGATGAACGGGCGAGTTCAGGTGCAGCTCGGTCTTGATCTGGGCGTAAGAGAATAAGTCGCTCCAACGGGAGGCGTAGAGTGGGAACATCCAGACGGTGGTGCGGAAGGTTTCGAGGGCGGGCCGCAGGTTGTGGTAGGCGGTGTCGGCTTCTCTGGCGATCTTGGGGTCGGAGCTTTTGCGGGCGAGGTCGAACCATCGGATGGCCTGGCGGTCGTTGTGCAGGAGGTTGTAGGTCCAGCCGAGCTTGAGCATGACGGCGAAATCGGCCGGATCGTCTTCCTGGGCAAGCTGCAGGTACTTGAGCGCGTCACGAACGAAGCCGGCTTTGAGGCTGCGCTCGGCCATGACTTTGGCGTCGATGGAAGGAGGGGCGGGCTGGGCCGGGCGCGTGCGCAAGGTCTGGGGCAGGCGCAGGACGGCGCGCACGCGGTTGGCGAGTTCTTCGTCAGCGCCTTTCATGACGCGTTCTAGGAGCGGCATGGCGGCGGTGGTCTCGCCGCGCGCCAGCAACAGGAATCCGAGTTGCGCGGCGGAGAGGTAGTCGGTTTCGGACAGGACGGTGAGCTGGCGGAATTCCTGCTCGGCCTCGGCTTGGCGGTTCATGCGGAGCAGGAGATAGGCGAGCTCACGGCGAAGGTCGAGGTTTTTGGGGTCGAGTTGCAGGGCGCGCTGGAACTCGGAGACGTACGGATAGCGGGTGGGGAGCAACTCGCGGGCGGCCTCGGCGGCGCGCGGCTCGCCTCCGCGGGAGGCGGCCAGGAGGGCGGCATTGGCTTCCTCGGTGCGATTCAGGGACTTGAGGACGCGGCCGAGATCGACCAGGACGGAGCGGCGATCGGGGATCAGGCGCCAGGCTTTTTCATAATGTTGGGCGGCAAGTTCCAGTTCGTCGCGCTGTTCGGCGAGGGTGGCGATCTCGAAGTGGGCGCTGAAATTGTCGGCGCCGAGTTGGATGGCTTGGGTCCAGCGCGCGATGCCCTCGGCCAGGGGGCGGTCGATATTCTGGAAGGCGCGCTCGGCGGTGGCGCGGGATTCGGGGTCGCCTGTGTGGCGAACACGGTCGAAAACGCGGCGGGCCTGGGCCTGCTCCTTAGTTTCGTTACATAGAAATGCGTATTCCAGGGCGACGTGGAAGTCCTTGGGGTCGAGCAGCATGGCTTCGCGGAACTGGTCTCGGGCGGCCGTGTTTTCGCCGATTTTGAGGTAGGTGTAGGCGAGATCCTTGCGCACGGCGGGGCGGGCGGGGGCGGCATCGATGGCCTTCACGAAGAGGGCGATGGCGTCGTCATAGCCGCGGGCGCGCAGGGCTTCATAGGCTTTGTTGAGCGGCTCGTAGGCCGGGTCTTGGGTTTGGGCGGGGGCCAGGGCGGGTGCGAGGAGGAGTATCCATAGCCGCATTGTGGTAAAGAGGTAGTGCCGGCGGGGCGGAAATGTTGCAGGGGGAATTTGGGGGCCGTGGGGGGGGAGGGGCTGGGGCTGCATCCTACTACAATCGAATCGTGAGCAAACGACGGATTCTGGTTACGGGCGGGGCGGGGTATATCGGGTCGCACACGGCGCGGATGCTGCTGCGGCGTGGGTATGAGGTCACGGTGGTGGACGATCTGTCGCGGGGATACCGGCACAATGTGGAGGCGCGCGACTTCCATCAATTGCGCGTGCAGCAGACCGATCGAATGGCCGAGGTGCTGGCGGGGCACGACGCGGTGATCCACTTCGCGGCGTATATCGCGGTGGGAGAATCGATGCGCGCGCCGGAGCTGTACTTCGAAAACAACGTGGGCGGGTCGCTATCGCTGGCGACGGCGATGGTGCGGGCGGGCGTGAAGCACCTGGTGTTCTCGTCGACGGCGGCGGTTTACGGGATCCCGCACGCCTCGCCGATTGTGGAGAGTTTTCCGATTGCGCCGGTGAATCCGTATGGCGAATCGAAGGTGATGGTGGAGAGCATGCTGCGGTGGTTCGATGCGATTCACGGGCTGCGCAGCGTGTGCCTGCGCTACTTCAACGCGTGCGGAGCGGACCCGGAGGGCGGGCTGGGCGAGGAACACGATCCGGAGACGCACCTGATTCCGCTGATGCTGCGGGCAGTGGAGAGCGGGGAGCCGTTCACCGTGTTCGGGGACGATTACGATACACCGGACGGCACTTGCATTCGGGATTATATTCACGTGAACGATTTGGCGGAGGCGCATATTCTGGCGGTGGAGGCACTGGTGGCGGGCGGCGCGTCGGATCAGTTCAACGTGGGCACGGGCGGGGGGCATTCGGTGCTGGAGATGATTCGCAGCGTGGAAGAAGTGACGGGGCGGAAGGCACCGTACGTGGTGGGGGCTCGGCGAGAGGGCGATCCGCCGGCGTTGGTGGCGAATGCGGACAAGCTGCGGAGGGTGTTGGGGTGGAGGCCGGGGTATGCGGGAGTGCGGGAGATTATTGCGACGGCGTGGGGGTTTGAGGCGAACAGAGCTCGCCGGGGCTAGGGGCTGGGGGCTGGGGTTGTGTTTTTGCCGGAAGCGGGGTTATACGATGAAGTGGTTTGCGACGTTTTTCTTTGTTGGCACTATGCTTGCACAATCGTCTTATGACCTGTTGCTTAAGGGCGGCCATGTCATCGACGGCAAGAATAAGATTAGCGCGGTGATGGATGTGGCGATTGCGGGCGGCAGGATTGCGGCCGTCGCCCCGGACATTCCGGCGGCCAATGCCGTCAAGGTGGTGGATGTCTCGGGCCTGTATGTGGTTCCAGGGCTCATCGACATGCATGTGCATGTTTACGCCGGGACTGGACAGCGCGGCGCGTACTGCGGCGACAACAGCGTCTATCCGGACGGCTTCACGTTCCGCTCGGGCGTGACGACGGTAGCGGATGCGGGCAGCTCGGGCTGGCGCAATTTTCCAGATTTCAAAGACCGGGTGATCGACCGGGCGAAGACGCGAGTGCTGGCGTTTCTGAACATCGTGGGAAGCGGCATGGGCGGGGCGGTGGAACAGGATTTGAAGGAGATGGACGCCAAGGCCGCGGGTGAGACGGCCCTGCGCTACAAGGACACCATCGTAGGCATCAAGACGGCGCACTACGCGGGTCCGGAGTGGACGGCGGTGGAGCGCGCGGTGGAAGCGGGGACGCTGGCGAATATCCCGGTGATGGTGGACTTCGGAACGTTCCGGCCGGAGCGCCCATTTCAGGATCTGGTGCTGAAGAAACTGCGCCCCGGCGATATCTACACGCATACGTATCTGGGCTGGGTACCGATGCTGGACGACAGTGGGCGGATTCTGCCGTACCTTTTCGAAGCGCGGCGGCGCGGGGTGATCTTCGATGTGGGACATGGGGGCGGAAGCTTTCTGTTCCGGCAGGCGGTGCCTGCGATGCGGCAGGGGTTCGGGCCGGATTCCATCTCGACCGATTTGCATATCGGCAGCATGAACGCGGGGATGAAGGACATATTGAACGTGATGTCGAAGTTCTTGAACATGGGCATGCCGCTGGAGGAAGCGATCCTGCGATCGACGTGGACGCCGGCGCGCGAGATCAAACACGAGGAGTTGGGGAGTTTGTCGGTGGGGGCGGGGGCGGATGTGGCGGTGCTACGGGTGGAGGAAGGGCATTTCGGCTTTGTGGACACTTATGGGGCGCGTATGAAGGGGACGCGCAAGCTGGAGTGCGAGTTGACGGTTCGCAACGGGCGCGTGGTGTGGGACTTGAACGGGATTACGCGTGAGGATTGGGAGGGGTTGGGGAAGTACCTGGCGCAGGGGGATGCGGGCTGGGACGGGACGCTTGGGGGAGAGGTGAGGAAGAGGAAGTAGGTAGAGGCGGTATTGATGGCGGAGCGGTTGGCGCTAAGCCCTCCAGTCACCAAAGTTGGCAGAATCTTTTCGCCCTATTTTCAGCGCCTTGGAGTAAATGGCCCCAATATCCTACAAGCTCCCGGCTTATCGTGAAGGCGAAAGAGGGAGTTCGGTCCACCTGTTCTCCTGCCAGGACGATCAAACATCCAGCCTACACAATCCTCCCGCTCCCCCGGGGAGCGTTACTGCTTCAATCGCCGGATTCCCTCTTTTCTTTCACCTCCATCTTCCAGGTTGCCCGGTATTCCCGTGTCGGGGAAACCGCGCGGCCGCCTGAGCCGCGGTGAATTCCCGCTCACCCCAGTCCAGGCGCATCCGGCTGCGCATCGCCAAGCTGCCAAGCGGGCACTTGGAGGTCGAGCGAAGGCGCTTCTAGTGTAGTGCGTCGCGCAGATCGACGATTATGTGCACACCGTGGGGCGGGCTATTCAGCCCGCGGACTCGCTCTCTAGCGGGTCCAGCCGCCTGAAATGTAACGGGTCGCAATTTTCCCGCGCATAGCGAGCAGTTTTTCTCAGATTAGTCCCCGCCTCGCTGGACGGGATCGAGAAGCAGTGCC
>Ga0187887_10002791_pt1 | contig 13807 bp, 9 predicted proteins | sample June2016WEW_7_10_FD_132977 | JGI IMG/M metagenome (GOLD analysis project Ga0187887, IMG submission 132977) | Peatland microbial communities from SPRUCE experiment site at the Marcell Experimental Forest, Minnesota, USA - June2016WEW_7_10 | ecosystem: Environmental > Terrestrial > Soil > Wetlands...
GGCTGCGCCCCAGAGCGAGAACAGAAGCAGGTACACATCTTTCAGGGAAATGCCGATGTTCTCCAGAGACCAACGAACCACGAAAGCGCCCGTGATTCCGAGGAGAATGTCGGCCAATGTCCCGAATCCGTCGTCCCCTGCGATCTTGCCACCGGCCCAACCGGCCAGCGCTGCGGCAAGTAACCAAATGGAATAGAACATCCCCAGCCTCGATAAACCATGGCACGTTAGTCGTGGAGAACAACATTAAGCAGCGAGCTATGGATTTGCAGCCCGCCATTGTAGTGAATAAAGCCCAATTTCCTGAACCGGTTCATGAAGAAGCTGACCCGCGAGCGCGTTGTGCCCACCATTTCGGCCAGCGTCTCCTGGCTGATTTTGGGAACTACCGTCTCGGGTTTGCCTTCCTTGCCAAACTGGGCGAGCAGTAGAAGGATTCGAGCCAGCCTCTTTTCGCTCGAATTGAAAAGCTGATCCACCAGATCTTCTTCGTAACGGATGTTCCGCGCCAACAAATAGGCCACGAACAGGTCGGAAAATTCGTGTTCCCGATGAAGCGCTTCCATCATGGCTTTCTTGTCGATTCGCAGAACAACGCAATCCGTCATTGCGGTTGCAGAGCCCATGCGGAGAGCCTGACCTGCCAGCGCACCTTCACCGAAGAACTCACCGTCCCCTAATATGCCAATGGTTGCTTCCTTGCCATCATTGGACACGACCGTGAGTCTTACTTTGCCGGTCTAGATATGAAACACTGCATCCGCGGTATCCCCTTGTGCAAAGATTCCCTGTTTCCTCTGGAAAAGCACAGACTTCCTGCCCTCGCCGATGGTTGCGAGGAATGCATGGGGATCAAAATCGCGTCTTTTCTTAGCCGCCGCACGGGGACCCATTAGTTTGCCCCGCTGCAGTAATATCACATACCAATATTGATGGTCAGTTGGGCATCACACATATGCAGAAGAGTTTTGTTCGTTCGCACGCCCGATTTCGGGCCTCCTTATGAAGTAGCGGAATCGCTTAAGCGTGGGTCACGTTTGGTGCGTCTTGAGGCGGTCAGTATTGCTCAGTATCAGGGTCGTATCCAGCATAGCGTTGGTAGGTCTTCGAGAGGGGGTTCACGATGCCTGACCAGACTTCCTGTCTCGCACCCCATGACGGACGAGTTCATTCCCAGACTAGCGAGCGGACGAATACCAAAGGGAAACAAGTCAGCAACAAAATACTTCTATCGATCTCCGACAGCGACTACAGCACACTTCGTCCTCATCTCGAATACGTCAGCTTGCCCAACCATCTAGTCCTTCACGAGGCGGGCGGAAATCTAGGGTTCGCATATTTCCTGAATCGAGGTTTGATTTCTCTTGTGGTCGTAATGAAAGATGGAAAAACAGCCGAAGCTGGCATAGTTGGAAATGAGGGCTTTACCGGAACACTGGTGGCGGTCGGCCTGAGCAGGGGCCCGCTGCGGGCGGTGGTACAAATCACGGGGGATGGGTTTCGGGTCGAGGCCGGAGCTTTGCAAAACACTTTGGAATCCGCTCCACACCTTCAATTGATATTGAGCCGCTATGCGGTAGTTCGGGGTATGCAGGTTGCACAAACAGCCGCGTGTAATCGGCTACATGATATTGAGCAGCGCCTTGCGCGGTGGTTGCTAATGACTCAGGATAGAGTGGATTCGGGGTCGCTGCTCATCACTCACGATTTTCTCGCAACGATGCTAGGGACAGATAGACCTACCGTGAGCTTGGCAGCTGGTGTTTTGCAGAAGAGGAAGGTCATCGAGTACACCCGTGGCGCAGTGAAGATCGTGAACCGCAAGAAACTGGAAGACTCCGCCTGCGAGTGCTACGGGGTTATCCGACAGTACGATGGCGAGCTTGGCTTGAAATAAGTCTGCCCAGGTGGTGATCGCGTAATAGCAGCCCTGCGCGCGCCCGGCCAGCACCGCCGTCAGCACGGTGACTTTCAGAATGTCCGGCGAGAAGATCTGCAGGGGTGGCCTCGGGAAACGGTACCATGGTGGAATTGTGATCCCACCTCGCAACCGAAAGGGCGGGACTGGTAACCCTCTGCCTGAAAGCCTGAAAATCGGCGTGCCCGAAGAGAAAGGCTGATGTGTTCAGTGGGACACAAGCCCGCCGAGGTAAAAGGCAGAAGCCTCTTAGCTTGGATAGAGGGGAATCCACTTCTGGCTCAACGAGCACGTCCTTGAGATGCTTGTGACGACAGATAAGGCCGTTTAGTGTGCAATGCGCCATTGGTGTTTCAGTAATTGTTCGATGCCAAACATACAGTATTTTCAGGGCACGGTACGCTTGAAGTGACAATTTCGCAGGTGCCGGGGCTCAACATATCCGATGTCCACAACACGCCTATATGTCGAATGTCCAAACTGCCACACACAATACCTCATGAAAAAAGGCGCACTGACCTATAGCAACGGAGCGTACATTGAGAATGTTGCCGGTGTGCCTGAATGGCAAAGGTTGCTTTGTCCCTGCCAACCGGGAAATCCCTATAAGTTCAAATTGAGCGAAACCACGCGGCTAATTGTGTTTTCAAACGGTGAACCTGAGCGCACCCACTTCTTGCGGGAAAAGAATAAGACTCCCACCTCGGGTTCTAGCAAAGCTAAGGAAGGCAGTGAGCAGAACAAAACTACGAAAGGTGATTACTCGGAGTGACCGGGCCCTTGTTTATTTCAGTGGGTGAAGGATGAAGCGTAAACATTTCGTCAAGGCAGAGGAGCATCGACCGGCCCACGATTCGTACAATGGGGGAAGATAACGCCACGGTGGAAAATCAGCCCTCAATGGAAGACATAAAGGCTCTAGCGCGGAGAGAATGGGAGCGACTCAGGGCTGTTCTGGAACTGAAGTGCCACGATTTCATGGTTAAGAAAGATTCGAACCAAATCGAATTTATGGCACCGGGCAAACAGATGAATTTCACTTTTGAATCAGATGCCACACGGCTTGGGAACGAACCCTGCTCCTTGGAGGCGAGAACCACCAGCGATGTAACCCAATACCTTTTCCGCCTGAGCGAAGATAAAGCCACGGGGCATTTCTTCGAGCGTCAACGGCTGATGAATCTTCCCAATCACCTCATCCATGGATTACCCAAGACCACAATTGAAAAGATTGGAGCGGACGCTTTTCGATATCTCTCGCGATAGCTGTTCACCTTCAAATTGTGCGACGGTAGTCCGAAGGTATGCTGGGCTGACCACACTCACCCAACAGCCGACCTGCATTACCGAGTAGCTTGCGAGTACCTGACTTAAGTTCTTCCAGATCCTCTTTATGATGGTTCACCACTTCATCGAAGACGATCTGTGGAACAATAAGGTCTGCTTTCGTTTTGTTCAGAAATTCTCGTAGAAGAACAAACGAAGGTGATCTAAGCCAGTAGTCACCGATGAGCACGTTAGAATCGAGGACGATGAACTTCGGTTTGATGACTTCTGCCATTTTGGGTCCAATCTCTTCGGGAAGATCACATCATTATTATCGCGCCAATCCGCGCCGCGCGCCGGACCTGCTGGCCGAGTCCATCGACATCGGAGCGTGGAACGAAACCTAGTAAGGGTCAGCTCCTATAATAAGGGGTCGCGCGCGGGGTCTTCGCATCGGCCCAGTGAAGGAATCGCCAGGCGTCATGAATCCGTACACCATTAATCCCCCCGAATCGGACGTTGTTTTCGAGGGGCTATGCCTTGAGTTGCTGAAGCGGCATTGGTCGCGTCCGGGCCTTGAGCGCTTCGCAAAGAAGGGCGAGCATCAGTTCGGCGTAGACATCTTCGACACGTTTGGACAGAGCCCCCTATATGCGGCGCAGTGCAAGCTGAAGGAAAAATGGAAGTCCCTCACTGCCGCAAAAATCCGCGTCGAGGTCGAGAAGGCCAAGAAGTTTCCCTCCAAGCTGGACCACTACGCGCTTCTGACGACGGGCAAAATCTCCGGCGCAGCGCAGCTGGAGATACAGAAGATCAACCAGGAGAACAGGGCCTCCGGCCTTTTCACGGTGGAACTCTTCACCTGGGAGAAGATCACCGACCTCATCAGGGAGTACTCGGAGGTCGAGCGCCAGTTCTACGGCGGCCTGCGCTCGGAGGAAGTGGCGACCGTGAACGCCAAGCTGGACTACATTGCCACACTCACGGAGTCGGTCTCGTCAGTTTCCGCGACGAGCGAGATCGACGCTCTGATCGATGAAGCCCGAACGCGGATCACGCCCGGCGAAGCGCAGATCGCCGTCATGCTGCTGAACCGTGTGCAGCGGACGAAGGGCGGCGAGCTCACGGATTGGCACCGGTTCCGAATCCTCACAAACCTCGGCGCTGCCAATCTGATGATGGGCAAGGGCGAGGTGGCGGCCCGCCATTTCCTTGACGCGGCCCCTCTCCGGCCCGACGACGAACTCGCGGTCGCGAACGAGGTGCTCGCATACCATCTCCTCCTTCAGGACAAAGAGACCCGCGACAAAGTTGCTGTCGCAGTCGAACGCTTCCCCAACTCCACGCGCATTCGCTCGCTGTGGATTCAGTCGGCACCGTCAGAGCGGCCATACGGAGAGTTGCTCGACGCGACTCCGGTACACCTACGAAAAGACGCCGAGATTGCGTGCGCCCTCTGCAGGAAAGCAATGGCCGCGGGCGAGCACGAGCAGGGCATCGAACATGCGAAGGACGCGGTGGCCGACAAGCCGAAGTGGGCGCAAACTCACTTGCTTCTCGCGCAGGCGCACTTCGCGAGAGTTGTCGTTGCGGTGAAGCCGCTCAAGGTCGAAGACAGGGATGCGACGCTCGCCACGTCGTTGTCCGTCGCCGACGACGCGATCGTCGCCGCCGAGGCTGAGGGCGTTCCGTACGTAAAGGCGCAGGCACTCGCGCTCAAGGTGGACATTGCACTGATCCAGGGTCGCAAGGAAGATGCAGCGCGTTTTGCGCGTGATTCCTTCGGTGCGGACCCCTCGGATTTGAACGGGCGCTTGGCGATGGCCGAGTCACTTTTCAGCATGGGCAACGTGGACGAGGGAATCCGCGTGCTGGAAGAGGGTCGCGCGCAGTCGAGCTCGGCTGCCAACGTGAGCTTCATGCTTGGGCAAGCGCTGCTGAACCGCGGCACGCCGCAGGATGTGAACCGAGCATTCGTGGTGTTCAGCACCGCGAGCATCGCGAAGTTGCCGTGCGAACTGGTGGACCCGATCACGATCGGAGCGATCAGAGCCCTGGCGCGCGCGGAACGCTTCGCGGAGATTCCGAACTACGTGGCTCGCCCCGAGGTCGCGGAGTCGCCGATGTTGGTCGCCGCGATCAATGCTTTCGTGTCCATCAGACGGGGAGTGCACAAACAGACTGGCCCGCTCCTGGACGAGGCGATCGCGTCGCGCCGACCGACCGATACGCGATCAGCCACGGATTTTCTCGCACGGATTCTGTTGGAGGCGGGACGCCCGTCGGAAGCGTTGCCGCTGCTGCAGGAACTTTTCGATGCGAACACACCAAACTTCGACGGTCGGCTGTTGTTGAACTGTGCCGGACGTCTGGGGAAGGACAAGATCATCCTGGACACATGCCAGGCCCTTCACAATCGGGGCTTCAGGGATTGGGAATTCACAGAGTTCGCGTCACAGTACCTCGAAGACTACGACCACCAGAAAGCCATCAGTAGGTTGCAGGATTTCATCGTCGCGAACCCTGACCATCGCGTCGCCAAGCTGCGTCTGGCGCGCGTTGCGATGCGCTACGGGTTGAGCGACCTTCCTCCGCTCTCGGAGGCAACGCTCCCGCGGCCCGAAGAACTTCCCATGCGGCACGCAGTGGCGGCCGTCCGCGTCCTCCAGTGGCAAGGCCAGAGCGCGCTCGCCGTCGACTACGCGTACCGCGTGCTGCGTACACACACTTCGGAGGTCGAGGCCAACAAGGCTTACGTGTTAAGTCTGATGAGCGGCGCTCGACCTGACGACATCCCCGCAACGATGGACGAGGTCGCGGTCGGCAGTGCGGTCGAATACTCAGAGAAGAGCGACGCGCCTGCTGGATGGTTTGTGATCGAAGATACTGACAAGCCGAGCAACGAGTTCGAGGAGATTGCCGCGTCAGACGAGATCGCCAAGGAATTGTTGGGGAAGAAGGTCGGCGACAGGTTCGTGCTGGCGAAGAGCAGCCTAAATACCCGCGTCGGCAAAATCACACAGATTTTCAGCAAATACGCGCGGCGATTCCAAGCGATCGGGGATCGAATGGAGTTGAAGTTCCCCGATCAGACGATCATCAGGGCCATGCACGTTCCGCCACCTGAGAGATTCACGGTCGCTGACATCCAGCCCATGCTGGACCACATCAAGGCGCAGTCGGAAGCGCACACGCAACTGCGGGACATCTACAAAACCGCAGCGATCACGCTCAGCATGTTCGGCGAGAAATTGGGGCACGGGGCCTGCGACGCCCTTTTCGATCTGGCGACAGACGAGACTGATTTCGTACGATGCGCCTATCCCAACGCCCTGCCGCCTGCGATAGCGAGTCTCGGCACGAAAAGCACGGTGGTTCTCGATCTTGTCGCGCTCACGACGTTGCGACTGCTCGGCATCACGCGCCAAGTGCTGACGAGTGGAGGCTTCCGTTTCGTGGTTTCCGCAGCGACGCGCACGGAACTGCAGGAACTTCACGCCAATGCGCGTTTCGCGAGGCCGCACGGCAAGATGTACTACGAGGGCGGCCAGCACTACATGAGCGAGACGACGGCGGAACAGTCCGAGAGGGAGAAGGCCGCGTTCGAGGAGTGGATGCGGACCGTCGAGAGCAATACGACCGTCGTATCAGTTCCCGAGGTCGCCGCACTCGATCCCGAACGACGTAAGTCATTGGAGAAAATCTTCGGATGGGAGGGACTGGAGGCGGCGTTTGCTGCGCTCGCGCCTGGGAGGATCCTTTGGACCGACGATCTGGTTCTCGCGGAGGTTGCGAGGTCGGAACTTGGGGTCGAGCGGGTCTGGACTCAAGCCGTTGTCGAACATCTCGCGAATCGCGGTCTCATCGACCGAGCGGTCGCGGAAGAAGCCTACGCAAAGCTGATGGGCTTCAATTACCAGGTGACACAGTTCAGGGGAAGCGTGGTCGTCGCGGCCTTGCGCGTTTCTAACGGCTCGGTCGACGCGTTCCCGATGCGCCAGATCATGCAAGTTTTCGCACCTCTGGCCGCGGACACGGCGAATCGGAACACGGCGCTCTTGATGCTCGGCGAGTTCATACTGAAGTTGTCACTTGAACCCTTCCTGCCAGAAACGAAGTGCGTCGTTACAAAGACGCTCCTCGACGCATTTCCAACAGACGCCGCAACGAAGGCGCAACTGGAAGCTCTTCGCGTCCAGTGCGCGCACCTCATGAGGCTGAATCCGGCAGGGCAAGCGGACTTTCTAACGTGCTTCGAGCAGTGGAAACGAGGGAAGCTCACACCGTAAATGGCATACCAGACCGAAATCGAACGGGCACTCAACGAGATCATCTCGCTGCAAGAATGGCTGAAATTTCAGAACCTTGCGGTCATTCTCGCCCAACAGAAGTGGCCGCAGCTTGTAGCATCGGAGCCCAACTGGGATAGAGGGCTCGACGGACACGCGAGCGGATGTTTGGCCTCAGACGGGCAAGGTATTGGCCTTGCCTGCTCGCTAACCGCGACGCTCGGGAAGATTGAAAGCGACGCCACAAAAGTCGTAGCGAACTATCCTGATGTACGTGTCCTCATTTTCGCGACCCCGGAGGCAGTAACCAAACACACCGAGGGGCTGTGGGCTGCTGAGATTCTCGCCAAGTTTGGGTTGCAGCTTGTGGTTGTTCCGCGCGCACAGTTCATTGCCTGGCTGCAGGAACCGACAAACTCCAACATCTGCAAAGAGCAATTTGGGATCGAGCCCGCGATGGCCCCGCGGTTGGCGCCCGACCTGGGGAGGTCGCTAGAAGCTGCGAGTGAAATAGCGGCTAACTGGGATCGCACGTATCGCAGGGTAGATCGGCCCGTGATCAGCCTGAACGCGGTCAAGCTGAATGAAAAAGGCGAGCCAATCGAGGCCGTAACGACCGCGTCGCTAAAGTCCGTTCTGTCCGAGGGGCAACGAATTGTCCTCGAAGCGCCGGCGGGCAGCGGCAAGACTACGACGCTCATCCAACTTGCCCGACACGCTTTGGGTGAGGGACGGTTGGCGTTCCTGGTGGACCTTCCGGAGTGGGTCCGCTCGGGCAAGGACATTTTTTCGTACATTGCAGAGCGACCCCAATTTGCGTCGAGGGATGTGGACGCGACGCTGCTGGCAAAATTGCGCGGCGACCAGCCGCCAATTTTTCTGCTCAACGGATGGAATGAAGTTCCGGTCGCCGGCGCGGAAGCGGCGGACACAGCGCTGCGAGAGCTTGACCGGAGTTTTTTCGCCGCGATTGTTATCGTTGCCACGCGCAAGCATAGCGTCGTCCCGCAACTGCGCGGCTCCTCTCGACTGGAGTTGAATCCTCTTAGGCGCGCCCAGCGCGACGAATATCTCCGTTTGGCGCTGGGAGGATCGGCGCACGACCTTCGGGTCAAGCTCAACAACAGCCGCGTACTGGACTCGATCACGCGCACGCCACTGTTCCTCGCGGAAGTTGTCGATCTCTATCGTGCGGGGAAGGATATCCCGGCAACGAAGATGGGTGTGCTTGGTGCCGTGATGGATGCGATCGAGCATTCCCTGGATCACCGGACCAGTCTGGGACAAGGACCTCTGCGAGGACACGCACGCGAGTATCTCCGCTTGCTTTCGATGGAGATGACGGGCCGCGGCGAAACCGCGATCGTCGAAGCGGACGCACTGGCGGTGATGAGTTCTGTGGGCGCGCGACTACGGGCCGCACATCAGATCGGGGACACACCAGACCCGCGAGAAATACTGGACGAACTCTCCAAGCGCCATGTTCTCGTGCGCGCCGAGGACGGCGAAATTTCGTTTCGGTTCCAGCACCAACAGTTTCAGGAATTCTTCGCAGCGGGCGGGTTAGGTGCGCGATTGGTCGACCTCGTCCGCGCAAACGATTCCAAGGAAGACCGGAAGTTCCTCGTGTCCTACGTGAACGAACCGCGGTGGGGCGAGTCATTGCGGATGCTGGCGGAGGACATCGGAGCATCTTGCGGGAAGAAGGCGATGGCCGGGGTTGGCGCGAAACTTGTGCGCATGGCACTCGAGGTTGATCCGATCTTTGCCGCAGAACTTTCCCGGTGGTGCGGGCCGAGCGTCTGGACCGAAGTTCGGGAGGAGATGGGCGGGCGACTCCGCGCCTGGTATGAGATGCCCGATGGCCGCCACAAGCAATGCGCGTTGGCAGCGATGCTGGAGACAGGTTCAGACGATTTCAAGGACATCGTCGTGCCTTTGCTGACGGACCCGAACGATCAGGTTCGCCTCGCGGTTTATCACAGCCGCGCTGAGCTTCTGCCGTCGAGTCTCGGGCCGCGCTGGGTCGAGATCGTGCAAGGCTGGCCGGAGGACGCTCGCCTCAATTTTCTTCTACAACTGGGTCACGACCCGTGGTCGGCGGACTCCGTCGAACAACTCGCGCTCGCGGATTCGAGTCCACAGATCAAATGGAACGCGGCACGTCAACTGAGTTGGTACGGCTTTACGGAAAAAGTTGAGAAGCTGCTGGGACCACTTGATGACAACGATTTCCGCACGGCGCTGCGTTCATTAGATTCGGACGAAATTCCGCCATCTCTCCGGGAACGTGCGATTACCGTCACCGAAGCGAAGTACGCCGAAACCAACGATGCGTTCGAGCGTCTAAAAACCCTCCGGTTCCTACAAAAACTTGGCGTGAAGCAGACTCCCGAAAGGATGAAGACTGAACTCGACGGGCTCGACAAGAAGCAGTTGGAAGCCGGAAATGTTGGACCAACCAAGTGGGCATTGGATGAACTGCGAGAATCCGATCCGCAGTGGGTGAGTGAATGGCTTGCCCGAAAATTCCTGGAAGGTTCGACGCGGTTTGGAGGATGGAACGAGATGGTCAGCCAGATTCCATCGGGGGAACGCGACCGTCTCTTGGAGCGCTTCACGAACGAATTTCTGGATGCGAACGAGAAACACCGCGTGTTGTCGATTCTCGCCACGACCGCCGATGGAGGAGTTGCCGCGCGCGTATTCGAGAGGGCTTGCGAGATTCGTCGTGAGTTGATGATCGGCCCTAGTCGGGACATGGCAAAGTGGAACTTTTTTCGGCAGCAGCAGGATTTGCTCCAAGCCATCGCTCCGAAGATTATCCTCGATGCGCTATCACCTAAGCTGGAGAGAGACCCGGAAGAAACGGAACTCGGCCTGTTGACAGATGTGCTCGGAAGATTGAGCCCGACGCGCACCGACACGCGAACGGCCCTGCCGGACGAGGCGCGGCGGAAGCTATACGCCTACCTGAAGCGCGCGGTCGAGCGCGCGGCCGACCCACACGGAGTGAGCGCAAGCGGGCGGGCGGATCTCGCCGTTTTACTGGCTCAGGTCGGAGGACCCAGCGACATTCCCGACCTTCGCCGGTTGATCACAGCCGACACGATTCGATACCGCGAAATGCAGGCAGCCCGACGGAAAGGCGACCGCTCTGGTGATAACGTAGGCTACGTGATTCCCTACATGAACGCGGTGATGACGGCTGACCCGGAGCATGGAGACGAGGTTTTGCTGGAAATGCTGAGTGAAGAACAGTACGAGCGGTTCGTGGCGGAAGAGCTCGTTCGGCGAGCGAAGAAAAGCCAAGGGCAACCGACACTTGGAATCAGGCCCCCGGCCTTCGAAAAGGTGTGGGCGGCCCGAGAAGGAAAAGAAACGGAAGAATACGTTGAAGAACGGCGGACCCGCTACGCGCACGCGCTTTGGGCGCTGGTCGAGAAAATTCTCGCGGAACGCGCAGCCGCAACCGATAAACGCCACGCAGAGCATCGCCTCAAGCCGATCGGTACTTCGCTCGCCGCTCTGGACGCGCGTAGGTCGGCGAATTTGATTCTAGAGGTGATGGCCTTTCCTGCTGGTTATGATGCCTACAATCGTGTCGAGTCGTTGCAGAGTCTCATCTTTGCCGGAATCCGCATGACGCTCGCGGAGATGATCAACGTTCTCGGTCCCGCAATCGAGCAAGCGCGTCGTGACCTCGGCAACAGCGACCAGAACCGTTGGTTGCTGGATCGCTGTTTGAGCATCCTGGCATTTGTCGACCCAGAGGAAGGGATCGCGAAGATCAAGGAAATCCTTGCGCAGGTTCGCTTCTTCTACCCGCACGACTCAAGGGGTGTCGTCGCGGCGCTGGGCGCGAGCCGCTGTGGCGACGCGATGGACTTGCTTCTGGAACTAGCGAAACCTGACGGTAGCGCGGTGGCGCAGATCGGCGAGGAGTGGATCAGAGCCGTGGCACAACTGGGCGGAAACCGCTCGAACGAAGTGCTCCTCTCCTTCGTAGACCCCGATCAGAAGCTCTTCACGAAGGAGTTTGTGCCCGACTACCAGCACGGCAACGTGTTCGCAGGTTTGCTCGCGGATCGAGCTGAGCACGACAGCGAGTTCAAGGCGGAGCTTTTTCGCCTTGCGGACGGCGAACTGCCGCCGACCAAGCGGATGCTGCTAGCGAAAACATTTTCGCGTTTTCAGAGAGAAGACGACCTGGTAGTGGGCCTCTGTGTGCTGCGAGATGACACATCCGAGGTTCCCTTTGAGCTGCTCCAGTCAATCGAAAACGCGTTTCTGGAACGACGCCCTTGCGGGACCGACGGGTCTGTCCACACTCTTGCACCACGGGGATCAAACGCCCTCCGAAAACGCCTATTTGAGATGGCGCAAACGGATCCCGTGCGGAAGCGTTCGGCATTCGCGCTGCTCGGTCAGATCGAAGTGTGGCGGCTAGAGCACGGGCGCCCCATGGATGAGCCGCGACACCCCTCGATCGAGTCCGGCGCATATTGGCCGATCTAACCTCGAAACTGGGCTACCACCGGACACGGAACGGACATGGCTCTCGGACTGGGGAGCGTTTTCCACCAAGCCACTTGATTTTGCTGGTTGCGCCACGCTTTTTCCTCTGCTGATTCGGGATCAGTTCGCCAGCGCTTCGGCCGAGCCAAAGGTAGCAAGGTCGGTGCACATGATAAGGAGAGGTGCTATCCGGCGCCGACGAGGGAAAATTTCCAGGTCAGCTGCACAAGACCGGACGCTTCGTGGCAATCCTGCGCACAACTGGCGCACAGCCAACTCCAATGATTCAGATTTCACGTGCGGTCCGACTCATCAGCTGGCTGTTGGAATGTCAGTCTGTCAGTCGCACCATCGAGTATCCCTGTGCCGCGACAGCCCGCGGGGAAAAGGTCTTGCAAGAACCTTGAAGACCGCGGGAATTGCCAACCACCCGCGTGAGGCACGCAAGGTATCCCATTTGGCAGTTGGAAATGTCAACTCTGAGATCGCAGTCAGTTGTTGCCGGCCACCGTTATCCTCCCAGATAACCTCCAAGTGGCCGTCACCAATCTTGATTTCCCACAAGCCCGTTTGAACGAAGCCTTAGCGGCAGCCGCTTTCGCGTGTCCGTGTCGGCAGTGTGCCTCTGAGCGAATAAGGTTGGGTCATAAGGAGCTAACCTATGACCCACCTTCGCAAAATGATGCTCGAAGAACTCGAGCGTCGTAATTACGCTCAGACTACCATCGACTGCTACATCCAGACGATCGAAGATTTTGCGCGTCACTTTCGTCGCCCTCCGGATCAGCTCACTCCGGAGCACATTCGCGAGTACCAAGCGTATCTGTTCCGCGAGAGAAAGCTGGCTGCATCCACCGTGACGCAGCGGCTCGCGGCTCTGCGGTTCTTCTACACGCAGACGATCAGGAAAGCCTGGAGCGTAGCAGATACACCGTACCCGAAGAAGACGCGACCCTTACCCAGCATCTTGAGCCCGGAAGAAGTAGCCCACCTCATCGACTCGTCCCAGACTCGGTTTCATCGCATGGTATTGATGACGCTCTATGGCACGGGAGTACGGCGCGCAGAGTTGGCTCGCTTGCAAATTTCCGATATCGACAGCCGACGCATGGTGATCCACATCCGCCGTGGCAAAGGACGCCAGGACCGCGATGTCATGCTCAGTCCCAGGCTACTCGAAGCCTTGCGCGACTACTGGCGTAGCCTGAAGCGCAAACCCACCCAGTGGTTATTTCCGGGCGGATCCCGGCACACCTCCAATCGTCCCATCACTCCCCGAGCGGTGTGGTATGCGTGCCAACGTGCTGCCCAGCGGGCGGGACTGCAGAACCGGGTTCATCCCCACACGCTGAGACATTGTTTCGCTACGCACTTGCTAGAAAACGGAGCCGACCTGCGCACCATTCAACTGCTCCTTGGACATCACGATCTGAAGGAAACCACGATCTATCTGCATCTCTCGCGACGGCATCTCAACGCCACCGCCAGTCCGCTGGACTCGCTCAAGCTGAAAGATAAGTCACCGCAGAACCCGTAGATGAACCGGCCGCCGCTTGAGGTGGCCGATCTGGTTCGCGTCGCGGGACGCGCCTTCATCGAACGCAGTCGCCGGTGGATCACCTGGCAACACGTCAAAGTGCTGCGAGCCATCGCGCGCTGTCGCACGGCTGCCCTGGGCGGGCATCTCGATGAGTGCATCGACTGTGGCTACCGTCCGGCCATCTCTTACAACAGCTGCCGCAACCGGCACTGCCCGAAGTGTCAAGCCAACACCCGCGAGCGTTGGCTCGAAGCGCGTCGCCAAGAACTTCTCCCC
>Ga0187887_10002794_pt1 | contig 13795 bp, 17 predicted proteins | sample June2016WEW_7_10_FD_132977 | JGI IMG/M metagenome (GOLD analysis project Ga0187887, IMG submission 132977) | Peatland microbial communities from SPRUCE experiment site at the Marcell Experimental Forest, Minnesota, USA - June2016WEW_7_10 | ecosystem: Environmental > Terrestrial > Soil >...
CTCATTTCGATTTCCATGCACGTCAATGCCGCGCCAACCGGCGGACCGCACGGCATGGGTTTGCCCGTTGCGATTTCAGTCGAGACGAGGGGCGATCAGATCGATGGCGAGGTCGCGGGGGTGTACTTCTCCTCTGATTTGGAAGGCATCGCGACGCATGGCGGCGAGCGTACCCACGCGCACTGGGTTTCGCCCGACGGCGCGTCAACCGACCATCTCGATCGCTGGGGGATTCGATCAGGCGCCTTCCTCCTGTTGCCGAAGCCCGCGCTTTAGCGCCATCTGCGGTCCCGACCACAGCCAGCGTCCTAGTGCAACCGCCGCAAGCATGCCGAAGAGTTGCGCGGCGATGAAGGCTGTGACGCCCGCGGGAGCGATGCCCGCGAAAGTGTCCGACAGCGATCGCGCGATCGTTACAGCCGGATTAGCAAACGACGTGGAGGCCGTGAACCAGTAGGCCGAGGTGATGTACAGCCCGACCGCATAGGGCACGGCTGCAGGCGTGCGCGCTATGCAGCCGAGAATCGTCAGCAGCAATCCGAAGGTCGCGACAAATTCCCCGAGCCATTGTCCGAAGCCAGTTCGAGCATGCACGGACACCTGCCATACCGGTAGTTCGAACATCAGATGCGCGATCCAAGCACCCATCACGCCGCCGATTACCTGTGCTGCGATGTAGACCGCCGCATCCAGCCAGGACAGGTCCCGGCGCAGCGCAAAGGCGATGCTGACGGCCGGATTAAAATGCGCGCCGGATAGCGGACCGAAAGTCAGGATCAGAACGGCGAGAATCGCGCCGGTCGGGATGGTGTTGCACAGGAGAGCAAGTGCCTCGTTACCGCCGGAGAGCCGTTGCGCCATGATGCCGGAGCCGACGACGGCCGCGAGCAGAAATGCCGTTCCCAACCATTCGGCAATGGTACGCCGTGCGAGCGAAGCCATTAGTTCGGCGCGGCCAGCTTCGCCGTCGCTCCCTGCATGTGTCCGATTTCCTTGAGCTTCGCCTGCAGGCTGAGCTGATCGAGGCTTCCGAGCGGCAAGGTCGTGAAAGCGCTGATACGCTGGTGCAACATGCGGTAGGCGTCCTTGAATGCCAGCGCGATTTCGGCGGCGTTACCCTTGGCGTCGGCCGGATCTGGAATCCCCCAATGCGCCGTCATCGGATGGCCCGGCCACAGCGGACAAGATTCGCCTGCGGCGTCATCGCAGACGGTAAAAACGAAATCGAACGATGGTGCGCCCGGCCGCGCAAATTCGTTCCACGATTTCGAACGAAAGTCCGAAGTGTCGTAGCCCAGGCCCTGCAACAGCCGGACGGTTTCCGGGTGCACCCGGACCTTCGGCTGGCTGCCGGCGCTGAAGGCGCGGAACTTCCCCGCCCCGACTTTGTTTAGGATCGCCTCCGCCATGACCGAGCGAGCTGAATTGCCGGTACAGAGAAACAAAACATTGAAGGGGCGTTCCGACATGCCTATCCCTCATCGAGCAGTCCAGCGACGCGAGGCGTCACACCGCCGGCAACGGCTGGTATCCGACGCGGTTCATCATCGATTCAAAGTAGTCTCGGACCTTGTGCGGGAAGCGCAGGCCTTTGACGACGGCAGCCGAGCGCAGCAGCGGCAAGACGCGAATATCGTCAAGCGACAATGTGCCGTTGATCGCCGTTGGGCTCTTAATCAATCGGTCGAGCGTTTCGAGTTCGGGCATCAGCGCATCGATCTGCTCGCGGGTTTTGGCGCGCAGCTCAACGAAGTCGCCGAAAGTTTTTCGCTTGCGCACGATATAGTGGTCGCGTGCGGCGATGGTGGAGAATTCCGGCAGGCCGAGGAGCGGATAGCGCGGCATGGTCAAGGGCGCGGTCTTGGCGCTGGTGCGATCGGCCCAGGCGGCGATTTCAGAGCGTTGCGGGCCGGTCAAGACCGGATCGCCGTGGCCATCGATATAGGCGACCATAGCCATGCTCTCCAGCATGGGCTCTCCATCGTCCTTTACAAGAATGGGGAGGACCCGCTTGCCGACGAGCCCGATCATGGTTTCGGAATCGTCTTCCAGAACGACGGTCTCCTGCAAATGCAGGCGCTTAAGCGCAGCCGTCATGCGCACGCGGAAGCAGATCGAGCAGTGCTCGAACAGATAAAGCCTCATGCCAATTGCTCCCTGCGTCGCGCCGGCCGCGGCGCGGGCTTCTCGCGTCCCGCCGGCTTACATTGTTCGGCGCGTCCCTGGCAGCAGTTCTCGGTCAAGAAACCGAGCAGGGCGTTCATGGTGTCGTAGCGCGCCGCGTAGATCATCGAGCGGCCTTCGCGCCGTACGGTGACCAAGCCGGCGACGCGGAGCCGGTCGAAATGAAAGGTGAGCGTGTTCGGCGCGATGTCGAGTTTCTCCGCGACGCGGCCGGCCGGCATCCCTTCCGGGCCGGCTTGGACCAGCAAGCGGAACACATCGAGACGGTTGTCCTGGGCGAGCGCGGCCAAGGCGGCGACCGCATTTAAGGTTTCCATATTTCAACGAATATTGAAATATATCGGACCTGTCAACGGTTGCGCGCCACTGCGGACTCCGGAATTCACCTTAGGGGCAACATCTGAATTTTTGGGCCCCGGCGTGGCAGGTATAAGGACGGCCGCGCTTTACGGGGAAAAGGCCATGCGAAGCAATGTCAAGAGAAGCGAGGACAACGTCTATTACCTGGTGCGTCCTCAAACCCGCGTGCCGGCCGTGTCCCTGGCGCAAAATAAGCGCGCCAGGCAAATCCTCGTGATCGGTTCTTCTATCCTGGCCGGCGCGCTGCTCGGCTTCGGGCTCGCCAATCTGCCGGCTCTATCGGCAGCGATTGCTACGGTCCTGCATCTGCCGATGCACCAGCTCTAGCCCTTACCGCCAGCGGCGGTGCAGCCACAGCCATTGCTCGGGATGCTGGCGGATCCAGCCTTCGATCACCGCCGTGACCGCCTGCATGGTGCCTTTGATGTCGACGCGGCCGGAGGCGTCGCGCGGGGGCTCGACCGGATCGGACACTTCGCCCCAAAAACTGTTGCCGTCCGGATTGCGCACCACGCGCATGCCGTAGATCGGCAGTTCGGTTTGCCGGGCCAGCATCGCGATCAGCGGATTGGCGAGACAGGTCCTGCCGAAGAACGTCACCTCAACGCCTTTGGTGTAGTGCTGGTCGGCGAGCATGCCGACATGAACGCCCGACTGCAGGAGCCGCGCCAGTCTGACCGGAGCGTCTAGTCCGGTCGGGATCAATTGGCCCATCAGCGGTTCGCGCAATTTGATGATGACGTCGCTGACGGCGCCGATATTCGGCCGGCGGAACAGCACGGCGGATTTGGCCCCGATCAGTTTGGCGCCGACGCCCGGCAATTCCCAATTGGCGAGGTGCGCAGCAAAGCCGATGGTCGCCCGGCCGGAGTGCATGATCCAGTCGTAGCGTTCCTTGGATTGCGGCGGATAGGTGATGGCGTCGGGCGTGGGCCTGCCGAAACCTTCGACGGAGAACTCATCGAGATGGGCGAATTCGATGGCGACGCGGCCGAGATTGTCCCAGACGCCGCTTAAGATTGTTTCGAGCTCGGCGTCGGATTTTTCCGGAAACGAGGCGCGCAATTGCTCGCGGCCGATGCGGTGTTCCTTAAACCGCGGGCCGATCTTGCGCATGAAAGCGCCGGCGAAATTCGCCATGCGCTTCCTATCGGTGCGCTTGATCGTGCCGAGGAGCCCGGTGGTGAGCGAGCCCAGCGTCGCATCGACCAATGACTTAAAACGCGCCCCTGCCATCTAAAACATGACGATGATTTTGCCGAACACCTGGCGGCTTTCGAGCCGCGCCAAGCCGCGCTCGAACTCGGCGAGCGGCACTTCGGTGTCGATCACGGGCGTCAGCCCCGCGGCCATCTTGGCGAGGCTTTCGCGGATGTTGCGCAGCGAGCAGCCGAACGAGCCGAAGATGCGGTATTGCTGCAAATAGAGCTGGAACAGATTGAGGTCGATCGACTGGCCTGTGGTCGAGCCGCAGGTGACGAGCCTGCCGCCGCGCTTGAGGCAGAGCAGCGAGCCGTTGAACGTGTCGGGCCCGACATGCTCAAAGGCGACATCGACGCCTTTTTTGCCGGTGAGCTTGCGCACGATGGTCTCGAAGCGTTCGGTGCGGTAATTGATGACGTGATCGGCGCCGAGTGCCTTGGCCTTCTCCGCCTTGGCGTCGTCGCCGACGGTGGTGATGACGGTGGCGCCGATCGCCTTGGCCATTTTGATGGCGCTGGTGCCGATGCCGGAGCCGCCGGCCTGCACCAAAATGGTTTCGCCCGGCTCGAGCTTGGCGTTGTCGAACAGCATGTGCTGCACAGTGCCGAACGCGACCGGCGCGCAGGCGGCGTCGCGGAAGCTGACGCCCTCGGGGATCGGCACCACCAGCCGGGCCGGCATGTTGACGCGGTCGCGGGCGAAGCCGTCGGCATGGAAGCCCATGATGCTGCCGACCTTCTCGCACAGATTATCGCGGCCTTCGCGGCAGGCTCGGCACATGCCGCAGGTCTGCGCGCCATAGGCGACGACACGGTCGCCGGTCTTGAACGACGTCACATCCGCTCCGGTGGCGACGATTTCGCCGGCCGCCTCGACGCCGACGATGAGCGGCAGCTTGCGCTTGGCAAACGCCATGCCACGCCAGCCCCAGACGTCGATATGGTTGAGCCCGATCGCCTTGATGCCGATCTGGACCTCGCCCGCGGCCGGCGCCGGCGGCTCGGCGATATCGATGAGCTCGATCTTGCGCTCGGTGACAAGCGACAGCGCGCGCATGGTCCGCGCCGGCGCGGCGCTCGGCTGCTCGCTCAACGTTGTTGCCGCGGTGCCGGTCACGCCGGCTCCCGCGTCAGCACCAGCGAGACATTCTGGCCGCCGAAGCCGAACGAATTGGAGATGACGCGCGTGACCTTGGCATCGCGCGCCACGTTCGGCACCACGTCGAGCGGAATGCCGGGATCCGGAACGTTGTGGTTGATGGTCGGCGGAATGCGCTGGTTTTCAAGCGTCAAAAGGCTGAACACCGCTTCCACCGCACCGGCCGCGGTCAGCGTATGGCCGATCATCGATTTGTTCGACGACATGGGAATGCCGCGGATGCGTTCGCCGAACACCGTGGACACGCCCAGGCATTCCATCTTGTCGTTCTCGGGCGTCGAGGTGCCGTGGGCGTTGATATAATCGACATCCTGCGGCCCGACACCGGCGTCGGCCAAGGCATTGCGCATGCAGGCGATGACCGGCTTGCCGTCGGGGCTCGAGCGGGTGCGGTGAAACGAATCCGATTTCTCGCCGCAGCCTTCCAGGATGCCGAGCACCGTGGCGCCGCGCGCGATCGCAGAATCGTAATCTTCGAGCACCAGGGCGGCCGCGCCTTCGGCGAGCACGAAGCCGTCGCGGTTCTTGGAGAACGGCTTCGACGCCTGCTCCGGCGGGTCATTCTGGGTCGACAGCGCCGAGAGCAGCGAGAAGCGCACCAACGATTCCGGCGTAATCGAGCCGTCGGCGCCAAGCGCCAGCGCCGCCTTGCACTCGCCGCGTCGGATCGCTTCGACGCCGAGCTGAATCGCGGTCGCTCCCGAAGCGCAAGCGGTGGTCAGCGAGATCGGCGAGCCTTCGGTGCCGAAATGATCGGCCAGATGCTCGCCGATGATGCCGTATTTCAACGTCTCGTAAATGGGCGAGAATTGCGGCTCGTGCGCCACCCGCATGAGATCGGGATAGGCGGCATCCTTATCGGGAGCCGCAACCTCCGCCATCTGGATGCGGTAAGGCCACTCGATTTCAAGCGGCGGCAAAGCGAGAAACAGCGGGCCGGGAAAGCGGCCCTTGCTGCCGATGCCGGACTGCGCGACCGCCTCTTCGCCGGCCAATAGCGCAATGCGTTCGGACAGTTCCGCGGGCGGCATATAGTCCTTGTAGACGTCGTCGACGGTGCCGGCGATCGTGGTGCGCAAACTGTCGAGCGGAAAGCGCGAAATGCGCCTGATGCCGGATTTGCCGGCGGTCAGTTTCGCCCAATTGTCGGCTTTGCCGACGCCGAGCGAGGTGACGATGCCCATGCCGGTGATCGCGATCACCGGACGCCCTGCTGTGTCGCGATGCGCGCCAGCGGTGGGACGTGTCGATGCCATGATGGTCTCCCTCAATCCACCCGTTCGAGCAAAGCGAGCCCTTCGCCGCGCCAATTGCCGACGCTGGTGACGACGACCTGAGAGAGCCCGGGCGTACTTTCGCCGGTATCTCCGGTCCCCGTCGGGGCGAACAGCTTGCCGTGCTCGATCGCCGCACAGCCGATACCCAGATTGGCCATGAACTGGGTATCGACCCCATGACCGATATACGTACCGGTGTTGCGGACGGGAAGACCGATATTCTGAAGAACGTGCCGTTCGGCGGAGGTCGCCGGCTCGAAGCCGGAGGCCCCGGAAATGACTGCGGCGTGCGCCCGGTCGATCTGTGGCGCGATCGCATCCCATTGCCGGCGCAACGAGGTTTCCGTCTCGCCGGGCTGGCGCGGGGTGCGGTCGGACAGCACCGGCGAAATCCGCGCCTTGGGGCGTGCGCCGCGCGCTCTGGCGTGATCCGAACTTTCCAGCATCAGAAAGGCGCCCATGGTGGCAAACGCGATGCCGCCCTCCGGGCCGCGATCCCAGACCGGCGCGAATTTGTTCTTGAGCACTACGCCGCCGAGCTCGAAGGCCAACAGCACGTCCCAGCGGGTGCCGTGATAGGCGCCGCCGACCAGCGTCAATTCGCTCTGTCCGGCAGCAATACGCGCCTGCGCGACGCGGACCGCGTCGACGCCCGCGGGCTCCTCGCCCATGAAGGTGCGCGAGGAACCGACGATGCCGTGCACCAGCGAGATATTGCCGGCGAGAAGATTGGGCAATTGCGCCAGGAACAAAGTCGGACGCAGGTCGCTCATCAGGCGCTCATTGAGAAAGGCGCCCGGCTGGTTGACTTTGCGCACGCCTGCCATGATCGCGGTGTCGACCGCGGTATCGCGTTCGCCGCCGCCGGCGGCGACGATCATGTCGGTGTGGTCGAGCAGTTCGCGATTGCCGGCGATGCCGGCATCGGTCAGCGCCATGCCGGCGGAGTAAACCCCGACCCGCTGCCAGGTCTCCATCTGGCGCTGATCGCTCTTTTTCGGGATCTGCTTGTCATAGCTCATCGGCGGCAGCTGGTGCACGATGTAGGGCGCAAAGCTTTTGTCGTCGTAAGGCGGCGGATCGCCGCGCTCGAGATGGCCCCAATTGGTTTCCAACCCCTCGCCCAGACAGGTTAGAAGACCGACGCCGGTGATCCACACCTCGCGGGGCGCGGTCACTTCGCGAACTCCTTGGCCGGGAAGTTGATGCGCTCGGCCCAATCCCACAGCCCGGCGCGCAGTTCCGGGCTTGGATAAGGAATGATCCGATAAGTGAGCTTGGCGTCGCAGACCGCGGCGCCCTTGCAGGAGGCCTTGGCCTCGCCCATGGCGTAACCGGAACCCTCGTGCACGACCCTGCCTTCGACTTCGAGGACATCGCCGGGAAACACGGCGCTACGGATTTTCGCTTCCTTGACGCTCGCCAACGCCGGCAAGCCGGTGAAGCCCGTCAGCGCGCTCACCAGCCAGCCCGTCGTCTGCGCCATGCATTCGATCAAGAGCACGCCCGGCATCAGCGGATAGCCTGGGAAGTGACCTTCGAAAACGGTACTTTGGAGCGGCACGGTGCAGATCGCGCGCGCCACACGCTCGCCGGCGTCCACCTCGATGAAGCGGTCGACCATTTGAAAATATTCAAGGCGCATCTGCGGCGCCTCAGGCGCCCTTGGCAGCGATCAGTTCGTCGATCCGCTCGCACAGGTTCTTCAGCACAAAATACTGATCGGTCGTGGCCTTGCCGTCGTTGACTTCCTGCGTCCATTGCTCGAGCGGCAGCTTGATGCCGAACGCCTTGTCGATGGCAAAGGCGATGTCGAGGAAATCGAGACTATCGATCTCGAGATCGTTGATGGCGTGGCTCTCCGGCTTGATGTTTTCGCGCGGGATATCGCAAGTTTCCGCAATGATTTCAGCCACTTTATCGAATGTGGTGGACATAGGGCGTGCTCTTTGGTCAGCAGAAGAATTAAGCGCCGGCCCAGTCCGGCGCGAGCAAGCCCGTCACTCGGGCCCCTCAATTGTGAACGCCCCGTATAGCGAAGGATGCCGCCAAGTTCAACGGCGGCAGACCCGCTGGAAGGCAGCGCCAGGACAGCGGTAGGAAGGCCGATTTGGCCTTGCGGACAAGAGCTTGTACCAAGCACCCGCGGCCTGGGCCAGGGCCGATGGCCGGACCGCAGTGTTCGATCGCCCGTTCGATCGACCTGCTTGATCGACCTGGTCATATTACCTAATGAAACCGGCCAAGGGGTCCGCTATGCCGAAGGCGCTCGTGCGCAAGCGTTGTTTCGTGCAGATGACCGGCTACGAGCCGGTCGGACCGGAACGCCAGCACCGCCGTTTCATTCGCGAAATGGCGCGTTTTCACAAAGCCTGGAACCTGCACGGCGAGGTCTCGCCGCCTGCGCTCTCATCCGACGGTGCCGTGGCGCGCTGGACGATTGAGACGTGGGGTCCGAACTGGCGCGTTACCACCGATTTTCACCAATTCCGTTGGGACGACTTCATCACAGCCGACATGGCCGAAAGCGATTGGCGGCGGTTTCCGCTCGGCATTGCCGCCTTGATGGAATTCGTCCTTACCGGCACGTTTATAAAATATTTCATCGTGGCGTGGCGCTACGGCGGCTTTTTTCTTTATCCACTCATCTACATCCTCGGCACGATCTGGTTGTCGATCGCGGCGACACGCTATGCGGTCATGCATGTGGCGGTAAGTTTCGGCGGTCTGCCGTATCCGCTCGTGCTCGCGCCGGTGCTCTGCCTCGCGATCTTCGTCGGCCTGCGCTGGACATTCGGCCGGATGGTGCACATCCGCTATGCGCTCGACGATTGGTATTTCGCGCGCGACCTGATCCATCGCGCCCGGCCGGAAGTGGAGGCGCGGCTCGACCGGCTGGCCCGCGAATTGGTGCGGCTCGCGCGCGACACTGATGCCGATGAGATCATCGTTGACGGCCACAGCCTCGGCGCGCCGCTGTCGTTGACCGTGGTCGACCGCGCGCTCACGCTCGATCCGCAGCTCGGCAATCGCGGTAAGCCGCTGCATCTGGTTTCGAGCGGTTCGTCGCTGCTCAAAGTCGCCTTGCATCCGGCCGCCGCCTGGTTGCGCGAAGCCGTCGGCCGCGTGGCGCGGGCGCCGTCGATTTATTGGGTCGAGTATCAGGCGCTGGTCGATATCATCAATGTTTACAAGGTCGATCCGGTGGTCGCGCTTGGGCTGCCGGCGGCCGGCAAACCGATCGTGCGCATCATCCGCATTCGCATGATGGTGGAAGAGCATACTTATAGGCACTTCCATCTGAATTTCCTGCGCATTCACCGCCAAGCGGTAATGGGCAACGAGCGGCGCTACTTTTATGATTATTACATGCTGTGCTGCGGGCCGATCCCGCTGATCGACCGGGTCGAAGACCCGGACCGTGCGGTAACCGGTTTTGCCGGCGATGGCAGCCTGGCGGACGACGGCGCAGAGCCGGCAGGCTTGCCGGCGCGCGCGACGGAGCCCCAACTCCCGTGACGGCAACGATTTCGAAAATCATCTGGCTGGCGTTCGGCGTCATCTGGGTCATCCTGCGGCAGCAGCCGGGGCGGCGCGCGCGCAAGACGCCGGTGCGGTACTCCGCACGCGGGGTGCGTGAATTCGCGCTCCTCGGCGCTTCACTCAGTGGGCTCGGCATCGTGCCCGCGGTCTACGTGGCAAGCCATTTTCCGCGCTTCGCCGACTACCCCCTGGTCCCGGCGCTGAGCTATCTCGGCATTGCCGTCGATTTGGCCTGTCTTTGGCTGTTCTATCGCACCCATCGCGATCTCGGGCACAATTGGTCTGTCAGCCTCGATTTGCGTGAGCGCCATACCCTCGTCACAACCGGTGTCTACGCCCTCGTGCGGCATCCGATGTATTCGGGCTTCTGGCTCATGGCGCTCGCCCAAGTCCTACTGTTGCCGAATTGGATCGCAGGACCCGCTGGCCTGGTGGGCTTCGGCATCCTGTTTTTCGGGCGGCTGCCGCGGGAAGAGCGGATGATGATCGAGGCCTTTGGCGAAGACTATCGCGCCTATATGCGCCGCACCGCGCGGGTCGTCCCGTGGTTGTTCTAAATCCTGGGTCCGTTGAATCGAGGGCCTACCAAGTCATGAATCCTACCGACTGCATCGCCGCAGTGGCATTTTTGTTACATGTTCCGCCGCGCTTTCCCTCGCAGCCAAATTTAGCGGGATTTTGGCGGTAAAATCTGGCAGTGCGATGGGGATTGCTTAGAATGAGACGGCACCATGGATTGCCCCAGTCTGATGCAAACCGCGAGACGGTCATGAGAAGCTCCTTGCGCTTTACCGCGATCGGGGTGCTTGCTGCGGCGTTGATATTCGCGCTTGGCGCGAGCCCCGGCATGGCGCAGCCGCGCGCGCATGTTTACCTGCTGCGCGGCTTGATGAACATTTTTTCGCTTGGAATGGATACGCTCGCCGGGGAACTCAACAAGCGCGGCGTCTATGCGACGGTGGATAACCACTCCGGCTGGCAGGGGCTCGCCGACGGGGCCGCCGCCAGATACAAGTCTGGCAGCGAAGGGCCGATCATCCTCATCGGTCATTCGCTGGGTGCCGACGCCGTCATGGAGATGGCCAATTATCTGGGCCAGAAGGGCGTGCCGGTGGCGCTTGTCGTGCCGTTCGATGGCACGCAATCGTTCTATGCAACGTCCAACGTTGCCCGCGTGCTCAACCTGACCCAGCGCGATTACGCCTACATGCGGCGCGGGCCGGGCTTTCATGGCACACTCGTCAATGTCGATCTCAGCGGCGATCCGCAAATCGACCATCTGACCATCGACAAGTCGCCGAAGCTGCATGCGCGGGTGATCAGCGAAGTTCTCGCCGTTATCGGCTCGCATCGCGGCACCGAGCCGGGCGGTCCTGACTCCACGCGCGCCAGTGCGTCCCCGGCGAATGGCGCGGAAGTCGGCGCTAAGGCCGGTGACCAAGCCAAATCCGCCGCAACCAAGTCGGGCGAAGCGGCGTCAGCGCCGGCTCCAGCCCCGATCAAGACTGGCGACAGTGCCGCGACCGCGACGCCGGTAAAACCGGCGGCGGACGGCGGTACGCCCGTCATCGCGCTTCCCGAGCACGGCACAGCCCACGCCAGCTCGAACGCGGCGGTGCCGCACCAATCCGCGGCCACCGCACAGCCTTGAGACTCCTCCGGGGGCGCTTATTTCCGGTGCAGCGCAGACGCCTCGATCGGCGCGCAATTGGAGCGCCCTTGCATCATGCAATCCTGGTCTTTTTGCATCTCGGCGATGGTATCGGCGATCCAGACGCCGGCCCCGACCAAAAACGTGACGATGACGACCGCGATGGTGTTCATCAGCATGCGCTTGCGGTAATCGACGGGTTCCTCTCGCTCCCGTTCGTAGTGCGAGAGTTCGTCGGCCGGCTCGATTTCGGCTGGCCGTGCCGCAGGCTCCGGAAATGGCCGGATGACGGCTCGGCGATTCGGGAAATGCAGCACTTGCCCGAACTCGTCGGCTCCCTGCGCATCTGATCGCTTTGGCAGCACTTGCATGACTCTAGAATACCCCGCGGCGGCAAAATCTCTAAGCGGCGAATATAGGCTCTCGCCAACGATAATGCCCGGCCGGGGGGTGTCGGAGGGGTATTTTCCTGCCACGATCTTGCGCAACAAGGGCAAAGCCGCAGCCGCTTCGGCACATTGTCCATATGGAGCAACACCATGAAATTCCTCGCCTGGCAGTCAATGCGCAACGGCCTCGCCGCAGCGAGCGCGGCGCTCGTCTCGCCGTTGATCCTGGCGCAGTTCGCGGCGTCTCCCGCGCAAGCTGCCGATTACGACGCAGGCTCGATCCATATTTCGCAGCCTTGGGCGCGCGCAACGCCGAAGGGCGCGTCCTCGGGCGCCGGCTATATGACCATTACCAACAAGGGCACGACACCGGATCGGGTCAGTTGCGTGTCGAGCGACGCCAGCGCGCAATGCCAGATCCACAGCATGACCATGGAAGACGGCGTGATGAAAATGCGCCCGGTGGAGGGCGGCCTCGAAATCAAGCCGGGCGAGACGGTGACGCTGAAGCCGGGCGGCTATCACATCATGCTGGTCGATCTCAAACACGGCTTGGAGCCGGGCCAGACCGTCAAGGCGACGCTGAAATTCGACAATGCCGGCACGCTCGATGTCGAATATCCGATTGCGGCGATCGGCGCGCCGGCGCCCGGCAGCGCGGCGGGCGGCGGCATGATGATGGGCGATCACCCTGGCGGTGCGATGCAGGGTCCGAGCGGCGGCATGATGCAGATGGATAAGAAGTAAGACGATTCGCTATTGCGAGGAGCGAAGCGACGAAGCAATCCAGCCCCTGTGCCGTTGGCTGGATCGCTTCGCTTCGCTCGCGATGACGCAAAGATTTACTTGGGCTCAGGGAATGCCGGCTTCATGCCTTCGGGCAGCGGCGCGCGAAAGGTGTTGAGCGTCATCGACACCATCGCGTAGTAGCCGAGGATGCCGACGAGTTCCACGGTCCCGGCGTCGCCGAGCAGTTTCTTCACGCGATTGTACGTCGGCGTCGAAACGCGGCGCTTGGCATAGAGCTCTTTGACGAAAGCGTAGATCGCCATCTCATCCTTCGGCGCCGATTTCGGCGGCCGGCCGGCTTGGATGGCGCGAATGGTTTCCTGTTTCACGCCTTGCTTCTCGGCGATGACGGCGTGCGCGGCCCACTCATACTGCGCCTTCCAGAACTGGGCGGTGCAAAGAATGGCAAGCTCCGAAAGCCGCGGCGGGACGCTGGTTTTGAAACGCACGTGTCCGCCCAATGTCTGGGCGAGTTCGCCGAACGCCGGCGAATGCAGATAGATCGCGAATGGGCCGGAGAGCTTGAACACCCCGCGCGGGCCGGATTTGATGGAGTCCGCAAGCGACCGCTGTTCGGCGGTGAAGGACTCCGGGGACAATTTTGGCAGGCGGGGCGATTGCATATCGCGCATGTTTTCCTCGCAAATATCGGGCAAACGAAATGGCCCATGTTATTGTTGTATCGTAAGGGACGCTGTGGCGGGAAGGAAGCGAAAGCGCCGCAAGCGATAAATGGCTTTGGTGCGGCTGTCGAGCGGTCGGGGACTGGCGGCGATGGCCGGGCCGTCACGGCTTGGGCACTTATTTTAGGAGCAACGCATGGCGGTTACTGTGAAAGCGCTGTTCTTCGATGTCTTCGGCACGCTCACCGATTTTCGCAGCTCGATCGCGCGCGAAGCCGAAGCGATGCTCAAGCCGCTTGGCTATGCGCTCGACTGGCCGGCCTTCGCCGACGCCTGGCGCGGCGAATATCAGGGCGGTTTGGAAGAGGTGCGCTCGGGTCGCATGGCCTATTGCAAGCTCGACGTGCTGCACCTGCGCAATCTGGAAATCACGCTCAAGCGCTTTGACGTCGGCGCGCTCGGCGAAGAGCAATTGCACGAACTCAATCTCGCCTGGCACCGGCTCGATGCCTGGCCCGATGTTCCGCCGGGCCTCGCCCGGCTCAAACGCAAATATCTCCTGTCGCCGCTCTCGAATGGCAATATTTCGCTGATGGTCGATATCGCGCGGCGGAACAG
>Ga0187887_10002796_pt1 | contig 13791 bp, 10 predicted proteins | sample June2016WEW_7_10_FD_132977 | JGI IMG/M metagenome (GOLD analysis project Ga0187887, IMG submission 132977) | Peatland microbial communities from SPRUCE experiment site at the Marcell Experimental Forest, Minnesota, USA - June2016WEW_7_10 | ecosystem: Environmental > Terrestrial > Soil >...
CACGGGCGCAACGGTGGACAAAGTCGAAAAATGGGGCAAGCGCCGCCTGGCATACAAGGTGGACAAGTACCGCGAGGGCACGTACGTGCTGCTCGAATTCACCGCCGAGGCGGACACCGTGAAGGAACTCGAGCGCCGGCTGCGCGTCTCGGACATGGTGATCAAGTTTCTGACTGTGCGCATCGATAAGACGCGCAAGCGGCTGGACAAGCGGAAGAAGCAGCGAGATAAGCGGGCCGCCAAGCGGGCCGCCAACGCGCCGCCGCAACCCGCCGCCGCTCCCGGCGCACCCCAGAGCGCGGCTCACGCCGGAGAGGCGCCGGCGATGCCCGGCCAGCCGAAGGAGAATTAGCCATGGCGGAATTCAAAGGAAGACCCGGCAGCGCCGGACAGCGGCCCACCGGCGGCGACAAAGCCGTCGTTTCTGGGAAGAAACAGTACTTCCGGCGCAAGAAGATCTGCCGTTTCTGCGTCGAGAAGATGGACGACATCAATTACAAGGACGTCAAGACGCTGCACGCGTTTGTCGCGGAGCGCGGCAAGATCGTCCCGCGCCGCATCTCGGGCGTGTGCGCGCCGCACCAGCGGCGGCTCACCGACGCCATCAAGAAGGCGCGCAACATTGCGCTGCTGCCGTTCGCGGCGGCGAACTAGGGTCAGGAGGAAACTCGCATGGAAGTCATATTGAGAGAAGATGTGGAGAAGCTGGGCAACCGCGGCGATATGGTCCGCGTGGCGCCGGGTTATGCCCGCAATTTCCTGCTGCCCAAACGCCTCGCCGTGGCCGCCACGGACGCTAACCGCAAGATCGTCGAACAGGAGCGGCAGGCGCACCTGCGGAAGGAAGCCCACCTGAAGGGCGAGGCTGAGGACCTGTCCAAACTTCTGACCGGCGTCACCGTCACCATCGCGCAGAAGGCCGGCGAACAGGACCAGTTATTCGGATCGGTCACAGCCAAAGACGTGGCCGACGCACTGGCCGCCAAGAATTTCACCATCGATCGCCGCAAGATCCAGCTCGACGAGCCGATCAAGCAACTCGGCGAGTTCAAGGTCCCAGTGAAGCTCCACAAAGACGTCATCGCCGAAGTTACGGTGGTGGTGGCGAAAGAAGAGTAGGTCCTTCACCGGCAGACTCGGTTCTATCGAAGGGGCCGCCGCCTTTCCATCGAAAGCACCGCTCCCCATGGTCGCGGCTCCGGCGGGGGCGCGACGATCAGGCGGCCCGGATCTATGCAGAAAAGCCGAGCCGCCGCCGGATCTATCGTAAGTCAAAATCGGCTCCCTTTCTTCCACCAGCGCGCATAAGTCACATGCGCTGCTCCTATCGGCGCCTTGCTGCGCTCGTCTCCCGATCCACGCGAACGGTGGGTAGTGCCGGCTCAGTCACAGGCTGACGCAATTTCCGTAATCCTCAGATAACAGAATGGTTGCCAGAGAGATTGCGGGGTGAGCGGCACGCTGCAGATGTGTGCGCGATGAATAATGTGGGTGAGAGGGGCGTGTTTCTCGCGCCCTGACCAAGGCCCTGGCTTCGGGCAGTTACCGTCCACCGCGAAAATCAACCGGTCGCAGCAGATTGACTGCTAGTGGACGCGAGTGCAGCCATGCCAGGGCGAGGAGAACAGATGCCGAGAATGCTTTGGGTGGTCCTAGTGGTTTGGATTGCCGCAGGCCAAACACAGATAGACCTGACCACGCAAGTCAAGAACGTGCCGATTAAAGCCGGGGCCAGCCTGCCAGGCACTTGCACGGTTGGGCAGCTCTTCTTTCTGTCCAGTGCGCCGACAGGAGCCAACCTGTATGGCTGCACGGCCGTGAACATGTGGTCTGCACAGGGCGGCCAGGGCGGAGCGAGTTCCATGATGCAGGGCACGCTCGCCAGCATGCCCACAACCTGCACTGTGGGCCAGACCTACTTCGCGACCGATGCGTCCGCCGGAGCGAATCTGTATGGCTGCTCGGCGGCCAACACGTGGACGTCGGAAGGCGGGAGCCAGACAGTGGACAGCAACGGGGTGACGGTTGGATCGCGCCCGATAACCAACTTTCTGACGGGCGTGGGCCTGCTATCGGTAATCACCGATACGGGCACAGAAATCAATATCCAGTCGGCCCTGGATACGGCCGTCGTGGCTACTCTGCCGGGCGAGCAAACGGGTTCCAGCCTGTTGTGTGGCCCCACCAGTGGCACGACGAATACCTACGGATGCTCGATGACCCCGACGGCGACGGCCTACACGGTGGGTATGGTGCTGCATTGGGTACCCGATGTGAACGGAGCGGGGGGAGCCACGACCCTGAACGTGGATTCCTTGGGAGCGAAGAGTGTCAAGCAGGCAGACGGCGCGACCGATCCATCGGCAACGGACATCGTGGCCGGCAGCATGCGCGAGGTCTGGTATGATGGCATTAATTTCCGGTTCCTCGGAACGGGATCGGGACCGGTGCAGAGCGTGTTTGGACGAACAGGCGCAGTGACGGCTGCGAGCGGGGATTACACCGCGTCCCAGGTTACTAACGCGGCGGCGACGAACTCGAGCAACACGTTCACGGCGGGCACACAGGACTTTTCCGGAGCGGCGCACACCAGACCGACGATCGTGGCTAGCTCATCCGGCGGCCTACCGGCGAGCTGTGCAGTGGGCGAGCTGGCATTCGTCAGCGGCGCGACGGCCGGGCAGCAGATCTACGAGTGCTCGGCGACAAACACATGGACGCAACAGAGTGGCGGCGGGACCGCGAACGGGGCGGGTGCGGCTCCCGTGTTCAGCACCTATGCGAACCGTCCGGCCTGCAACGGCGCCGCGACGGGGATGCGGTTTTTCGCCAAGGAGCTTTCGAACAAAGAATGGCAGTGTGACGGAACAACATGGCAGCCCATCGCGTTCGGGATGCAGGTGGTCGAGCCGACGACGCCTGGGTGGTCAACGATGGTCGGCGCTGGCCCCGATACTCCGACCATCTCCAGCGTCGCTGGCGCCGTGCAATTGTCGGCGAGCCGAACCACGGGCAGTGGGTATTACTTTCAGGGAATGATATCCCCGTTGTCGATGACAACTCCTTACACCATAGAGATCGCCTTCACCCTCGACGAATTGTCCACTGGGCAATACTCAGCGTGCCAGTTCGGAGTGGCGAATGGGAATAGCTCCTCCTCCCTCTTTTTCGGTATGGGATGGAGCTTCAGCAACGGCGTCATATGGGCGCCGACTCTTGGCATACTCTCTTCGCAATTCAATAATATCGGCGGGGGGACGCGCGTTTCTCTTCCCGGTCTAATCATCCAACCTGTGACTCGCGTCGAGATGGTGGATGACGGCAGCAATAGGGGCTGGTATTACAACTCTGGCGCCGGCTACAAGCTTCTGTATTCCGAGAGCGACACCGCCGATATTTCGTCGCCGAACTACTGGGGCATCGGCTGTACACTGTTTAGCGCCGGCGACCAGTTCCAATTGACCCTATATCATGCGAGCGTGCATCACTAACATGAGAACACTTCTACTATTAAGTCTAGGTTCGCTGTGTTTCGCCGGGCAGGGGATCATCCTCGGTTCCGGGCAATACGTTTACAACAACTCGATTCCAGCGCTGTCTCGCGGAACGCCGTATCGGCTTGAAGAATCGCTACAAAACCTATCTTGCGGGTACCATGTGTTCAGTCCGGCCATCGTCAATGCCAACATATATGTGGAGTGCATTAATAGCACGAACCAATCCCTGATGGTTTGTCCCGGCGACAACAGCGGCGGCTGCTTCGGGATACCAACATACGGCCTGCCGGGAGGCTTTGTAACGTTTCGCCTTCAGCACGTCCCTGCATCCCTAACCGATGTATGTCAGGCGTGGGACGTAAACGGAAATCAAATCACCAGCGGAACGTTGTCTTACACTCAGGAATTCGCATACTCGAACGGCGTGACTGTCGGTGACGTTGGCGGCGCAGGGTATGTCGTCAATTATGCGCGCATTTACTCGGCGACGGTGGGAACCAGTTCCCGACCGCCTGTGACCGCCGACACGACGGAGGGTCTGGTCTTCGAATGGAAGTTCGACGGCAGCCTGAGCGATGCCGGACCAGGCGGATACACCGGGATTTTAACCACTGGAAGCGCGAGCTACGTCGCCACACTGGGACAGTCTCTGGTAGTTCCATTGGTGGCGAATGCGGCCGTGAGTGTGCCATGGTCAATTGCCGGTTATCAGCCGAGTATGCGTGCAGGGCAACCAGCAGACCTTTCGTGCGCCAGCAGTTATTCACAGTCGGACAATCCGAATGTTTCGTGCTTTTGGCAAGTGTTGCTTCAGCCGGGACAGACCGCCCCGTTTTGGAGCGACCAGAGGTCGCAGACGCCTACCCTGAGCGGGCTCGTTTTTGGCGACTACGCGGTGGAGTTGACGGTTGCGGATGAGGCGGGCGACACGGCATCATCCGTTACACACATAGGCGCGGTTGCCACGGACGACAATGGGGTGGTTGTAAACGCCAATCCCGCGGCCGATGCCATACTCGGCCCGATGATTGCATTTGGGCAGAACCCTTGGGGGCTGGCGGACTACTGGCATCTCGCGGGCAGCATCCAGAGGGAGGCCCAGTACATTTCGGTCGGTCTGTCACCAACGTGGCCTTACGCGACCTGGGAAGTGATGCAACCGGGAACCGTTAGCTATAGTTTTATGGGCGTCGGCATGATGCCCCCGTATGAGGGCGGGCCCCAGACTACGTTGACCGCCGCATGTGCAATCAACGCCACTTCCTGCACCGTCGCTAACGCGGCGCTGCTACAATTGACTACGCTGCCGGCGAGGATCTACATTTCCAGCGCGTCGAGCAATCATAGTGCGTTTGAGGAGATTCGCGTTTGCGGGGTATCGGGGACCTCGCCGGCTACACTGACGTTCTGCTATGACGGGCGAGGTTATGCGGATCCGGCGAATGGTACGCGCCTGGCGGCGCAAGACTGGAATGCGGGGGACGTTGTAGGCAATGACCCAATCGTAGGCACCGGCACGGCATTCACGAAATCAGTATGTCCTGGCGGCGCCCCCGGTCCTACGGGAACACTTTCCTATTCGACGGGGACAGTTGCGTTGACCGCAGGGTCGCCTAACGTCACTTTATCCGGGGGCAGTTGGAGTCCGCCGACGGTGTCCGGCGCGTTCACTATGGTGGTCTCGGCTACGCATTCGGGCACACCATTCCAGTTCATCGCGCCGATTTCCAGCCTTACCGATTCCGCGCATTTGGTGCTGACGCGCCCATTCCCTTCCGATGCAGATACAGCGAGCGGGCTCACCTACTCGATCATCACTCCTAACCTGTATCTTGACTTAGGATACACGGTCCCCCAGGGCCTGGATCCGGCAGTGTCCTTCACCAAGTACTGGCCGACGTCCTACGGCTGTGAGTCAGATACGCTGGCATATTTTATGCCGTACTACGATCCGGGTTCGTTAGCGTCCCCGCTGGTGACCACGGCACAACCATACACCTATCAGATTGGCAGCTGGTGGTACAACCAATCCAGCAGCGGAGGACTGGACTATTACTCTGAGGACCTCGCGAATTTAGCTGGCTGGCTTCGCTCGGGACTTAAGCAGTTTCACGACTCATCAATGATGATTGGCGACATTTGGACAAGGCAACCACAAAAATCCAACGGCGGCAACGGGAGCCTCTTGTATTATGGCGGTCCGGTTATTGGTGGCGTCGCGAACGCGATGCTCTCCGATACGGGCCACGGAACGCAATGGAAGGACATTCGGTCGTTTGCGCTTGGCGCCATAAAGGGCTATCCGGGAGTTGCCTCAGCAACTAATGATTGCAATAATGACGATTCCAGGGAAATGGGATACCAGGGAGCGTTTTTGGCTCTGGCGGCAGAATTTGACCCAGATACTAGCTCTTCGTATGCGCCCGGAGGGATAAGCTGGCACGAGTACTGGCAGAACACATTGTCTCAATACGCGACAAATGAAGCATCTTGTGCCAACCAGTTCGGCAACACAGATAATTCCTGGCGCAGCACATTTTATGGGTGGACATCTCAATCACCAGCGAATGCCGTGACACTCACCAATGGATCGACGGCGGGAACCGGCTCGGGTCTGGCAAATACATTTTGCTTCGGAATAGGCCAAGCACCGGACGCTACGGTCACAAACGGCTCGAGTGTCGTGACGGGGGCGGGCTTTCCGACGACGGGATGGAACAGGGTGGCTATCACCGGTCCGGGGCTGACGGATCGAAATGGCAACTCGGTTCCCACACTTTGGGTTTATGCCACTCCAAACACTTCGACGCAGTTCACAATTAGTTTCGGCGCAACGTGGCCTGGAACCACGAGTAGCACAGCGAACGTGATGTTTGATCATCAAGATGTTGTAACATCGTTCATGTCATCCGAGACTGACCCGATGAGTCAGTATGAATGGTCCTGCATTTATAACTCCCCGTCATCAATCACGCTAAATCGACCCTGGAACGGCACAAACAGTACGAACTACGGTTACACCTCGAACATCACCGGACTGGCTGTTCAGCCTTTTATGCTGGGGATTCGTCAATATGCGTGGTTACAGGGACAACAAGCCTCGGCGGCGACCCAACCATCGGTGTCGGCTCAGTTTGCAACGTTGAGAAATGAGGCCGGCATCTATGAGAGAAACACATTCGATCCGGTTTCGGGAGCAAGCTATTACGCAATTCAACCGGCGTGCAATCCGATGACGCTGGCATCGATGGGCAACTCGGTTTGCTACGGCGGTTATCCTCCGACCGGGCTTCCCGGCGCCAATTACAGCTACACGGCAGAGCGCGTCAACACGATCGAGAATTCCATGTCGTTGACCGATTATTATGCGTCGCAAGGCGGAAGTGCGTCAGCGATTGCCTGGGGGGATTTGATGTACGGAAACTGCATGGGCAATCCATTGTATACGAGTGGCGGGGTTTATGCGGCATCCGACGGAAACACGTGCGATAGCAGCAACGGAAACCTGAACGCGTCTATCGCTTGGGGTATTGGCGCGGGGAAATGGTACGGCTTCTTCTTTGGCATTGGCGCATCCTGGCGGTGGCCGGCGCAGCGGCTGGGTGGCGTGCAGGCGGCGCGGCCGCGCGCCGTCTTCGTCGGATTCGACCTGGGCAGCGTGGCTTCCGCGGCGAGCGTGCAAATTGTGGTAACCGCGCCCTCCGGCGCCGAGAGCAGCTACGCGTGTTCAGTTTCGCCTTGCGAGGTGACGGTTGACGACCGGCAGGGAAGCCACCTGTACCGTATGGACTATGTGTCGCAAAGCGGCGAAGTGCTCGCCCAGTCGCAGACCGCTTTGCTGGATTGACGATGTGAGAATCACGGCGGTCACGGTACTCGGGTCGCAGGTTGACAGAGGCGGATCAGTGTAGGGGCCTCTGCCCGCGAGCTTCGACGCCATTGCCGCCGTATTCGCACCAGATTGCGTCCACGCCAAGTGCCTCGAATGTCTGCTTGATTTGGGCCCGAGTTCGGAATGCTTTGAACCAGTCCGTGAGACTATCGTGCGTGTCAAGAAGCGCCCACTCACGGTGAAGGCTATCGGCAAAATCCGGGAAGACCGTGTAGTACGAGGTCACGGGGCTAAGGTGATAGGCGATGGAACGGACGATCGGGATCCGGCGCACACTCTTATGCAGCGGCAGGAATCGCTCCACTAAGCGTTCACTCAGCGCCAATGCCCGATCCGGCGGCATCCGCTTCATAAAGACCCTGAAGAGCGACGACATCTTTGTGTACCAAGCTAGGCGGCCGGTGTAATGATCTATGACGATCCAACCGCCGGGTTTTACTTGGTCGTAAAGTGCCCGCATCGTACGCTCCGGGTCTGGCGTGTGTTGCACGACTCCGAGGCATAGCACCAGCTCGAATTGGCGGGGCTCGAACGGTAGCTGGCAGATATCAGCTTGAGCAAGTCGATGGCATTCGCCCGGAGGACAATTCTGGGCGTTTGCATCCACGGCGTTGCTGAGATCTATCGACATCACAGAGCAACCATGTTCGAGCAACACCTCCGTAAATCGTCCCGCTCCGCAGCCGCACTCCAGCACCAGCTTCCCGGGGAGCTCTTTCCAGACTGTTTCGCCGACGCAGCGCCGCAGGCGGTCGCGGCTTATCGGCAGTTTTGTGTATGAGTCTAACTGAGTTCTTCGAAAGTGGTTCCACTGCAAACCAAAACTGTCCGCGTAGTTCGACTCGGCAACGAAACGAGGTATTCCGTTAATAACAGGAAAAGCGTGGCCGCTCGGGCAGGTGAGACAGGAAGCCTCAGGGAGCAGTCCCATCTCGTGAACCGGGCAGCGCAGATTCGGCCAGAGTCTTGTAGTCATAGGCGGTCGGAACCGGACCTTCTAGAGCGCATCTCACGGTTGTCGCCCGCAAGAATCCAGCGCGGGGCACGCCCCTGAGGGAGTTTACGTAGTGCGCTCTGGGATAGTATAACGTGATTTCAGATTCGCAAGATGGAAGGCGCTGTGGGGACAAGCGCCGGCGGCGAAGTGCGCAACCAGCCCAATGTTCGGCGCCGTTGGGGCGACCGTGGGAGTGGTGCTCCGGACCAACGATTCCGGCAATTATGACACTCCTATACCCACTGCGTGACGTCGCCCGGTTTTACCGCACGGTTTGGTTGGATGATCTGTTATATGCTGTCGTTAGCACCGTATCTTGTTTGAGTCCGGGTCCAGCTTCCGGTTGGGGAGTGGATGCGGCGTTGTTGTTGCGCCGAGGGGGCCCGATGGCGATGGGGGACGAGCGTGGGAACAGCCAGCCGGCCGCTTGTATGAGTACCGGAATTGGCACGCCAGGCATCAAGACGGAGAATCCCGTGAGCGGTAGAAGTTTGGTCTGGAATACGTCGAGCTGTGGTACGCGTTGAATGATGGAAGAGATGGGCATGAGGCCGGTTTCGCTGCTGCTGATCTCGTGCACCTATCCGCCGGTGCTGGGCGGATCCGAGACCGAGGCGCAGAGGGTGTCGGCGGAGATGATCCACCGTGGACATCGTGTGCTGGTGCTGACTTCGGGCGGGTCTCCCATGCCGCCGGTGCGGGACTGGGTGGATCCGGCAGGCGTGCCGGTGCGGATTCTCACTCGCAGCGCTCGGGGCAGATGGAAAGACATTGTTTTTGCGTGTGGGGTGGCCTGGGTGTTGTGGCGGGAACGGCGCAACTACCAGATCGTCTATTTTCTGATGCAAGGCTTGTACCTGGCGGCGGGCCTGCCGGTGGCGCGAGCGCTCAAGAAGCCAATCGTGATGAAGGTGGCCGGAAGCGGTGTGATTCCGCTGGTTCGGCAGTCGCGCATCGGCCGCGTGGAGTTGGGCTGGCTGCGGCGTTGGGCCGCGCGACTGCTGATTCTCAACGATGGCATGATGCGGGAGGCGATGGAATACGGGTTTCCTCGGGACCAGATGTTGTGGATGCCGAATCCGGTGGATACGGAGCAGTTCCGGCCGGGTCAGCCGGAGGAAATTGCCAAGCTGCGCGCCGGGTTCGGAATTCCTCCGGGCGCTTTGGTGGCCGCGTATGTTGGCCGCCTGTCCCACGAGAAGGGACTGCCATCGCTACTGAGCGGCTTCGCGCTGGCGGCGCGAGAGGAGCCGCGGGCAATGCTGGTTCTGGTCGGCGATGGGCACATGCGAAGCGAGCTGGAAGCCTCGGCTGCAAAGCTGGGCCTCGGATCGTCGCAGGTGCTCTTCAGTGGCCCGGTGGACCCATCGGAAGTCCCGGCGTGGCTGCGGGCCAGCGACGTCTTCACGCTGATGTCGCCGAGCGAGGGATTCTCCTGCGCGCTCGCCGAGGCCATGTCCGCGGGTCTGGCTTCGGTGGTGAGCCGGATCCCGGCAAACGTGCAGCTTGTTGAGGACGAGATGCACGGCCTGTTGGCGCCAGTGGGAGACGACTCCGCGATGGCCGGCGCCCTGCTTCGGCTGTTTCGCGATCCGGCGTTGCGCGGCCGCATGGGCCAGGCCGCACGGCAGCGCATCCTCGACAACTATTCGACCGGCCAGATCGCGGAACGCTACGAAGCTCTTTTCGCAGAGGTTCTCGGCGAGCGGGGGTAGACTCGCGCCGGCTTGCGAAGGTGTGTTAGCGAACTCGGCATCGTACGGCGGATGCCCTCGCAACCACTTCGGCGCCGGCTGTTGAGAGGCCCTTTTTGTTGAGACGAATCGAGACGGCCGGCTACTAGATCGACGTGGCCGCCTCGAGCGCTGAAGAAGGGAGAGACGTCCGGAATCTCCTACTGGAGGACATCCAATCGTCGGACGACAGGCGGATCATCCCCGAACCAGACGCACGGCTTGAGCAGGTCAGCGAAGTCTGCGCGGGGTACCGCCGGGACGATTGCCGGAACCTCCTTCGCCTCGGAACCGCTTTTTTCGACCCCAACTTCGCGCCCGCGCCCGGGGTGGCGCTGCCCGACGCGGCGGCAGAGGAAGGCTTCGTCCACGCGATTCAGAACCAGCGCGGCGACCAGTTGCGCCGCGAACGATCGGGGGCGCGTGGCCTCGCCCTCCAGCATCGAGCCGTCTCTTGGGTGAGCGCGAATCTGTTCGATCACTTCACCTACACAGTCCGCAACGGGCTGAATCGGGGACTTCGCCGCAAGGGAGGGTTAGGATGGCTCCCTATGGAGCGCGAGACCCCCGAGTCACGCTTCTGGAAATCGTTGGACTTGCGCGGTAAGGTCGTTTACGACGTCGGCGCCTTTCACGGGCTTCTGACGATCCACTATGCGCGGGATGCGCGGGCCGTGGTTGCCTGGGAACCCAACAGCCGGAACCGGCGACGCTTGATGGAGAACGTGAATCTGAACCTGTTTTCCAACGTGATTGTGCGGTCATACGGACTGTCGTCGAAAGTCGCGCGGGCGGAAATGAGGTTCGACCCGCTGATGCCCGGAATGGCGACCGTGGATAGCGGCGTGGCCGGCGGAAGCGAGCACGAAACCATCGAACTGCGGACGCTCGACGGAGAACAAGGGCTGGAGCCGCCGGACCTGATCAAGATCGACGTGGAAGGATTCGAACTCGAAGTGCTGAAGGGGGCGGCAAGGACCCTCGAGCGCGGGCCCGACCTGTTTCTCGAAATGCATGGAGCCGACGCGGAGGACAAGCGCCGGCGCGCGCGGGCCATCGCGGATCATCTTTGGACACTGGGTTACCGGCGAATTTTCCACGTGGAGAAGGCAATCGAGATCACGCCGGAAAACTCAGCGGCGGCGTCGCAAGGACATCTTTACGCCCGCGCGTAGAGTGGGCACAAGCCGGACTGTCAGGCGGCGGAGAGAGATCTCCGGGCCTCGCTTTCTGGAATAATGTGGCTATGTGCGGAATTGCGGGGTATGTGTCAGCGCTGCGCGCCCGGGCGACGGAGCCGGCTGTCCGAACGATGGTTCGGGCACTGGAGCGGCGCGGCCCCGATTCGGAAGGCTTGGAGAACTGGGACTGCGCCACCTTGGGCCACCGCCGCCTGGCGATACTGGATTTGAGCGAGGCGGGGAGCCAGCCGATGCTTTCGGCCGACCGCCAAATTGGCATTGTCTTCAACGGTTGTATTTACAATTTCCTGGAACTGCGCCGCGAGCTCGAGAGCCGCGGCAATCGGTTCCGGTCGGATTGTGATACCGAGGTACTCCTGCATGGTTACCGGGAGTGGGGAATCGACGCTCTGGTCGGCCGCCTTCGCGGCATGTTCGCTTTTGCCGTGTGGGACAATCCGCGGCGAGTCCTGACGCTGGCGCGCGACCGGCTGGGCGTCAAGCCGCTGGTTTTTTGCGCACGGGACGGCGAGATCGCCTTTGCGTCCACCATCGCGGCGCTCCGAAAGGCGGGGTTCGGCGGCGGCATCGATCCGCAAGCGGTTCTGGAGTTCCTCGAATTCGGTTACGTAACCGAGGCGCGCGCCATATTCGAAGGCATCGAGAAACTGGCCCCGGCTACGATTGCGGAGTGGCACGATGGCCGCCTGGAGCGCAGGCAATACTGGTCCTTGCCGGAAACCAACGAATCCGCACCGGTTGCGTTCGACGCGGCAGTCGAACAAACCGAACAATTGATATTGGAGGCCGTCAAACTCCGGCTGGTTTCGGACGTGCCATTGGGCGCGCTGTTGAGTGGGGGCATCGATTCCACGCTGGTGTGCTGGGCACTGCGCCAACTGAATGCCAACATCAGGGCGTTCACAGTGCGCGCACCCGGCAGCGATTCCGACGAGAGCGCCGCGGCGGCGGACACAGCCCGGAGGCTCGGGATCTCCCACGAGATTGTCGACATGCCCGACACCGATTTCTCGCTGGACGAACTCACGGATGCTTACAGCGAGCCGTTCAGTTGCCCATCTGCCTTGGCGATGTTGTGGGTATCGCGGTCGGTCAAGCGCCTGGCCACCGTCCTGTTGACGGGCGACGGCGGAGATGATGTTTTCCTGGGCTATCCGTCTTTCCGGCACGTTTGGATGGCGCAGAGGCTTGCCCGGCGGCTGCCGCCCGCAGCCGCGGCGGCCTGGAACCTGGCACGCGCCGTCATCCCGAGCTATGGGCCCTTGGGGAGGGCGAAGCATTTTCTGAACTACTCGACCGGCGGGCTCGGTCCGTACATTCGGGCGCACGACGGCTTGCCATACTATCGGGAGCTTGAGATGCTTGGGGAACCACTCGCCCGGCGAGAACTGGCGCAGCGGCAGATTCCAGGGTCGCTCGCGTCCGCGCGCCGGCTGCTGTGGGAGTTCTTCTCCTATCACCGCAACCAGCATTTCGTGAGCGAATTCATGGTCAAAATAGATGGCGGGACGATGCATTACGCGCTCGAAGCGCGCGCGCCATTCCTCGACCAGAAAATCTGGGAGTTTGCGGCGGCGCTCCCACCCGAAGTGCGGTTCCACGGCGGAAACCTGAAGGCAGTGCTGCGCGAAATTGTGCGGCGGCGCGTCGGGCCCGATGTGGCGTTCCGTGAAAAGCAGGGATTTACGGTCCCCGTTGAACGCTGGCTGGCAGAGCGCTGGAGCGGCATGCTGGACGGCTTGCGGCAAGGCACGGCGCTGGAGCGGGACGGGTGGGTGCGCAGGGGCTCGCTCGAGACGCCGCTTCGCGACGCGTTGCGCCGGCAGTGGATCCCGCTCCAACTGTGGCGCCTGCTGGTTCTCAATCACTGGCTGGATAAGAACCGGGTGCGGGCGTCGGAAGAGCTCGATCCCGCGGTCCCCGCGACTGGCGAGGGCACCGGGGGCCTTGCCTTGACGCGTAACCCGCCGCCGATTTAGCCGCGATCGTTTCACAAAACACGATCGCGCAGAATTGGCGGCGTGCCGGGCATGCCCAGCCCCTACGGGGAAACGGCCGGCTCGGGAAAATCGGTTGCGTCAGCCGCGATGCCAGAGGGCCGACGCCACCACCCAAATCGCGCCCCAGGCGCCCGCGCCTAGAAGGATGCCGATCAGGACACCCCGGGCCGCGCGGCGGTGGTCGGGCGAGGAGATCTCTTCTTGGGCGATTTGGCCAGCCACGGTGACCGGCGCGGCGTCCAAGGACGCGTGCTCGCCGGACTGAGCCAAGGCGGGCGGCTCGGACGTGGTCGAGTTCGCCATACGCTGTAATCGTACGGTCAGACTCCGGCGCGATCCATCCCACCTTTAGTTCATACTGCCTTGTTAACCCCGTAAGTTGGCAGAGCAGCGCCGCGATTTGGGGCCAGTTTGCTGGAGCGAGGATTGCGGTGAACGCCTGCGGACAAGTCTCACAGAATCAATCGCGG
>Ga0187887_10002797_pt1 | contig 13790 bp, 13 predicted proteins | sample June2016WEW_7_10_FD_132977 | JGI IMG/M metagenome (GOLD analysis project Ga0187887, IMG submission 132977) | Peatland microbial communities from SPRUCE experiment site at the Marcell Experimental Forest, Minnesota, USA - June2016WEW_7_10 | ecosystem: Environmental > Terrestrial > Soil >...
CGCGCCGCCCTGCGCACCATCAACCAGCAAATCGACCAGCGCATCTCCGCCGCAAGGCTGCCGGCGGCAGCCTGACAAACTCAGCTCAACTGTCGAAGTCACCGATCCAAAGGATCGCTAGGCACAGCCCGCGACGCGTTCAGCGGCGCCGCCCTGCTGACCGCCTGGGCCATCTTGTACCTGGCCCTCGGCATCTGGTGGTGGCCCGCCATCCCCATCGCCCTGATCACCGGGGCCACCGCCATCAGCCGGGCCCATCTCGCCACCAGTAACCTCGCCGATCTCATCGAATCCGCAGCCGACCTGCAAGGCCGGGATCTCGCCACCCAGCTGGACCAGAACCTGACCGGCCCGATGACCCCCGCCATCGGCAAGCTGCTCACCACCCGAATGCGCAAGAGCCGATGGGACCCCAGCTCGCCGCTCGAAGACCTGAATTCCCGGCAGGCCGAGGCTGCCAGTCGTATTCACCCTGAAGATGCCACCAAGCCCGTACCTGCCACGGCTCCTGCCGACCTGTCCCTGAGACCCCCACAGCGCTCATCACGACAAGCCATGTCTGCGGTCGGGCACCATCTGAGCACCGGGCGTGATCAGGCCAGCGGCACGAGGTTCCGGGTACGGTTCTGGCCCCGCACGACAGTTGCTGGGCGGATGATCGTTGCGGGCTTCGCGGTGATCGTTGGGGCTGCTAGCGGCACTGCAACCGCGCTGGCCGGCCTCGGCACGGCGATAGCCGGGGAAGTGGCGGCAGGTGTCCTGGTGGCCGGGGTAGTAGCCGGAGTAGCAACCCTTCAGCTATCCGCAACTGACGCTGCGCCGCGACGAAATGAGGTACGGGCACGTAAGTCAGACTCGCCAAGCGGCGAGGCCTGGGAGACGGCCGTGTCTAAAGACCTAGCCGATGATGGGGACGACGGGAGTAGTAACGGTAACGGCAAAGGAAACGGAAACGGAGATGAGGCTGGCGATGAGCGTCAGGCGTGGCCTAGACTCTCCTGTCCAGACACTGTGGTGGCCGGTACCGCCTTCGACCTTTATGTGGGCCTCGCCGGTGATAGGGATACCAGCGTCCACGGAACTGGGCGGCTTCAGGTTCCGGCCGAGGAGTTTGAGCTCGGAATAGAGATCCAGGCCAACGGCTTCGCAATGCTGCGAGGGGTGCGGAAATTTACGCTGCATGTCACTCCGGAGGACCCATTCCCTGTTCGTGCGCTGCGCTTGGAGCCGACAGAAGACCCCGGTTTCCGGGAACGGCGGATCGAGGCACTGTTCACCGTTGGCGGCGAATTGCGGGGCTACGCGGCCCGTGACGTGACCGTGGTGGCCACACGCGACGAAGCCGCTGCCGCTGGCGAGCGCAGTCACGAGCATTCCGCCGATATGCCAGCCAGGCAACCCAATGTGCTCGGCGGCGGACGCGAAGTGGCCGACATGACAATCACGATTATCAAGGACGCGAAGCAGCCGACTACGCTCAACTGGAGTGCTTCCTCACCCTACTTCGACATTCTGCTTTCGACGTCGGAGCCGCCCCACTCAGACATGGGTGATCCAGCTGCGTTCCTCGCCGAGGTTGTCCGGAAGGCGAGTGAGGCCTTTAGCGTCGAGCACGGCTTCCAGACACTTCGCGGCATCGAGGTCACATTCAGTGCCTGCCCAGCGGCTCATTTCGGGTCAAGGTCTACGCGGGAACTGATCCAGTCACCGGCAAAGCACGCCTGCTCAGGGAGACCTGCCCCGACGAGGTGGCCGCGACGGCCGCGCTCGCCCGGCTGCTCACCGAGGCTGACGGCGACAGGTTTCCTAACCGGGCTGCTGGCAGTCCGGCGTCGTCCAGTGCCCGGCCCAGCTGCACCGCGATCACCGGGGTCTCGGTGGCGGGCTTGAGGATCACCGCGTTGCCCGCGAACAGGGCTGGCGCCAGCTGCCACCATGACGGACCATGGCCTTCATCGTCATCGCCCACTACCGGGCCCGCCCGGCACCGAGCAGCAGGTTCGCGCGCCCCTCGAGTAAATGATCGTCCCCACCCGCGCCGAGCCCGGCAACCTCACCTACGAGGCCTGCGCCGACCAGGCCGACCCCGCTGCCTTCGCCCTGTTCGAAAAGTATGAGAACGCCGACGCGTTAACCGCCCACACCGAGACCCCGCACTTCGCCAAGTACCTGCGCGGCGAAGTCCTCCCCAACCTCTCCCACCGCACCCGCCACGACCTTGCCGAGGTCAGCGCCGCCCCCGGGTGCGGGTCGCGGATCAGGACGACCGCAGCCACCAGCATGCGCATGATCCGGCCGAGACGCCGAGCGCCCGGGCGTGTCACCTCCAGCGGCTACCCCTTGAACCAGCTGCGGCTGAGGTGGAAGCCTTGCAGCTCGTCCAGCGCGTCCTGGCGCTGCTGCGTGTCCGGGACGGCGCGCTCGTCGTCGCCGATTCGGCTTTGGTAGAGGGCCTTGGCGGCGCCGGAGATCGCACTGTCGTTGGTGCCCAGCTTGTCGAGGGCGTGGGCGAGGGCGGCGCCTTCGGCGATCGCGTGCAGGGCGTAGACCGATCCGATCGCTTCGCCGACGGGCGGGACCGGGCCGGAGGCGACGGTGGTGGCCAGCAGCTCGGGCTGGACGTTCTGCTCGTCGCCCATGATCGCCTTCTGCAGGTCTGACACCGACTTCATGTACTGCCCGTAGGCGTCGACGCCGAAAGACTGCCAGGCCGGGAGGAGATCACCCAGGGCGTTGCCCTTGTAGCCGCGGATCAGCAGCTGGGCTGAGGCTCGCGCCCCTTCGAGCTCCACCTTGGCCGCTACGACCGGCAGCGTCAGCGCTCCGCTGCCCTTGATGTCGGATACGACCACGATGGCCCGCAGGGCGACCCCGAACCGGTACGTGTGCTCTCCGCTGACCACGTCCTTCCAGCGCGACGACCCGACATCAGCGCCTCGCGCTTGAACGAAGCGGTGATGTTGCCGACCGGGAAGCCGAGATCGCTGGCGGTGCTGACGCTGAGGCTGTACGCCTCCTGGGACCAGTTGTCGAGGTCGCTCACATCCGGTGCCGTCGGGGTGTCGGTCCCGGCGGGCACGCCGGCGGCGGCGCGGACGTCCTCGACCGACAGGTTGACCGGGACCATCGCGGGCATGGTGTCTCCCTCCGTGGCGCCTGCGCTCCGTCCCGGCGGGCACGATTCCCGCCGGGACGGATAACGTCGCAGGTCAGCGGGTCGTTGCCGCTTTGGTGTCAGTTGAGTTGCCGGGGTTCTGCAGCAGGATGCCGGTCAGGGTGATCGTGATCCCCGTCGCGTGCTGCCAGTCGCCGCGGTCGACGGTCAGGGTCCAGTCGGTGTAGGGCGTCGGGGCCAGGTAGGCGTTCTTGTCGGCGAACTGCCACTGGGTCACCCACTTCGGCGGGCTGCCCGGGTAGTAGCTGTTGGTCATCGACACCGGCCGCGAGACGAACCAGTACCCGTTGATCCCGAGCTGGTTGGAATAGTGGCCCGAGGTGGCGATCTGCAGCTCCACCTCGGTGTTGCTGTCCTGGTCCCCGCCCACCAGCTCGAACGTCGCCGCGGTGAGGTACAGCGCGGTGTTGCCGTTGAGCTGGTCGGACAGGTACCCCTCGGGAATCATGAACCGGGCCACGCCTTTGCCGTTGACCTCGGTGAACAGGTCTTTGCCGGTGACCGTGTAGGTGACGTTCTGGAAATCCTGCCGCGGCTGGACGGTGCCGGTGCCCGTGCCAGCCAGGACCTTGGCCAGCCCGGTGACCGAGTTCGTCGCCTGCTCGCGCAGCGTCACCAGGTCCATCGAGACGTCCACCTCGATGTCCGCGGGCTGCAGCCACTGGTACAGGAACGAGGCCCGGTAGTTCCGCACCGCGAGCACGATGCTCCGCTTGACGTTGAGGTAGCCACGCTGCAGCAGCCCGATCGCCGCGGTCACCTTGTCGGCGGTCGTGGTCAGAGACTTCTGCATCTGGTCCCAGCTGGCCTGGGCCTCGTAGGCGGCTTGCAGCTGCCCGAACACCGTCATGCCCTGGGTGTAGAGCGTCAGCAGCTTCATCTGCAGGTCGCCGACCGCCCGGCCGTAATTCGCGGCGAGCTGGACCGCCTCCAGATACGCGCCCGCCTGCGGCAGGTCGTCGTGCGGGTGGACCGCCGCCGTGACCTGGATGACGACGTCGTTCCAGTAGGTGACGGGGTCCAGGCCGCCGACCGAGAAGCCGCTCAGGTCTGGCACCTGCTCGACGGCTTTGATCATGTCCGGGGTCAGGTTGACTGGCGTGCTGGCGCTGGCCGCCGCGACGACCGCCCACAACTGTGCGGCCGCGATGCCGAAGCCCGCGACCGTACCGGCCAGGTACTGGGCTCCCTGCTGGCTGTGCTGGAAGTCGCCGACCTCCGTCGGCGGCTGCGTGGCGGAGTCAGCGGCATCGCTGATCGCCTGGTCGATGCGCTGCTGGCCCAGATTGATCAGCTGCTGGACCACGGTCATCGCCTCGTTGATCACCGAGTCGGGTGACTCGAAGAGCAGTACCGCACCCATGGCGACGTACAGGTTCAGCAGGGTTCCCAGCGTGTTGACCGCGGCCGTGACGAGCTGCTGCTGGAGCTGGTCGCTGATCGCCTTGGTCAGGGCGTCCTGCAGCGGCCCGAGCGTCGTGCTGACCTGCTGCAGCTGGGTGGCCGCGTTGGTGAGCTGGCCCTGGACCGACCCGGCCTCCGTGGCCAGCAGTTTGAGCGAGTTCAGCAGCGGGGCCTGCGCCTGCTCGTAGGTGGTGCCGAGGGTCTGGGCGAACGCGGCCAGCAGTTTGTCGATGTTCTCTTGGCCCTGCAGGGCGGTGATCTGGGCATCGTAGGTGCCCGCCACCTCGAGCAGGGCCTGAATCTGCTGCTGGTAGAGCGACGTCGACAGCACCGGAGCGTAGGTGGCGTTGGAGGCGAGGGACTGGGCGTAGGTGAGCATTCCGGCCGAGGTGGCCTGGATCGAGGCGATGTTGGCGAAGTCGACGTGCGGGTATCCGGCCCGCTGGCCGATCAGCGCCGAGCAGCCGCTGACCGTCCAGTTCAGCATCGCCGCGGCCAGGTCGATCGCCTGGTAGGTCCCGTCGTCGATCAGCGTGCCCCCGATCATGCCGCTGATCTCCAGGGCGACGATGGCCCACGGTTCGTGCAGGCTGTCCGCGATGTCCTGCAGGGCGACGCTGGCGGACGGCGCGCTGCCGGGGGCTGCGGTCAGTACCTCCGGTGCGCGCAGGCTGCTGAGCGCCAGCGGCCCCGAGCCGGGGCCGGCCACGGGCTGCCCAGCCGCGGTTTGGAGCGCGACGTTCAGAGTCCCGCTGATCTCCGCGGTCGTCACCTGGATGGCGGCGCCCTGGTCGGACCGGAGCTGCAGCGTGGCCTGCCCGCCGCCGTCGACGGCGATCGACCGGGCCTTGATATCCACCGCCGGCGCGGCGATCACGGTGTCGCCCGCCGGGACCTCCAGCGTGTCCACCGCGATCACCAGCGGCCCGGTCATCGGCTTGCCCTGGCTGGCCTTGGCGGCGGCCTGGATGACATCGGTCAGCGGCGCCCGCAGCGCGATCGCCACGTACCCGCCGACCGGGCTGACCGACGCGATCTGCGTCGCCAGCGGATCGGAGGCGATCAGCGCGTCGGCCCGTGCCCCCAGCGCGGCCCAGTCCGGCTGCCACGAGCCGGCTGCTGGCTGTCCCGGGCTCATCGCGCTACCACCCCGAACGACGCCGGCGGCGGGTCGAACTGCACCAGGCCGGTCTGGAAGAAGGTCTCCGCCTTGGAGGAGATGAGACCCCAACCCTTGACCGCGGACTGGAAATTGATTTTCTGCATGAAAGCGCCCCAGTCCTGCAGATCCTGCACGGTCAGCGACTGGAGCCGCAGGGTGATCTGGTTCGAGAACTCGGTCCAGCCACCGCTCAGCTTGGAGATCGTGTCCAGGAACGCCGTGCCGTCGGCTTCCACGTCCTGCGCGCTCAGGTTGAAGCCCTGCAGCTGGGTGACGAGCGCGGTCTTCTTCTGCTCGTCGGCGCTGACGCCCTTCAATTCGTCCCTGAGCCCGCCGAGCTCGTTGGAGACCTTGGTCGCGAGCACGCCGAACGTGGCCGCGTCGGCGATCGCGAGGAACGGGCCGAACAGCGGGAACAAGAAGATCAGCGGGGCGACCGACCCCGCCACGGTGAACCCGATGTACTCGTCGTTGAGCTGCTTGATGTCGCTGTTCAGCTGCGAGATCTTGGTCTGGTCGGCGCTGACGTCACCTTGGGCGTCTTTGTAGACGTTGTTCGCCGAGTTCAGGTAGGTCTTCAGCGAGTTCGTGTTCCCGGTCAGCTCGTTGTTCAGCTCCTGGTAGAACGCGGTGACCACCTTTTCGAAGTTCTGGATGTAGCTGCTCAGCGCGTTGGCGTAGCTGTTGACGCCGCCCTGGCCGGTCAGCAGCTCGGTCAGGTCGTTGAGCCTGGTGTTCGGGTCGCTTTCGGTACCGATGTCGGTGATCCCTTCCTGCAGCAGCGAGCCGATCTGCTGGGCGGCGGTCTGGGTCTGCGCGGCCAGCCAGACGGCGTGGCCGTAGATCGACGCGGGGGCCTGATTGGCCTTCTGGAACTGCGGAAGCTCGGAAATCAGCGTCTGCGGGTCCCCGTATTCGGCCGCGGTCTTCTGGATCGCGCCGAGGATGGCCACCGCGCTCTCGACACTGCCCTCGTCGGTGAACGTCCCGTACAGGTTGGTGAAGTCGGCCGCGCTCAGCGGGAACGCGATCGCGGTTTTGACCACCGCCTGCATCTTCAGCCAGGCGTCGGTCTGCAGCGGGAACGCGTAGTCGGTCTGCTTGGTGTTCGGGTTGGTGACCGTGGTCAGCAACGCGGCGGGCGGCTGGATGATCGGGTTGGTGTCGGTGCTCACGGTTCCTTCTCCTCGGGTTACTGGACGGGCCGGCGGGCCGGAGGTCAGCGGGCCGCGGTCGCGCGGATCGCCGCGGCCAGAGCGCCGGAGTCTCCGGCGCCGTGGCGTTCGAGTTCTGCACGCAGGTCGGTCTCGGACAGCGACGCGAACAGTGGCGCCTGCGCCTTCGGCTGCAGGTTCTGCTGGACGGCGACGAAGAACTTGCTCGCCGGGCCGGGGGTGGTGACGTTGCTCAGGATCAGGTGGCCGGCGTGGCTGCCGCTCTGGGTGATCGGCCCGTCGACGCCGAAGTAGCTGCCGCTCGTCCCGGTCAGCTCCACCGTCAGCAGGTCGAGCCCGGTCAGCGTCAGTTCCGTCGGGCTGGTGTTCCATTCCGGGTTACCCGAGTCGGGCTCCGGCCACTGCACCTGGGCGACGTAGCGGAGGCTGTCGTCCGGGTAGTCCAGGACGTACACCGTCAACCCGTCGACGGGGGTCTGCGGCGACAGCGCGACCGAGCCATCGGGCAGCTTCTGGAACACCCACCCGAAGGGGGAGGAGTCGTTCGGGTCGACGTTGAGCGCGGAGTACAGCCAGTTGTAGGTGGCCCGGACCTTGCCGCCCCCGCTGAGTGGGAAGAGCTCACCGGTGAGCACGGGTCCTGCGTCGGCGTCAGCGACCGCCGCGGCCACCGAGAGGCCGGTCATGGCGCCGGATCCGGCTGGACGCTGGCCGCCCCGGTGACGAAGCTGTTCGCCGCCTGGGCGAGCGAATTCCACGACGTGATCGCGGTGCTGAGGTTGCTGGCCAGCAGGCCGGCGGTCGTGATCTTGAGCTGGCCCGTGGCGAAGGCCTGCAGCTGGCCGGCGATCGCGCCCCACCCGGTCTGGAGGTCGGCCGTGGCCTGGTCAAGGGTGCTGATCGGCTCCGTGATCGGGTCCCAGCCGCCGAGCGGGAGCTTTTCCAGCGACGCGTCGGCCACCCGGTTGGCGGTCACGAACGTCCCGATCTGCCCCTCGAGTCCCGAGGCCGTGGTGCCCTGTTGTCCCGCGGTCCGGGCCAGCGCCCCGAACTGGACCTCGACGATGAAGGCGATCGCGGCTGGGACCGGGTCGCCCGGCTTGACGCCGTTGAGGTCGCCCGAGAGCTGCCCGAGCACCCCGGCCGCCTTGGTCGCGAACAGCCCGGTGTTCACCGCCTGGGCGATCAGGCCGCTCCAGGTCGTCGACCGCCAGGCCAGGCACACCGTGAGCAGGTCAGGATAGTTCGGAATGTACTTCTCGATCTCCGGGGCGACATTCTGCATTTCAATGGTGAGCGCGACCCGGCCCTTAATCGCGGTCCAGTCGCTGGCCGGCACGGCGTACGGCGGTGCCAGGCTGGTCGCCTCGGGGAATGTCACCTCAGTCAATCTTCTCGCCCTCCGGTGGACTTGACCCTGCTGGCGGAGCCTAGGCTCGGCCGGTGACGCCGCACCAGAGATACATTGCGGGAAAGATGGCCCAAAAATGCGGTCCTCACGCGGCCCCGCACCTCCCAGGAAGGCACGTCATGACACGAGCGCGAGGCAGGAGTCCGGCTGCCTCTGGGAGGGGTGTGCATCCGTGGGTTCGCCGGCCTGGCGGGCGGCCTGCCCACCGTCAGCGCGTACGACCAGTTGGGTCCCTTCTGCAGCACCATGCAGATGACCGCGTCACCGAAGGCGATCAGATACGACGACGTGTTGGCCACCGCGGTGGCAGTGGCCAGGCCGCCGCCGACGATCGGGAACGCGATGGCAAGCGTGGCCGCGGTGAGCTGCCGGTCGTTGACGATCTTGTTGAACAGGCTGGTGCTCTCGAGCGCCTTGCCCGCCACGAGGAAGATGGCCGGGATGCCGTACTGCCACAGTCCGGTCAGCAGCGCGCCGGAGGGACTGACGTCCTGATCCCAGTTGGACGTGCCGAAGCTGCCGAACCGCAACTCCACGCCGGAGGCCGAGCCGAGCGGGATCTGCAGCGTCGTCGGGTCGGTCGGGCAGGGGATGCCCATGATCGTGTCGGCCGCGGAGACCGAGCCGAGCGTGGTCGTCCCGCCCAGTGGCTGGCCCGCGTCGTTGAGCAGCCGGTAGCCGGCGTACAAGGTGCGCAGGAAGGTCTGGGACGCGTCGACCGACACGACCTCGTCGCCCGAGATCGAGATCGAGTCGGGGTGGACCCACAGACCGTGGGAGTCCGTCGGCTCGCTCAGCGTCCACTTGAACGCGGGCGCCGTCCCGGCCACGGCGGTGCGCGGCGTCCGCACGGCTGCGTCGCCGACGAGCGTCGCCGTCCCAGGTGTCGGGCTCCACGTCTTGGTCGCCAGCTGCAGATCGTCTGAGGCGGTCCGCCGGGCCCCCTGGATCACGGGCGTGGCCAGGCTGTGCACGTCCTCCCGTAGCCCGTTCGTGTACAGCTGCTGGCCCTCGGCGATGGTGTCCAGCGCGTAGCCGGCCTTGAGTGGCTGGCCGTTGTGGTCCTTGCACGCAACGACCGGCGACCACGGCTGGCCGGACGGTTTCCCGATCGCGTCGCCGAGGGCCTGGACCGCGTTGTACTGGTCCGGGTCGATCTCCTTGTCCGGCCAGATGTGGTCGTTCCGGATGATGGTCTTGGCGTAGGCCTCGTGGCCAGCTCTGGGTGGTGGCTGGCAAGGTCGGCTGCCGTGTCGTACGGGGTGACCAGCGTTTGCGCCTGCACCAGCAGCTCGCCCAGCCGCTCGGCGTCGGCTGGTGGCCCGGCGACTTCCAGGTGCGCCAGCTTGCCCGCATACAGCCTGGGTGCACTGGCGATCTGGCGGCGTGGATCCGCGGGAGAGCCGGTGGGCGGCCGGCGGTCGCGTGCCATGGCGCGGCGCGCGTAGGCGCGAAGGTGGTGGGCGGGGAGGTACTGCGCCAGGAGAATGACTTCCGGGAGATGCACGCCCGGCGCAGCCGGCCGCACCACCCGCACCCACCGCACCGCCTCGCTGCCACCGTCAAGGCAGTCGTCAGCGATGTCGGCATAGTGCGAGAAGATTGCCGTGCGCTCGGCCGGCATGGCGGCCAGTACCGGATGAGCGGCTGCCTCAGCGGTCAGAGTATCTGACGTCTGCGCCACGAGCTCGAACGTGGCGCCATGGACTTCGGCCACCAGTCCGGCCGGGTCCGCCACGTGACGCAGGTCGAAGTGAAACCGGGTCATTTAACGTCCTTCCCGCAGGTACCTGTGAGGTTCTTATCGGCAAGAAGCGGAGGAATTGGACAATCTTCAGTGTCCATTCAGGGGGCCTCTGATCTGCAGCGATGCGCAATCGGAGCCTCCCGCTGAGCGCTACGTGAGCCCGTGACCTGCAGGAACGCCGCATCCCCGCTCGACGGCGCGACGGGCGCCCAGCTGGCAGGTCCAGCCCCGGCGCCGCAGCGTGTACTGCACCCGGAACGTCGCGGCGATCAGGTCCCGGATGCGGGCCAGGGTCCACCGCTGGTCCTCCCACCCCGACGCCGCTGGGCCGGCATCCAGCACCCGGTCCAGCTCCGCTAGCTGGTCCCGGTCCAGGCGGCACCGGGCGCCCTGCCCCTTCGACGCAAGGCCGGGCACGCCGCCGGCTTCCCAGGCCCGCCGCCACCGCTGCACCGACCGCTCGGACACCCGCAGCTCAGTGGCGGTGTCCGCGATCGGGACCCGCCGCTCGAAGCTCTCCACGGCCGCCAGCCGGACCAGTTCCCGCCGCCTGCGGTCCTCAGCGGTTAACCCGCCGCCCTGCGCATACCTCATATACCGTCCATACCACTGGAAACCGCCGCTGTCAGCCCCGCCGGCATCGCCAATTAAAGATCGTTAGCGAGGCTCCGCCTCAGACCATCGAGGTTGGCGGTTCTGCGGGCGTGATCGTGCGGGCAGGTTCATCCTCTCAACCGTAGGCGTGGTTGGGAGGGTCGGCATGGTGCAGCGTCCGGTTACGTTGGCTGACATCGTCCGCGGGCACGTGAGCTGGATGAGCCGCATCCCGCTGCCGCTGACCGATGCCGACCGGGACCACGGCTGCTGGTGGCAGCTGGCCATGCGGCAGGTCGAGGTGTGCAGGACCCTGGTTTTCGATGACCCCCGCCGGGTCCGCACGGTGTTCGAGGAGCTGCTGGCCGGCAACATCAACCTGGGCCGGCTCGAGCACGTGGAGGTCATCTTTGGCTCCAAGGTCACCCGCGGCACCCCCGGGCACCTTCTCCACCGGCTGCTGAACCGCGGCGACCAGGTCACGGTGAACCTGTCCTTCAAGCATTCGCGGATCAAGATCTACCTGAAGGAAGACCACGCGCTGAGAGTGGAGACCATCATCAACGATCCGGGCGACCTGGGCAGCAAGCGCAGCCTGGAGCACCTGGACGAGCTGGCGGCCAAAGCGCGTGCTTGCAACGCCCGGTTGATGGATGCTGTAGTTGCCGGCCAGGGCAGCGGCATCCTCGCGAATCCAGTCATCGAGCGGATCGCGCGCCCCACCACGGACGCGGCGGGGCGGAGAGTCCCGGTCATGCGCTTCGCGGACCCCTGGGGTGCAGGCCCTGGCCGGTTGCCTGGCCACCTGGGACCACGCCGTCGCCGGCATCACCAATAAGAGCCTCCGCGCCTGGATGACCGGGCTGCGCGGCGTCCCTTACAGCATGACCCAGGCCTGCTACGACCTGGCCCGGCTACGCGGCAACGGGCTGATCCAGCGCGTCGCCCATGCCAACACCTACCGGCTCACCGCCGACGGCCTGACCTTCGCCCTGGTCTACAGCCGCATCCACGATCAGGTGCTGTATCCCCTCACCGGGCACGACCAGTCGATCGCCGCCCCAGCTCCGGTCCGCGCTGCCTGGCGGACGATCACCCGACATATCGATCGCCCGCCAGGTCCGGATCGCCCTCCGCGCCCAGGACACGGCCTGCCTTCCGCCACCGAGCGCATCACCGAAATCGTTGCCGCCGAGATCACCCGCCCGGACAGACCGCTCCAATAATCCGGCCCGGCTGCCGCCACCACTGTCGCCGTCTCCTCACATGAGGGTGGCAAATATGCGGTCAGTTCACAGCCGCCAGCGACCATCGGTCATCGTTCACTCAGGTAGAACGGCCGTAAGCGGCTGGCCGCCTACCGGACTCATAATCCGCCGATCATGCCTTCCACTGATCGGATGCTCCCGCCGAAAGCCCCGTGCCCGTCTCAGGCGCGTTCGAGGGCCGCGATGATTGGCTTCCGTGCTCTGCGACTGCCTGCAACCAGACTGGCACGCGCTCGTCGTGTCAGCGTCTACATGCTAAGACGGCGGTCCGATGGGAGGGTAGGGACCAGCCCGGCGATTCTTCAGTCATAGCTGAGTGGCCTTCCAGGTATTCACGGCGTGGAACGGCTCGTGGAACGGCGGCCCGAGTAATCCCAGCTCAGCGAGGGCAAGCATTGCAATGACCCGTGCTATCTGTGCAGCTAGCGTATGTGGCGCACCGGGCCGTACTTCTTGTAACCAGCAGGTCAGGTGGTTCCAATTCGCTGACAGCGTCCGCAAGCTACGGGCGTGGTCGAGCACGGCTCGCTGTGCGTCAGCCTGGAGACTGGCGATCACAGGTCGGCGAGGACGGCCCGTGGTAGGTGTGATGCAAGCGCGCGTCTAGCGCATCCTCGGTGGTACGCAGGCTTCTTGTCACGGGTCTGGGTCGGGTCAGCCGTCACGCGCTGATGCCAAGGTCGAGTTGTCCGGAGGGGCGGGCCGACGTAGTTGTCGGCCAGGTCCTCACCTCGATGAGGATCTCCAGGTACCGGGCGATCGAGACGCCGCGTCGGCGGCGCCCCAGTCAGCCTCTCCCTGATCGCCGGGTAAACCCGGCCGCACATGATCACCGCCGGTGCTGGCCGGTGGCACCTTCTTGCGATGGCCGAACTCTCCGTTTCGGGCGCCGCCGAGAAATGCGTGCCATTCGTCCGGTGTAAATCGGAGTACTGGCCCCTTAGCGTCCCGGCTGTTGCGAAGGCCGATCGTGCGACCCGGCAGGCTCGCCACCTCAACGCAGCTGCCATTGGAGAAGCTCAGAGAGCTCTTAACCCAGCAAGGATTTGAATCCGGGGGAGAAGTGGTTTAATAGGATTATCGAGAAATGACGAAGCCCCGTGCCAACTGCTACCCACAGTTGCCCCGGCACGGGGCTCCGCCGTTTCAGTGGAGCTGACGAAGCGCGTTTACCAGAGCCGCCGCAGCGTTAGCCGCGGCGACGACCAGCCAAGCCGCCCGCTCAGACTTCCACCAGGGCCGACGTGCCATTAGACCTCCCTGTCTCTCGGTTCGGGCGTAGGTACGCCCGCGGGACGTATCTACAGACACCGATTGACCGATAGGTAAGGCCGTCTTCCGAAGACAACTTTACCGCGCTAATTCGGTATGACACGGAGAAATTGACTTTCGAATAGTTACGCGCGGCCGTTGTCCACACGATCAAGGGGCCCGAAAGAGCTTCGGACCTATAGCGGCACTAAGTTGCTTCTATCATCCCAATGGTCCCAGTGATACCAACGACTACGGTCTCGTAGATCGATTGCCTGCTGCGTCAGACTGCGAAGCTCCGCGCGCTGGGCGGTGACTAGCCAGGCGTGGAACGGGTCGTGGAACGGGTAGCCATGAAATTCGAGTGCTATCAGCGCTTCAGTCGTGTGGGGCTCGATTACTGGATCACGCCTGGACGAGCTTCCCGGCTGGAATCATCGCTGAGTGATCATTTCGGTCGCCTACCTGCTCGTTCGCTGTCTGCTGGGCTGCCTGACAGTGCTGTCCCAGGGCCAGGTGTCCAAGGATGCCGAGATCTTGGTGCTTCGCCACGAGAATGCGGTCCTTCGCCGTCAGGTCGGCCGGGTTCGTTACCAGCCGGCC
>Ga0187887_10002808_pt1 | contig 13751 bp, 9 predicted proteins | sample June2016WEW_7_10_FD_132977 | JGI IMG/M metagenome (GOLD analysis project Ga0187887, IMG submission 132977) | Peatland microbial communities from SPRUCE experiment site at the Marcell Experimental Forest, Minnesota, USA - June2016WEW_7_10 | ecosystem: Environmental > Terrestrial > Soil > Wetlands...
ATGCGCTCGGGGGGAATATTCATGTGACCCTTCTCGACGACCTGCTCGAGTTGAGCGGCTAACGCGGGATTGGTCTTCTCCAGGGGCTGATATTTAAAGAAGATTGGCTCGATGTAGGGGGCGACAAAGATGCCGAAGAGCACGATGGGGATGGAGACGCACCAGAAGGCGAACCACCAGCTCCGGGGAAGCTTGCGGATGATCCAGAAGAGCAGCATGAGGAGCAGGCCGCCGATAATCCAGGTGAGCGCGAAGGCTTTCGCCTGGTCGCCAAACCAGCTTGGCCAGCTTTGCACGGACAGGCCGTATTGGAGTGAGAGATGCTGGGCGTAGAGATCGAGGGGAAGGCTGAGGAGGGCGCCGGCGAGGAGATAAAGCAGCAGGAAGACGTAACCCTGTGCCCAGCGGTTGCTGCTGACCTTCGCGGCGGTGTCGCGCATCCAGGCGATGGCACCGAAGCCCAGGAGGAGAAGGAGGCTGAGGATTCCCCAGGCCTCGTCGGCGAAGTGCAGGGTTTCGTGCACAGTGCTGAGGTGCTGCGCCTTGGCGAGATCCGAGGGGCTGAGCGAGTAGTCGGGGAGGTTGCCGTGGGGCGGTGCGGCGGCCAGTTCCTGAGCGGCGTAGACGTTGGCGGCGTGCTCGGCCGGCGTCTCGCTGGCGCAGCCAGTAAGGTTCACGGTGATAACAAGGAAGATGCAGGCGACAAACAGCAGGGGTACACGGCGCAGGCTCATAAAGTTCCTTGCTGAGAATTTCTGATGGCTCAAGTTTGCACGTTTGTAGCCAGCTGGGCAAGGTTCCTCGTCTCAAGGAGTTGCGCCAGCGCTGGCGTGCGCGTGAGCAGCTGATACGTGCAATTCGATACACTCTAGAACATATCTCGCTCCATGATGCTCACAGACTGGAAGTTGACCCCTCCTTGACCTCACCTGACTTGCACCGCCCCGCTGTATTCCGCATCGATAGTTTGCAAAGAATTTTTCGAATCGCCCTGATCGCGAGCGTATGCGTTCCGGTGCTGGTCGTGGCTCCGACGGCCCTGGCGCAAGAGGCAACTTCGGCTCAAGGCGCTGCGCAGCAACCGCCGCTGATGGATGCGATGGAGACGGAGCTGCATCGAGCGCTGGCGGAGTTGGGCAATGCAATTGAACCCGTGGCGTCGAGCAAGGAAAAAATTCCGGCGCAGAAGCCGTACTTCGTGAGCTACTCGGTAGCCGATGCGGAGAGTGTCACGATCACGTCGCAGTATGGGGCGATCATGAACTCGACCGAAACCCATGAGCGGACGGCGGATGTGCAGGTGCGGTTGGGTTCGCCGGCGCAGGACAACACGCACGACTCGCATCGCACCAGCGCGCTCACGACTCTGGCGCTGCCGTTGACCGACGATCGCGCAGCCATTGAGCGGACGCTTTGGTATGCAACCAATCGCGGCTATGGAAAGGCGCTTGACGCGCTGGAGAAGGTGAAGACGGAGCAGCAGGTGCGCGCGCGTGAAGAGGATTCGTCGCCCGACTTTACCGAGGAGCGGCCGCAGGTGGATATCCTTGCGAAGGAACCTCCGCTTACAGTGGATCGCAGCGCATGGGAGTCGCGGCTGCGAGAGATCTCGGGTGTGTTTCGCCAGTACCCAAGTATTTTTTACAACACGGCGGTGCTGCAGGCCACGCACGAGACAGATTATTTTGTATCGAGCGATGGAACGAAGGTGGCGGCGCCGAATCATGTGGCGCGGTTGATTGTCGCTGCACGGACGCGCGCGTCGGATGGCATGGACATGTTCCGCGACGAGACGTTTGAGGCGGACTCTGCGGGTCATCTGCCGAGTCAGGCAGAGGTAATGGCGAAGACCCAGGCGATGGCGAAGGGACTTAACGATCTAAGGACTGCGCCGATCACGGAGCCCTACAACGGCCCGGCGATCCTCTCCGGGCGTGCGGCGGCGGTGTTCTTTCACGAGGTGCTGGGGCATCGGCTGGAGGGGCAGCGGCAGCGTGGCGATGAAGAAGGCGAGACGTTTACCAAGCTGCTGGGAAAGCCGATTCTGCCTGCCTTTCTTTCGGTTGCAGACGATCCTACGCTGACGCAGTACAACGGCTATCCGCTGAGCGGGCATTATCTTTTTGATGACGAAGGCCAGCGGGCGCAACGTGTGCAACTAGTTCAGGACGGCGTGCTGCAGACGTTCCTGATGTCGCGGCTGCCGATCGCGGGATTTGCGAACTCCAATGGGCACGGCCGCGCGGAGACCGGCAAGATGCCGACCGGGCGACAAGGAAATTTGATTGTGACGTCGACGAAGGCCGTGAGCGATGCCAAGCTGAGGCAGATGCTGAAGGAAGCGGCGAAGAAGCAGGGTAAGACGTACGGGCTGTACTTCGAGGACATCAGTTCGGGCTTTGCGGTAACAACGCGCCGCTCGCCACAGGCGTTCCAGGTGATTCCGCTGGTGGTGTATCGCGTGTATGTGGATGGGCGGCCGGACGAGTTGGTGCGCGGCGTGTCGATTGTGGGAACACCGCAGGCGGCGCTGCGCAGCATCGTCGCGACGGACGATCAGCCGCAGATTTTCAACGGACTATGCGGAGCGGAGTCGGGAACGATTCCGGTCAGCGCGGTGGCGCCTGCCATGCTGGTCTCGCAGATCGAGACGCAGCGGCAGGCGCAGGGTTCGGCGCGGCCACCCATTGTTCCACCACCACCACTGGATGATGCGACGAATACGACGAGCTCGCCGAAGGGAGGCCGCTGATGAAACTACGCGCCCTGCTTCTTCTCCCCTTATTCGGTTCGTTAGCCTTTGCGGAAGTACCGCAGCCTGCAGATCCGATTCTTACAGCAATGCAACAGGAGCTGGCGCGCGAGAAATCCGACCTGGTAATTCCAGGCATGCTGCGGCCGTACTTCATCCAGTATCGGCTGGAGGACATCCACAGCTACGACGCGATTGCGAGCTACGGTGCGCTCACGCGCGAATCTGAGAGTCATCAGCGAGTGGTGCGAGTGGAGGTGCGGATTGGCAGCGAGACGTCGGACTCGAGCTCTGCGCGCGGCGACGGATCGTTGGAGCTTGCTCCCGCAGACGGCGACCCGGCCGCGCTGAAGTATGCGCTATGGTCGGCAACCGACGACGCCTACAAGAATGCGCTGCGTGCCTATGCGACCAAGCAGGCAACCCTGAAGACGTTCCAGAACGCACCTACCGCGAATGATTTTTCGCCCGCGAAGGCGGTGACGCTGGTGGAGCCTTTGGTGACACTGTCGATGGATCGCGATGACTGGAAGCATCGGTTGATTGAAGCCAGCGGCCTGTTTGCGACGTCGCCTGAAACCCGAAGCTTTGCAGAGGCGGTGCAGTTCAGCTCGGCAAGCATCAGTGCGCTGGTGGTGAATCGCTACACGGTGAATACCGATGGAACGATGTTGCGGCATGGATACTCCGGATATACGGAGGGGGTGAGCGTCGGCGGCCAGGCGGACGATGGGATGAATCTTGGGCGCAGCAACGGTTCGGTGGCAACCACGGCAGCTGGGCTCGAGAGCGACGCGGCTCTGAATAAGCGCGTGGTCGACGACCTGATCAGCTTCAACGAACTGCGTCACGCGCCGGTTGTTGATGCGGAGGATTATCACGGACCCGTGCTCTTCTCGGGCGATGCATCGGCGGAGGTTTTCAATCGCCTGTTCGTGCCGAGCGTTGAGGCCGATCGGCCTGACATGGGCACCTCCGCACGCACGCAGGGAGCGTATCAATCGAGCTATAAGACACCGATTCTGCCGGCGTTTCTTTCGGTGGTCGATGATCCGACGCTGCGCAGTTTTGAAGGCCACGCGCTGCTCGGCGCCTACAAGGTAGACGATGAAGGCGTACCGGTTGAGCCGGTGGATATCGTCGTGCATGGCAAGCTGATGAATTATCTCGTCGGCCGTCAGCCGGTGAAAGACTTCCCGGAGTCGAACGGTCACGGACGCGCGGCCCTGGGGCAGAGTGCTCATCCGCGCGCGGGTGTGGTCATCATCAAGTCGTCCGAACCTCTATCGGTCGAAGCGTTGCGTGCCAAGCTGCTGGCGCTCGCGAAAGAGCAGGGGCGTGACGTGTATTCGGTGGAGACGCTGAGCGGCGAGCTTGCGCCGCGACTGCTGTATCGCGTGTCTCCGGATGGCAAGCGGACGCTGGTACGCGGGGCTGTGTTTGACGAACTCGATCAGCGCGCGATTCGCAGCGGCATTCTCGCTGCGGGCGGCAAGCCTTACATCGCGCAGCAGGTGGGTACGGTACCGGCGACCACGATTGCTCCAGAGCTGCTGTTCACCGATATCACGGTGAAGCGCGCCAATGAAGAGCAACAGAAGGTGCCGTATTACCCCCCACCAGAGCTGCCGAAGGATTGAACGTCAGTTGACGCGCACGAGATACGGCACAACCTGGGGCATCGGTGTGCCGATCCAGTCTTTGATGGCGGCCGCCTCGGTGCGATCGTGCCGCACGGGGTCGATGCGCACCCAGTAGCCGGTGGCGCTGGCGAACTCGATGACGCGGGAGCCGACGTAGCGGCGGGCAAGGGCGCTCTTGAGATCGAGCGCGTCCTGTTCGGTTGGGAAGGCGCCGGTCTGAACGCACCACTTGGCTTCGACCGTGGGAGTGGCCTTAGCGAAGGCTTCGATGCGTACCTGCGCGACGCCCATGCGATAGAGGTCAATTTTTTTGGCCGCGCTCTCGGAGAGGTCCAGCACGCGCCCATGCGAGAAGGGTCCGCGATCGGTGATGCGCACCATTACAGATTCACCGTTCGCGAGGTTGGTGACGCGGGCAACGGTGCCGAGCGGAAGTGTCTTGTGCGCAGCGGTCATACCCGTGCCATCGTAGGAGGAACCATCGGCAGCGCGATGGCCGCTGGGTCCATACCAGCTGGCCATGCCCGTCTCGACAAACTCCGGGCGGCCTTCGGGAACGGGTTCGCGATCGCGGCGAGTCTGGTCGAGTGGGTTCGGCCGGGGTGAGGATTGCGTGCGCAATGGTGGTGGAGCCGGCGCGTAGGCCTGACGCTTTGCATGATGACAGCCTGTGGTGAGCGCCAATGCGACGAAGGGGTAGCCGGCGAGAACGGGCCAACGGCGCACGGGCGTCGAGCGTGGCTTGCTGGGGATGGCGATTGCTGGCACGCGCCGGTCTGCATCGGCGGGCAACGGATTGTCTGCGATGCTTGGCAAGTGATTCTCCGCAATGCTCGGCAACGACGGGCTCCTTTCGCTGAAGATCCAACCTTCATGATTGGGTGCTGTTGATGCTTGAGTCAACGCAGAGTGCCTAGCTGGTTACTGGTGGCGAGAAGCATTCCCGTGTAGTTCCGCGAGGCTCGCGCAGCCAGAGACGACGATAACTGACCGGACTCGTAGCTACCGCCCAAAGGATTCGGGCGGGTGAACAACCATGTGTGTCGAGTGTGCGTCCGTAAGAAAGACAGCGCTTATCGCTGGAGGCGCAGCGCGCTGGACGAACAAGAACGCGGAAACGAGCACGCTAGTGGGGACGAGAACGCTTTCGGCGAGCGGCTTGGCGCGGCCGGCATCCGCGATACCGTGCAGGGCGTGTTCACCGACTCGGTCTTTGCGCCGTTGCTGCATGAGGACCCCCGATATTACGTGGGGGTAAGCAGTACGGTGTCTTCCATCGTGCGGTGTATGCGGTTACGCGGCCGGTGATTACCCGCACCGACCGCGGACGGCAAACAATCAATGGAGCCCAGTTGCTTGGATATGCTGCTACAACAGCGCTGAATAATGCATACTATCCTTCGTCCAACCGCAATGTGCGGGACAACTTCGAGGCGTTTGGCGGTTCGATGGGCGGGTCTGCGTTGAGCTCTCTGCTGATCGAATTCACTGTTAGCATGTGGCACTATGTGCATCTTGGCCGCTAGAGGTTGGGTCCCGGGCATAGCTTTTGTTGGTTTGCTGCGCGGTCAAGAGCTGGGCGATGCATTCCATGTGAGATTCGAGAAGTTCCAAAGACGCTGGGTGAAAAGGAAGCAAGTCAATTCCATGCGAGACCTCGGACAACAGGGCGTGAAGCACGCATTGCGGCTTCCCGGCTTGCAACATGGCCCGACGGTGTTGGCGATGCTGTGGCTGTGCCTCGCAATGCCGAGCGCCCATTCGCAGACGGAACGGGTCGTGCTTCCGGATGCGCCGAGTGCACTTCTATCCGGCAGCGAAACCGCTGCGCAGGAGGTGCAGCAACCGCAGACATCGCAGACGCCTTCGCCGGGCGTTGTGCCCCCGCAAACCAACACGCCCGCTCCAACGGGCCCAGTCTCTCCCTGTCCCAAGAGCAAGGGTAAAACAGGCTCATCCATTGTCTCCGCGCCCTTCAGGCCGCCAGCCTGCGCGGACCAGTTGCAACTGATCGTCGTGACCGGGTACATCCAGCCTTTAACTTCGAAGCAGAAGGGCCTTCTGGCACTGCATTCCGTTACGGATCCGTTCAATCTGCTTACGATTGCCGCCTTCTCCGGGATCACGGTCGCAGCCGATTCGCACACGGTGTATGGTCCGGGCTTTGCTGGCTGGGGACGGTCGGCGGGGTACAGCCTGGCGGAAGATATGCAGGGCGCCTTCACGGGAATCTACGTGCTGCCCAGCCTGTTTCACGAAGACCCGCGCTACCATCGCATGCCGAAGGCGAGTGTGAAGCGACGAATCGCTCACGCGCTGATTCATACCTTCGTGTCGCAGCATGATGATGGCTCCGTGATGCCCAACTACGCCACGCTCATCAATGTCCCGCTCAGTGCGGAGATTTCGAACCTCTATGTGCCGGATATTGGAACGAACGTACCGGACACGGCCAAGCGCATTCTGGTTGGGTATGCCACGGACCCGATCGGGCCGCTGGTCGCTGAGTTCCTGCCGGACTTTGCCAGGCACGTTCATATTCGCATCCTGTTTACGCAGCAACTCATGAACCGGATTGCGGTGGGATCGGGCACGCCTTCCCCTTGAACCAGGAGGCAAAAAATATGGGTTGGCGAGGTGATCTTCGCCAACCCATATTTTCTTTCCTGCTGCCGTTCGATTGCGGAAGGGGTGATCTAGAACGAGGTGCTGACGGTCAGGCGGAACGTCTTACGCGGCTCGCGCAGGACGTAGTCCGCTCCATAGTATTGCAGCGCTTGCTGGTAGCTGTAGGCCGCAGCCGCTGGCGAAGTCGCGAAGGGGAAGAAGTCCTTGAAGCAGTTGGTCGCGGTACCGGTGCAAGCGGGTGCGCTGGGAGCAACGAGGTCCTGGGGCAGGTCCTTGTAGAGCCGCAGCGGGTTGTACGCGTAGTAGATCTGGAACGGTGCGTTGATGATCGGCATGACCACCTGCAGATACGCTCCAGTCGACATGCGCGGGACAAAGTTGGTCCCTGGGACAGTCTTCAGGTACTCCGAGAACGGCGGCAGCTGATAGCCTCCGACGCAGTTTCCGTTGATTACCTGCGGGCAACCGTAGAGCGGGCTGTTCACCGCCGAGATGCCCAGGGGGCTCTCACGCAGTTGCGATGGCTCGAGGTTCATGACCATACCGAAGTCCGTGAAGAACGCAAAGGTGACCTGGTCGACGATCGGGAAGCGGTACTCCAGGTTGCCCGTGACCGAGGTATCGCCACCGATTGGGGACAGGCGATAGATGGGCAGAGGAATCTGCACATTGCCCAGCGTTGGGTTGCTGGGATCGCGCGGGACCACGGTTCCGTCCGGATTGGTCAGGTTGAACATGATCTTGGTCGGAAGGAAGGTGTAGGGCGAAATGGAGCGGATGTCGAAGCCGCGCAGATCGTTCTCGCCGCCGCCGTAGAGACGTGCATACGGAGGTGCGACCTGGCCGCCATATCCGGCAATGTTCGCGACCTGGATGCGATAGCCGAGGACGTTGTGGCCTTCCCTGTTGACCCTCAGGCCCTTCATCGGGAAGAACTGACGCCAGGAGGCGCTGGGCGCGTAGTACTTGGTATTGCCGCCGACGCCCGCGAACTGGAAGGCGACGCTCAGGTCCTTGCCGCTATGCGGTCCGATGGAGCGATCCAGGGTTGAGAAGCTGAAGCTCGGCGTCACGATCGACGTGACGATGCCGTTCAGCGAGTTTGCGCCTGCAATGCCCGACCGGAACGCCAGGGTCTGGAAGACGCTCAGCGTGTTCTGGTTGAACGTCGTGATGCCAGAGCTGGACAACGAGTAAGCGAGGCCGATACGTGCGACACCCGAGCGACGGAACAGCTTGCGCAGCGCCTCGCTGGTCGAGACTGTCACGCCCTTCGACGACTGGTTGTAGTTATTGAGCAGCGAATTCTGCGCGTTGGTCAGGTTGGCGCTTTGGCCGCTGGTGATCGCATAGCTCTTCGCTGGATTGAAGTCCGTCTTGCGATCGAATACCTGGATACCGAGCGAGATCGGCTTGTTGCGCAGGTAAGGTTCCGTGAATCCCAGGCTGATGTTGCGCGAGAGATCGCCGATATTCGCGGCGACGCTCAGCGTCTCACCCAGGCCGAGGAAGTTGTTGGTCTGATAGTTCAAGCCAAGGAACGAACCCGAAAGACCGCTGACGCCACCGTTGATGCCGATGGAGTTCTTGCCCTTCTCGTGCAGCTTGATCAGCAGGTCGACGGTGCCGGCGTCCGCATTCTGCTGCGTCTCCACGTCCTGCTCGGCCTTCAGCGTATCGAAGTAGCTGAGCTGGTTCAGACGCAGCAGCGAGAGATCGACGAGCCGGCTGTTGTAAACCTGGCCCTCTTCGACCAGCAGCTCGCGGCGAATGACGCGGTCGCGGGTAAGCGTGTTGCCGGTGAACTCGATGCGCGAGACATAAAACTGCTTGCCCTCGTCGATATCGATGTCCAGGAAGATGATCTTCTTCGCCTCATCAAACCGTGGGACCGGGGTGGGCACCATGTTGATGTAACCACCTTCGCCATAGGCCTTGCGAAGGTTCTCAATGCCCTTGCCGAACATCCGCGCATTGAACCAGTCGCCATCCTTCACGGGAAACTGGGCGCGCAGAGCTTTTACGTTCTTGTAGGATTTGTTGCCGCTAAAGGTGATGCCGCCCAGTCGATAGCGCTCGCCTTCTTCAATCGGAATGACGATATCGACGCGCTTACCGTGCGAGGGATGCAGGGTGAGGGGGTTGATGCCGCCGGCATTGCGGACGTTGGTCTGGGGCTCACCGGTGAGAGCTTTGGAGTAGCCCTTGTCGCGGTAGGCCTCGCGCACCCGGTCCGCATCTTCGTCCAGCTTGCTGGCGTCGAAGGTACGCGGGAAGACGTTCTCGAGGATGATGGAGTGGGGAATGCCGATGGGCTTCAGGTTCTTCATCGCCGCCACCAGTTCACGGTGGGTGAGCGCATGGTTGCCGGTGAAGGCGATCTTGCCTACCTTGACGGTCGGACCTTCCTTGATGACAAACGTCAGCGCGACGCGCGCCGGCGGAATGGTCTTGACCTCGGTCCGGATCACGGCAAACTGATGGCCGTGCTCACCGAGCATCTCCTGCAATACCACTTCGGCGCGCTTCACGCGCGTCTCGTCAAACTGGCTTTCGACGTTGAGGGAGACCTTCTCCTTCTTGAAGCGCTCCATCACGTCGGAGACCGAGACTGAGTTCAGGCCCTTGTAGTTGATCTCGCTGATGGTGGGCTTTTCACGAACGTAGATCTCCAACTGGAGGCAGCCCTGGCCGGGAACCTTCTCAATGCGGACATTGACGAAGTAGCCGGTGTTCCAGAGCGAATTGTAGTCACGCTCAACGACCGCGGGGTCGTACGGGTCGCCGGCGCGGCTGAACAAGCGCGCGACGATCGACTCTTTGGGGATGCGCCGGTTGCCGATCACCTGGATGGGGCACAGGATCTGTGGTGCCGCTTCCGCCGAGAACTGCGGCGTGGCCTGGACCTGCGCACCGGCGGTCGAGATCAGCGCCGGGACGGCAGACAGCATCGCCGCAGTACCCAGGCTCAAAAGGCCCCAGCGGAGAACAGCGTTCAAGCTTGAGCGGTTCTGGCCGTAGCCAAGGATGCCCAAACGGCTCGAGCGCGTGCGCACAGGCTGGGTCGTACACTTCAGGGAGCTTGCGCTCACTCGGATTCCGGTAAAGATAACCACACCCTCACTGCTCTTTGAATCTGTCAAAGCTTGTTGGATTGCTGTTGATTCCAGCCCTGCGGTACACGAAGGGAGAGCTTTGATTATAGGCGACTCGCGGCAACCCATGCGAACCCACGGGCCGTCAAACTTGAGCTTTCGCCTTTAATCGGTGATTTGCCCGCAGAAGTTTTCGCTGCCCTAACGGCAGAAAAGCCCCTCCTGCGGCCTACCAGCATCCACTTCGCCATTACTGTTTGACGTAGGGCGCGGTAAGGGTAAGCAGGTCGGCGTTTTTTAAGAACGTGGTGAGGGTGGACGCCAGCCGCGGCTCCATCACGCTCGCGGGTGTCATCGTGTCCAGGCTCTCGACCTTCAGCATCAATGGAATCGGCCGGGTCGTATCCGATTGCAACGGAACCCCGCGATGCGGACGCGCATAGATCACGGTCAAATGCTGGCTGGTTTCGGAGTACTGTCGGCAGGCGCCGTTGTCACAGACCGTCGACGCTTCGAGTTCCTGGGTTGCGCCGTCGTTGTACGTGGCGGCGGTTAACTCAACAGGTCCCCCCGCCGTTGCAGCCACAATCTGCCCGTGCCAGGTCGGATCTTCGCCGCGCGCGAGATGGCACACCTCGGCATCATGCACGGTCTGCGGCGAGACACCCAGCATCACGTGCGCGCCCGGAACGCCGTTCACCGAGGGTTCCGCATACTCTCCCCAGCTATAGACCAAAATGCCGAACTGGGTCTCATTCCAGGTGCGCTCCAGGGTAAAGTCGCCGATGTGTTCAGGCAACGTGGCCGGCGCCAGGTTTGCCAGCCGCGCGGCGTCCACGCGATGCTCGTGCAGCACATCCACGCCGAAGATGGCGGCCATCAGCAGCACGGCTGTCACGCGCAAGAGCAGGGAGGTCGGGGCCTGGCGTCCGTACGATGGGGTGACGGAGGCGCGAGGCTCGGCTGGTGGTGGTTGGGTCGTGTTGTCCACATCGTTGCGCAATTTATTAGCGACGGCGAAGAAGATCGCCAGGGCACACACGAAGAGGCATCCGCCGATGATGTAGTCGGCGATCAATCCATGGTTCTGCAGCCAGGGGTGGGGCACCGCAATGGTGTAATAGATAACCAGCAGGCACAGCCGCAGGAAGTTGAACAGGTAACCCAGCAGGACGGCGCCCGCAACGACCGGCGCGTACACATACCAGCGGAAGCGGTAGATGTAGCCGACCACGATGGCGGCCAGACCGAGCGTAATCGCGCCGCGAATGCCGTTGCAGCCAGGCGCGATGAACATGCCGAACTCGGGCGTAAACATCAGCCGGAGTTTGTCCTGGGTGAGCGGCTGTCCAAGCGCATGTGCCCAGGCGCGGGCCACGGTGGCCGACGCGTGCTGCAAGGGCAGGTCGACCAGCCGGCTGAACGTCTGCGGCACCGGAATGACCGCCCACATGAAGAGGACCGGGAACCAGGCTGCCTTGAGCAGGCGTGTGCCTCCAAACAGGAGCACCATCCCGGCCGCATAGATAACGGCAACCAATGGCAGCGGCGGGAGCTGGAGCAGCCAGTTTTTATTGATGGTGACGATCAGCAGCATTTGATCGCGCAGAAACATGAGCGCCGCCGAGCCGGCCAGGACCGCGAACCCCCACCAGGAGCCGTTCGTCTCCCACTCCAGGGTCTGCCAGGCGCGGAGAATCAACAGATAGCAGACCAGGGGAACGACCATTCCCATGGATTTGAGGTCATCGGTGGTCCAAATGCTGTAGAGGGACTGGACGGAGGGCCAGATGGTGAGCAGTCCGGCAGCGGCGCACACGGAGGCCACCACCGCGACAGTTCGAGGCTGGAAGGTGCGGGACTGCTGTTGGGATGAGAGGGTAGTGGGCACAAACCTCAGCGCCCCTTATGGGGGCAGGTCGCAACACAAAAATCGAATACCGGACTACAGGTTACTGCTTGCCAGAAATCCTAACGGGTCTTCGCCGCTCGGCGTGCGCGAATCTTCATGCGCACGTTCGAAATGGCGTAGGCGCCACCAGCCAATCCCGCCAAGATCAGAGTGGGATTCTCCGGCGAGTCTGAACATCCACCCTGGGCGCGGGCAGGAATCGCCGCGATCATTGCGAATGCGAGAGCAGTGAGGAGAAAGGTCTTCTTCATTGGGAGATCCTATTTCCGCCGCGACCCGGGGGCCCTTGGCTGTAAACGATGAATTGAGTCCGCCACACCGACTCTCCAGCTTTGAGATGCATGTGTGAGGGGTACAGGTATATATCTTCCCCGAGGATATAGGGGACGCGGGGGTGAAGTCAACGATTCTGTGCGTCGGACTACACCTTTAGGAATCCCCAATCGTCTACAACCTAACCCCTTTCGGCTGCATCGACGGGGGCAGCGAATCCGGCTGTAAAATCAACGGTTGTACCGGAGCGCATCCGGCAGTTTTCAGGAGGTTGCAAACACCATGGCATCGGCAATGGCAGGGATGGAGGGCCTTTCGGGCGTATATGACGGACTTAAGGCGCGCATGAACAGCTCGGTGGACGACTTTCGAGCGAACCTCGTAAGCGTCCGGACGGGTCGCGCATCGGTCCACATGCTGGACGGTATTCGTGTTGACTACTATGGTACCGAGACTCCAATTTCACAGGTTGCGCAGATCACGACCCCCGAAGCGAACCTGATTCTGGTTCAGCCTTGGGAGCAGAGCCTGGTCACGGCCATCGAAAAGGCCATCCGGACCAGCCAGCACGGCTTCAACCCGATGCACGACGGCAAGATCATTCGCGTACCCGTTCCGCCTATGACCGAAGAGCGGCGCAAGGACACAGTCAAGCTGCTGGCGGGCACGGTCGAAGATCACAAAACGTCGATCCGCAACATCCGCCGCGAAGGCAACGAGGCAGTGAAGAAGGCCGCCAAGGACAAGCTGATCTCCGCCGACGACGAAAAGCGCGCCAACGCCGAGATACAGGAGCTCACCGACTCCGAGATCAAGCGCCTCGAGGACCTTTTCCGCGCCAAGGAAAAAGAGATCCTTACGATCTGAGCAACGAGCACCCAGGTGCATGCGGAGGATCGTACGCAAATAGTCGGCATGTTTTTGATCTTCGTGGTGCTGATGACAGGCCTGCTTAATGGCCTGTACATGCTTACTTCGCCAAAACGGTGGTATAGCCTCCCGAGGTGGTTGCGGTTTGAAGGCTACTACACCCGTGAGCGTGTTGACGGAAATGATTGGCGCTTCCTGCAGGTTCGCATCGCAGGCGCAGGTCTTTCCGCGATTTGCGGCTACATGTTGTTCGCGCTCGTACGAGACATGCTTCTTAAGAATTGAATGTTTGGGTTTCTGCCAACACAGCATCGGCGATGACGGCGGCTTCCTGTGCGACCTGCAGATCGTGCACACGCAGGACGTGGGCTCCAGCCAGGATCGCCGTGACGTTCGCGGCCGCGGTGGCGATGCGCCGGGCCTCGGCGGGATTTACCTCCTTGCGACGCTGCAAAGGTTTGACCGCATCGCCTAGAAATCCTTTGCGCGAGAGCCCGACGAGCAGCGGCCTGCCGAGTTCGCGCAACCGCCCAAGTCGCGCCAGCAAAGCGAAGTTCTCCGCGCCGCGCTTGCCGAAG
>Ga0187887_10002811_pt1 | contig 13751 bp, 11 predicted proteins | sample June2016WEW_7_10_FD_132977 | JGI IMG/M metagenome (GOLD analysis project Ga0187887, IMG submission 132977) | Peatland microbial communities from SPRUCE experiment site at the Marcell Experimental Forest, Minnesota, USA - June2016WEW_7_10 | ecosystem: Environmental > Terrestrial > Soil >...
CCTAGACGCGACACCTCTTCTTTCATGAATCTAAGAAAAAATGGCGTGTATCCAGAATTTCCAGCTGAGTACTCCTTGGTTGTCCAACGACGGTCGTACTCGGCCTGTTCCGATAATGCCAATGACGCCGACATTGCAGCGTCAGTCTGTTGATTGCCAAATTCCATCGCAGTTTCTCCAAGAATTCATTTGTCTGTCGGAGCGCTTAGACGTCCCGCCACGTCCGGGATTTCCCTCGCCCTGATGATTCTGATCGGGTTTCCAGCAGATACGGTCCACGAGGGCAAATCCCGGGTCACAACGGAGCACGCCCCGATCACGGCCCCATCTCCAATTCGAACACCAGGCAGAACGAACGCCCGCGCTCCGACGAATGCGTCGGCCCCAACCGTTATCTTTGCTGTGAGCAATGGCGTGTCAGGATGATCGAAATCATGTGTGCCTGTGCAGAGGTAGGCTTCCTGCCCAACCACCGAACCGCGGGCCAGTTCAATTTCCCCCAAGGAATAGAGATTGGCCCGATCGCCCACGCAAGAGGCGTCGCGGAGGGTCACATGCCAGGGCATCTGAATCCGCGCTCTCTGATGGACAAAGGGACGTCCTTCAATCTTGCAACCGAAGACTCGAAGCCACAGCAGCCGCCACGCATTAAAGTGCTTTGGAGTCCACTGACAAAATAACGGCCACGTGATGCTCCAGAACAGTATTCGCAATCGCTCATGCAATGCCCAGGGGGACGCATGGCGAGAGGAGGCGTGGTGGACTTCGAACGCAACGCCGATCATGAGCAGGCAATCCCCTCGAAGTCGGCCAGGTACTGGCCGGCTATTTTCGGCAGCGTGTAGTCTCGCGCCGTCTGATATGCGCGTTCGCCGGCTTTCGTCAATTTGTCGGTATCGCTCACCAAACGTTTCAGGACGTTCGCGAGATTTGCAGCTCCCTGCTGCGAGGCTTCGTCGAAGACCCACCCATTGACACCCGGTTGTAGATAGTCGCGAAAGCACTCCAGTGACGAGACGACCGGCGGGCAGCCTTCGGCCATCGCCTCGACTGGCGCAAGAGGCGATGCTTCTCCTCGCCCAGCCAGCGACGGGTAGACAAAGATGCTCGACTCCCTGTAACGGGAGCTCAGGCGTTCCGCATCGAACACCGGCCCAGTCCAATCCACGAAAGTTTCGATGTCGCGAGCCTTGTTACGCAAACTCTGGAAATACCGCTCGCCCCCGCCTCCCATGGCCACGTCCCATGGACCAACCACTCGAAGCTTCCAATCATGGAAACCCATCGAGAGAAGACGCTGGAAAGCCTCGATCAACAAATGAATCCCCTTCTCGGGGTGTATCCGCCCGACGTACAGAATGCACTTCAACCGCAAATTGCCTGCCGGCACTCGTCCGATTTTCGGTACGAAGTTCGGAATCGTTTTCACCCTCGACGCTAGTCTCGGAGCCTCGCGGCAGATTGCTTTGTGGATCACGCTGGAAACAGTTTGTAGCCGAGCCGCCCGACCATATAGCTTCATCTGTCCCCTTGGATAGCGTTGCACGTGAACGTAGATTTTTCCCTTTCTCGCATCCGACACGAGCACGGGTAGCCAGAACGTATTTGTCACCAGGATGTCGGCTTCTGGAAGCACTTTCAAGACACGGCGCGAGTAAATCAGATCCTGCCACTTCAACCGGACCAAGGAGCTTGGCGTGTCGAATCCAGGCACGCGGACGTGACGCACGCCCTCGATGCAGTCTTCGCGCCCCATCGTCCCGTGCTGCCGAGAAACGTGAGTAACCTCATGTCCCCTTCGCGCAAATTCCTTCCCCAAAGCGAACCATATCTTCTCCACCGCGCCACCTTGGATAGGTGGAACAGGCAAGAACGCGCCTTGCACTATCGTTATTCGCATAAGGCGCTTTTGCAGAGAGCCAGAGCGTTGTGGTGCCTGGCTACTCGGCGCCGTAAGGCTCGCAGGGTAAGGAGCCCGGACATGGACCTCCCTCTCTTAGTCAAAGAGTCTCCGGATTCGTCCTGGCCAATCCAGCCGCAGCCCCTCGCGAGCTTGCCGGCCCCGGGCGCGCACTGCCTGGGCAACACCGAAAAAGATGCTTAGGCGCAGACCGCGCAATGTCGGGGAGTAGAGGTGCACTGTGCCTTCCTCATAAACGAGACATCCCAGACGGCGATTGTGCTCCTGGCCGCCTTCTCCCAAATCCATTTGCTCGACGCCGGCAGCGGACAGACTCTCCATCGCCCATGCCGTGAGCAACGATCCCACCGAGAAGCGAGCTAGGTCGGAACGGTAGCCGGCATGCTGGCAGTAAAACGTCTGCTGGTGGTGCTGTCCGACTAAAAACGCAACGGGCGATTCTTCAACGTACATGACAAAGATACGGAGCCATCCCCGATTAGCACAGAACGCAAGTTTCTGGCTGTCGTACACAGTGCCCGGCGTGCAGCCGTCAAGATGGCGCTGCCAGGTGGTGAGACGTACGGCGGCGGCATCGCGCAGACCAGTTTCCAGTTCTGCAGGGTCGGAAAAACATTGGAACCGCACCTTGTCCGGAAACGCGCGCTGCAGGATGCGAGTTTTTCTCCGCACTTCCCTTCTATTTTTTCCGGCAAGCGCCCGTGGGCGCTTGCCTTGAGGCGCCGTTAGCGGAACGACCGAATAACAAAAGGTATGGGGAACGCGGTGCTTCATCAAAAGACCCGGCACTGCTTGGATCTCGCGAAATAGTTCCGATTGCAGCGGCAAGCGTTGAAAGCAAAGCAAGTCCACGCCGCCCTCTCGGAGAGCGTTGCGCAGTCGCAGGGCCAACAGCTTGTCAATAGCTACGGACCGCCGGCCCATTCTGCCTCCTGCGATTACTTCCAATACCTTGGCTTTGGGACCACGGATGTGTACAGATGAGACAATCGTCGAAACTCTGCATTTTCTGATTCTCCCCACCAACAAGGCCTGCGGAATGCCTCGCTGGTAGACTGTGATCACGTACGGGTGAAGTATTGTCGAATCGCTGTTCAAGATGTCTAGGTAATAGTCGAGGTCGGTATTCAGGTTTTGTGTCCACTGCATCCATATTGGTCTTAGCGCCTCGACTGCCGCTAAACTGTCGGCGATTTGCGTCGAGAGCTGCTCGGATGCCTCGTCAGACGGGCAAGCCTTGGATGACTCTCCGGCCGAATGCTTGGGAAGCACAAGTGATACATCCGAAAACGCTTCCGTTATGTTCATGGGAAGGGCCGGCTAATTCGCTGAGGTGACGTTGGCCAGGACCGCTTGCAGGATTCCGGCGGCTTTCGTGATTTCAAATCTCCGCTCGAAGCATTGGCGTGCAAGTTGACGCAGGTGCAGCCTGCTCGCCTCAGGCAGATCTAAGTAGGAACGGAAGAAGTGACAGGTGCCTAAAAGGTTGTCCTCCGACACGATGCCGGCGCCGTCCGCTTGGATTTCACGCCAGATATTGACTTTGTCTGAGATTAGCGTAGGAGTGCCTGCAGCCAGTGCTTCAGCCACAGCAATACCAAAGTTCTCCTGGTGCGAAGGCAATACGAAGACCTCGGCTGCGCGTAGCGCTCCCCATTTCATGGCACCGGTAAGCATTCCAGTCCAAGTGAGCCGTGACGTAATTCCGAGCCCCTCTGCAAGGTGCTGGAGATTCCCCTGCCACCCCACCTGGTCCGGGCCGGCGACTACGAGGTGCCATTCGGAATGCTCAGCCAGTACTTTGGCAAAGGCCTGAATCAACAAATCACAACCTTTCTTAGGATGGATCCTCCCCATAAACAGCGCCAGTTTCTTGCCGCGCAGTTCGGGGTAGCGGCCGAAGAATACGCCGACTTCGATTTGCGGATTACCGGTTGGCAATGCAGTGCCGTGGTTCACTACAACTTCGTTGCAGCGATACAGCCAAAATGACTGGCGGGCCAGCACACGCTCTTCCTCGCAAGTGAAAAGTACGGCCTGAGCATCGCGCAGTACGCGATAGTCCGCCCATGGCCAGTACATCCATTTCTTCAGGTGCTTGAGAGGATACTGTTTCTTGAACCAGGGATCGAGCATGCCGTGGGTGAATACGACGTAGGGCGTGCTGGAATTGCGCAAGGCGCACCAAGCGGCAAAACTGTGAAACTGCCAGATTCCGTTTACGATGACGGCATCATAGCGGCACCGGTTGGCGCGAAGCCACGGAATGATCCGGGGGCTGAAGGCGTACCCGAGCGTCGTCGGACCGAGAGCATGAACCCGCAGAGGGCACTGATTGAGATAAGCAGCGTCCGGGGGGTCGAGAGATGCGACTTCAACTTGATGCCCTTGGCATACCAAGTTACTCCCGAGCTGGTTGACGCCCTCAATCGGCCCACCACCGGCAGGATTCACGGAGCTGATGATGTTGAGGAGATTCATATTCTTCAGTGCGTGTGCGGCGCTCCTGGAAGAATGTCTTATATACATGGCCAAGGTTCCGGGTGCTTTGCAGGTGAGGATTGCAAGCTGAATCAGTCGACAACTCCAGTCTGTCGTTTAAAGTAAGCTGCGTCAGGAGACAGGCGCTTTATGGGGCGCGCCGGAGTGCCAGCGTAGATCCAAAAAGACTCGCTATATTGTTTGTTCAGGAGCGACTTCGCTCCAAGCACGCATTGACTGGGTAAAGAACTGCCTCCTAAGAGCACACAATCCGTTCCTATGAGGGAATAGTCCCCTACCGTAATTGGAGCTGACGATTGTCGACAACTGTTCAAGTCAATACTATGCGTCAAAATCTGTGATCGAAACCCTGCTAGTGTCGAAAAGGCGCCAATCGTCACCGTGTTCGTGCAATCGATAAGGTGGCGGTTCGTGATCGCAGAGTGCCGGCCGAGGATGAGCTCAGGTTTTCGATCAAGTTGGTGGGCAAAGTGCTTGTGAGGACCAAGAGGAAATCCCGTAATCCAATTTCCTTTCCCGATGGTCGCACCTTCCTTCAAGTGCAAGAGCCTTAAACCCTTACAGACAGTCAGCGTTCCAATTCGCGAGTCGCAGTCCATAATCAGTCGTTCAGGCATGACCCATGCGAAGCCGATGCGACTCTTAGCGTGAAGCTGGTAGCCAAACACCACAATCAATGCCTGCCGTCGAAGCGACCATGGCAATAACATGGAAATCAGATATAGACATTTTTTCATAGCCTGCGCTAACAACGATTGCTGATGACCTCCATATAAAGTGCGATGTATTCCGCAATCATTTTGTCAGGCCGAAAGCGTTCGGCATTCTGTAGTCCCGCGCACCTCGACGCGGTCCACTCCTGCGATTCACGCGCGAGCCGGACGATGTCAGCAGCAAAACCCTCTTCGTCATCTACGGCACGTGATAGAACGGCGTCCGACACAATCTCTCTGAAAGGGGGGCACCGGCTGCAAACAATCGGGCAACCGCAAGCCTGCGCTTCCACGAGTGGCCACCCAAAACCCTCGAACCGCGAGGGAAACAAAAAGACAAGGGCAGAATTGTAAAGGGCTTCAAGAACCTCATTGGTTGGCTTTTCGACGACAATAACCTTGTCGAGGACACCCAACTCTCTGGCCAGGCTTTCCAGATCCGCCGAAAGCTTAGGACCCACCAGCACCAGGTCGACGTCAACAGAACGTAAGACGTCTGCGAACACTCTAATCACAGCATCTCGATTCTTGCGTCGGAGATTAGAGCCAACGTGCAGCACGAACTTTCGGTATCTAACTAATGGTAGCTGAACCAACCGATGCCGCACTGTTTCATCAGGCAGTACTGTATAGGGATAGCTTAGTCCATTAAGAATCACCTGCAGGAAGTGACGATCAGAGCAGACTATCCGCTCCACATCTCTCAACGTTGCATTAGAAACGCAAGCGAGCCTGTCGGCGCGTCGCAGACCCGCGACAATCCAGCGCTGAAGTAGTTTCCCCGCCGCGGACGCGGGACAATCCGTATCTTCACCCAATGCTCCCCGCACAGCCAACATATCATGGCAGGTGACGACAACTGGACGTGGGCCTACATAGGAGGTGTACATCGCATTCGAATGATCACATATATGTATAACATCAGCCCAACGCGCCGCCTTGGCAAGAACGGTGGGAAATAACGCAAACTTGTCAATATAGCCCAGCCACTTGCTTAAACTTCGCTCCGCCACAGGCAGATAGCTGGCCAGGGGACGCGGCCGGCTGATGCGTACCTCATGACCGGCTTGGGAGAGGCCACGTTGCATCAAACCGGCAAAGCGCAGCATGCTCTCTTGCCCATCGCTTAAATAATTACCTACCAGCAGAACCCTCATCCAGAAACCCTCTCACCCGGGAAAGCAAAAGACAGAGTTCGGGACAGAATAAACACTGGAACAAGGAGCACCGGAAATGATAGAGAAGCGATGATTCCTGACAAAGAGGATTCGACGATGCTGTGGTGGTACGACGCTATGAACCACAAGAACCACAACGTTGAAGCTGTCGGTTGGCGCTCCCACCTTGCGTTTCCAAGGAATATCCTGATCCAATAGTAAAACATCGCGAAAAAGATTGGCGTACCGACCGAAACGCCTGCGAAGGAAAAGGCATTGTATAGATTCGCCATCACCCCGTAAGAAAGCTGTGTGACGGAATCCGAGGAACCTACTTCCCCGACAATGTGTCCCAAGTAATTGCCCGCCTCAAAAATCGGCTTTTTCGGATATAGGAAACTCGGTGTGGCCAATTTGAAGCCCCACGTAATGGTCTCCCACCCAGTGTAGGCTCGCTGTCGTTCGGTGGCAGCGATTAGCCGATCCGCTTCACCGACCATTGCCAACCGGTTAAAGGGGGAAAGCGACCCCGGGCCGAAGTAAGATCCTTTACTTACTCGATCGGTTACGCTCGAGCGAAAACTGCTATCACCAGCGATTCGCAGGAACGCGTCCTTCGTCACTTCCGCGCGCTGCTCAAATGCTCCCTGTCGGCCGCCGTTATCGCGTACATACTGCGAATAAGGAAATACAATTACTCCGTAATAAATCACTCCCATAGACACGAGCGACCAGAGTTTGGGGTCACGCCAGCCGTAGCGCAAGAAGCCAACCACAAGGTAAAATACCAGCGGTTCGATCGCGTCCTGCTTAGTTGTGCTGAAGATTCCTACCACGCTGGTCCAAGCCAATAGACCCAGAATTGCCGGATGTGTCATCCATAACCTTGCTCGCGTCCGCCACAGGTACAACATCGGAGGTATGATCGAGAATGACATCATGGATGCAAGCGAACGGGCAATCCCCAGCCAACCCCCGGTTTGAAGGCCCTCCCCTCTTGCGGCTGGAATAAGTGAAACGAAATATCCTGCATAACTGAGAACGAACAGAACAATAGAAAGGGATAGAAGCATGCCGTCGCTGAGTGCCCGGTTTATCGACAAAGACTGCGTGCAAGGTAGGTACGCCTGTGCCAGCGTGCCCACAAAAAGGCCGGCAAAACCTATAGCCATTACCAATGCAGTAGCCGCAGGCGCATTCAAGCGATCGTCAGCCGGTTGCATGAAGAGGATTTTAGTGGCAATCCCGAAAAGCAAGAACTTTCCAATTAGTATGGCATTGAGGCAACCAAATGCGGATGCCAAGCCACCACCTGCCAAAACAGAGAGCAACCCAAAAAGGATAGCGATCGCAAATAGGGAGGCGACCAGCGCATCGGTGCCCACCATCAATTGGCCGGTCAAATAGAAGCCCGTTACTACGAGCACTAGTGTTAGCTGGTTTCGCGTTAAAGACATAGTATCGGGGCGAGATCTTGTTGGGACCAAGGCACTTGAAGTTTCATCCGCCCACCCTTTTGTGACAAGCGCTTTGCGCTCGTGAGATTAAAAGCAATCTCGGAGCAACAGACAAGAGCTCTTTCCACTTAGAGGCACTCGATGAGCAACAGGTGCTGCTTCGTCTACCCCTGATTCCTTGCTCGCCGCTGATGATATAGACGAAGACAAATTCACAATGAATGCAACTTCGGACGGGCTAGGGAGCGCGGTAAATGGCGGCACCGGCGGCGGCGGGTAGGATGCTTTCCACGTCGCGCAGGGCATTCTTCGGACCGCTGCCTGGAACGAAGAGAATGTCGCCGTCTGCAAGCAATTCATCTTCGGCTTTGTTGGCCAGGATTTTCTTGAGCGGGACCGGGACTTCTTTCCGAACACCGCCGGTCTTGCGAATCAGTTTGGCATGATTCAGGGAGGCGGTTCGATTCGTACCCTGTGCCAGGGCGATGGCCTCCAGCACTGTCAGACGGTCATTGTTCTCGATGAGAAAACCGCCCGGCTTGCCAACATCGCCAACGACATAAACGATGCCCGCGTGCGAAACCATGATGGTATCGCCCGGCCGCACGTCGACGTTGAAGGCAGCGGTGCTGCCAGGTTTGCTCTCAATTTTAACGATGACCGGGTGGTCAGGATCGTCACGATGCGTAACGGTGACGTCCTTGCCGGCGCCCGTGGTTTCACCGCCAGCCGCAGAGATGAGATCGAGAAGCCCGTGGGCTCCGAGCAGAGGATAGACGCCAGGGTTCTTCACTTCGCCGAGAACCGTGACTCCCTGCGTGGAAAATTCGAGCACAGTGACCGACACATGGGGGTCTTTGAGAACGTCGGTTTCGCGAAAGCGAGCTTCGATCGCCTGTCCCGCCTGCTCTGCGGTCAATCCCAGGACAGGGACAGTTCCAACCACGGGCAACGTGACCTTGCCTTGCTCGTCCACGCGGAGCTTGGCGGAAAGCTCTGGTGTATCGAAGACGTTCAAGTCGAGCAGATCTCCGGCTGAGATTTGTAGAGCATGGATCGCGGGAGGAGAAAAAGGAACGGACGCCGCCGGCATGGAATCTCCCGCCAAGACTTTCTGGGCCGACACCGGCATGGCGCCAATCGACAGCAAGGCGAATACAACCAATGATTTTGACATTTTGGCTTAATCCCTGAGCTAGTTATTGTTGGCGGAAGCGCTCTGGCGGTTACTGGCTAGTTCCTTGTAAGCCTCTGGGTATTCGTAGTAGTACTCCGGATGCCGTACAGCGTTGAGCACAAACCCTAAGACATTGGCACCCGAGCGAGAGAGTACATCCACGGCGCGCGACAAAGCTTTGCGTCGGGACACGCCTGACCGCGTCACCAGAATGACTCCATCCGCCCGTGCAGAGAGCACCAGAGCATCGGCAAAAGGAAGCATGGGTGGTGTATCGACGATGATGTGGTCGTACTCCCTTCGCCAAGCCGTCACCAGTTGCTGCATCTTAGCAGAGGCCAGAATTTCCGTTGGGCCGGCGGGACGAAAACCAGCAGGTAGCACGTGCAGATTTGGCAGTTTGGCAAACGGTTGATTAGGAGGACATTTAGTAAGCTCTGTCGTAAACATATTGCTCAGCCCGGGTTCCTTACGAATTCCCAGGTGCCGGTCAATTGAGGAACATCTCAAGTCAGCATCAACCAACAGGACCCGCCTACCCCCTTGCGCAAGAGCAGTTGCCAAGTTGCAGCTCACGGTTGACTTTCCTTCCCCTGGCAAAGCACTTGTCACTACCAGTACTTTGGGTGGATTGTCGAGGGAGGAAAGCAGAATGCCGCTGCACAAAGCACGATAGGCTTCGCCCCCCGGGCAGTTCCGCTCGCGAACCGAAATGGGAGTCGATTCAGGCGCGAGTAGGTTCGCGATGCTTGTTCCTTTCGTTTGCTTGCGAGAAAGGGCAGTTAGAAAAGGAACGGAACTCAACTCCGGCAGAGCCGTAACTGATTCAAGCTCTTCGGAGGTCCGAACCGTATCGTCGAAGGAATCCAGTATCAACCCTAACAGTAGGCCACCGAATAATCCGCCCCCTAAGCCGAGTGCGAGATAGAGCACCGGTCGAGGTTCCACCGGCTTGTCTGGTATTTGGGCGCGATCCACAATGCTGACGTAAGAAGACGCCAAACCGGACGTAATGCCGGCTTCTTTGAGTTTCAGCTGGAGCGTGTCATAGAGTTTTTGGCCAGACTCAACCTCGTGCTTCAAAATCGCATATTGAGCCACGTTCTCGTTGAGCTTGTACGCCTCTCCTTTCTGCTGTTCGAATTCGTCGCGGACCATAGCTTCAGCCTTCGCGGCAGCGTCGTATTCGTTTGCCAGCCGGGTTTCAACGTTTCCGCCTTCCGTAGTGATCGCAGCCTGTAAGCCGGCCAACTGCGACTGAAGTTCGCGAACTTTGGGATAGCCATTGCCAAACTTAGCGCTCATTTGGGCATACTGAGCTCGCAGTTCGGCTTCTTGTGTGCGTAGTACCTGCAAGGTTGTTCCGGGCACCACCGAAGCAATGAGTTCTGGATTGCCAGAACGTGCAAGCCGATAGCGGCCCTCTTTGACGATGCGATCAGCCTCGGCTTGAGTAAGTTCCTCGTTCAGTTGCTTCAACCGGTCCGTGACAATGTTGTCGCTTTCGTCGGTTCCCAGAAGATTGTTCTCGCGCTGAAAATCCGCCAGTTTCTGCTGGGATGAACTAGTGCCCGCTCTTATCTCGTCCATTTGACGTGACAGCCACTGTGAAACCTGCGTCGTTCCGTCGACGCGGACATGAAAGTTGCGCTGCATGTATTCGTCAATGATGGAATTAGCGGTGTCGGTCGCCAGGGCGGGATCGGAATTGCGAAACCGGATCTCTACTACTTGCGTGCTGGGCAGGACTCTCACGTTTAGATCGTTATTGAACCGCTCCAATAATCGCTGCCGTTGCGACGAATTCAGCCGAGACGGATCCTGGATGTTTCCGTTGACTGCATCTTTGCCCGCGAAGTGCGGATTGGAATAAAGAGCCAACGACTTGATCACCTGCATCGCCACGGTATTGCTTTGAATGATGGCGACTTCAGTTTTCACACGCCCGTCAACGTCGACCGACGCTGAGGTTTTCTCGTTCTCATCCAGCCCAAGGCTGGCGGAGCGATTGGGATCGATTTGCAGGCGCGCAACGCCCTCATAAACAGGTTTTTTCAAGAAGGTGTAAGCCGCCACCAGGCAGAATATTGCGGCGGCAAAGCCGAGAATAGCGGCTTTCCGGCGAACCAGCGTCTTCCATATGTCAACGACAGACAGTTGCTGTTGACCAGGCGTGCGCCTTTCCATCGAGGGTGCGGGGAAAGATAGCTCCGCACGCGGACTCGTGACTAAGCTTTGACGGTTTTCTGGCATAGATGCTACCTCTTTGGCTAGCGACTGTTCGGCTTCACTGGGCGCACAGGCTGAGTTCTAGTCCTCATGCTGCTCCGGTTCCTCTCAACACTGCGGGCACGGTCCGCGCGAGGATCTTGAGATCAAGCCACAGTGACCACTTGTCGATGTACTGCATATCGAGTTCCATCCATTTTTCAAAGGGAACGGAATTGCGTCCATGAATCTGCCACAGACAGGTGATGCCCGGCTTGACGCTGAAGCGGCGGCGCTGCCAGTCCTGATCAAACAGTTGATAGTCGCGCAGAGACATGGCCCGCGGACCAACCAGACTCATGTCTCCCTTCAGCACATTGAACAGCTGAGGCAATTCGTCAATACTGGTCTTGCGCAGCAGTCTTCCCAGTGGAGTAACCCGCGGATCCTTTTTGATCTTGAACACCGGCCCGTTCATTTCATTCAGGCTGAGCAGTTGGTCTTGGAGCTGCTCAGCGTTGGCGACCATGGTCCGAAATTTGAAGATGCTGAATTGCCGTTTGTTCAAACCCACACGAGTTTGACGGAAGAAGACCGGCCCCGGCGACGTCAGCTTCACAAGCGCTCCGATGATGAGAAGCAGAGGAGCGAACAGAGCTAGGAGCACCGTGGAAAAGAGACAATCCAGCATGCGTTTGACCATGGCAGGAAATAGCTCCACCGAGCCACCAGCTGCAAGAACCTGGGAACTATCCTCTAAGTCGACGTCTTGAGCGCGAGAAGAGAAGTTACGTAGCTTAAACACCTGGGAATCGAACCTTATAACGATTCCATGCTGTTCGCACAGCGACACTAGTTCAGAGGCATGTTCGTAGTACGATCGCAGCGGCAAGTAGATTGCTGCTTCGTCGATAACGTTGCACCGGAGAAAATCGGCCAAGCCGGCAAACGTGCAGCAGCGGGTGTGACCGGTGGACTCGAAGGCCTGGGTTCCGGCCCAGTTATCATCCACAAAACCGACGACGTGATATCCCAGTTCTGGATGAGGGGCGATCTGGCGGACAAATTCAATCGCCCGTTCATTTGTCCCCACGATGAGAATGAATCTGGTATTTCTACCGCGACTCCTAAATGCGAGAAGCAACCAGCGGGCCACGATGCGTCCCGTAACCATCAGGAAGGTGCTCGACAGCCAGAACACCAGCACGAATCCCGGCCGCACGATTCCCAGATGAAAAACTCTTGCTGACACAAACAGGAAAGCCGCCGCCACCGTCGTAGCTTTGCACACTTCCGCAACCTGCGTGAACTGTCTCGTCAACCTCTTCGAAACATACAGTCCGCAGAAGATGAAGAGGTTGTGCCACACCAGGAGAAGAAGCGCGAAAACCAGGCAGTTTTCGAGCTTGATCCGCATTGCCATGAAACCAGCAAGGGGCATTCCCGTCGGCAGAGCGAACACAACCAGAGCAACGACAATTGATGCCGCCAGAGCACAGAGATCAAAGAGCTTGGCCATGTATTTCATGAATCGTCGTCTATTGGGAGTCATGACAGCTTCCTAATACAGAAAACGGTTGGCTTAAGCTTTGACTATGAAAGAATCGACGATTGCAGAATGGAACTACCAGACAGCTGAGGGAAACATGCGAACACTGAGACGCCATGTTTTTTCAAGGTGAAGAAGGCCGTTCATAATGCGCCCGAGAAGGCGCACGTCCACAGAATGACGACGAGAAGGGAAGTGATGTAGATCCGAAACGTGGTCAAACCCCATTCATGCGTGCAGCAGTGAATCTCCCCTCGGGTTAGTTGGATTGCACGCTACCGACGTAGCCCCCGACCGGCTCCACATCCAAGTTGTAGACACTTACGGCAAGGGACCGCTGAATCAGCTCGATTGAGATCACAAGTTTGGAATCGGAGTCACGTCCGACGAGGACGCCTTCGATGCCGTCGAATGCCCCGCCGCAAATTCTCACCCGTTGCCCCACTTGCAAAAAGGGGTACGGAAAGCAGCTAACTCTCTGCTCCAGCACTGTCCTGACGTAGTTAATTTCCTTATCTTGGATAGGCACTGCGCCCTGCTGGTTTCCGACAAACTGTACCACGCCGCTCATCTTGCGCACTTGCAACTGCGCTTCCGCTGAGTTCGGAATTTGGACGAACACATACCCGGGGAAAAGAGGCACGTCCACCGACTTGCGTCGGTCGCTCCAGCGATGCGTCTCGGTCACCAGGGGAAGGAAGTTCGTGATACCTGCGTTGCTGAGTGCACCAGCCACCATCTTTTCGTGGCGCGACCGACTCCACACCGCGTACCAGTGAAGTCTGTCTGCTGTTTCACTCTCAGATCCGATAGGCATATGCACAGCTTCGCCCTTTCAGTCCCATCTCTGGGATTACATGGTTATCCACATCAGTGACGAACGTTACTGATGGTCAACAAACCAGCAGCCACTTCTTCTTCGATGTCGTGGCCCTGCTTTTCACTTTCTACAAGACCTATACGACCAACTACGGCAAACCCTGCAATCTCGTAGCAGGTTTCCACCCTGCACACTTGCCCCTTACAGCAAAAGCGAAGTTGGCGCGGTATGCGATCAAAAGCCGGGA
>Ga0187887_10002815_pt1 | contig 13736 bp, 11 predicted proteins | sample June2016WEW_7_10_FD_132977 | JGI IMG/M metagenome (GOLD analysis project Ga0187887, IMG submission 132977) | Peatland microbial communities from SPRUCE experiment site at the Marcell Experimental Forest, Minnesota, USA - June2016WEW_7_10 | ecosystem: Environmental > Terrestrial > Soil >...
GCGTCCTTGCCCTTGGCGGTCTGGATGTGGCCGTTGTCGCTGCCGGTGCCGAAACCCAGCCGGCTCAGTTTGATGCCGGTATTACCCAGCGTCACTTGATCCGTGGCCGTGCGCGTCACGGCGGGACCGGCAGTGGATTTGGTTTCACCCCAGGCCCAGGGTGAGAGCAGCACCGTGCCGGCCAGGGCGGTGGAGGTTTTCAGAAAATCACGGCGATTAAGTCCGTTACGGTTCGAACGCGGGGGTTTCATGGTCATTTGCTTTCCGGTTGGCGGCCACGGGGACAATCCGACGCGAGCCGCGAGGGGATGCGGCTACCCGGTAATGAGGCGGCCTTGCACATGCGTCACAAATAGCAGCAGCCGGTGGAATTGCAACAACGTTTTGCCTGTGCCGGAGGTCGCTGGGAAAAATTGGGAACCTTTTTCCGATTTTCTCCTCTTACAAGGGAAGGCGGGATGCCTTTTGAAGCAAAACACCATCAAGTTGAAGGAAAGAGCCATGAAAATGACATTAAAATTAATTTCTCCGAAACTGTTTTTGACCCTCCTTGCCGCCTGGGGAGCGTCCGCGGTCGCCTTTGCCCAGGGCGAGTCGGCCACCGGCACCGTGAGCGGGGTGTTGAACGGCAGCTTGTATGATTACACCATAACGCTCAACAATACCTCCGGCTCGGTTCCCATTGGCAGTTTTTGGTATTCCTGGACGCCAACCATATCGCCGTTCTTTTATCTCCCCTCCACTCCGGGCAGCGCCGGGGCTCCGGCGGGGTGGACGGCGGGCGTGGTTGCAAATTCAATTCAATTTTCCAGTTCGGGAACACCGCTGGCCCCGGGACAGTCCATTCAATTTACGTACGCCGCCTCATTTTCACCGGCGCAATTGACCGGCGATGCCGGGTATTCCTATGTTTATAGCGGAGGGATTGAAGGCGACGCCGGTGCCTTTGTGAACATTCAAACGGTGCCCGAGCCCGCCTCGCGGGGATTGTTGACGGCCGGTCTTCTCAGCCTGGTATTGGCCGGTCGGCGGAAGCTGCAGAAAGGGGCTGCCGCTTAAGGCCGCTGTTCAACTTCAAAAAGAGGCGAACGGGATTCCCGTTCGCCTTTTTTAATGGGTTTCACTCGCTGCCACGGGCGGCAACGGCGGCAGGCCTGCCACGGCGCGAACCGGGGTGATGGCCCGGCGATAACCCGGATCACTCAGGCTGTACGAACGCGGATCATCAAACAGCGCCTGTACCGCGTTGCTGGTGCTCTCGGCGCGTCCCTCCATCCCGGCCCACTGCATCCACCAGGTCCACTTCGGTTGTTGGTTGAGAATGTCGACGGTCGGCGGCGGTCCCACTTCCGCCAGGGTGACCGGCTTGCCATCCGCCAGCTTGAGCAGATCGTGGTAATAAGTTGGGTTGAAATCGCTATGATACACATCGAGCGCGGCAATATCGAAATATTGTCTGCCGGGAAAATAATCGGCGAACTGCCGTTCCGGCATGGCGGGCCGGTCCACGCTCCAGATCCAGATCAGGTTGTTGAGCTGGTGGTAATTCACGAGCCGGTCAAACAATTGCCGGTACAGGACCGCGGTGCCGCGCTCTCCCCGCCGTCCGCCCCACCAGAACCATTCGCCGTTCATTTCATGATACGGCCGCCACAAGACCGGCACGTGCGCGTCCTGGAGTTGTTTCAGGTAACCGGCGATGACATCCACCTGCGCGCACCAATGCCGGTTCAGTTCCGTGCCGGGCGTGATCAGGTCTTTCCACTGTTCATCGGTCAACCGGCCCTGCACGCTCGCCAGGCGGTTTGTCGCCGGGGCGTCGTGCCGGGGCATGAACGTGACCGGCTCATTGGCCGTGGGCGGCACTGCATGCCAGCACAGGGTGATGATCGCCCCGTTCGTCCATTGGCGTTCGCATTCGGCAATGATGTCCGGCCGCGCCGCCACCGCATCCTTGTCGCCCGGCGCGGCGAACCCAAAGTCCTGGCCAAAAATGGCCGGGGTTTTTCCGTAGAGCCGGCTCGCGAGCACCGTGGAGGTGTCCTTCGTGTTCGGAAAATTGTGCTGGCCGGTCAGGGTGTGCCGGCCCGAAATGCCCTGAAGGTATTTCAACAGCGCGGCGGCTTCAGGCGAGGGATGAGGTGTCACCGGCTTGATCGACGTGCAGCCGGCACACAGGACCGCCAGAAAAAGTCCGGACAGGATTTGCTTGAAGCTCATGGTTTCTGCTTTGGTTGAAATGGATTTCGTCCATACAAGCAGAAATGTTCCGCGACTGCAACCGGGCTTTTTCAAGGGTAGTGGTACGTTTTGCCGCTTTCGGTGGGGCGAGCGTCCTCGCGAGCCGGCTCGTCAGCAGCCTCGCCCCACCAAAAAGTACCACTGCCTTTTCAGGGGCGTGAACCCTGGGCAACCAAAAAGGCGAACGGGAATTCCCGTTCGCCTGGTTCTGGTGGCGCTTGGTGAACGCCGGAAATTTACGCCGGTTCCAGACCGCCGCTACGGTTCAATACCGGTAATGTTCCGGTTTGTAAGGGCCGTCCAATGGCACGCCGAGGTAATCGGCCTGCTTCTTTGTGAGCTTGGTTAGCTTCACGCCGATTTTTTCCAGGTGCAGACGGGCGACTTCCTCGTCCAGCTTCTTGGGCAGACGATAGACGCCGACCTGGTTCGTGTCCTTGTTTTTCCACAAATCCAGCTGCGCAAGGCATTGGTTGGTGAAACTGTTGCTCATCACGAAGCTCGGATGACCGGTGGCGCAACCGAGGTTCACGAGCCGGCCTTCGGCCAGCAGATAAATCGTGCGGCCATTCGGGAGCACGTATTTGTCATACTGCGGCTTCACGTTGATGCGCTTCACGCCCTTAAGGGTGTTCAACCGGTCCACCTGAATCTCGTTGTCGAAGTGGCCGATGTTACACACGATGGCCTGGTCCTTCATCTTGAGGATATGGTCGAGGGTGATGACATCACAATTGCCGGTGGTCGTCACGTAGAGGTCGCCTTCGCCGAGGGTGTCTTCGAGGGTCGTCACCTCGAAACCTTCCATGGAGGCCTGCAAGGCGTTGATGGGGTCAATCTCGGTCACAATGACGCGCGAGCCGAAGCCGCGGAGCGAATGCGCGCAGCCTTTGCCGACGTCGCCGTAACCGCACACGACCGCGACCTTGCCGGCGATCATCACGTCGGTGGCGCGCTTGATGCCGTCGGCCAGTGATTCGCGGCAACCGTAGAGGTTGTCGAACTTGGACTTGGTGACGGAGTCGTTGACGTTGATGGCGGGCACGAGCAGTTTGCCCTGCTCCAACATTTGATAGAGGCGATGCACGCCGGTGGTGGTCTCCTCGGAAACGCCCTTCCAATCCTTTACGACTCTGTGCCAGAAACCGGGACGTTCCTTCGCCACTTTTTTCAACAGCGCCTTGATGACGGCCACTTCATGGTTGTCGCTGGGGGTGTTGACCCAGTCGCTGCCGTTTTCAAGTTCATAACCCTTATGGATGAGGAGCGTGGCGTCGCCCCCATCGTCCACAATGAGTTGCGGTCCGAGGTTACCGGGATGCGTCAACGCATTGAGTGTGAACTGCCAGTACTCCTCCAGGGTTTCGCCCTTGTGCGCGAACACCGGAATGCCCGCCTTCGCGATCGCGGCGGCGGCCTGGTCCTGGGTGGAGAAGATGTTGCAACTGGCCCAGCGCACGGACGCGCCGAGGGCCACGAGCGTTTCGATGAGGATGGCCGTCTCGATGGTCATGTGCAGCGACCCGGTGATGCGCACGCCTTTGAGCGGCTTGGTGGGGCCGTATTTTTTGCGGATGGCCATGAGTCCGGGCATCTCATGCTCGCACACCTCGATGGTTTTACGTCCCCATCCGGCAAGCGAAAGGTCGCGGACGGCGTAATCATGTTTGGCCGCGCCGTTGCCGCTGACCTTGGCAGGTTTGGCGCGTGAAGGTGAAAGTTTGATGGCTGGCATATGAGTCGGGAGTTAAAAGTTGAGGTTTAAAGGTCAGTTGAGTTTCAATGCCCGACGCAGGTCCTTGACCTTGTCGGTTTTTTCCCAGGTGATCGCGGGATCGTTCTTGCCGAAGTGACCGTAATTGGTGGTCCGGGCATAAATCGGCCGGAGCAGATTGAGTTGCTTGATGATGGCGGCCGGCTTGAAGCTGAATACTTCGCAGACCGCCTTTTCAATGGCCTCATCGCTGACAACGCCCGTGCCGAAGGTGTTCACACAGACGGAGACCGGGTCGGGATAGCCGATGGCGTAGGCAAACTGGATTTCCGCGCTGGTCGCGAGGCCCGCGGCCACAATGTTCTTGGCCACATAACGGCCCATGTAGGCCGCGCTGCGGTCCACCTTCGACGGGTCCTTGCCGCTGAACGCGCCGCCGCCGTGCCGGCCCATGCCGCCGTAGCTGTCCACGATGATTTTACGCCCGGTCAATCCGGTGTCGCCCTGCGGTCCGCCGACGACGAACCGGCCGGTCGGATTGATGAGGAACAGCGTCTTCTTGGTGATCAGGCGCTTCGGTAAAACCTTTTTGATGACTTCTTCGATGCAAAACTCCTCGATGGTTTTATGCTTCACGTCGTGTGCGTGTTGGGTGGAGATGACGACGTTGGTGATCGCCACCGGCTGATCGTTCACGTAGCGGACGGAGACCTGGCTCTTGGCGTCGGGCCGCAACCACGCGACCTTGCCGCTCTTGCGAATTTTGGTCAGCGCGCGGCCCAGCTTGTGGGCATACATGATGGGCGCGGGCATCAGTTCGGGCGTTTCCGTCGTCGCGTAACCAAACATCAATCCCTGGTCGCCGGCGCCCTGCTCGGCCTTCTTCTTGCCGACGGCCTTGCGCGCGTCCACGCCCTGGGCGATGTCCGGCGATTGCGACGTGATGGCGTTCATGATCAACACCTTGTCCGCGTGAAACACGTCGTCCTCGTGCGTGTAGCCGATGTCGCGAATGGCCTGGCGGGCAATGGCGCTGAAATCGAGCTTGGCCTTGGTCGTGATTTCGCCGCCCACCACGACGAGGTTGCACTTGGCGTAGGTTTCGCAGGCCACGCGGCTGTGCGGGTCCTGGGACAGGCAGGCGTCCAGCACGTAATCAGAGATGGTGTCGCAAACCTTGTCCGGATGGCCTTCGCCAACGGACTCAGACGAGAAGATGAAATTTTTACTCATGGAATAATTGGTTCAAATGTCATATTGACGTATCAGGATAAGATGATATATCAGAATTGAAGCGCGTCAACACGTTTCTCAAAAAAACCCGGCGTGCTGTGGAAACGATGTCATCGGCACTGAAATCACTTCGGGCCCTGTCCGACCCAACGCGCCTGCGCATGGTGGCGCTGCTGGAGCGGGAGGAACTGTCGGTCAATGAGTTGCAGGAGGTCACGCGGCTCGGGCAGTCGCGCATCTCCACGCACTTGGGCCTGTTGCAGGACGCCGGGCTGCTGCAATCGCGGCGCGAGGGCAAGCGGACGTTCTACAAGTCGAGCCCGCCGGCCGACGGCGCGGCGCGCGAACTCATCCAGCTGGCGATCCGCGGGGCGAAGGAACTGCCCGAGTACGAGGGCGACCAGATCAATCTCAAGCGCATCCTCGCCCGCCGGCGCGAACAGGCGCAGGTTTATTTCAACCAGATTGCCGGCCGTTTCGACCGGGTCTATGGCCCGGGCCGTTCATGGCAGGCGTTCGGGCATCTGCTGCTGCGGATTCTGCCGCCGCTCGTCGTGGCTGATCTGGGCGCGGGCGAAGGCTTGTTGGGCGAACTGCTGGCGCGCCGCTGCAAAAAGGTCATCGCCGTGGACAATTCGGAAAAGATGGTGGCGTTTGGCGCGGCCAAGGCGAAGAAGAATGGGCTGAATAATCTGGAATTCCGCCTGGGCGATCTGCAAAACCCGCCGATTGAACCGGGCGGCGTTGACCTCGTGATTTTGAGCCAGGCCTTGCATCACGCGGCGGCGCCGGCCCAGGCAATTGCCGCCGCGTACCGGATTCTCCGGCCGCGCGGGCAGATCATGATTCTGGATTTGCTCAAGCACAACTTCGAGAAGGCACACGAGCTGTACGGCGACCGCTGGCCGGGATTTGCCGAGAGTGATTTGCATCGCTGGCTCGAAGACGCCGGTTTCAAGAAGATCGAGATCAGTGTGGTGGCCGGTGAAGAACAGCCGCCGCACTTCCAGACCATTCTGGCCGGGGCGGAAAAAATTAGCATTAAACCTTAAACTGTTCGAACGCACCGCTGACAGGAAGCACCCATCCATTTTTAAGTGAAAATGGTTTAGATTCTTTCAAAATAAAATTGTTATCAATTTTGTAGTGGCTTTGAAAGGATCCGGTGTCTGGATTTATTCCGCTTATAAAGTGTAACTCAAAAGGACGTCCTGATGAGACTATATCAAATTGAGCGGCACTCAGGTATATTGATCTAGTTTTATTAAGATCAACTTCGACGCTGCTTTTCACTTCAATGAAGGTCCCGGTTGCGGGAATTACTATATCGCAACGATTATTCGGCGGTTGAACTTCGATTATGATTCCTTGGTTCTTAAAATAATCTTCCACTACTTTTTCAGCAATATAACCAACTGGTTTCGTCACAAAATTGACAAACCTGCCAGGTTGAACGATGACACGCTGTATAGCTCGGTCTTCCAAATGAGGAAGCATTTCTTCTGAATTTGTAGCGATTTTCTCGATTTCCGCTTTGTCCGCATTTGCAGGAACAGCCTTTACCACTTTAGTTTTCCCTTCACGTTGAATCGAAATTTCAATCTCGCTTTCGACGAGCAAGGCGGGATCAAAACTAGGCCAGGGAGCGTAAGCCAATGCGGAATGCGGAGTGCGGAATGCGGAATGAAGTTTGTCCCACAATTCCTCTGCCAGATGCGGTGCGAAGGGCTGGAGCAAAACCAAAAAATTGCGTAACGCAATCACCGGTTTTGTTTCCCATGTCATCGCGTCATTTATGAAAACCATCATGGCGGAGATGGCCGTGTTGAAACGCATTCCATCGAGATCTTCGGTGACCTTTTTGATACAGGTGTGAAGCGTCTTCAACTGTGCAGGCAATGGTTGCGCATTCTTAATCGCAGCGCTGAGTCGGATCTTTTTGAGCAGCTCTGCGCCTTTTTGCGGCTCAGTCGTCTCCGCCTGCTCGAATTCCGTTTCGCTTTGTTCATCCACGAACAGGCGCCACACGCGACCGAGAAACCGATAAACGCCTTCGACGCCCTTGGTACTCCACGGTTTGACCATTTCGAGCGGCCCCATGAACATCTCATAAAGCCGCAACGCATCCGCGCCGAAATCTTTCAGGACGTCATCGGGGTTTACTACGTTACCGCGCGATTTTGACATTTTCTGGCATCTCGCTTCGACTCTAATGGGAAAACCTGATTGGTTCTTTAACATGAAATACGGTCCGACCTTTTCCACACTATCACTGCTAACTTTTACGCCTACCAGAACTTCACCCGTGTTCCTGTCTTTGCCAACGAGTATGTGGCCTGACTCAACAATGTCCACAACCTGTTGAGCTGTTACCCAAGCATCATCGGGAATTCCGATAGGTTGCTCTGAACGGAAAGCATAGTATTCCATCTCGCCGAGGATCAGTCCCTGATTGACGAGCTTGAAGAACGGTTCCGGGGTCGAGACATGGCCGAGATCGTAAAGCACCTTGTGCCAGAACCGGGCGTAGAGCAGATGCAGAACGGCGTGTTCGGTGCCCCCCACATATAAATCAACTCCTGGCGTTTGTAGCGGCGGTCTGTGACCGTCGCTGACATTTTCTGGAGTATGGCGGCGGTCAGAGACCGCCGCTACAGAACCCATCCAATATTGCTCGGCTTCATGGCTGACGAAGGCGGTGGAATTTTTGGAGTCGAGATAGCGGAGATAATACCAGCACGAACCGGCCCATTGCGGCATCGTGTTGGTTTCGCGCACGGAACCATCTGGCAGATTCACCCAATCCTTGGCGCGGGCGAGCGGTGGTTCACCGGTGGCGGTCGGCTTGTAATCGGTCAATTCCGGCGGCAACACCGGCAACGCGGATTCAGGCAGGGCCTCGTGATAGGACTGGCCGTCCTGGCCTTTTTTCCAGACAATTGGGAACGGCTCGCCCCAGTAACGCTGACGGCTGAACAGCCAGTCGCGCAACTTGAAGTTGACCGTTTTCTTGCCGAGGCCCTTGGCTTCCAGCCAGTCGGTGATTTTCTTTTTGGCTTCGGACGTCGGCAAGCCGGTGATGGAAATCTCCGGTCCGGTGGAGTTTACGGACGTGCCGTCTCCAACAAAGCCATGCCAATCCACTTTTGGATCGGGCGGTTGGACGACCTGAACGATGGGCAATTTGAATTTGGTGGCGAACTCGAAGTCGCGGGTGTCATGTGCCGGTACAGCCATGATGGCGCCGGTGCCGTAGCTGGCGAGAACGTAATCGGCGATCCAGATCGGGATTTTCTGGCCATTGACGGGATTGATGGCGTAAGCGCCGGTGAACACGCCGGTTTTTTCCTTGGCGAGTTCAGTGCGTTCGAGGTCGGATTTAACAGATGCCATCCATTGATATGCAACGATTGCGTCGTTTGGGTTCTTCGCGCTGCCGGTCCATTCTTTGAGCGTCCCTTCCGGCCAGTTGGTTGGAATAGCGCCCTTTCTCGTCATCTGATCAATCAGCGAGTGTTCCGGCGCGAGCACGATGTAAGTCGCTCCGAACAAAGTGTCCGGGCGCGTGGTGAAGACGGTGATGGTGGGGACGGCGCGCTGCGCCGTCCGGTCGTCGCAGCGCGACGACCCTCCCACCTCAAAGCCCACTTCCGCTCCTTCGCTGCGGCCGATCCAGTTCCGCTGCATTTCCTTGAGTGAATCGCTCCAGTCAATCGTGTCGAGGTCACGCAACAGTTTTTCGGCATAAGCGGTGATGCGGAGCATCCATTGGCGCATCGGCTTGCGGACGACCGGAAAACCGCCCACTTCACTTTTGCCATCCACGACTTCTTCGTTGGCCAAGACGGTTCCGAGTTGTTCGCACCACCAAACGGGTGCTTCAGTAACGAAAGCGAGGCGTTTTGAGTCGCGATACGTGCGGCGTGCGGATTCGAGGTCTTGGTGGGGCGAGGCTGCTGACGAGCCGTCCCCGGAACCGGCTCGCGAGGACACTCGCCCCACCGGCTGTGATTCCAATTCCGCCGGATATTTCAGCGTCTCGATGGATTCAGCCCTGTTCGTATCCGGATTGAACCACGAGTTGTAGAGCTTCAGGAAAATCCATTGGGTCCATTTGAAATAATCCGGGTCGGTGGTGGCGAGTTCGCGCGACCAGTCGTAGCTGAAGCCGAGCGATTGAATCTGCCGTTTGAACGTGGCGATGTTTTGTTCGGTCGTCTGGCGCGGATGCTGGCCGGTTTTGACGGCGTATTGCTCCGCGGGCAGGCCGAAGGCGTCCCAGCCAATCGGATGCAGCACGTTGAAGCCGAGCGCGCGTTTGTAACGCGCCAGGATGTCCGTGGCGGTGTAACCTTCCGGATGGCCGACGTGCAGGCCCGCGCCGCTCGGATACGGAAACATGTCGAGGATGTAAAATTTCGGCGGGGCTTTGCGGCCGGCCAGCATGGAATCAGCGCCATGCCGTTTTGCGAAAGGGTGGTTCTCGGGGATTTTTTCGCCGGGGTTAAAGGCGCGAAAAGCCTGTTGTTCCGCCCAAAGGTTCTGCCATTTGGGTTCAATCAAATGAAACGGGTATTGCCTGCGGCCGCTCGACATAGAGCGGGGATTTTGCGGAAAGTGAAGCGATGGGGCAATCGCGGAATTGGCGCAATGCCTTTGACAGGGCGTCCCGGACGGCGTAGATAATCCATTAATCGCTCATCCCAGCATTTTCACGCCATGAAAGTCCGTCCCAATGTGCGGGTCTTCGCCGCGCCGAAGTGTCGGCGCCCTTCGGGCCCGTGCCCTTGTCCGCGCTGGCGGGGATTGGCGCGAACGCCGGTCGAGGGTTTCACCCTGATTGAATTGCTGGTGGTGATCGCGATCATCGCCATTCTGGCGGCGATTTTATTGCCGGCGCTGTCATCGGCGCGCGAGCGGGCGCAGGGCCTCATTTGCCTCAACAACACGCATCAACTTGCGCTGGCGTGGCAGCTATATGCGGACGATCACAACGGCGAGTTGCCTTATAATCTGGGCATGACGCCGGGAGGCAGCCGGACCAATATCAATTGGGTCAACAACGTCATGACCTGGGACACGAGTTCCGACAACACCAACCTGGCCACGCTCACCGGGGCGAGCCTGGGGGTTTATGCCCAGGGCGAGACGCGCATGTACCGGTGTCCTTCCGACCGCGCGCTCAGTTCGCTGCAATCTGCCGCCGGCTGGAGCGCGCGCATCCGCAGTTATTCCATGAACGCGATGATGGGCGACGCCGGTGACTTCACGACCGGCGGATTCAACGTAAACAATCCGGATTACACGCAATTTTTCAAAATCACGCAAATTCTGCGCCCGGCGGGGATTTTTGTCTTTCTGGACGAACATCCCGACAGCATTGACGACGGCTATTTTGTGAATAAAGCCTATCACTGGCAGTGGCTTGATCTGCCCGCGTCCTATCACAATAATGCCGCCGCGTTTTCCTTTGCCGACGGTCACAGCGAACTGCACAGCTGGCTGGAGCCCAGCACCCTCCGTCCGCCCCTGCCGAATGCCGCCGGGCTGCCGATTTCAATTCCCCATGATGAATGGGCGGACTTCGAATGGGTGATTTCGCACATGAGTGTCGAGAGTCAATGACGACACCGGCGTCGCGCCGCCTTACAAATACCGCCGGAGGGTCTGTTCGTCGCCTTGCGTGCCGAGCAGGTAGAGTTTGTCACCCTGCGTCCACACGGCGGTCATGAGTTGATTGACCCTGGCCAATCGGGGCGGGCCGGCGGACGGGGTATTTTTGACCGCAGCGCGGTCCACCACGAACAGCCAAAGATCACCCTGTTCGCCCGGGGCCAGGGGTTTGCCGGTGCTGAAACAGATCATGGAAACCTTCATTCCCTGCCAGCTTTCAATGGCGCAGCCGGTCACGGCAACTTTTTCGAGTGGCGCCGGCAGGACGTAATCCGCCGGCGCATGATTTTGCCCGAGATAGGCGCGGATTGACCCTGAATTGTTGGTTGCCAAATCCATGACATACGTGCGCAACGCAGTCCCGACCATGCGGTTCTGGTAAACCGCCAGGGTGTTGTCACTTTTCAGGGATTGCAGCCAGGGGGTGATTAATACAAACGAGACCACCACGGCCGCCGCGATGGCTGCAAGCGCCGGGAGCCGCCGCCAGTCAAAGTCTTTTCTCCGCGCCGCCTGTTCGGAAATGATTTGCTCCTTCAATCCGGCGGGCACCGGGATCTGCCGGAGCTTCGCGCGCAAGACCTCCTGTCGGGCACAATGTTCGCCGAACCAGCGCGCCAGCTCCACGTCCCGTTGCGCCAGCGCCAGCGCCTCGGCAATTTGCGGATCAGCATCGTCCGCCGTACCGGGCCGGTAGAGCAACAAAATGTTTTTGGCTTCGTCGCGATTCATAAATCCGTTCGCGGGGCGGTTGACCCGATGGCACTCCCCCCGGTCAGCAACTGGTGCAGCCGGTCGAGACCGCGCGCCAGGCGCGATTTGACGGTACCGATTGGCACTTCAAGAATTCCAGCAATTTCAAGATAGGAATAATCCTGCAGGTAAAAAAGGGCGACCGGCGCCCGGTAAATCTCGTCCAGGTGCGCCAAGGCGGCCAGCACCTGCGCGTTATCCAGTTGATGGAGCGGGGTGGGCGACACGACGGGAAGTTCGGCGGCCGCCTGCTCCAGTTCCACGTGCGGAAAGCGAACCTGTTTCCTCCGCGCGCCGAGGAACTCGCGGTGGAGGGTGGTAAACAACCATGTTTTCACTTTGGTTTCATCACGCAATTGGTGGCCCTTGGCGGCCCAGATGCAAAACGTCTGTTGGGTAAGATCACAGGCATCGGCCTCGTCGCGCGTCAGACTGAAGGCAAATTGGTACAACGGCTGGTAATGGCAGGTTACCAGGCCTTCAAAGTCCACGCCGTCAGCCATATCGCAGCATCAAGGTTAAGAGTCGTCAATGTGCCAATTGTTCCCGCCCTTTGGCCACTTTATAACGCTTTCCTGGTTCGTTGACCGGAGGTGATGAGGCAAATACGCATGAAACCGTTCGCAATGATATCACCCACGGGAACAAGTTGTCCAATCATCCCTCTTAACCGGGAGCATGGTGTCCCTTGGCGCAAAAGCAAACTTGAAAAAGCCGGGTCCAGAATCGGGGCGTAAGACCAGGGCCGCGGGTTGTCTTTCAGACGGCGGCCTGCCGGATTCGAGCGAATGCCGCCACCGCCGTTCAACCGGCCAAAAAACCCCGTTTACGGGCGGGGGTCCGGTCGCGCCGGTCGAAAAGAAACGGCAGCTCGTGGTTCAATGGATTGCCCGGTATTGGATTCAGCCGATTGGCAAACCGTAAAACCGAACAACCAGGAAGTGTATGGATACAATGAAGATTCTTTCCCGATGGGCGGGCATGGCGGTGGGGGCGATGATCTTTGCCCACTCGCCTGCCGGGATTGCCGCCACGGTCACCGTGTTTGTTGGCAACACCAACCTCTCGGGTCTTGCCGCCGACGTCTTTGTGCCCCCCAGCACCAATATCAACGTCAACGACAAGGTGGTATGGGTTTGGGAGGGACTTAATCATTCCTCGACCAGCGGCACCAACGGGGTCCCCAGTGGATTGTGGGATTCGACCATTACCAGCCGACCGCATGCCTTTACCAACACCTTCACGGCTCCCGGCAATTTTTCGTATTATTGCCAGGTTCACGTTTCTTTTGGCATGACCGGATTGATCAGTGTGGCGGCGGTTGACCTGCCGCCAACCGTTTCCATCACCAACCCGGTCAATAACGCCACTTTCAGCGCGCCGGCTTCGTTTACGGTGGCGGCGACCGCTTCCGATCCGGACGGGACCGTGACCAATGTTCAATTCTTCCAAGGGGCAACGTCACTGGGCGACTTTGCGACGAGTCCCTATTCAATGCCGGTCAACAATCTTGCCGCCGCCGATTATACCTTTTCCGCCGTGGCCACGGACAACGGCGGGTTGACCGCCACCAATGCCGTCACCGTTCATGTGGTCACGCCGGTCCCCATCATTCTGAGCGCGCCGCAGTTTTTGTCTCCGACAGATTTTCGTTTCAATTACACGGCGAACAGCGGATTGAGTTACATCATTCAACGGGCATCGGATCTGGGTTCAGGCCTTTGGACGACCCTCAGCACCAATCTGGCCACGGGCAGTCCGATGCTGTTCGACGATGCCGCCGTTTCGGGAAGCCCGGCATTCTACCGGGTCGGTTTATTGCCGAATCCGTGATGCCCTTGTGTCGGAAGCACGAACCCGCCATTCCCGCCGTCAAACCCGGCTGGATTAAAAAAGCGCTGAAAAGTATGGGGTCACGCGAACTATTCATCGCCCTTTTCGGTTTTGGTCTGTTGCTGGCGCCGAACGCGAAATCCGCGGGCACGGACGAATCCGCGGCCCGGGTATTCGCAACCAAAGGAGTTGTCCGCGACCTCAGCCCGGACGACCTGACGGTCACCATCAGCCACGAGGCGGTTTCCAATTACATGGGCGCGATGACCATGCCGTTCAAGGTCAGGGA
>Ga0187887_10002819_pt1 | contig 13726 bp, 11 predicted proteins | sample June2016WEW_7_10_FD_132977 | JGI IMG/M metagenome (GOLD analysis project Ga0187887, IMG submission 132977) | Peatland microbial communities from SPRUCE experiment site at the Marcell Experimental Forest, Minnesota, USA - June2016WEW_7_10 | ecosystem: Environmental > Terrestrial > Soil >...
GCAACTGGGATACTCGCATGGCAGTTCCAACTCGAAGGCCAGAAACTTAAGGGCATCCTATTGCTGCACCTAGCGCTTGCGTGCGTCTCGATCGTGATGATCTGGCTGATCTGGTGGCTGCATTTCCGCGCGCGACGGCGGGCAGCGGCCTTGCCGAGTTATCGCCTGGCGATTGAATCTCTGGGTGTCGGTCTCATCGCGTTGACCGGACATTTGGGGGGCTTTCTAAGCGGCGTAAACGGACCCAGTTAGATACCCGATGAGTCCCAGCTTGCGGTTCGTAAATTGAGGGCAACCGGGACTGAAAAGAGCTTTGTTACTTAAACTTTACTCACCTGTTACTTGTTGCTGACAACTGCCGAAGCCCGCGAAGGTAGCTTCTTCACTAAGGTCGACGCGCAGACATGGGACGCAGCGAAGCGATGCCGCATCCTAGATCGTCTGCTGTTTACCAAAATCAAAATCAAAAAGGAAAAAGCAATGAAGAAAGCTACATTTCATACGATCGCCGGACTCTTAGCAGTTGGCCTGGCGTTTGGCGTCAACTTCGCACAAGCTCAGGCAGGCACCCTGGACCCGAAATTCGGCAAGGGTGGCACCGTAACTACCACCTTCACCGGCGCCGGGTCGCCGGTCATGCTGCCGATCGGCGCGGCCCAGCAGGCCGACGGTGACATCGTGGTGCTTTCCCAGTTCGATTTCGTGTCGGACGAGGGCACTCAGATTGGTTTGACGCGCTACACCCCGGCCGGCAAGCTGGATAAAACCTTTGGCACCAAGGGGAGCACAATCACCAACTTCTCTTCCTTCACGTTTGACCCGTTTGCGTTTGCGTTGGAGCCGAATGGCAAAATCCTTGTCGCAGGGTTTGTATCAGGTGGAAATAACTTCGGCCTGGCGCAGTTCACGGCCAACGGCGTGCTGGACACAACCTTTGGCACCGACGGCGTGGCGACGGCCGTCACCGGTGCAGACTTTCCGAACGCATTTCTGCTGCAGCCCAACGGACAAATTTTGATGGGCGGCTTTAAGGATGGCGGCAAGAAGACCCCGGGGTCGCTCTCGCTGGTGCGCTTCAACTCCAATGGCGCGCTGGACCCGAACTTTGGCACGGCCGGGATTGCGCTGGTTACGCCCGCCCCTCTATTAGGTCCGCAGGCGCTGGCCCTTCTTTCCAATGGCGACTACCTGGCTGTGGGTGAGAATGGCGATGGGGTGGCCGGCACAGTGGTGGAGCTCAGCTCTACAGGAGAGCTGTTATCCGGTGTGATTGCGGGAACTCTGACGGCGAGCAGCCCGTTGGCAGGGCTCGATCCTGACCCGACCATTTTCGAGTCGAACGGCGATTATCTTGTGGCCCAGCCCCGCAGCACTGGCGGCGAGAACAGCCACCACACTGACGTGCAAGTGTCGCGCTTTAGCGAAACGGGCACGCTGGATACCACCTTTGTTAACACCCCATTTCCCTTCGGCACCACGGCAAATAACACCCCGCAGGCCCTGGCTGTGCAATCGAACGGGCAGGTCGTGGTCGGCGGCCTTGAGCTTGCCACCGGTGGGCCGAATTACGGTGGCATTGCACGGCTCGACACTAACGGCGAACTGGATACCACGTTCGGCAACGGCGGTACGCTGACGGTTGACAATAACGTGACTGCACTGCTGATCGACACCAACGGAGACATTCTTGCCATCGAGGGAACTGGCAACGATGGAATCGTGGTGGCGGCGCATCTGTCAAATTAACAGCGGGCGAGAAGTAGGGTCTGACAAGTACGATGGGACACGTAGGTCGAACGGATGTTTCCTTCATGGACATTTTCCCCGGCCTACGTTCCCCTTCTTTTTTGCGAGCAAAAATCGACTTGAATCAGTCATCGACTGAAGATGCGGCGCGGAAACGATCGCCGCCGTCGACTCATTCAGCGCAGGGTTCCTAACCTCGTGCGGACGAGAATTGCAAACTACTGAAAACATACATCATCGCGATATCCTACTGACAAATGTGAACCCTCGCGAAGATACTTTCTCCATTACGGCCCGCTAGTAGACATCGGACGCAGTGAACTGTTCTAGCGAAATAAGCCGGAATAAAAGCCTTACTTGTGAGTTATCAACGCTGACAGACATCCGAATCGTCTGCTGTGAAACAAATCCAAATCAAAAGGAAAAAGCAATGAAGAAAGCTACATTTCATACGCTCGCCGGACTATTAGCAATTGGTCTGGTGTTTGGCGTCAACTTCGCACACGCCCAAGCTGGCGCCCTGGATCCAACCTTCGGCAACGGTGGGATCGTTACCACCAGCTTCGCCGATGGGGTTGCAGGCTTGGGCGCCATCGAGCAGTCAAACGGCGACATCGTTGCGGTTGCTCAGGTCGACTTTGTCAATAACGCGGGCACTGGGATTGGCCTGGCAGCGTATACGTCAGCCGGCGTGCCAGACACCACCTTTGGAGCGAACGGGATCACCGTCACCACCTTTCCTGACATCACCTTCGACCCGACTGTGTTTGCGGTGCAGACCAATGGTGACATTCTGGTAGGAGGGATGGCGACGAACAGTAAAGGTCTAACTGAGTTCGGCCTGGCGCGCTACACCTCCAGCGGCGTGCTGGACGCTACCTTCGGCGGCGGCGGCCTCGTGATCACCCTCGTCGGCACCAAGTCAGGGACTCCGACTGCGCTTCTGCTACAACCGAATGGCCAAATTGTGATTGGCGGTTTTGCAGCTGACGGGGGCAAGCATTTGGCGCTGGTGCGGTACAACTCCGACGGCAGCCTCGACACAACCTTTGGCACTGGCGGGGTCTCGCTGGTGAAGCCGAAGGTGTTGGGGCCGGATACGCTGGCGCTGCTTTCTAACGGCGACTACCTGGGAGTGGGGCAGAATGCAGCTGGAAAGACGGTAGTGGCGGAGTTCAGTTCCACGGGAGCGTTGCAATCCACGGTGACGCCTGGAACAGTGGTAGCGACCTTGTCGTCGTCACAGGGTGGGTTTACCGGTACTATGTTCCCGTCCCCTACTGTTTTCCAGGCGAACGGCGACTATGTTGTGGCCACGACGGGTTGCACGTTTCACTCGGAGTGCCGCGGCACGAAGATCGGCGTGGAACGATTCCTCGAAACAGGGAAACTGGATCCAAACTTTAACGCCACCGTCGAATCGTTCAACCCCAGACAGACTACATCAGTGGCTGAGGCCGTGGCTCTCCAAGCGAATGGGCAAATCGTTGTGGGGGGTCTGATTAGTGCCGACGCTGGCGGCCTGGTGCGGCTCGATAGCAACGGTACTCTGGATACCAGCTTTGGCAGCGTCGACTCTTTTGGTATCTGCTGCTCGGTGACCACTGATCAGACAGTTACAGGTCTGTTGATCCAGACGGACGGAAATATCGTTGTCATCGGCGGCCTCGACGGGGATCTGGCAGTGGCGCGGTATCTGGCGAATTAGACCTGTTGTTTGGGTTGGCGGACCCGCAGACCAGATACGCTCGTCGCGAACCGGCGCCGAGCTTATCTTGATCCGTCGAGGAGGGCGCCGATTCGCAACCACGGTCAGCGTCGCCTTAGGATTAACAGCAGAAATCGCGGTGGGCGACGAAGCAGCGGTGCAGTGACTGGGGAGCGTAGGCGGAGTAAATGTTTCCTTCCTTGGACATTTAGCTCGTCCTGCGTTCCCCTTCGACTTTTTGGGAATAAAAGCGGCTTGCATCAGTTATCACCTCAGAAGGCTACAAACCACGGAGGGCGAATGCCGGACAAAAAGCAAGATCTTATCGATCAGCAGTTGCAAGACCTAAACAACGACGGAGTCGACCGTCGCGGGTTCCTGAAGTGCATGGCATGGGCGGGTACAGGCCTGGTCTGGACCATGAGCGGCGGTATTCCAGTGTCTAGGGCATTCGCCAAGAACAGCGGCAAAGATGCTGGCGTGGCTGCGGACTTTAGCTTTATCCAGATCAGCGACAGTCACATCGGCTTTAACAAACCGGCTAATCCGGATGTCACCGCTACGCTCCAGACGGCAATCAACAAGATCAACGCGATGCCTCGCAAACCGGACTTCATCATCCACACCGGCGATCTGAGTCAGCTCTCGAAGCCGAGTGAATTCGACACGCTCGACCAGGCATTAAAAGGAGCATCTGCAAAGCAGATCCACTTTGTGCCCGGTGAGCATGACATGCTGACGGACAACGGCGATGAATATCTCCAGCGCTTTGGGAAAGGCACAAAGGGCACCGGGTATTACAGCTTCGATCACAAGGGTGTGCATTTTGTCGGCCTCGTAAATGTGGCCAATTTGAAAGCCGGTGGCATGGGTTCACTCGGTCACGAACAGCTGGAGTGGCTTGAGGGCGATCTCAAAGGGCGTTCTGCCAGCACTCCGATTGTGCTCTTCGCACACATCCCACTTTGGACTATCTATCCCGATTGGGGCTGGGGAACCGACGACAGCGAACAAGCCTTGTCGTACGTCAAGCGTTTCGGTTCCGTGACTGTGCTAAACGGCCACATTCACCAGATCATGCAGAAGGTCGAAGGGAAGGTTTCGTTCCACACCGCGATGTCGACCGCGTTCCCTCAACCTGCACCCGGCACGGCCCCGTCAGCGGGGCCGATGAAGGTACCAGCCGACCAGTTGTCGAAGGTGCTGGGGATTACGGATGTGAACTATCTGGTTAGCGGTCGGAGCCTCGCAGTCGTCGATTCTCCGCTCGAGGCGTAGGAAGTTTCTTTACGAACTGTGCAGGCAATCGACAAGGACAAAAATCATATCTCGAAAGGAAAAAACAAAATGTCACGGAAGAATATGTGGATTGCAGGTTTGGCGATGCCAGTGATGATTGCGATGTCGCTTATTTTCGCCGGAGCACGAAGCGTCGCGGCAAATGACCAACCCTCTGCGGCAAACGCGGTGAAAATCGATAACTTCGTTTTCGGGCCGCAGGTCATCACCGTACCCGCTGGAACGACGGTTACTTGGACAAACAGCGACGACATTCCCCACACGGCGGTGAGCACGGACGGCGTGTTCAAGTCCAAGGTGATGGATACGGACGAAAAGTTCTCCTATACGTTCACCAAACCGGGCACCTATCCCTACTACTGCACGATCCACCCTAGGATGACTGGCAAGGTCGTCGTGCAGTGAAACATTAACCTTAATTAGATTGTTTTCAATCCTGTGCGGAATAAAACGCGGCCAGTCGAGTTCTTACATAGTGGAGACTGATGTGGGTGATCCCGCTAGGCACTCTTACCACTCAAATAAAATTCTCAAATAAATGACATCGTGGTGACGATTAAATGACCTTCTTTCCGCATCTTGTCATTTGGTGGCTGCGTCAAAGGCACAGTACCGCATGAACAAACGTAACAAGGAGAATGGAATGAACTTCAAAGACTCTGTCTTAAAGAAACTTCGCAGCCTTACATCGGCACTATCGTGGGCCCTGCGCGGGACGGTGGCGGCTCTAGCAGTAACTCTGACTCTGATGCCCAATTCTTGGGCAGCCAGTAACGAAACAGTGTTACATACTTTTAACATCGCAACCGCTGCAGACCCGGTCACTGGCCTGGCTATGGACGCGAACGGAAACCTGTATGGCACCACTCGCGTCGGCGGTCCGGGGGACTGCGGCGCGGGATGCGGGGTCGTCTTCAAATTAACCAAGACCGGCGAAGGCGAATTCACCTATAGCGTCATCCACTCCTTCGCGGGGCCTTTCTCAGACGGAGGAAATCCCTTCGGCGCTCCGATCTTGGACAGCGCCGGCAATGTTTATGGGACCACGTTGAACGGCGGCGAAGCAGGGTGTGGTGTGGTTTACCGGCTTTCCCCAATGGCCGGCGGTGAGTACCAGGAAACCATTCTCCACAGCTTCAACAAGTTTAAAGCGAGGAACAAAGATGGATGCAATCCCGAGTCCTACCTGATTTCCGATGCGGGCGGGAATCTGTATGGCACGACGAACGAGGGAGGAGGCGGTGGGGTGAACGGTACCTTCTGCGATAACGGTTGCGGCACTGTGTTCAAGCTGGCGCCGAAAGGACATGGAAAGTACAAAGAGAGCGTGATTCACAGTTTCCCCGGAACGAAAGGCAATACGGATGGCCGGAATCCGGTCGGAGGCCTGGTTTTTGATAGCGCGGGTAATCTCTGGGGATCCACGCCGGTAGGTGGCGTTGGCGGAGTTGGCACTGTCTTCGAACTGACTCCCAACCCGGACGGAACGTATACCGAGAGCACTCTCTATAGCTTCACCGGAGCGAGCACGGGTTTCTTTCCTAATACCAACCTGGTAATCGATCAAGCGGGGAATCTCTACGGCACAACCGTGAATGGTGGCCTGGATAACGGTGACGGCGTGGTCTTTAAAGTAACGCCCCAACCGGGCGGCGGTGTCGAGGAGAGTATCATCCACACATTTTTCTGCAACGACATAGCCTGCAACGACGGTGTAACTCCCTTCAACGGGCTCACGATTGATGCCAACGGGACGCTCTACGGTGCCGTTGATCTCGGTGGCGGCGCCACCGGTCAGTGTGGCGCGGGCCAACCCAATCTCGGTTGTGGCATCGTCTATACGCTGACGCCCAACCCGCAAGGCGAGTTTACGGAAACGATCCTGTATCGCTTCCAGGGATTTGCCGACGGAGCGGAGCCGACGGGTGACCACTTGGTCGTTGATGCCAGCGGGAACATCTTCGGCACCACGAGCGAAGGCGGCGACTCTACTGCATGCCCTGGCGTTTTGGGGGTCAGTCCCGGGGGTTGTGGCGTCGTGTTCGAGGTTACCCCGTAGTTAGAGCGCGAAGAAATCTGGCGGGAATCGCAGGCTCCCCGCCGGATAATCATGGGCCTCACGAACCCACTTTGATGTAAGCGCGAGCGTCTCGCTCGTGCAATGTTGATAAAGCAGCCTAACGGCCGTCCCAATCAACCGGGACGGCCGTTTGTTTTCGCCGCCCTGAATGGAAGCTGCGGAGTTGGTAAGAAACACATCCAGTTCTGGAATAAATCGTGCTCGCTGTAGTTAACACTGTCAGAGTGCAACTGCCCGCCAACTTCAAAGGGCGCAAATAAGCGGACCGTCGCACTACTTCAGATCGTATCCAGACGCGGAATGGAAGGAATGCAACATGAAACATCGAGCTATAACGTTCGCGTTCGCGGCTTGCCTTTTCAGCTCACTGGTTTTTGCTGGGGATACCTGGACTCTCGACTCTAGTACGTCCAATGCCAGGTTGTATCAGGGGTCCAAAGCAAATCCAGATTCAGTAAACACTGGCGTCGCTCACGTGACGGGACAAGTGAAGCTGGACACAAATGATCCGGATAAGTCTATCTTCGATCTCAGTATCTATCCTGCCGGTGAGTACTGGAGTCACGCACTTAGTGCTAATGGCGCTTTGCCGACCGGCTACATTCCTGATGCGACCGATCACCCCCTCCTGACGTTCAAGTCCACACGCACTCTGAGGACAGGGAACGGCAAGTTCGAAGTCCTGGGGGATCTCACATTGACTCGCGTGGAACGCACTGTCAGGGCGGAGCCGACCGAAGCGTATGCCGGGCCAGTGTACGGTGATCCGGTCAATCACGCCGACAGTCGAGAAATCAAGTTCCAATTCTCGACTTTAGCAACGCTCCAGAACAAAGGCGTGCAGGACATTGTGGGGCCCGCCCGCGTCGGCCACGAGGATTTTCCTGAACTGTTAGGCGCGATAAAAGAGACGAATTGGCCGTCCTTGGTAAAGAACCAAGACTGTCACATTTCATCTATCGGAGAGGACTATAGCGGGGTTCAATGCACCGGAACACTGATCGCGGCGACGAGCGATGACAACTGTCACATGCCAGCTTCCCTGGGAGAGGATTACAGCGGCCCCCTATGCACTCCGGCTACGGGTGACCAGACGACAATCGTTCTGGACCTGAAGCTGCTTCACACACTGACAGAGCCGTCCGCGGGACTGCTTTCGGTGGAAGGCGAAGCCCAATAACCATTAGCGTCGGAAGTCCGAGCAATTTTCGAGCTTGGGCATGGCAACACACTCACCAAGAGCGGGAGGTGCTGGATGTGGCGTATTAGTTACAAGACAATGTCCCTGCAGGACGTCTTAATCATGGCCTACATGAACGTCCTGCAAGCAGAGCTGCGTGAAAGGCTGCACTCGTCGGAGTTCGATCGGATTATGGAGACAACCACAGTATGACTGCAGACTCGGGACAACTTGCAGTGAGGGCAGCGGCAAGCGATGACCTGGAACTTGTCCATGCCAGTAAAAATGGGGATGTTGCTGCTTTCGAGCAACTCGTAAAGCGATACGATCGCAAACTTCTCCGTATCGCTCAGAGCGTCACGCATAACACGGAAGATGCCCAGGACGCAGTTCAGGACGCCTTCTTGAAGGTCTTCCAAAAGTTGGGCCAATTCCGAGAGGAGTCCCAATTCTCGACCTGGCTGTTTCGTATCACAGTGAACCAGTCGCTGATGAAGCTGCGGAAGCGGCGCCCAATAAGAGACGTTTCCCGAGATGAGGATTTGCAGGCAGATGTAGACACGCTTCCAATGGAGGTCATCGATTGGGCTCCCAACCCTGAACAACTTTACTGGGCGACCGAATTACGAGACATCCTTATCAGCGCCCTAAGAGAGCTGCGGCCGACCTTGCGGACGGTCTTCGTGCTGCGAGATATTGAAGGCCTTTCAATAGATCAGACAGCAAAAGTGCTGAACTTGAGTCCGACCGCGGTCAAGGCACGGCTGTGGCGAGTTCGGCTGCAGCTTCGCGAACGCCTGAACAAATACTTCGGTAAGCAACCGGAATCTGCGCGAACACAGTTCGTCCCTATAAATAGACGCACAGGACGGATTCTCGGCCTTTTTGCCGAATGCCTGGATCACTCGATATCTCAGACATGCTCGATTAGACTTGTGAAGTCACCGCATGCATCTGCGATAACTGCGCCCACGAACCAAAACTCTCGGTGACGTTGCTGTGGCGAGTTTGTAAGATCTGTCCGACAAAGATTTGACAATCAAGTGACATCCCATCCGCATCTCGTCTCCGGTCACCGCGTCTAATCCAATATGTTGTGAACTGCATTTAATAACTAACGCTCGGGAGGACTCTGTGGAATAAAAGCTCGTGAGCGCGTTTATGAAGTGCGAATAAGCCACAGCATACTTATAAGCAGAAACCGGCCGGCAACCAAGGCTTCGCGGCGGAAAGGTCGGCTGGCTCAATGTTGTACAAATCACAAATTAGGTTATGGAGGACAACGTGAAAAGGACATTATTGTTATTCGGGCTGCTCATGACGTTAGCAGTTCCTTCGGGGCTGCTCGCTCAGCAAACCGGCTATTCCCAGACCAACCTGGTCTCCAACACTGGCGGCATAGCCACTACTACAGACCCTCAACTCTTGAATCCCTGGGGTATCTCTATCCTTGCAGGGCAGGATTTCTGGATTGCCAACAATAACAGTGGTACGTCCACGCTCTATGACGCAGAAGGCAACAAAAACGCGCTGGTGGTTACCATACCCGGGGCCACAAAAAATCCGAATGGTAACTGCAGCCCTGGCTGTCCTACGGGCAACGTGTCCAACAGCAACGGCGGCTACTTCGGCGGCGGATCGTTCATTTTTGACACCGAAGATGGCATCATCGCCAACTGGAACGGCGGCACCAGCGCAGTAGTTGCCTACGATAACTCCGCCAGCGGCGCGGTTTACAAGGGTCTCGCCCTGCTCAACGGCACCTTCCTTTTGGCTGCGAACTTCAATAGCGGCAAAGTCGACGTCTACGATCATAACTTTAATCCCACGTCACTGAGCGGTTCGTTCACCGATCCAAAACTTCCCACGGGATTCGCTCCCCACGGCATCCACGTGATCGGCAACCAGATCTACGTCGCTTATGCCATGCAGGATGGTCCCAAACACGACGCGCAACCCGGCGTCGGGGTGGGGCAAGTGGATATCTTCGACATGAACGGGAATTTCGTCAGCACCTTTGTCGCTGCCGGCGCCCAACTTAACGCACCTTGGGGCGTGGTGGAGACCCCATCTACGTTTGGTACGTTTCCTAATGCAATTCTGGTGGGAAATTTCGGCGATGGCGCCATCAATGCTTTCGACACGACCGGGAAGTTTCTCGGCCAGGTCACCGACTCATCGAACAATGCGTTAGTCAATCCCGGTTTGTGGGATATGGTGTTTGGCGGAGGCGGGCCCTCTGGCAATCCAGGCACCCTTTATCTGACGGCTGGAGGTAGCAATCAACCCAACTTCCCGCCCGGAGGCAACACCACAGCTGTATTCGCCAGCGTTATCCCGGCAACGCAGGTCGGCGGCCCAGATTTTTCGCTGAATCTCTCCGCCCAAAGTGTAACCGTCGCGCCGGGCGGTTCGGCCAATCTAATGATCGGCTCCAGCGCGGTTGGAGGTTTCAACGGCCAGATTGCGCTTACCTGCTCTGCGCCCGCTGGCCTGAGCTGCGCTTTCAATCCCACCACGATCTCTCCCGGTTCGAGCATGTCCTCTTCCACCTTGACCGTCTCTGCTGCCTCGATCCCGCCGGGCGGCGGGCCCTACGGCACCATCGGGATGGCTCTGGTCCCTGGACTATTCGGAGCCGTTCTCACACTGCGCAAACGGAAACCGCTGACGCGCAAGAGCATTGTGTCGACCACCATATTGGGGTTGCTGCTTCTCGTCTCATTGTTCGCAGTCGGATGCGGTAGCAGTTCGAAAGCCCAAACGCCTGTATCTCAGGTCACGCTGATGGTGACGGGCACATCCGGCTCAATAACCCATTCCAGCGCTGTCACGGTCAACATCAACTAAAACCAACAGCCCCGGCAAACGTGCGCTTTTGCCGGGTTCCCTCATAACTGGAAGTACGGAAGCTGCACCGGCGAGACTTCGAATTTAAATGGAGTTCTCGCCGGCGTACAGTCTCTCAGCGGGCCGGGGGCAGATGAGCGCGCGACAAGTGTTTGGGCCTCCGAAGGAAAGTCATTGGAGCATCTTTCCGGATCCGGCCTAGGATCGCATTCCAAACTGGTTTCTGAGATTTGTGGAATAAAAGTGTGCGTTGGGGAGAACCTTCTGGCTAGCATCGTTCATATGTCGACACAAACTTATGAGAAGGCCATGGTTATATAGAACGGGTTACTGCAGGTCATCATTACTTGTTTCGATACCCATCATGATTGTGTCACATGCCATGGCAAAGAGTTGACAATTAAGTGACATCCTCGCTGTATCTTGTCATTCGGCCGCTGCGTCTAACCCCACAGTACCGCATGAACACAATCTCAGTAAAAGGAAGTTGGAGCATACACATGAAAAACGAAGAACTTCTCTTATCCGTCAAGCAGTCCGTTGACCGGCGGTCCTTTATGAAAGGTGGCCTTTTGGTCGGCGGCGCAGTAGTGGGCGCCGGTTTACTAGGAACTGGTACTTTGGCGCGTGCACAATCAAGTGGCGGGTCTCTCAATCCCGGCGATGTCGCCATCCTTCAATTTCTGGCGGCGGCAGAACTGATCGAGGCAGACCTTTGGACACAGTACGCGGAACTGGGTGGTATCGGCAATAATCCACCCATTGAAGTAGACCCGAACCAGCCGTTGAACAACTATCAGATCGCTTTGTCGAACCTCGATTCCGATGGCCCGCAATATATCACTAGCAACACGCTGGATGAATTGAGTCACGCTGCTTTCCTCAATGCCTATCTCGTGTCCAGGGGAGCCGAGCCCGTCAACTTCACCCAGTTTGAAACCTTGCCGGGAAGCACAGCTACGGGATCCACGGGCAAGCTGCGCCTCACGAACCTGATGCAGCTCAACGTCGATACCAGTTGGTACGTTCGCTATCGCAGCACAGCCGATCCCGACGTCGGAGCTACCTTTCCTCAGGCGCTCACTCTCCAAAATGTTTATGCCATTCCGCGTAACAACAACGATTTCAACGGCGCTCCCAACCCCAACTTTCCCGGCAACGATCATGTTCAGGCAATAGCCAACGTTGCGGGCTTTCACTTCGGATACATTGAGCAAGGCGGTTCGAGTCTGTACGCAGCCATGAGTCAGAAAGTGACGGACCCCGAGGTGCTTGAGGTCACACTTGGCATTGGTGGAGACGAGATCGCTCACTTTCTGGAATGGGTTGATTTTGCAGGCAACGGAGTGCAGGCCCCTGTGGCGCCATTTATGGACGCCATCACCGGCCTGTCATTCCCCAATTTCTTCAAACCCCTTAAGAAGAAGACTCAGCCCAGCCTGATCTTCCCCATCCCTTTCGAGTTCAAGGGCAACCTCCCCCACGTCTCGATGATTCGTCCGCTGACCGATAAATTCGGCGGCGCAGTGGCAACGATCAAGAGCTTCACCGCCGATGGTCTTTTCATCGGTCAAAGCCAGGAGTTCCTCAACCTGCTAAATACCATGGCTGTCGCGGCCGATGCCGCGGTGCGCTCGTAACTTGGCTTTTAACTGTCCGCTTTCTTGGTGACTCTCTCCTGGCGGACGCTGTACGGTTCATGGAACAGCGTCCGTATTTTTATAACGATTTGCTAACCGCATTTCTTTGCATCTGAACCGAGGAGCCCTCATGTTCGAAGGATTATTTCAACCGATGCATCTGCTGGTGGTTTTCGGTATCGCGCTGCTCATATTCGGACCCAAGAAGCTTCCCGAGTTGGGCAAGGGAATCGGTGAGAGCATCCGCGGCTTTAAGTCTGCCATGAGAGCTGATGAGGATAAGGCGGTCAGCACGACACCTGACATTGCTAACAATGAACGCCCGCAAAAGGATAACCCGTGAGTTTCGGCACGGAAATATTGTTCATGCTTTTGCTGGCGCTCCTGGTACTTGGCCCAAAGCGGTTGCACACCACGCTGGCCCAGATTGCACGAGCGAAAGCTCAATTCGAGAATGCGACGCAACTTCAAATCACAGCTCGCCGCAGGTTTCGATGAGGCGGCTCGCAAGGGCAAGACGGATAGTCCGCATGAGTTAGTGGGGGATTTGACGGTCTCTTCAGAATCTCGTGATAAGTGAATTCCGCGTCAAGTTTGTATGCTGCCGGTCGGTGGTGGTTCGATTCTGTCCAACATCGAATCGGCGACGAACACAACTATAAAAGGATGGCAAGATCAAGCGTTCCTTGTTTGTCGTTGTAATTTTCTTTGCTCAACTAATAGGTCTGCGGCAACTGGCGCAGGCTGCGGGCTCCCCTTGCAATAGTCCGAATGGGAGCCTTTTCAATCTGGAGCCTCGGCCCAACGCCGTGGTCCAGGTCGCCCGCTCGCTTGCTGTTTTGCCCAACCCAGCGGGGAATAACAATCTGGTAGTGGCGGTGGGCGCCGATGCGCGGGGCTTAGAAGGCGAGAATTCACCCATCATTAGCGAGGACGCTTTCTATGTGGAGCGCTCCGGCTCCGATTGCACTCCCGATTTCGAAGGTGGGCTGCCTTCCATTCTGACACCTGAGAATCACCTCTTCGTTCCCGCCATTGGAACTCCCAGCGTCATCGCGGATCCCGCGCGCGATCAGTTCTACATTGTTGACTTGGACTTTACTCAAGCCCCCGATGAAAATGGGGTTGGGGTCTATCGAACGACGTCAGCCAACCTGAACAGCACATCGGCTTGTCCGAGTGGCACGGAATTCGGGACTGCTCCCTGTTTTACCACCGTCGCC
>Ga0187887_10002820_pt1 | contig 13725 bp, 9 predicted proteins | sample June2016WEW_7_10_FD_132977 | JGI IMG/M metagenome (GOLD analysis project Ga0187887, IMG submission 132977) | Peatland microbial communities from SPRUCE experiment site at the Marcell Experimental Forest, Minnesota, USA - June2016WEW_7_10 | ecosystem: Environmental > Terrestrial > Soil > Wetlands...
ATACTTCGCCGCGAATGGATTCGGCTGCGATGGAAACGCGCCGGAGGACAGTGCTTGAAAGCGGCATGGCTGCCGTCGTTGATGCGGTGATGGGACGATTCTTCTCGCCCGAGACGCTGGCCCGCGAGGATGCGGATGTGGCTTCCGCGCGGCGCACGTTGCTCAACACCGATCCGCGCGGTTACGCCGGCTGTTGCGCTGCCATTCGAGACATGGATCAAACTGGATTGCTGCAGCAGATTCGGGTGCCCACTTTGATCATCGTCGGCGATCGGGATGTATCTACTCCTTGGGCTGGACACGGCGAAGTGTTGGCGCGTGAAATCCAGAATTCCCGCGCGGTACACCTTCCCACTGCGCATTTGTCGAACCTGGAACGTCCGCGATCTTTCTCGAGCGCGCTCTTCGATTTCTTGGTTCCTGCTGCCAGTGATGCGCTGGAAGCTGGTTATCAAGTGCGCCGCGAGATGCTGGGCGATGAGTACGTGGATGCGGCCATCGCGAAGACCACCGAGTTTACGCGCGAGTTTCAGGAGCTGATTACGCGCTATGCGTGGGGAACTGTCTGGGCGCGTCCAAGCATCGACCGGCGCACGCGGCGCCTGTTGGCGTTGGGCGAACTGGCCGCGCTGGGACGCTGGGAGGAGTTTCGTCTGCATGTGAGTACGGGCCTGGAACACCAACTCGAGCCTTGCGATCTGAAAGAGCTGTTGCTAGAGACCGCCATCTACGCGGGCGTTCCAGCGGCGAACACGGGATTTCAGATCGCGAAAGAAGAGATCGAGAAAGCATGCGCACCCAAGTCGGGATAATCGGCGCGGGGCCGGCAGGGCTGATGCTTTCGCATCTGCTGCATCTCGAAGGGATCGAATCGGTTGTTCTCGAAGCGCAATCGCGCCAATACGTGGAGGAACGCGTGCGCGCCGGCGTGCTGGAACAAGGCACAGTGGATCTGCTGGTGGAATCGGGCGTCGGCGCGCGGCTGAAGGAACAAGGGCTGGTGCATCACGGCATCGAGCTGAGTTTCGGTGGCCGCAGGCATCGCATCGATTTTGAGGACCTCACTCCCGGGCGCTCGATCACGGTGTATGCGCAGCAAGAAGTGACCAAGGATTTGATACAGGCGCGGATGGACGCTGGAGGTCAGATTCACTTTGAGGTGAGTGACGTTCGTCTGGATGGTTTGCACTCCTCGAAACCCTCCATCAGGTTCGGCGCTCAAGAGCTGGTATGTGATTTTGTGGCTGGCTGCGACGGCTCGCATGGAGTCGCGCGCGCGTCTATCCCGGAAGATGCACTTCGCGTGTACGAGCGCGTGTATCCTTTCGCGTGGCTCGGAATCCTGGCGGAGGCGGCGCCGGCGTCTGAAGAATTGATTTACGCGTATCACGAACGGGGGTTCGCGCTGTTCAGCATGCGGTCGCCCAAGATCACGCGGCTCTATCTGCAATGCGCGCCGGAGGAAGATATCGCGCAATGGCCGGATGCGAGGATCTGGGAAGAACTCTGCACGCGGCTCGCGACGAATGACGGATGGAGGCCGAACGAAGGGCCGATTCTTCAAAAGGGTATTACGGGGATGCGCAGCTTGGTGGTTGAGCCGATGCAGTTCGGACGGCTGTATCTGGCGGGCGACGCCGCGCACATTGTCCCGCCTACCGGGGCGAAGGGAATGAACCTGGCCATCGCGGATGTCCGGGTGTTGGCGCGGGCGCTGGCTGAGTTCTACGCTTCCGGGCGGCGTGAGTTGCTGGATCATTACTCCGCTACTTGCCTGCGGCGGGTGTGGAAGGTACAGCGCTTTTCATGGTGGATGACTTCGATGCTGCATCGCTTCGAGACAGCAGATGGATTTGAACATCGGCGGCAACTGGCTGAGCTGGATTACCTGACTGGCTCGCGCGCGGCATCGACGTCGCTGGCTGAAAATTATGTTGGGTTGCCAATGGATTTATAACGCGGAAGACGCCGGTGAAGAAGAAGGTGCTGCCGCTGCCCACTTCACTCTCGACCCAAATACGGCCGCCCATCATTTCTACCAGACGCGAACAGATGGCGAGGCCGAGGCCGGTGCCGCCGTGTTTGCGAGTGGTGGATCCGTCGGCCTGGCGGAAGGCTTCAAAGATGAATCCCTTCTTGTCTTCCGGAATGCCGATGCCGGTATCCTTCACCGAGAATAGCAGCGTGATTTCCGATTCCGTGGATTGGTCGACTGCGGCTTCAATGAAGATGCTGCCCTGGTCGGTGAATTTGATAGCGTTCCCGATGAGATTCAGCAGCACCTGGCGCAGGCGGGTAGGGTCGCCCAGCAAGTTCTCCGGTACTTGCGCGCTGATGGAGGATTGAATCTGCAGGCCTTTCTGATGCACTGTTCCGGCTAACGTCCTGACGGCTTCCCGCATGCATTCGGCGGGCGAAAAAGGAACGCTCTCCAGCTCCAGACGGCCAGCGTCGATTTTGGAAAAGTCCAGGATTTCGTTCAACAGGCTGAGCAGGGAAGTTGCGGATTGTTGGGCGGTCTCGAGATATTCGCGCTGCTCGCCGTCCAGCTCAGTTTCGAGTGCGAGGGCGGTCATGCCCAGCACGCCGTTCATGGGCGTGCGGATTTCATGACTGACGTTGGCCAGAAACTCGCTCTTGAGCCGGTTCGCTTCCTGAGAATCCTTTAGCAGGAGCTGGATGTCCGCGTTCTTCCTTTCGATCCGAGCTTTTTCGAGACGTAATTCGTGAGTGCGCTGATCCACGGCCGATTCCAGCCGCTGTTGCTCTTTGCGATAGCGGCGCTCGCGCGACCAGACGTACGCCCACACCACCAAGAGCAACACTCCGATAACGCCGAGCCGGGCCCACCAGGTTTCCCACCATAGCGGGAGCACTTCAATGGACATGCGCGCCGGATTTTGGTTCCATTCGCCGTCTGCGCTGCGAGCTTCCACTTCGAGCGTGTATTGGCCTGGTGGCAAGTTCGCGTATTCGAGTTGTCGGAGAGAAGTCTCCACCCATTCGTCGGCGAAGCCGGCTAACCTGTAGCGGCTGCGGACCGTTCTTTCATCCAGAAAGGTGAGGGCCGCAAAGAACGCGAGGAGCGGGGCATGACCATGCCGGACGCTGACGGGCTGCGACACATCGATTGCATGGCCGCCGATGTTGGCTTCGGTGATTTCGACCGTGGGCGGTGCCGACGCCACGCCGGCGGCTGGGCGGAAGTGAGAGAGACCTCCGCTGGTTCCGATCCAAACGCTGCCGTCTGGATCGGCCAGGAAGGACGCGGCGTCGCAATCGTCCCAGATCAGGCCGTCCTGTTGGTCATAGTGATGCCAGCGGACGCCGTTGTAAGAATCCACTCCACGATCACTGCCGAACCAGATGCGTCCGCCTAGATCGGCGCCGACGAATAGGGCTTTATCGGAACCCAGGCCGTCTTTTTCGGTGAAAGTCCGGACGCTGAGGTGTTCGCCATCGAGGATAATTCGGGAAACGCCGTAGGGTTCGCGATAGCCGATCCAAATGGAATCGTCCTTGGCTTCGGTGATGTAGCCGAGATAATTCGTCGGCAGACCGTCTTTGGTGGTGAACCGGCGCCAGTGACCTTTTTCGAGGACGACCAATCCGCGGCTGCCGCACAACCACCAACGGCCGTGACGATCGGCCATGGCATCGAAGAAGATCTCGTCGGGAGAGCTGGAAGGAAGCTCGACGCGCTGGAAATGTATGCGGCGTCCCTGGGCGACGCCATGAAATATGCCGCCGCGCGTGCCCACCCACAGCCCGCCTCGGCCGTCCAGTTTGAGTTTGGTGACGCGATCGTTGGTGATGCCGTCACGCGCGCCATAACTGGTTACGGCGCCTGTTTTCGGATCGAGCCGCGACACGCCGCCGGGCGAGCTACCGGTCCAAATGGTTCCTTCATCACCTTCCAGGACGTAGCGGACTTTGTTGCCGTTGATCCCCTGGCGCTCGGTCCACGCGCGCCAGTTGGGTTTGCCGTCGGCACCGATATGCAGCCGATTGATGCCGAGGTCGGTGCCAACCCACAGGTCCTGGTTGGCATCGCGCTGGATGGCCCAGATGGTATCGTTCGAAAGCCCGTCGGCCGAGGTCCAACTCTCCCACTGTTGATATCCAAGCCAGCGCGCCACGCCAAATCCGAGCAGCCCGATCCAGATGGAGCCTTCATGATCCACCAGAACGCTGCTGGTGGGATCCGCGGGAAGGCCCTGGGCTTTTGCAACGTAGCGCCATTTTCCGCCGGCGCGCATGGTGACGCCAAAGTCAGTGGGGACGAAGAGTTCTCCGTTGCGGCCTAAAGATAACGCGGCGAAGTCGGAGTTGTCGGGAATCTGTACTTCGGCCGGCTCGAAACGCGTGGCCGAGGGCGCGCGGCGAAGCAGGCGGGTAGAGCTTCGAATCCAGAGCGTTCCTTCTTTGTCCGTGATGATGGCGTCCCAACGATCCGGCGGGATGCCGTGCTCTTCACCGAGGGTGGTGACGCGATTGGATTCCAGGCGGCAAATCTGGCGGCCGCATCCGAACCAGACTTCGCCCGCGGGGCTTACGTGAATACCGTGAACCGCAGGGTCGTCGCCGGGAATTTGGGGCGCCGGAACGAAACGGTAGCCAGTTGTGGATAGATTTCCGATCAGGAGTCCGGCTGAGCTTGAGACCAAAATGCGGCCGGCCTGGTCGGAAGCAATAGCGGAGCGGCCCACGATCTCGATCGGACGTCCAACGTCCACGTATTGGAAGCGGGAGCCGGCGCGCCGGGCTAATCCAGCCGATGTTCCGGCCCACAATACGTGATCGGGAGTCTCATAGAGCGATTCGATTCGGGCGCTGGGCAGCCCGTCGCGCATCTCGAAGGTGAGGAAATGGGCGCCGTCGTAGCGATAGAGCCCGTGCTGGGTGCCGATCCAGAGATAGCCGGTGGAATCCTGCAGCATACACAAGGTAGCGAGGTTGCCGAGACCTTGTGAACCGGAATACAGTTTGAAGCTATAGCGCTGGGCGTAGAGGCTCAAAGGCAATCCGAACAATAGGATGGCCGTGAGACAGGCTAGCTGGCGAGCCGGGCGCAATAATCCTCCGTTTGGTCTTCCACTTCCATCGGCATGTGGGGGGAAAGCTTTATTGGGGACCGTTTCTGGTTTCTTGTTTCTGGTTTCTGGTTGGTCGTCGTGGATTGGGGCTTGGGTTCGTTCCTGCACTTTTTGATTGTGGAGACGTTGGAGTTCCAGGAGGGTTTTTAGGGCGCGGTAGTAGGCGCGTTCCAGACGGGATTCGTGGCGGGTAAGGAATGGGAGGGATTTGGACGACAGGGCGTCATAGGCGGAGCTGAGCGGGAAAAGCGGGGGATAACGGGTGTACTTTTTGTCTAATTTTTCGGTCTGGGTGGATATTTCGTCTTCGAGGAGGTCGGTTTCGATGGCCCATAGGCGGCGCTGGCGCCATTTTGCGGCTACCATTTCTTCGACGAGATCCGTTTCGGCTGGACCATCGGGCTGGAATTGCTGGACGTAGGCTTGGAGCATTTCTTGGTGCTGTTCGGGGGATTCAGTGGCTAGGACGACGCCGTTGGCGTAGAGGCCGTGGGTGAGGGCGTTCATGGAGGAGGCTTTTCGGCCGGCTTCGGTTTTGGGTCCGTGGGATTTTGCGCCGTTGGCGCGGGCGGAGTTGATTTTTTGTTGGGAGGACATTTTTTGGGAAGGCATGGGTGCACCGATTTGATTTTGGGGCGTGGGGAGATGGTAGTTGGAGTGGAATTGGGTAGTGGGTGGGAAATGGGGAAGAAAGAATTTGGTGGGGGTTGTGATCGGTGGCCTACCATCGAAGGATGAGCGCGCCGGCTGATCGCCGAATCATTCGGGTGGTGGATTACAATCCCGAATGGCCCGGTCACTTTGCTCAGATTCGGGATAGGATCTAGGCCGCGCGTATGCGATGTCGCTGTCCGGATTGAGCACGTGGGCAGCACTGCGGTGCTGGGGCTGGCTGCCAAGCCGATTATCGATTTGGATGTTGTAATTCCGCGGCGAAGTGATTTGCCTTCGGTGGTTGCGCGGCTGGGTGGAATGGGATATGAGCATCGTTTTCAAAATCGGCGCTGGTGGGTGCGGCTCTATGAGAAGGGTGGCAAGCGCCACGAGATGCCAACGCACCACAATCTCGAAGAATACGGGGCCGCCTACATCGGGTCTGCCGGCACCGGGAAAGATAAACACACTGCCCTCTTTCGGACCGTGCGGGGAAAAACGCCGCAACTCACCGAGCGGCGGTGATCGCACCGAAAGTGTATTTGATGATCCGGCGCCGCGCGGTTGGTGCGGGGATAAAGACTCTGATCGGCTGCCACACTTTCAGGGCGACTGGAATCATGGCGTATTTGAAAATGGCGGAAAACTAGAAGTGGCCCGCCACCCTGCGCGCCAGAGCAGGGATCGGCGTTGACGAAAAGCCGGGAACACCCCTACACTGAAAGCAATCGGATTCCAGGACATATAACCTACCATGGCCGTTACCCTCAAACCCAAAACTGAAATAACGGTGCCGAGGAGCATTCGCCGGAAGGCTGGCATTAAGCCCGGCGACCAGTTTGAGTTCAAGGTCTCCGGACGCGTGATCAATATTGTCCCGAAGCTCTCGCCGGAGGAACTGGAAGACGCGCGTGAAGTCCAGGACCCGAAAGTGCGGGCGCATATCCGCAAGAGTAACGACGACTACTTGGCTGGCCGGAGTCGGCCAGCTACCGAATTTCTCGCCGAGCTTCGCGCCGAGGCGCACCGGAAGCCACGGAAGAAACGTGCTCGCTCCGGATGACGCCGCCCTCCCTGGTTCGCACCACCACTCACTACGAACGACTGGCCCGGATGCTTCGTAAGCGTCAGCCAAAGTTCGACGCGGCGCAAAAGAGAGCATTTGAAATCTTAGGGCAGGACCCCACGAACCGGTCCGGATCTCACGACATCAAGAAGCTAACCGACGTCGCGCAAGGCGACGGGCAGTAGCGCCTGGCCATCGGCCGTTTCCGCTTCCGCTACGACATCTACGACCAGGATGTGGTCCTCCACTATTGCAGCCTCCGCAGGGAGGACACGTATTGAATGAGGGCAGGGGAGAGATTCTGTCATAGCCCATCGGAACTAGGCTACGCGACAGGCGACTAGTAAAAACTTACCGCCCAACAATCCTTATGTGGAGGGCATGGCGGATTTCATCTTGTCGATTCTTGTTAGTTCTGTTTCACCCATAGCGCGATGCCATTCTGGCTTCTGGCGGCGCCCACGGACATCGTGACCGAGACCTCGGGCGGCAATATGAAACCCATCAGGTCCGGGTTTTGGCTGACTAGACTGGCTGGATTTGGTATGTACACTCCAATCTGATAGACGTCGCCGGGTAGGCCGGGGACTGGTTTCATCACGGCGGCGATGCCGTTCGAGTAGAATCCATCGACAAAGACCGCCACCGGCTGATCGGTCACGGCAAATGTTCCGGCCAACGAGAACGGGCCGACACCGGTGGCGAAGATTGTGATGGGGGAGCCGGGTGCCGCGGGATTCGATTGCGAGTTCGGAGTGCCGTCGGCGTTCAAGATGTAGCCTTGGCCGACGCCCAAGCCGTCCACCGAATAAATCCCAGGGGAAGCTGCGGCTGCGGGGAGATAGACCGGATTTGAAGTTATTCCATTGTTGGAAACGGTTACGCGCACGGCGCCAGACGTCTGCGCGTTATTTGGAATAACGGACACGATGGTGTTCGCCGACGCCGATACCACCGGCAACGGTTGGCCGTCGAGGACCAATTTGGCGTCCGGCCCGAAGCCAGAGCCGGTTGCCGCAATGGCCTCGCCCGGCGACAGCGGCACGCCGAGCTGGCTGGCATAATTGACGACGGAATCCAACTGGACGGCGGGCGCCGGCGACAGCGCGATTTTATTTGCGATGACCGCATTCGGTACGGGGAAGAAATTTGCGAGATCGGAAATCAAGCCACTATTCTTAATTTGCGTGGCCCCCGCGAGCAGCAGGTTTCCGTGGCCGTCTGGAATGGCGCCCTGTACGGTGAACGGCCGGATGTCTCCCAAGTAAGTGGAGAAAAGCAGATGGGACAGGCTGGAATCGAATCCGGCGACAAACCCACTGCTATCGGAGAAGGACGCCTGGAAGGGCGCGCCCAAGGGGAAAGCTTTGGAGCTGGTGTAGCCGCCGACGATCACGTTACCGGATGCATCGATTGCGATACTCTGGCCGGCATCCGAGCCCTCGCCGCCCAGCAGCGTTGCAGCGAGAACTTTGGAAAGCGTGCTGTCGAACTTTAGGACGAAGGCGTTGGGGCCGTTGCCATTGACGCCTGGCAAAGCGGGAATAGCGGGTTGGGGCGAGGATTGGAAGGCTCCGGGGGTGGCAACGAAATGAGCCAGAGCGGTGCCAGTGGCGTATAAATTGCCGGCGCTGTCCAAGGCGATCGAATCAACCGCGATCGGTTGGCTGGCATTGGATTGGAGCAGGGCGCTGCCGGTGGCGTTCATCGAATAAACACTTCCACCACTGAGGCTTTCGAGTCCGTTGTCAGCGAGATAGATGTTGCCGTTGGGCGCCAATGCGATCGCGTTCACATTCTCAATCAGGTTGTTTTGCCGATCTTGAGAGATGTACGTCGAGAAGATGAGGGCCGAGCCTTGGGAGTTGAACTTCGTCAGGAATGCCGAGGTCGGAATGAAGCAGGGGCCAATATTTCCCGGGCCGCAGCCGACGGGAGAGAATTGCGTTTCGTAAGCGCCGGGAGTGACGGGTAGGCCGCCGGATGTCCCGCCGCCAACGTATGGGTTTCCCGCGGAGTCCACTGCGATGGCGCCCGGCGAGGAGTTAAAGTTTGTGAAATATGTCGACCACGCCAACGATCCGTTGGGGTTCAATTTGAAGACAAAACTCGCGGTCTGAGGAGGCCCCAGCGAGCTGATGATGGGAAACGTAGTCAGATAGGCGCCTTTGGTAACCGGAAAATCGGCGGAATCCGTCTGGCCGGTTACGTAGACGCTTCCATCTGTTCCGAGCGCGAGGCCGAACGCTGAGTCCGTCCCAGTGCCGCCGAAATAGGTAGAGAACACAATGTTGCCGTTATTGTCGAGCTTGGTGACGAAAACGTCGGTGGTTGGAGCGCTAAGTTCAAAGACAAGTGAACCCGCAACCAGTATCTGCAATACCTGATTGCTTTGCGGTCCGATCTGGGAATAGGTTTTGAATCCGTCAGTGCTCTGGACGATGCCGATTCCGAGCAGGTTGGCGTACATCACCGCTTTGTTCGGATCGGCGACGATCAGTGCGGTTTCCGAGTTGATTTCTTGAGTCCAGGTTTGCCCTGAGTCTGTGCTCCGGTAAAGGGCGCTATAGTTTCCGGCGTAGAGGACGCCTGGGTGGAACGGGTCCGGCGCGATGGTCACCGGCTCAGTTAATTGGGCGGCAAATGGGATCCAGTTCTGGCCTTCGTCGGTGCTTTTGATGTAATAGCCCGGCCCTCCAGCGTAGAGGGTGCCTTTGGTGAACGGATCGAACGCCAAGCTCCCGTAGACGAACCCCGGAACCGGCGAAACAGACCAGCTTCGGCCGCCATCGCCGCTGCGGAACAGGGCAAAAGAGCCGCTCAGGGCGAACAGAGAATTCGGTGATTTTGGATCGATCCAGATTAGGGCAACGTCCAGGCTTTGGATTATCGCGCCCGTTAGGGTCTGCTCGGGAATGGGCGGAATGCCGTTATTGATTGCGGCCCAAGTGGCGCCGCCATCGGTGCTTTTGAATGCGCCCAACGGGGTGGTACCGAGGTAGATGACACTGCTGTTGGTGGGGTCCACAGCCACCGCATTGAGGTTGGTCCCGGAAGGCAGACCTGGCAGGATCTTCCACGTGTTTCCAGCATCGGTGCTACGCAGCAAGCTAGCCGGCGAAACTGCATAAATGGTAGCGGGGTTTCTGGCATCGACGGCAATGTTCGCGATGGCGGTCAGGTCCGGAGAATAGAGGTTTTGCACGGTGGCGGCGGTTGGATCGATGCGAATTAAGGGCGAACCGCCGGCATGGGGCTGCGCGGCAGCGACGGTGAGGAGGTCGAGTGAGGTGGTGCTCCCGGCGATGTAGAGGTTTCCTTGAGTGTCCGCTGCGACGGCCGAGACCGAGCTTGCGCCTGACCCGCCCAGTGTTTTCACCCAATCTAAGGCGGGAGCTTTGGAGGAGTCCGCGTGAAGGCCGGCTGGAGCCAGAATAATCAGGAAGGACGGAAAAAAGCGCCGCTGAATCGTGAAATACATTTGTCCTCCGAGCAGACGGACGCGGCTAGGCTCATTATCTCATATGGTCAGGAGCTTTGGCAGTGACGGCCTTTCCGGCGCAGACGTGGGACGTTTTGTACAGCTTTTCGAACGTGGGTTGGTGAGTTGTTCTCTCTTTGGGCGAAGAAGGCGGGTTGGTAACCCGCCGCAGGCTGGCAGCCTGCCCCACAAATGTTAGATTGAGCAGGTGCGGCGAAGAGATTTTCTAGGGGCATTGGCTGGGGCTGCGTTTGCGCGGCAGAATCCTGCGGACTTTACGCTGGAGATCGGGGCGGTTACCGTGGAACTCGCGCCCGGGACCAATGTAAAAACGCTCGGATACAACGGGACGGCGCCGGGACCGCTGCTTAGAATACCGGAAGGAAAAACGATTACTGTCGAGGTCCATAACAATACTGGATCTGAGGAAGTAGTGCATTGGCATGGGCTGCACATTCCTTCGGATGTAGATGGATCGCTTGAAGAAGGTACGCCCGGGGTTCCTGCCGGAGGGCGGCGCCGTTACAGCTTCACCGCCACGCCGAGTGGAACGCGCTGGTATCATTCCCACGTCATGGCGGGGCGAAATCTGAAGCGCGCCACTTATACCGGACAGTTTGGCTTTTTTTATATCGAACCGAAAAACGATCCGGGCGCTTACGATCAGGAAGTGTTTCTGGCGCTGAAGGAGTGGGATCCCTACATGTCGACGGGTGGGGACGATGAAGGCAGCATGGATGCATCGTACAAGCACTTTTCGATCAACGATCGCGCGCTGGGACATGGCGCGCCCATCCGCGTTCGAGAGGGGCAGCGCGTCCTGTTTCGAATTCTCAATGCGAGCGCCACGGTCCATCGGCGGGTTGCGCTCGCCGGGCACATGTTTCATGTAACGGCAATGGACGGCAATTCGCTGGCGGTTCCGAAAGAGATTGAAGCGCTGGAATTGGGGCCAGCGGAAAGAATCGACGCCATCGTCGAGATGAACCGGCCGGGAGTCTGGATCTTCGGAACCACGGATGATCACGATCGCGAGCGCGGGATGGGAATCGTTGTGGAGTATGCGGGACAGCATGGAGAACCTCGCTGGACGGCGCCTGGGGATCAACGGTGGGACTATGTGGCTTTTGGAAATCGGACAGGCGTGGCGGAGGCGGCGGAGCGAATCCCACTGGTGTTCGAAAAGAAATTTGCGGGGCACAATTGGGTGGACAAATGGACCATCAATGGAAAATCATTTCCCAAGACCGACCCGATTCGCGTGAAGGCGCACGGCCGGTACCGGCTGGTGCTGGATAACCGGAGCGATGAGGCGCATCCGGTCCATCTGCATCGCCACACGTTTGAGCTCACGAAGGTGGAAGGTGTCGCGACGTCGGGTGTCCGCAAGGATGTAGTGATGCTGCGGCCGAAGAGTCAGGTGGAAGTGGACCTGGTGGCCAATAATCCGGGGCTGACGCTGTTCCATTGTCATCAGCAGATGCATATGGATTACGGGTTTATGGCGATGATGGAGTATGTGTAATTAACTGGAAAAGACGTCGGCATGAGTGCCGACGCTGCAGGCAAGAGTGCCTGCGCCACCCTATTGGATTGCGATCGTGGCGGTGTTCGAGGTTGCGCCGCCGATGCTTAGGACTAGCGCGATTGCGTTGCCGCTGGGGGCGCTGGACGGGATCTGGAAATTTACTTGATTCAGGCCTACGAAGCCCGGGGCCGGGCCGGAGAATGAGACTGGGGCTGGGGTTCCTCCGAGCGTCACGGTTGGGAGGGTGGAGGACGCGGCGCCTAGGCCGGTGCAGTAGAGCGAGATAAATTCGCCTTTCTTCGCGGGGCGCGATCCGGGATAGGCTCCCACGGGAGCGGCCAGCGTCGAAGTGTTTGCAATTATCGCCGATGCTTGGCCAGTGCCTTGGCCGTTCGTAGTGAATAGTGCCGGAGCGTAGGGCATCAGCGTGACCGTGATGGTGGTGAAACTTTCTCCTTGCGTGATGCGCAAGGGAACCTGCGTGGGCTTTGAGACCGCGATCGACGGTACCTGAAAATTCACTTGTAGCGGAGAAACGTAGAACAAGGGCGCGGGCGTGTTGGCAACAGTAATGGATGTTCCGGCCAGCACTAACGGAAGTGGAGATCCGCTGGCGTGCAGCGTGGCGCTCGCGAGATTGGTTCCGTAAAGCGATGCCATGCTGCCGGGCGCGAGCACGGATCCGGGCGTGGGATTGGCGGCGCTCACCAGGCCTGCTGTGGTCGTAGCGGGAGCTGGACCGATGATCGGTTCGGCGGCGATGCGGGAGCCAGAGCCGGGCGGGGTGCAGGTGAACGTGAGTTCGTCGCCTACGGTTTGAGCCAGCGCGCGCAGGGCCGCATCAGAGATGGTGAAGAAGGGGCTGGGAGTGGAGAACATGTTCTGCTGGGGATTGTACAGGTAGCCGGCGGCTTTTCCTTTCACAATTCCCTTGGCCACCAGGTCGCATTCTCCGGCCGCGGCACGCGATTCCAATAGATCGATGCGCGGTCCCGCGACGGCTGAGTTAGTTTGCGTCAGAGAGATTTGCTGTCCGACGATCGGTGCCATGTTGCTGTCAAAAGCCAGCAAGAATGCCGTGAGTTGGTTGCGAATGGTGTCGCCCGCGGCGCCGGTGGGGACGCCACCGGGGTTGAGCAGCGATTGCTCAAAAACTTTCGCACCATGGAAGCGGAACAGGGTGTCGATGCTTCCGTCGTGCAGGAATCCGAAGCCGCGAACTTGATCGCCCATGGAGGGAGTGGGGTCGCTCGGAAAGAGCGGGTCGGGGGAAAAGCCGAACTTTCCAACTTTTTGATACAGGTTGCGCAGGTGCGGGATTTTGAAGAGCTGCGTCTCGTTTTCGAATGAGGATTGTCCATCGGTGCCGAAGAATCCGGGGCGAGCCACGCCGTACTGGCTGTTGCCGCTGGTATCGAGCACGTGGCAGCCAGTGCAGGTCTTGAGCGTGTCGGAGGCGAGGCCGTTGTTGGTATTCCCTAAGAAAAAGTTCTGGCCAGCTTGTTGGTCGGCCGTCAAGGAGTTGTCAAGATTGCGGATCGGATTCGGAGGATAGGTGAGCTGGAGGGCAAAATCGGCAAAAGTCTGCATGTCGGCGTCGGAGGGCGACGCTGCGCTGCCGAGTAAATCCTGGAAAGCAGGCTCGAACTTCAGGAATCCGGCGACCTCATTGAAGCTGCCGCTATCGGGTTGTGCGCTCGAGGCATCGTTGCCGCCGGTACGATCGCCACGCCAGTGCATGGGGCCGTGATTGGCCATGCCGCGCAGGCTTTGCACGGTCATGGGACCCTTCATGGGATGGAAGGGAGTGTCTGGGCCGACCAGGACCGCGAACGGTCCGGGATCGTTGAGGGTAGTGGCGTCGGGATTGCCGAGGTCCCAGGCCAGGCCGTCAAAATCG